>Ga0182748_1000261_pt1 | contig 60155 bp, 55 predicted proteins | sample eDN3rd37CKraftOP_FD_128877 | JGI IMG/M metagenome (GOLD analysis project Ga0182748, IMG submission 128877) | Enriched Organic Plus compost microbial communities from Emeryville, California, USA - eDNA 3rd pass 37_C Kraft OP (version 2) (version 2) ... | reverse complement strand
CGCGGACTCGGGCGCGCCCATGCTCCCGGCGCCCGCTGGCACTACAACACCGGCGACACCTTCCTGCTGGGCGCCGTGCTGCGCGCGGCCGTCGGCATGCCGCTGGCCGACTACCTGCACCGCAAGGTCTGGGCACCCTGCGGCATGGAATTCGACGCCTTCTACACGCTGGAATCCGACGGCGGGCTGGAGATAGGCGGCAGCCGCGCCGGCGTCGCCCTGCGCGACTTCGGCCGCTTCGCCGCCTTCGTCCTGGACGACGGCGTGATCGACGGTCACCGGGTGCTGCCGCCCGGCTGGAACGACGCGGCCAACGCCATGCATTTCCGCTTCGGCGACGAAGACCGCGATGCCATGCCCCAGATCCGCTCCGGCGCGCTGGCCGGCTACGGCTACAGCTGGTGGATAGGCGAGGACGGCGCAATGATCGCCGTCGGCTTCGCCGGCCAGCGCATCTATATCAACCGGGCCGAGCGGCTGGCCGTCGTCACGCTGGGCGCCTTCCCGCAGGCCCGCTACTGCGGCCCGGGCGACCACGACCGGGTGGCCGAGGTGGTGGCCTTCACCGAAGCCGTGAAGCAGGCCCTGCGCTGACGTCCGCCCCGGGCTTCCGTTTGTAGGAATGGTAAGCGTCCGTAAGGCCTCCCCGCGGGCCGCGGGGACATTGGTTTCAAGGGATTTCCGCCCGCCCCCGGTCGCGTCCGGACGGGGCACAATCCGGGCCGTCGAATGTGCAACGCAGCCGCTGCGGCGGCAAGGCAGGTGGCAATGAAACGATGTATCACTGTGGCAGGGCTGTCGCTGGCGGCCCTGCTCGCTTCCGCGGACGCGGCGGCCGATGTCGATATCGGCGTCAGCATAGGCTTGCCCGGCGTGGTCTACGCGCCCCCGGTCTACGGGCCGCCGCCCGTGGTCGTGGCGCCCGCGCCGCGCTACGGCTACCCCCAGCCCGTCTATCTTCCCCCGCCGGTGTACGTGGCGCCGCCCGCCGTGGTCTATCGCGGCCCGGTCTACGGCGGCCCCGGCTGGCGCGGACCCGGCCCGAAGTGGCACGGCAAGGGCCGCGGCCCGGCGCACTGGCACGGCCGTTGAGCCCCTGCACGGCGGCATTGCCGATCAGCGGCTGAGCCGCCGGGCCGCAAAGGCCTATCTACTATCTATATAAGACCTTGCCGACGGCCGCGACTACCGCCGGCAGCATCATGCCGGCAACAACCGCCTACCCGCACGGCCCCTGATGGGACTCTGCCGGACAATCGGCTTCCACAGCCACTGGATCACCCGTACTTTTGCCCCATTCTTGGGGCAGCGATTTCTCGCCTCCTGCACGCCGTACTCATAGGCGGACACTTGGCTATCGGACCGCCATTGCCACGAACGTCTCGAAACCGGGCGCCGCTGGCACGCTCTCCATAGGCATTCCGCGCGCATTCGCCGCCCGGCGCCCTCCTCGCGTTTTCCCCTCATTTTCCGGCGGCCCCCACACGCCGAAAAACCGTGCCGCTCCCCCGAAAGCCGCGCGCGTAAAGCGTTTCGTCAGAATTGTTATGTTATATCGTTTCCTTTCATCGCCCCGGACCTTCCCGCCATGACCCGCTCTTTCCCCCTTCCCCGCCCCCTGCCCTTCGCACCCGCGCTGCTGGCCGCGGCCGTCGCCCTGGCCCTCGCTCCCGCCGCCGCACCGCGCGCGCAGCCTGCCCCCGCCGATGCCGGACCCGCCCAGGCGCTCTCGCCCATCGTCGTCACCGGCAATCCGCTGGGCGGCGAACTGGCCTCGCCCTCGACCGTGGTCGGAGGCCGCGAACTGGATCTGCGGCGCACCGGCACCCTGGGCGAAACGCTGAACGGACTGCCGGGCGTGGCCACCACCTCGTACGGACCCATGGTGGGGCGGCCCGTCATCCGCGGCATGGACGGCGACCGCATCCGCCTGCTGCAGAACGGCGTGGGCACGCTCGACGCTTCCTCCCTGTCCTACGACCACGCCGTGCCGCAGGATCCGCTGTCGGCCCAGCGCATCGAGATCCTGCGCGGCCCGGCCGCGCTCATGTATGGAGGCAACGCCATCGGCGGCGTGGTCAACACCATCGATAACCGCATCCCCACCGAGCCGGTCGACGGCGTGCACGGCGATGTACAGGCCAGCTACGGCGGCGCCAACCGCGACCGCAACGGCGCCCTCGGCATAGACGCCGGCGACGGCCGGCTGGCGGTGCATGCCGACGTATACGGCCGCAAGACGGGCGAATTGCGCATTCCCGGCTACGCGCGCACCTCGCGCCAGCGCGCCGAAGACCCCATGGGCGAGGACGAGCCGCGCCGCCGCCTGCCCAACAGCGACGGCCGCGACAGCGGCGGCTCGCTGGGCCTGGCCTGGACCGGCGACCATGGCTACGCGGGGCTGTCGTACAGCGGATTCGATTCGGAATACGGCTCGGTGGCCGAGGATTCCGTGCGCCTGAAGATGCGTTCCAGCCGCTTCGGCCTGGCCGGCGAATTGCGGGACCTGGAAGGGCCGCTGCGCAGCGTCAAGTTCGACTTCGCCTACACCGACTACCAGCACAAGGAAGTCGAGGACGGCGAGACCGGCACCGTATTCAAGAACCGCGGCTACGAGGCGCGGCTGGAAGCCCGGCACGCGGATCTCGGGCCGCTGCGCGGCAGCGTCGGCCTGCAATTCGGGCAGACGAAGTTTTCCGCGCTGGGCGACGAGGCGCTGGTGCCGGCCACCGACACCGACAGCGCGGCGCTGTTCGCGGTGGAGCAATGGCAGGTCGGCGAACGACTGACGATGAGCGCCGGCGGGCGCGTCGAATACACGCGCCTGTCGCCCTCGGCCGACGGCAAGCCGCGCTTCGCGGGCGCATCCGACCGCGACTTCACCGCCGGCAGCGCTTCGCTGGGCGGCGTCTACGACCTGGGAGGCCCGTGGTCGCTGGCGGCCAACGTGGCCTATACCGAACGCGCGCCGACGTTCTACGAGCTGTACGCCAACGGCCCGCACGAAGCGACGGGGCAATACCTGGTGGGCGATGCCGGCCTGGGCAAGGAACGCGCCTATTCCGGCGACCTGGGCCTGCGCTTCGAGCAGGGTCCCCACCGGGGCAGCGTGGGCGTGTTCTACAGCCGCTTCTCCAACTACCTGGCGGAAATGAATACGGGGCGCCTGCGCAACGACGACGGCGACGTGGTGGGCGCGGGCGACGACGACGCGCTGCCCGAGGCCAGCTACCGCGGTGTGCCGGCGGAGTTCTACGGCGTCGAGGCCGACGCCTCGCTGCGCGTGCTGGAGCGCGGCGGGCATCGGCTGGACCTGGCGCTGGGCGGCGACTACACCCGCGCGCGCAACCGCGACACCGGCGAACCGCTGCCGCGCATCCCGCCGCTGCGCCTGCACGCCGGGCTGGACTACGCCTACGGCCATTGGGATGCGGGCGTGAGCGTGACCAAGGCCTTCGCGCAGCACCGGCACCCCGGCGAAGACACGCCCACCGACGGCTACTACAGCCTGGACGCCGACCTCGCCTACCGCTTCGGCATCGGCGCCACCGACTGGCAGGCCTACCTGCGGGGCATCAACCTGACCGACCAGACCATCCGCTACGCCACCTCGGTGCTGCGCGACGTCGCGCCGGCGGGAGGCCGGGCGGTGCTGGTGGGGCTGCGCGGACACTTCTGAACGGACAGGCCGCCGCAAGGCGTCGCCCGCCCCGCCGGCCTACCGTCCACCATCCTGCGGGTCCGCCGCGCGGCCCTCGCCTCCGCCCGCTGCGTCCACGCCTGGTCCCGGAACCGGTTCCGGACTCGGGCCGGGACCGGAACCCGGGCCTGGATGGGAGCCGGAGCCCCGGCCTGGACCGGGACCGTCGCCGGGACCGATGCCGGCGCGGGCATCGCCGGCCTGCGCGCCTTCGCGTGCCAGCAGGGCCTGCTTGCGCGCCACGCCCCAGCGATAGCCCGACACGCTGCCGTCGCGGCGTACGACGCGATGGCACGGAATGGCCACCGCCAGGCGGTTGGCGGCGCAGGCGCGGGCCACTGCACGCGCGGCCTGCGGCTCGCCGATGCGCGCCGCGATCTCGGCATAGCTGGCGGTGGCGCCGGCCGGTATGTCGCGCAGCGCCCGCCACACCCGCTGCTGGAAGGCCGTGCCTTGCACATCCAGCGGCAGGTCCAGCCCCGTGCCGGGCGACTCGACGAACGCCACCACCCGCGCCACCAGGCGCTCGAAGCCGGCATCGCCGCCGATCAGGCCGGCGCTGGGGAACTGGTCCTGCAGGGCGCGGACCAGCGCATCCGGGTCGTCGCCCAGGAAGATCGCGCACACGCCGCGCGCGCTGCTGGCCACCAGTATCGCCCCCAGCGCGCACTGGCCGACGGCGAAGCGGATGTCGGCGCCGCGCCCGCCGGCGCGGTAGGCGGCCGGCGGCATGCCCAGCAGCCGGTCGGACGCGGCATAGAAGCGGCCGTTGGACTGGAAGCCGGCGTCGTAGACGGCCTCGGTCACGGTGCGGGCGCCCGCCAGGCTGCCGCGCACTCGCTGGGCGCGGCGCGCCTCGGCGTACTCGCGCGGGGTCAGGCCGGTGGCCGCCTTGAAGACGCGGTGGAAGTGATAGGGGCTCAGGCCGGCCTGCCCGGCCAGGGCCCGCAGGCCGGGCGGCCGCTCGGCCCGGTCGATGGCATCGCAGGCGCGCGCCACCAGGCCCGCATGGCGCTCGGCCAGGCTGCTGCGGTCGCCCGCACGCCGCCGGCTGGGGCGGTAGCCCGCCGCCTCGGCAGCCTGCGGGGTGTCGAAGAATTCCACGTTCTCGGGCCGGGGCAGGCGCGACGCGCTGCTGGGCCGGGCGTAGACGCCGGTGGTGCGCACGGCATAGACGAAGGCGCCGTCGGCCGCCGGGTCGCGCGCCAGCACCGCCCGCCAGCGGGGATCGCGCTCGGTCGCGCTCGCCGGCCGGCGCTCGGCCGGCCGGCCCGGGGGGTGCGTGGCCCTGGGGCCGTCTCGTTCCATGCAGCGACTATATCCGGCGAGAAAATCCGGCGCACCCCGGCTCTTGCGGTCGAATTCCGGAAGCTGGCGGCGGCAGGCAAGACCGCCACCCGCGTCCGCGGTTCCGCTTGCGTGCAGCCATCTTTCAAATTTATAGTAGACCGGTTGGCTACAAATTTATTTCCCTCAGGCGCCGTGGCCATGCGCGACAAGGCGCGCGGCGCCTGCCCACCCCAGAACCACGGACGGATACCCACCCATGTTCAAGGCAATACTACTGGAGAAGGACAACGGCGCGACCCGGGCGCAGGTCGCCAGCCTGGAGGAAGACCGGCTGCCGCAGGGCGAGATCGCCATCGACGTAGCCTATTCCACGCTGAACTACAAGGACGGGCTGGCAATCACGGGCAAGGGCCCGGTCGTGCGCGAATGGCCCATGGTGCCCGGCATCGACCTGTGCGGCACGGTCACCGCCAGCACGCGCGACGGCGTGAAGGCGGGCGACCGCGTGATCGTCAACGGCTGGGGCCTGGGCGAAGTGCGCTGGGGCGGCCTGGCGCAGAAGGCGCGCGTGGGCGGCGACATGGTCGTGCCGTTGCCGGCCGCCTTCACTCCCCAGCAGGCCATGGGCATCGGCACCGCCGGCTACACCGCCATGCTGTGCGTACTGGCGCTGGAACGCCACGGCGTCACGCCGGACAAGGGCGAAGTGCTGGTCACCGGCGCCAACGGCGGCGTCGGCAGCTTCGCGGTGGCGCTGCTCGCGCGCCGCGGCTACCGCGTGGTGGCCTCCACCGGCCGCCCGGACCAGGCCGAGGCGCTGCGCGCGCTGGGCGCAGCGGACGTCATCGACCGCGCCACGCTGTCCGAAGCCGGCAAGCCGCTGCAGAAGGAACGCTGGGCCGGGGCGGTCGATTCCGTGGGCAGCCATACGCTGGCCAACATCTGCGCCAGCTTGCGCTACGGCGGCACGGTCGCGGCCTGCGGCCTGGCCCAGGGCATGGACCTGCCGGCCTCGGTGGCGCCCTTCATCCTGCGCGGCGTCACGCTGGCAGGCATAGACAGCGTCTACGCGCCCCAGGCCCTGCGCAAGCAGGCCTGGGACTGCCTGGCGAAGGAAGTCGACGCCTCGGTCATCGGGCAGATCGCCGCCGAGATCCCGCTGTCCGAAGCCATCCCCATGGCCGCCACGCTACTGGCCGGCAAGGTGCGCGGCCGGGTGGTGGTGGACGTCAACGCCTGAGCGGGTCCGGGGCCGGGCCATGCCTGTCTGACGGCCCGAAGCCCGCACGCCGCCGGCCCGGCCCCGGCTGGCGTACGCCGCGGGTCAGTCGCTGTAGCGGCTTTCCTCGATGAGCGCCTGGGCGCCCAGGCGGTTCAGGCGCTCGCCCAGCCGGGACCCCAGCGCGACCGGGTCGCTGTACTGGGTTTCGTCCTCGGCCTCGATGGCGGCGCGCCCGTCGGTCGAGACCACCACGGCCTTGAGCCTCAGCCGGCCGTTGTCTATCCACGCATGCGCGGCGATGGGCGAATCGCAGTGCCCGTTGAGCACCTTGAGCAGCGCCCGCTCGGCCTGGTAGCGGTAGGCCGTGGGCGCATGGTTGATGCCCGCCAGCAGTCGCCGCACCGCGTCGTTGGCGGTGGCGTACTCGACCACCACCACGCCCTGCCCCACCGCCGGGCACATCTCCGCCACCGAGAAAGCGCGCGAGACCCGCTCGCCCAGGCCGATGCGCTCCAGCCCCGACTTGGCCAGCACCAGGGCGTCGATGGGCGGCGTCGCGCCGCCGTAGTTGAAAGTCATGGGCACGCCGCCGTCCAGACGCTCGATGCGCTTGTCCGCCGCGCCGCGGAAGGGCACCACCCGCGCCTCGGGAAACAGGCGGCGCAGGAAGGCGGCGCGCCGCACCGACGAAGTGCCGATGACCGCCGGCGTCCCGGACACGCCGGCCTTGAGCACCAGCGCGTCGCGCGGGTCGTCGCGCGGCAGGCAGGCGCCCAGGGAGAAATCGCGGTCGGCGTAGTATTCGTCGTTGCCGGGCAGGTCCTTGAGCGAATGCATGACCATGTCGGCCGCGCCCGCCTGCATCATGGCGCGCATGGCGGTGATGAAGGCGCCGCCCTTGCCGCCCATGGCGCTGAGCCGGCTCTTCAAGTCGAGGTCGGCGTCGGCCGGGCGGGCAACCATCTCGAAGCGGTGCTCGGGAAACTTCTGCTGCAGCGCCCGGATGACGGCCTCGGTCTGCCGCAGCGCCATCGTACTCTTGCGGGTACCGATCCTGAATATCTGGGACATCTTCGCTCCATGATGGAAGGCGCCCCCGGGCCTCGCGCCGGTCGGGCGCCGGGCGCGGCCGCGACAAGGAAAGGCGGCGCGCCTGACAGCCCGCTAGTTTACCGGCTCCGCGCGGCGCGCGCGGGCGGCTAGGCGCGCGCGGCCGCGGCCCCCGGCACGAAGCGGCCGTCGCCAGGCCGGCCGACGATCTCGCCGTCCACCATGATGTCCTTGCCGCGCACGATGGTGCGCACGGGCATGCCGGTCACCCGCACGCCTTCCCAGGACGTGTGCCCTACGCGCGATTTCATGTCGGCGCGGGTCAGCACGGCCTCGCGCCCCATGTCCACGATGGTCATGTCGGCGTCGGCGCCCACCGCCAGCGTGCCCTTGCGCGGGAACAGGCCGAAACGGCGCGCCGGGCTCTCCGAGCACAGCCGGGCGACGTCGGCCAGGGTCAGGCGGCCCTGGTTGACCGCGGTCAGCACCAGGGGAATGAACTCCTGCGCGCCGGTGATGCCCAGCGGAATCGAATACGAATCGGTCCAGCCCGGCTGCACTTCTTCCCAGCTGTGCGGGGCATGCTCGCCGACCAGCATGTCGGCCACGCCCTGCCCCAGCGCCTCCCAGTGGCGCTCGGGCTCATGGGCCCACAGGTAGGCCATGGGGCCGACCTTCTCGGCCTGCTCGCGGGTCATGAACAGCGCAGCGGTTTCCAGCTCGGCCGTGACGTCCTGCTCCAGGTCGAACTTGGCGTGCCGGATCAGTTCGTTGGTGGCCGAAGGCATGACCCCCATGTGCAGGATGTGCAGCGCCACTCGGGTGAGCCGGGCGTAGTACAGCGAGGCGGCCACGCCCGCGCCCATGCCGTGCCCGTACATGTAGCCCCTCCGGTAGCTGTCCATGTAGTCGGCGTTGGTGGTGCGGCCGGGGTCGATATAGTCGCGAAAGGTCATGCGCTTGCACCATTCGCTGTCGTCGTGGTGCACCGAACAGACCAGGCCGGTGTCGGCCACCGCCTCGAAAATCTCGTGCAGCAGGCCGTGGTCCACCACCCCCAGTTCCGAGATATACGGGTAGACCTCCTTGACGTGCCGGGTGTTGAACACCTTGATCGCCGTGGCGCCGGCCCGGGCCAGGTCGGCCACCGTCTTGGGATACAGGCCGCCCCCGTAGAGGCCGAAATCGATCAGCGACTTGCCGCCCACGGTGTCCAGCTTGTGCTGGAAGGTCTCCAGCGTGGTCGGGTGCGGGTCGTTGTTGGTCATGTCCAGGCAGAAGGTAATGCCGCCCGCCGCCGCCGCGCTCGACCCGGTGGTGAAATCTTCCTTATAGGTATGCCCCGGCTCCCGGAAATGGCAGTGCACGTGGAACAGCCCGGGCAGCACGGCCTTGCCCCTGGCGTCCACCACCTTGCGCGCCGGCGGCGTGGCGCCCGGCGCGGCCAGGGCGACCACCTTGCCGTCGCGCACGCACACGTTGACCTGCTGCGCGCCCCCGGACGAATAGACCTCGCCGTTGGCGACGACGAGATCGACGATTTCAAGTTCTTTCGACATGCTTACCTCGGTTCATGCGCCCAGGAAGGCGGCCCGGATGTCCGCCCGCTCCCTCAGGGTCGCGGACGGGCCGCTGGCGGCCAGGCGGCCCGTCTCCAGGATGTAGGCGCTGTCGGACATCTCCAGCGCCAGCTCGACGTCCTGCTCCACCACCAGGATGGTCAGGCCGTCGCTGCGGTTGATCTCGCGCAGGGTGGCGGCCAGCCGGTCCACCACCACGGGCGCCAGCCCCAACGACATTTCGTCGACCAGCAGCAGGCGCGGCGCCGACATCAGCGCGCGCCCGATGGCGCACATCTGCTGCTGGCCGCCGGAGAGGTCGCCCGCCAGCCGGCCGCGCATGGGGGCCAGTTCGGGGAAGAAGCCGAACACGCGCTCCAGGTCCCGCTCGACGGCGGCGCGGTCGTCGCGCACATAGGCGCCCAGCCGCAGGTTCTCCGCGATGGACAGGCCCGCGAACAGCCGGCGGCCCTCGGGCACCATGGCGATGCCGCGGCGCACCCGCTGCTCGGCCTCGGCCGGCAGCGGCCGGCCGTCGAAGGCCAGCGTGCCCGAGCGCGGGCGCAGCAGCCCGGTCAGGGCCTTGAGCAGCGTGGTCTTGCCCGCGCCGTTGGCGCCCACCAGCGCCACCAGTTCGCCGGCGGCCACGTCCAGGTTCAGGTCCCACAGGACCTGGCTCTCGCCGTAGCAGACATTCAGGTCCCGCACCTGCAGCAGGCTCATCGCGCTTCTCCCCGTGCCAGCGCCGCCTGGCGGGCGGCATAGCGGTCGCCCAGATAGGCCCGCACCACTTTCTCGTCGGAAAGCACCTTCGCGGGCGCGTCGTCGGCGATCTTCTCGCCGAACTGCAGCACGACGATGCGGTCGCAGACCGCCGTGATGGCCTTCATGACGTGCTCGACCACCAGGATCGCCACGCCCCTGTCGCGAATCGCCCTGATCAGCGCGATGACCTTGTCGATCTCGGTGTGATTGAGCCCGGCCATGACCTCGTCGAGCAGCAGCAGGCGCGGCCGCATGGCCAGCGCCCGCGCCAGCTCCAGGCGCTTGCGGTCGGCCAGCGTGACCTGGTGCGGCAGCAGCTCGGCCTTGGCCTGCAGCCCGGTCAGCGCGATGGCCTCTTCGACCGCCTGCGCCACCTGCGCCTCGTCGTGCCGGCCGCGCGCGAACATCGCGCCCACCCGCACGTTCTGGCGCACCGTGAGATTGGCGAAAGGCTGCACCACCTGGAAGGTGCGGGCGATGCCGAAGCCCGCCATGCGGTGCGGCGGCCAGTCGGAAATGCGCTGGCCAAAGCACGAAATGGCGCCGCCGGACAACTGCTCCAGGTGGGAAATGGCGTTGAGCAGCGTGGTCTTGCCAGCGCCGTTGGGGCCGATCAGCCCCACGATCTCGCCGGGGGCGACGTCGAACGACACGTCCTTGACGGCGGTGACCCCGCCGAAGCGCACCGTCACGTTGCGTATGCTGAGCACTGGCTGCGTCATGCCCGGCCTCCCTGGCGCGCCTGCCAGAACCGGCGCAGCGGCTGCCAGATGCCGTAGGGCAGGGCCAGCACCACCACGCACACCAGGATGCCGAGCACCAGGTTGTGGACCTCGGTGAAGCGGCTCCAGATCAGCGTGGAAAACAGTTCGAAGAAGGCCGCGCCCAGCAGCGGCCCGAAGACCGTGCCCATGCCGCCGATCAGCATCATGATGTAGCCCTTGACGGACAGCGTGATGTCGAAGGCGCTGGAGACTTCGATGAAGGTCATCCAGTGCGCCCAGATGCCGCCGGCCGCGCCGGTCAGCGCCGCGCTGATGGCCCAGGCCGCCACCTTGGCACGGCGGGTGTCGATGCCCATGGCCATGGCGCCGCGCTCGCTGTCCTTGAGCGCGCGCAGGGCGTAGCCGAGCCGGCTGCCCGACAGGTGCCACACCACCAGGGTGGCGGCCAGCGCCAGCCCGTACATCAGGAAGTAGATCTGGCGGTACACCTGATCGGGGCTCTGGTCGGTAGTCAGCGGCAGCGCCAGGCCCTGCGCGCCGCCGGTCACGCCGCCGAGGTTGGTGACCAGTTCGCCGACCGCCATGGTCAGCGCCACGGTGGCGATGGCGAAGTAGTGCCCGCGCAGGCGCAGCAGCGGCCAGCCCACCAGCGCGGCGATGGCCGCCGATACCGCGGCGGCCACCGGGATCGCCGCCAGAAAGGGCAGGCCCAGCACCTCGGCCGCGCCCAGCGCGTAGGCGCCGATACCGAAAAAGGCCGCGTTGCCGAAGGCGTGGTAGCCGGCGAAGCCGACGATCACATTCAGGCCCTGGGCCACGACGCAGTACATCAGCACGTTGGTCAGGATGCGCATCCAGTAGTTGCCGGCCAGCCAGGGCACGGCCGCCAGGGCCAGCAGGCAGGCGGCGGCGGCCAGCACCAGCAGCGGCCGGCCGCGCAGGGAAGCCGTGGTCATTGGCCTTCTCCGAAGAATTTCTTGCCCAGCAGGCCTTGCGGGCGCAGGATCAGGATCAGCAGGAAGACGGTGAAGGCCACCACCTCCTGGTAATTCACGCCCAGCCACGCCGAGGCGAAGGACTGGATCAGACCGTAGACGAAGCCGGCCAGGATCGCTCCGCCCAGGCTGCCGATGCCGCCCAGCACGGTGATGACGAAGACCGCCCCCAGGAAGCTGTTGCCCATGTGGGGCGAGACCGGGAAGATCATGCTCGACAGCACCCCGGCCGCGCCGGCCAGGGCGGCGCCCACGCCGGCGGTCACGGCATACACCCGCGACGGGTTGATGCCCATCAGTCGGGACACCTCGCGGTCCAGCGCCGCCGCCAGGATCGCCTGCCCCGACCGGGTCCGCGCCAGGAACTCGTGGAAAGCCCATGCCAGCGCCAGCGCGAACACGCACGCCCCCAGCCGCGCCAGCGGCACGAAGGCGTCGCCCCACTCCAGCGCCGCCGAGGCGTAGCGGGTGGACACCGCGCGGAAGTCCGAGGTGTACCCCATGACCACCAGGTCGACCAGGATCAGGTTGATGCCGAAGGTCAGCGCCAGCGACAGCAGCAGGCTGGTCTTGAGCACACGATTGAGCATGGCCGCCTGGATGGCGTAGCCCAGCACGAACAGCAGCGCCATCGCCAGCGGCACGACCAGGAAAGGCTCGATGCCGAAACGGTCGGACACGACGTAGGCAACATAGGCGCCCAGCATGATGTAGGCGCCATGGGCCAGGTTGATGATGCCCATCACCCCCCACACCATCGAGAACCCGATGGTCGCGAGCCCGTAGATGCCGCCGATCAGCAGCCCGTTGATGAAAGTCTGGAAAATCATGTGATTGCCGGCCGCGGGCCCGCGCCCGCGTGCCGGATCCTTATCGTGGAAGGCCCCGGATCAGCGCGCGCCCGGCAGCGGATAGACCGGATCGGCGTCGCGCACCGCCTGCGGGAAGACCACCTTGGGGCTGCCCTGGATCAGCTGCGAGGCGCTGGCGCTGGCCAGCGTGTTCACACCGTTCTGGTCGAACTTGACCGGCCCGTAGAAGGTTTCGCCCTGCATGGCGAGCATGGCGTCGCGCACGGCGGTGGAATCCACCGAGCCGGCCTTCTGGATGGCCAGCTGCAGCACCACGCCCGCGGCCGCGCCGCTGGCGGCGTGGTAGGTCGGGGGCTTCTTGTACTTGTCCTCGAACGCCTTGGCGAAACCGGGGGAATCGCCGAACACCGGGTCGGGGTACTTCAGGGTGGGGACCCAGTAGTCCACGCCCATCAGGCCTTCGGCTCCCTGGCCCAGCGCCTTGACGAAGTCTTCCACGCCGATCGACATGGCCAGGCCGACCATCTTGGGCGCCACGCGCAGCTCGCGCATGCTCTTGAGCAGCAGCAGGGTGTCCTGGGCGTAGCCGGTGGCCAGCACCATGTCCGGCTGGGCCGAGCGCAACTGCGTGGCCACGGCCGACAGGTCACCGGAGGTCTTGGGGTACTTGCCCTGGTAGACCACCGTGAACCCGTGCGCCTCGGCGAACTTGCGCCCGCCGTCGCTGGTCACGTTGGGAAAGAGGTCGTCCGGCCCGACGATGGCGACCTTCTTCGGCATGGGGTCGAGCCCGGCGGCCAGGGCCAGCAGCGGGTTCAGGCCCGTATCGGCCAGCGGCGAGGGCGTGAAAATATAGCGGTAGCCGCGGGCGTAGAGGCTGTTGGCGGTGGCCATGGGCGCCAGCGTCAGGATGCGGTAGCGCTCGCTGATGGAAGCCGTGGCGGTGGCGATGCCCGACGAATAAGGGCCGAACAGGAAGGCCACCTTGTCTTCGGTGATCAGCCTTTCGGTGAGGCGGGCGCTGGTCTGCGCCTTGCTTTCGTCGTCGTAATAGACCACCTCGACCCGGTAGGTCTTGCCGCCGGCCCGGATCCCGCCGGCCGCATTGACCTTGTCTTTCCACAAGTCGTAGCCGTCGCGCAGCAACTGCCCCTCGCGCGAGAACGGGCCGGTTAGGCTGACTGCGGCGCCTATCTTCAGGACTTCCTGGGCCGAGGCGGCGCCGGCCGCCAGCGCCAACACGCCGGCCGCGGCGGCCAGCGCCGCCCTGCGGGCGGCTTTACAGAACCTATGCATGACTGCACTCCCCTTGAAGACCGGGTGCGCCGGGAAAGCGGCGGCACGCTGCGGCGAATAATATGTATTAAGTTTGAATACACAGTTTCTGCATGGTAGGGTGTTACTATCCCGATGTCAATAACACAATGTGTATACAAGAACCGCGCCGCCGGTTCCGTCAAAGGAAATCGCATGCCCAGTGCCCACCCGCGCCCCAAGCGCCGAGTCTCGCCCGTCTCCAAGGGCAACAGCGGCGCGGTGGCCTATGACGAGCTCAAGCGCCGCATCGTCATGCTGCAACTGCAGCCGGGCGCCGACCTGGACGAGGCCAACCTGGGCAAGGAACTGGGCATTTCGCGCACCCCCCTGCGCGAAGCGCTGGTCAGGCTGGCCTCCGAAGGCCTGGTCACCGTCCACCCGAACCGCGGCGCGCGCGTCGCCTCGCTGGAACTGACGCAGTTGCAGGAGCACCTGGAAGCCTTCGACCTGGCGCAGCGCGCGGCCACCAAGCTGGCGGCCATCCGCCGCAGCGACGCCGATCTGGAAATCATTGCCCGGCATGTGCAGGCTTTCGAGCAGGCCACGCGCGAACAGGACGCCGAGCGCATGGTCGAGACCAACTGGGACCTGCACCACGCCATCGGCGCCGCCTGCGGCAACCGCGTCATCCAGAAGTTCTATGCCAGCCAGCTCACCGAATCGCTGCGCGTGGCGCGGCTGGCCATGGCCTACGAGGCCTACGGCTCGGTCGAGGCGCACGACCGCCACGTCAGCGAGATCCTGCGCGAGCACCGCGAACTGCTCGAGGCCATCGCGCAACACGACGCGGCCCGCGCCGAACGCCTGGCCGGCTCGCATTCCGGCCTGGCCCGCAAGCGGGTCACCGAATACATTTCCCTGAACCGGGCGGGGGACATCCACGTCGCCCTGTCGGCGGGCCAGGCGGTTCAGGGCCTGCCCTCGATTCCCTGAAGGAGTTCGGCCATGTGCGAGGTATGTGCGGTTTTCGGCGTCGGCAGCCACTGGGCCGAGTCGGCGCGCCTGTCCAACCTGCGCTTTCCCGCGCGGGACATCCAGCGGCACCGGCAGGAACGCCGGCGCCGCTTCGATCTGCTGCGCGCGCTGGTACGGCCCCATGGGCTGGACGTGCGCGACTGGGACGGCGAAGCCTTTTGCGTGGAAGACGCGCACGGCCGGTCCGAGGTCGTGCCGGACCTGTCGCATTTCTGGGCCTGTGCCGAGAAGTTTTCCGGCGCCGGGCTCGACCCGCTGGACCCGGCCTTCGCCGACGGGGCCGCGCCATGAGGAGCTTCGTCGACCCTCGGGTGGATTTCCACGTCCTGACCGGCTACCTGGGCAGCGGCAAGACCACCGTGCTGCGCCACTACCTGGACCGCACGCCGGCCGACGAAACCGCCGTCATCATCAACGAATACGGCGCGGTGTCGCTGGACCACCGCTTCGTCATGCACGCCGCGCCGGTGGTCGACGTGGTGGCCGGCGGCTGCCTGTGCTGCGCGCCCTCCGGCCAGCTCAAGGACGCGGTGGTGCGGGTGCTGGTGCAGCGCGTGGCCAAGCGGCTGCCGGGACTGCGCCGCATCGTGCTCGAGACCAGCGGCCTGGCCAACCCGGCTTCCATCGTCGCCACCGTGCTGGACGATTTCGTGCTAAAGGACTACGTGCGCATGGCGTCCTGCGTAGCGGCGGTCGACGCCACCGACGCCATCGAATGCGCGCGCGCCCAGCCCGACATCCTGGCCCAGATCGCGGCGGCCGACCGGGTGGTGGTCACCAAGCTGGACCTGGTCGCGCCCGGCCGGGCGCGGGAAATCCGGGACTTCGTTGCGTCGGTGAACCCAGCCTGCGACATCGTGGAATCGCCGCACGGCGCGGCGGTGGCGGCGGTCTTCGACCCCGTGCCGCCCTCGCGCCGCGGGCCGGTGCCCGGCCCGGCGGCCAGCCATCTCGACCGCGCCGCCTCGCACACCCTGCGCATCGACGAAGACATCGACTGGCCCGCCTTCTCGGTCTGGCTCACCGCCCTGCTCAACCGCCACGGCAGCCGCATCCTGCGTTTCAAGAGCCTGCTGCGCATGGCCGGCGACGACACGCCGACCGCCATCCACGGCGTGCGCCACCGCATGTATCCGCCCGAGCACCTGCCGCCCGGCACCCCGGCCCCGCCGGGCTCGGAACTGGTGTTCATCACCGACGGCCTGCCGGGCGCCGAGATCGAGGCCTCGCTGCAGCGCTTCCTGCGCTACGCGCGTGCGAAGGCGGCCTGAAGGCCCCGCACCGGAGCGCCGCCCCGATACATGCGTCCAGGCCGGGGACGATTCGCGCGGGCGCGCCCGCAGCGGCCCGGCCCGGCGAGCCCTAGCCGCCCTGCCAGGCCACGTCGCCGGAACGGTCCGGCCAGAGCCGCGCCAGCGCCCCGACCACGCCCAGCGTGAGCAGCACCCGGCCGGCCAGCACCACCCAAACGTCGGCGCCCAGCGCCAGCATCAGGGCCGTATCCTCGATCAGGCCGTGCGAAAGCGACAGCCAGGACAGGGCCAGGAAGCGCGCCCGCGCGGAAAAGCGCTGCCGCTTCGCTTCTTCGATGATGAGCGCGCCGCCGTAGGTCAGGCCCAGCATCACGCCCACCGTGGCAACCGAGGCGGCGCGCGGGTCCAGGCCCGACAGGCGCAGCACCGGCGTCATCAGGGCCGTGAAGCGCCGCGTGATGCCCATCCATTCCATCGCGTCGAGCAGCACCAGCAGCGCCAGGATGATGCAGAAGGTCAGCCCCAGCGAAAAAGCGGTTCCGGCCAGCCAGGCCGGCAGACCGCCGTCGCCGCCCCGCGGCGCGAACTGCGAACCCTGCAGCCAGGCCAGCGACACCGGCTGCTGGAGCGCGCCGGCCAGGTCGCAGGCCCAGACCGTCGCACCGCCGTAGGCCAGCGCGGCGCCCAGCCGCAGGGCGCTGGTGATCCAGAAACTCGCGCCGGCGCGGCGCACGATGCTTTGCTCCACCGGCAACGCATGCGCGAATACGATCATGGCGCACAGCGCGCTCAGCTGGGCCGCGGTCAGGTCCAGCGAGGGCGCCAGGCCGATCAGCGCGGCCACCGCGCCGTAGACGCCGACGAAAACCCCGGTGACCCAGACGATGCCGGCCTCGGGCGGCAGGCCGAGCAGGCCCATGGCCGGCGCGACCAGGCGACCCGCCGCGTCCACCAGGCCGTAGGCCTCGCCGATGCGCACCGCCGCCATGATGGGCAGCATGATGCGGGCCAGGGTCAGGAACAGGCGCAGGCTGCGGCGCAGCAGCGCATACGGATACTCGGGCATCGCAGGCACCAGGGCGGGACGGGACGAAGCGAACGGGGGAAACGGCCGCCGGGGCGGCCGCTGCTGCCGCCAGTGTATTCGACCCGCCGGACCGGCCGGCCGCCGGCGCGCCGGCAGCCCTGTGCGCCGCGATGCGGCGCGTCTACACTGCGCACATGACCGCCGCTTCCCGCCACGCCCCCGTACCGCGCCGCGCCGGCGGCGAACGGCCCTTGCGCCTGTTCCTCGCCCTGTGGCCCGACGAGGCCACGGCCGCCAGCCTGGAAGACTGGACCCGCGCGCTGCTGCCCCGATGCGGCGGCCGCGCCATGCGGCGCGACACCCTGCACCTGACGCTGGCCTTCCTGGGGCCGACCGGGGCCGCCCGCGCCCGCGAACTGGCGGGCGCCCTGGGGGCGTGGCGCGCCGAGTCCGGCAGCTTCGCGGTGGTGCGGGCCGGCCGCTTCAACCGCCTGCGCCTGGTCTGGGCCGGCCCGCACGAACACGGCCCGGACGCCGACCGGCTGGCGCGGCTGCACGCCTCGCTATGGGACTGGCTCGCGCCCATGGGCTGGCGGCCCGAGCTGCCGTTCCGCCCGCACGTGACGCTGTTGCGCGACGCCGGCCCGCCCCCTCCGGATTTCTCGCCCGGACCGGTGGCGTGGCGCTACGACCGGGTGGCGCTGGCTGCCTCGGTGGCCGAACCCGCTGGGCCCGCGCGCTATCGCATCCTGGCCACCAGCCTGGGCGGCAGGCCCGGCCCGTCCCGCTAGGATCCACTGCGCGGCGCGGTCCCATTTGATGAAACAGGTGGATTGAATTTTGCAATAAACCTAGAATCTCCGTAACCCGGACGGCGCGCCCGAACGCCGCCCCTCCGGGCAGCAGACCAAAACAACCACGGAGACAACGCATGATGCTCGCTACCCTTTCGTCACCCGCCCGCAGGCGGCTGGCCCGCATTCCCCTTGCCGCCGCGCTGGCCGCCGGCATGCTGGCGCTGGGCGCCGCGTCGGCCGCCGCGGCGGCCGACGGCGCCTACCCTCAGCGGCCCATCCGCCTGGTCGTGTCCTACCCCGCCGGAGGCAGCGTGGACGTCTCGGCACGCATCCTGCAGCAACGCATGAGCGAGGAACTCGGCCAGACCGTGGTGGTGGAAAACCGCGGCGGGGCCGGCGGCACCATCGGCTCGGACGTGGTGGCCAAGGCCCGGCCCGACGGCTACACCATCCTGATCACCTTGTCCTCGCACACCATCAACCCGGCCATCTATCCCAAGCTGCCGTTCGACACCGCAAAGGATTTCGCGCCGATCACGCTGGTGGCCTCGGCGCCGCAGATCCTGGTAGCCCACCCCAGCTTCGCCGCCAACAGCATCCCCGAGATCGTCGAGCTGGCCAAGACCCGGCCCACGGGCGTGAACTACGGTTCGGCCGGCACCGGCTCGCCCAGCCACATCGCCGGCGAACTGCTCAAGCTCAAGACCGGCGCCAACCTGGTCCACGTCCCGTACCGGGGCGGCGGCCCGGCGGTGGTCGACGTGCTGGGCAACCAGATCCCCCTGCTGTGGGTCTCGCTGCCGGCGGTGGCCGAGTTCGTCAAGCAGGGCAAGCTCAAGGGCATCGCGGTGTCCACCGCCAAACGCAGCCCGCTGCTGCCGGACGTGCCGGCCGCCGGCGAAAGCGTGCCCGGCTTCGAGGTGGACTCCTGGTACGCCATGTTCGCGCCGGCCGGCACGCCCGCGCCCATCATCGACCGGCTGCAGCAGGTGGTGGCCAAGCTCGCCAAGGAACCCAAGATTCAGCAGGACTTCCTGGCCCAGGGCGCCGTGGTGGTCGGCGGCACTCCCCAGGAACTCGACGAGATGGTGCAGCGCGAGCTCAAGGCCTGGCAGGAACTGGCCAAGCAGGCGAACATCCACATGGAATAAGGGGGCCGCGCCCTCGCCCGGCGGACCGGGCGCGCCGGCGTGGCGGACTGGACGGGGCGCGCGCCGCTCAGTCGTCCGGGGACTCGCCCCCGGCCTCGTGCGCCCCGTCCAGCCGGCTGCGGCGCAGCATGCCGGCGGCGTCCAGCACGGGATAGGCGGTGGCGCAGAACAGCGAATGCAGGCGCTTCATGTCGCTGATCAGGTCCAGGTGCAGGGAGCTGGTTTCTATGCTCTCGGGCGTGCCCCCGGCCAGCCGCACCAGGTGGGACGTGGCGTAGGCGCGCTCCAGATCGCGGAAGGCCTCCTTCTCGGCCAGCAGCCGGCGGGCGCTGGCGATGTCCCCGTTCAGAAAGACCGACAGGCCCAGGCGCAGGCTGGACACCAGGCGGGCGTGCAGCTCGGCGATTTCCTCCATGCCGGCGCGCGACAGCGAGCGCTGCTTGGCGATCTTCTTGCTCTCGATGCCGCTGACGATGCGCTCGATGATGTCACCGGCCTGCTCCAGGTTGATGGTCAGCGTGATGATCTCGGTCCAGCGGCGGATCTCGGCCTCGTCCAGATCCTTGCGTGAGACCCGCGCCAGGTACATCTTGATTTCGGTGTAGAGCTTGTCGACGTCGTCATCCAGCTTGCGGATGGTGCGCGCGCGGGTCTGGTCGTTGTCGCGGATGACCGTCAGCAGGCCGGTCAGCATGTTCTCGATGATGTCGCCGATGCGCAGCACCTCGCGCGTGGCGTTGGCCAGCGCCAGCGTCGGCGTGTCCATGGCCGCCGGATCCAGGTGGCGCGCACGCAGCGCGTCGTCGCCCTGCGTGTCGGGCAGCAGCCGCTTGCACAGGCGGGCCATGGGCTCGGTCAGCGGCAGCAGCAGCACGCAGCGCGCCACGCTGTACGCCACATGGAAGCCCACTACGCCCACCCGCGCCTCCGCCACGGCCGAAACTACCCACGCCGAGAGCGCCCCCATCCAGGGCAACACGGCCGCGGCCCCGCCCAGGCGGAACAGCATGCTGCCCAGCCCGACCCGGCGGCCGGCGGCGTTCTGGCGGCTGGAGCCCACCAGGGCGAGCACGCCGCTGCCCAGGTTGGCCCCGACGACGATGCACAGCGCCACCGGCATGGGAATCACGCCGGAGGCGGCCAGCGTGGCGGCCAGCAGCACCGTGGCCAGGCTGGAATACGTGGCGACGGCGATCAGCGCGCCGATCACGACGTCCAGCAGCCGGTCGCCGGTGACGGCGGAGAACAGCATGCCGATCGCCCCGGACTCGGTCATCGGCCGGGTCGCCGCCTCGATCAGCTGCAGCGCCAGCAGGATCAGCCCCAGCCCGACCGCCGCCCGCCCGATGCGCGCGGCCCGCGACGGCCGCCGCGACAGGTAGACGATCACCCCGCAGAAGATCAGCAGCGGCGACACCCAGCCCAGGTCGAAGCTCAGCACGCCGGTCATCAGCGCGGTGCCCACGTCGGCGCCCAGCATGATGGCCAGCGCCGGCGCCAGGCCCACCAGCCCGCCCGCCACGAAGGAAGACACGATCACCGCGGTGGCGTTGCTGCTCTGGACCAGGCCCGTCACCCCGATGCCGGCCAGGAAAGCATGGCCGCGCCGGGACACGCTGGTGCCCAGGACGCGCCGCAGCGGAGCGCCGTAAACGTGCAGCACGTCCGTGCGCACGATGTAGGTGCCCCAGACCAGCAGCGACAGCGCCGCGAGCAGGTTAAGCAGCGTGATCATGGCCTTCTCGCCCCGGCCTGCCCGTCCAGGATATGTCGCGCCAGTTCGGCAAAGCCGGCGCCGTAGGGCCGGTCGGTGACGAAGCGCGGCGCCTGTTGCAGCCTGCCGCCGAACTCCCGCACGTTGGCCACCCCCACCGACAGCGGGAAATAGGCGAACATGGGCTCGTCGTTGGGCGAATCGCCGGCGAACACGCAGCGCGCGCGCTGTGCGGCGTCGTCCAGGTCCACGCCGTAGCGCTCGCGCATCATCAGGCGCGCCATGCTCAGCTTGTCGTAGTCGCCGAACCAGCCGTTGACGTGGATGGAGCTGATCTTGGCCGTCATGCCGGCCTGCTCCATGAGATCCACGATGCGCTGCACCTGCGCAGGCGGCAGCGGCGGCACGTCCTCGCAGAAATCGATGGCCAGGTCGTACAGGCGGCAGAACTGGTCCGAGGCCGGCGCGCAGCCCGGAACCTCGCGCAGGATGCGCTCGCGCACGGCGGCCATGCGCCCGGCGTTGGCCGCGCGCCCGGCCGGCTCCAGCAGGTGGCGGGTACGCAGGCGGCCGCGCTCGCGGTCGTGCCACATATAGAAGGCGCCGTTTTCCCCGATGACGCCGTCGACCGGCCACAGGCGCGCGATCAGGTCGCACCAGCCCGCCGGCCGGCCGGTCACCGGGATCACGCGCAGCCCGGCACGCTGCAAGGCTTCCAGCGCGCCGTAGGCCGCGGCGTCCAGCCGGCCGCCGGTGGTCAGGGTATCGTCGATGTCGGTCAGCACGGCCGTCACGCCGGCCGCGGGCAGCTCCCGGAAAGGTCTCACGTCAGCACGAGCAGTTGCGGTTGGTGATCGGACGAGCGGGTCTGCCCGTCGACGCGGAAATCCCGGACCTGCTCCAGCAGGTCCGTGGACACGAAGATGAAATCGCAGGTGAAGGCCTGCGGCCACTGCTCGCGGTCGTAGACCCCCACATTCTGCGGATGCGGCCGGTCGCCGTTCAGGTGCCGCCAGGCGTCGGCCAGCGGCGGCACGCCCGGCTCGCCGAAACCCTCTTGCACCCGCGCGTGCAGCGGATCGTCGGGCCGGAAATTGAAGTCGCCCGTCAGGATGGTGCGCGTAGGCTGGGCCAGCGTATGGTAGGTGGACTCGGGCGGATCCACCACGCCGCCGCGTATGCCCGCGCGCAGGCAGTTGTCGGCGTAGGCCCGGCGGATCGCCTCGACCTGGAGGGCACGCTGGCGTGCCGAGTAATACTCCAGGTGCGTGTTCATCACGTGCAGCGGCCCGGACGGCGCGTCGATCACGGCGTCCAGCAGCACGCGGGGCATGCTGCGCACCTCGGCCTCGGCCGGCCAGGGCAGCTGGTGGCGCATGACACGCAGGATGGGGTGGCGGCTCAGGATCATGTTGCCGAACAGGTGCCGCCGGCCGTCCTCGCCCAGCACGTCCACCCCCGCGGCCCAGGCCGCGTGGTAACCCGGCAGCAGCGCCGCGAAGCGCTCGAACTGGTTCTCGCCGCGGCTGCCCGGCAGCCGCGGGAAGCCCGCGGCCACTTCCTGCAGGCACAGCACGTCGAAATCGCCCAGCCGGCGGGCGTCGGCCACGATGCGCGCGGGGTCGACCACGCCGTCGACCCCGCGTGCCCATTGGATGTTCCAGCTGACCAGTTGCATGGCGGCCTCCTTGATCGGCGCTAGCGGATGCCTGCCCGCATGAACGACTGCACGAACTGCCGCTGGAACAGCAGGAAGGCCAGCAGCAGCGGCGCGGAAGTCATCAGCGTGGCGGCGGTGATGATGGACCAGTCCACCCCCTGGTCGGTAGAGGAAAACACCTGCAGGCCCACCGTGAGCGGGCGGGATTCGACCGAGCTGGTGATGATCAGCGGCCACAGGAAGTTGTTCCAGTGGGTGCTGACCGACACCAGCCCGAAGGCGAGGTAGATGGGCTTGGCCAGCGGCACGTAGACCTTCCACAGGACCTGCAGCGGGGACGCGCCCTCTACCGTGGCCGCCTCGTCGAGCTCGCGCGGCACGGTCTTGAAGGTCTGGCGCAGCAGGAAGATGCCGAAGGCCGAGGCGAAATACGGCAGGCCGATGGCCAGGATGGTGTCGCGCAGGCCCAGCAGGTTCATGGTGCCGTAGTTCTCGACGATGAGCACGTCGGGCATGATCATGAGCTGCGTGAGCACCAGCATGAACATCAGGTCCGAGCCGCGGAAGCGGTAGCGGGCGAAGGCGTAGGCGGCCGTGGTCGAGAGCACCAGCTGCGCAGCCAGGATCATGGTGACCAGCAGAAAGGTGTTCAGGAAATAGCGGGCGAACGGCGCGGCGTCCCAGGCGTTGGCGAAATTGGCCAGCGTCAGCGGCGCCGACAGGTCGAAGCGCGTGGCGTACTGCGCCGGATGGAAGGCGGTCCATACGGCATAGGCCAGCGGCAGCAGCCACAGCAGGCCCAGCACCCAGGCCGCCAGGGTTTCCAGGGTTTTGTCGCGGTCGCCGAAGGGCGAGGTGGCGGTTGCGCTCATTGGTAGTGTGTCCTGCGGTCGAGGAAGCGGAACTTGACCAGGGCCACGACGGCCAGCATCGCCAGCAGCACGACCGTGAGCGCGGCGGCGTATCCGGAATCCCAGAAGCTGAAGCCCACTTCGTAGATGTAGTACAGCAGCAGCGAGCTGGCGTTGTTGGGCCCGCCGCGGGTCATGACGAAGATATGGTCCACCAGCCGGAAGGAATTGATCAGCGCGTTGATCAGCACGAACAGCGTGGTGGGCATGAGCAATGGGAACTGCACGCGCCAGAAGTACTGCCACCGCGAAGCGCCCTCCAGCCCGGCCGCCTCGGCCAGGGTAGGCGAAATCTGCTGCAGCGCGGCCAGGTAAAAGATCATGAAAAAGCCCGCTTCCTTCCAGATCCCCACCACGATGATCGCGCCCAGCACGGTGTCGGGGCTGCCCAGCCAGTTGTGCGACGGCAGGCCGATCGCCTGCGTAACCTGCTCCAGCAGGCCGTACTGCGGGGTATAGAAGAAGAGCCAGATGTTGGCCACGGCGATCATGGGCAGCACCGTGGGGGTGAAGTAGGCCAGCCGCAGCAGGCCGCGCCCGGCCACCCGGTCGCTGACCCACAGCGCCATGGTGATGGCCAGCGCGATAGACACCGGGATGGTCCCCAGCGCGAACCACAGGTTGTTCTTCAGTGCCTGCCAGAACACCGGGTCGGCAATCATGGCGGCATAGTTGTCCAGGCCGGCGAAGTCCGGCGGGTTGCCGCCGCGCGGCGTGTAGAAGAAGCTATGCCAGATGGTGGCCACGGCCGGATACTGCGTGAACCCGACCAGCAGCACCATGGCCGGCAACAGCAGCAGCCAGGGCGTGAGGGAAGATCCGGAACGGTTCATGGAATGCCTTTTCTCGCCGCGCGAGCGGCCTGGTTTCGATGCCCGGGGACCGCGCGCGGGCGGCTCGACCGCCGCCGCCCGCGCGCCCGTCCGCTACTTGCGGTAGCGGCGCAGGATGCGGTCGGCCTCGCGCTGGGCGTCCTGCAATGCGGCCTCGGGCGTCTTGGTGCCCGACAGCGCGGCCTGGATGTTGTCGTTCAGCGCCTTGGTCACGCGCTGGTTGTCGTGCGTGGATAGCTCCGCCACGGCGTATTGCAGCTGGTCGCGCGCCACGCCGGCGGCCGGGACCTCCTGCAGATACTGCTTCATGGTCGCGGTTTCCCAGGCGTCCGGGCGGGTAGCGACGTAGCCGGTGGCAATGCTCCACTGCGCGGCGCGCTCGGGCTCGGTGGCCCAGCGGATGAACTTCATCGCCGCCTGCTGCTGCTCGGGCGTGGTCTTGCTGAAGATGTAAAAGTTGCCGCCGCCGGTCGGGCTACCGCGCTTCTTCTGCGCCGGCAGCATCGCCACGCCGAAGGGAAAGCCCGCATTGGCGCGCAGGTTGGCCAGGTTGCCCGTGGTGGTCCACACCATGGCGGCCTTGCGCTCCATGAAGTCCTTGGGCGTGGTGCCCCATTCGATCACCCCGCTCGGGCTGACCTTGTGGCGGGCGGTCAAGTCCACCCAGTTCTGCAGGGCCTGCACCGCGGCGGGCTTGTCGAAATAGGTTTCGGTGCCGGCCGAATTCATGAGCAGCGTATCGTTGGGCGTGGTCATGCCCTGGAACATCCAATAGCCAAAGCCGGTGGAGGGAATCTTCACGCCCCACTGGGTCACGTTGCCGTTGGCGTCCTTCCTGGTCAGCTTCTTGGCCGCCTCGACCATTTCGTCCCAGGTATCCGGCGCGCGCTCCGGATCGAGCCCGGCGTCCTTGAACAGCTCCTTGTTCCAGAACATGACGATGGTCGAGCGCTGGAAGGGCACGCCCCAGGTCTTGCCGCCGGTCTGGCTGTTTTCCATGAAGCCGGGGTAGAAGCCGGCCAGCCATTCCTTGTCCCCGGCCGAGGTCGCCAGCGGGTCGACGGGCACGATGGCGTTTTCGTCGATCAGCGTGAACAGGTCGGTCGACAGCAGCACCGCCAGCGTGGGGGGCGTGCCGCTCTTGTGGGCCGTCAGCGCCTTGACGATGCTTTCCTGGTAGGTGCCCGCGTACACCGCCTTGACGGTGATGTCGGGGTTTTCTTTCTCGAAGTCCGAGACCATCGAATCGATGACCTTGGTGACCGGGCCGCCCACCGCCACCGGGTAGTAGAGGCTGATCTCGACGGCCTGGGCCGACATGGCTGGCAGGCCTGCCAGCGCCGCGGCGATGCCCGCCGCCGCCAGGGATTTCAGGACGAATCTACGCATGATTGTGTCTCCGTTGGACTGCTGAGGATCGAAGCCGGTGCGGCAGCCGGCCGGCTACCGCACCGCGCACCGCAAACCGGTTTGCCTGTCGAAGAAGTACTGGCTGGAAGGTTCCCAGCCCAGCGCCACGGCGTCGCCGGGCGCCAGCGACAGCTGGCCCGGCGCGCGCACCAGCGCGGATTCATCGCCCACCCGCACGCCCACGATGGTGTCGGCGCCGAAATATTCGATGGTCTCGACCCGCGCCGGCACGCCGCCGTCGGCCAGGCGCAGGTGCTCCGGGCGCACGCCCAGCAGCAGGTCCGCCTCGCCCGCCTGCGGGCCGGCTATCGCGGGCCCCGGCGTGCCCGGGATGCGCAGGCCGCCCTCGCCGCGCTCCAGGGCCAGGATGTTCATGGGCGGGGTGCCGATGAACCGCGCGGCGAACACCGAGGCCGGGCGGGCGTAGAGCTCGGCGGCCGGCGCGTTCTGCTCGATGCGGCCGTCGTTCAGCAGGATGACCTGGTCGGCCATGCTCATGGCCTCGGTCTGGTCGTGCGTCACGTAGACCATGGTGATGCCCAGTTGCCGCTGCAGCGACCGGATCTCGCGGCGCATTTCCTGGCGCAGCTGTGCGTCCAGGTTGGAAAGCGGCTCGTCCATCAGGCAGACCGGGGTTTCGGCGATGATGGCGCGGCCCAGCGCCACGCGCTGCTGCTGCCCGCCGGACAGCTGTGCCGGCCGGCGGTCCAGCAGGTGCCCCAGGCCCAGGATATCGGCCACGCGCGCCAGCCGCTTTTCGAAATCCTGCCTGGGCTCGCGGCGCACCCGCAGGCCGAACAGAATGTTCTCGCGCACGCTCAGGTGCGGGAACAGCGCGTACGACTGGAACACCATCGCGATCCGGCGCTGCGAGGGCGGCAGCCGGGTCACGTCGCGCCCGTCGATATGGATGGTGCCCGTAGTGGGGGTGTCCAGCCCGGCGATCAGCCGCAGCGTAGTGGACTTGCCGCAGCCGGACGGACCCAGCAGCACGGCGAAATCGCCCGATTTCACTTCGAAATCGATGCCCTTGACGGCCTGGGCCTCGCCCCACTGCTTGGTAATGCCTCTGAGGGAAATCGCGGCCATCTCCGGCCTCCTCCTGGTCTTCTGGTCAATGCCCGGCCGCAACGGCCGCCGGGCCCGCGTCATGGATAAGCCGCCGGCCGGCCGCGTCGAACCATTGCCCGAACGCCTCCCGCTCGGCCGCCGACATGTGCAGCCCGCATTTGGTGCGCCGCCACAGGATATCCTGCGCTTGCTGCGCCCATTCGTGACAAATGAAAAAATTCGCCTCGCGCTCGGTCAGGCCGCCGCCGAAATCCCGGCCCAGGTCGGCCATGCGCCCGGCCTCGCCCAGCACGTCGACGCTGCGCAGGCCGTGGCGCGCGAACAGGCGCTCGAGATAGGCCGGATCCAGCCCGGGATAGCGCGCCCGCAACTCCGCCAGCACCCGGTCGCGGCCGGCGCGGGCGAACTCTCCGCCCGGCAGCGCCTGCCCGGCGGTCCAGGAGCCGCGCCCGCTCCTCACCCAGGGCGCGAGCCGCTCCAGCACCGATTCGGCCAGGCGCCGGTAGGTGGTGATCTTGCCTCCGTACACCGACAGGCAGGGCAGGCCCTGCCTGTCGTCGACCACCAGCGTGTAGTCGCGGGTCACGGCCGAAGGGTTGTCGGACTCGTCGTCGAACAGCGGACGCACGCCGGAATAGCGCCAGACGATGTCCTGCGCGGCGACCGGCCGTGCCAGGTAGGCGTTGACCGCGCGCAGCAAATAGATCTCTTCCTCGGCACTGATCTCCACGCCGTGGCGCATGTCCGCCTGCGGCACGTCGGTGGTGCCGATGAGGGTGTAGCGGCCTTCGTAGGGGATCATGAAGACGATGCGCCGGTCGTCGTTCTGCAGGATGTAGGCGTGCTCGCCCTCGTACTGGCGAGGCACGACGATGTGGCTGCCACGCACCAGCCGGACGCCGGCATGGGCCCGGCCGCCCCCGGGATTGAGCATGCGGTCGACGTCGGCGACCCAGGGGCCGGCGGCATTGACGATCGCCCTCGCCCGCAGCGTGACCGGCGCGCCATCGGACAGGCGCCGCAGGGCGCAGACCCACGCGCCGTCGCGCCGATCGGCGCTTTCCAGGCGGGTGCGCCCCAGGATGCGGGCGCCGTGTTCCTGGGCGCTGAGCAGGTTGAGCACTACCAGGCGCGCGTCGTCCACCCAGGCGTCGGAATAGGCGAAGCCACGGGCGATGTCCGCGCGCAGGCCGCCGGACGGACCCATGGCGCGCAGGTCCACTCCGCGGGAATGCGGCAGGCTGATGCGCCCGCCGAGATGGTCGTACAGCCACAGGCCCAGCCGGATCATCCAGCGTGGGCGCAGCCCCTTGACGTGGGGCATGACAAAGCGCATGGGCCGGCTGATATGCGGCGCGATATCCAGCAGGTGCTCGCGCTCGCGCAGGGCCTCGGCCACCAGCCGGAACTCGTAGTATTCCAGGTAGCGCAGGCCGCCGTGGATCAGCTTGGTGCTGGCCGAGGAAGTCGCGCCGGCGAAGTCGCCCTGCTCGCACAAAACCACCGACAGGCCGCGGCCGGCGGCGTCGCGCGCCACGCCGGCGCCGTTGATGCCGCCGCCCACCACCAGGATGTCGCAGGTGTCCGGCTGCGCGGCCGGTACGCTCGTGCCCGGCGTCGTCATCGGGACGCTCCGGTGCGCCGGCCCGCGGCCGGCTGGCCGTCCTGGGCGAGCAGGCGGGCGGTCGGCTCGTCGACCACCAGCTCGTTCATGAACCCGCCGCGCAGAGCGGCCCGCAGCGCCTCGAGCTTGCCCTTGCCGGACACCACGCACAGCGCATGCCGCGCGCGGCGGAAACGGTCCAGGTCCGGCCCGCTGCTGCGCGCGTTCAGGGTGACGTCGCGCCAGCGCCCGTCCCCGCGAAAGAAGACGGTGGCAATGTCGCCGACCACGCCCTCGCGGCGCAGGCCCTTGAGATCGGACTTGTCGAGGTAGCCGCCGGCGTAGACGTGGCTGCCCGTTTCCGCCACGCCTATGCTGAACACCAGGACGGATGCGCGCTCCTGCAACGCACGGATGGCTTTGACGCTGCGCTCGCGCCACAGCGCCTGGCGCGTCTCGGCGTAGTCGAAGAACGCCGGTACCGGGAAACTGTGCGCCCGGCCCCCGTAGTTCTGGGCAAAGCGCGCCACGATGGATTCGCCGAAAGTGTTGACGATGTCCATGCCGTTGGCCGACCCGTTGAGCTGCACCACCTCCACGCCGTGCAGCGGCCTGGGCGACAGCGAGCCGGCGATCGCCTCGAGCGTGTTGCCCCAGGCCAGGCCCAGCACGGTCGAAGGCGCCATCAGGGTATTGAGGTAAGCGGCCGCGTGCAGCGCCACGCGCTGCAAGGTTTCCCGCTCGCCGGCGGTTTCCGGGACCGGCACCACCTGGACCTTGCGCAGGCCGTGGCGCGCCCGGATCTCGCCTTCGATGGACGCGGAGGGCGCGCCGGGGTCGTTGATGCGGATTTCCACCAGGCCGTTCTTCATGGCGTAGGACAGCAGGCGCGAGACGGTCGCCCGCGAGGTTCCCATGTCCTGGGCGATGGCAGCGGTCGTCATGTTCTGCACGTAGTACAGGCGCGCCACGCGCAGGGCGGCCTGGACGGTGTCGCGCCGGGATTCGGTAGCCATGGAGATATTTGAACAAACGATCATTACAAATGAACGTTTGTAAAGTTAACCCGGCGCCATGCGGAAATCAAGCCGGGCTTGCCCGCCCTACAGCCTGCCCTGCAGGAAATCCAGGAAGGCCGAGATGCGCGCCGACAGCGGCGTGTTGCGGTAGTACACCGCATGGACCGGCTGGCTGTATTCCACCAGCGCCGACTCCAGCACCGGCACCAGGCGGCCCCGGCGCCTGTCCTCGCGGGTCATGAAATCGGCCAGGCAGACGATGCCCTGGCCCAGCAGCGCCAGCTGCCGCAGCGTTTCGCCGCTGGACGCGGCCAGCGACGGAGTCACGGCCAGCTCGGTGCCGCCGGCGTGGCGCAGCGGCCAGAGGTTGAGCGAGTCCGGCCGGGTGAACCCCAGCAGCGTGTGGCCGCCCAGCGCCCGCACGCTGCGTGGCCGGCCGCGGCGGGCCAGGTAGTCCGGGCTGGCCAGCAGCCGCAGGCGGTAGGGCTTGAGCGTGCGGGCATGCAGCGACGAATCGGACAGCGGGCCGATGCGTATCGCGACGTCCACGCGCTGTTCCACCAGGTCGATGATGCGGTCGTTGCTGGTGAGTTCCAGGAGGATGTCGGGATAGGCCTCGCGAAAGGCCGGCACCTGGGGCACGACGGCATGCAGCATGAAGGGCGAGGCGGCGTCTACGCGCAAGCGGCCCGCCGGCCGGCGGTGCTGCGTGCGCAGCGATTCCTCGGCTTCGTCCAGCGCCGCGACGATGGCCTCGGCCTTGCGCAGGAACAGCCGCCCTTCCTCGGTTGGCTCCATGCGGCGGGTGGTGCGCGCCAGCAGCGTGACCCCCAGCCGCGCCTCCAGCCGGGCGACGGCCCGGCTGACGCCGGAGACCGTCTGCCCCAGATGCTCGGCGGCCGCGCTGAACGAGCCGGCCTCCACCACTGCCAGGTACAGCCGCAGTTCGTCGGAATGCAGGGGCATTATTGACTCCCAGGAAAATATCATTTGATTCTAATGGCATTTATTGCAAGGATTCCGCGGCGCACAATACGGCTTCCGGCGGCCGCTGCGGCCGCCAACCGTCATCCAAGGAGGCCGGCATGCCTGCTGCGCTCTGGGCATTGGCCGTCGGTGCCTTCGGCATCGGCACCACCGAATTCGTCATCATGGGCCTGCTGCCGCAGGTCGGCGCCGATCTCGGCGTGTCGCTGTCCAGCGCCGGGCTGCTGGTCACCGGCTACGCGCTGGGCGTGGTCGCCGGCGCGCCGCCGGTGGCCGTGCTCACCACGCGCCTGCCGCGCAAGACGCTGCTGCTGGCGCTGATGGCCATCTTCACGCTCGGCAACCTGGCCTGCGCGCTGGCACCCGGCTACGGCACGCTCATGGCCGCGCGCGTACTGACCTCGCTGGCGCACGGCGCTTTCTTCGGCGTCGGGTCGGTGGTCGCCACCAGCCTGGTGCGCCCCGACCGGCAGGCATCGGCCATCGCCCTCATGTTCACGGGCCTGACGCTGGCCAACGTGCTGGGCGTGCCGCTCGGCACCTGGCTGGGCCAGGCCCTGGGCTGGCGCGCCACGTTCTGGGCGGTGGCCGCGGTGGGCGTCGTGGCCATGGCGGCCATCGCCTGGTGGGTACCGGCCAGCCGGGGCGCGCAGGCCGGCGACCTGCGGCGGGAACTGCGGGCGCTGGGACGGCGGCAGGTGCTGCTCGGCTTCCTGATGACGGTGCTGGGGTTCGGCGGCGTCTTCACGGCCTTCACCTACATCGCCCCGCTTTTGACCGAACTGGCCGGCTTCGGGCCGGGTGCCGTGTCGCCGATCCTGCTGCTGTTCGGCGCCGGGCTGGTGGCCGGAAATTCCCTGGGCGGGCGGCTGGCCGACCGCCGCCTGATGCCCACGCTGATCGGCAGCCTGGCGCTGCTGTCGGCGGTGCTGGCAGCCTTCGCGTTCACGGTGCACGACAAGGCCGCCGCGGTGGCCACGGTCGCCCTGTTGGGAGCGGCCGCTTTCGCCACCGTGCCGCCGCTGCAGATGCGGGTGCTGCAGCAGGCCGCCGGCGCCCCCAACCTGGCCTCCGCCTTCAATATCGCCGCCTTCAACCTGGGCAACGCCGGCGGCGCCTGGCTGGGCGGCATGACCATCGACCACGGCCCCGGCCTGGCCGCCACGCCCCTGGTGGCCGCCGCGGTCACCGCGGCCGGCCTGCTGGTCGCCCTGCTCAGCCGCCGGCTGGACCGGGACGCCGCGGCCCCTTCCCCCTGCCTGTCCGGAGAACCCTCATGATTTCGATTCCGCACAAACCCCTGGGACGCGACGGCGCGTCCATCCCCGCGCTCGGCCTGGGCGTCTTCCGCATGGCGGCCGAGGACACCGTCCGCATGGTGCGCGACGCGCTGCAGCTCGGCTACCGCCACGTGGATACCGCGCAGATCTACGGCAACGAGGCCGAGGTCGGACGCGGCCTGGCCGAGTCGGGCGTGGCCCGCGAGGACATCTTCCTGACCACCAAGGTGTGGGTGGACAAGTACCGTCGGCAAGACCTGCTGCGCTCGGCCGAAGACAGCCTGGCGCGCCTGCGCACCGGCTACGTCGACCTGCTGCTGCTGCACTGGCCGAACGCCGAAGTGCCCCTGGCCGAGCAGATCGACGGCCTGAACGAGGCGCGCGCCCGCGGCCTGGCGCGCCACATCGGCGTGAGCAATTTCAATACCGAGCTGATGCGCGAGGCGGCCGCCCTGAGCGCCGCGCCGCTGGCCGCCAACCAGGTCGAATACCACCCCTACCTGGACCAATCGGCGGTGCGCGCCGAGGCCGCCCGCCTGGGCATGACGGTCACGGCCTATTACGGCATGGCCGACGGCAAGGTGCTGGACGACCCCGTCATCGCGGGCATCGCGCGCCGCCTGGACCGCACCCCGGCGCAGGTGGCCCTGCGCTGGCTGGTGCAGCAGGACAACGTGGTGGCGCTGAGCAAGACCGTGCGCCGCGACCGCGCGCTGTCGAACGCCCGGATCTTTGATTTCGAGCTGGGGCCGGCCGACATGGCCGCCATCTCGGCGCTGGCGCGGCCCGACGGCCGGCTGGTCAGCCCCGAAGGGCTGGCCCCCGCCTGGGACTGACCGCGCGGCAGGCGCGCCGCCGTCGCGGCCCGCCGGCTCAGCGCCTGACCTGGCTCACGTCCCGCACGGCGCCGCGGTCGGCCGACGTGGCCAGCGCCGCGTAGGCCTGCAGGGCCTGGGAAACCACCCGCTGGCGGCTGGCCGGGCGCCAGGCCTTGTCGCCGCGCGCCTCCATGGCGGCGCGGCGGCGGGCCAGCTCTTCGTCGGAGACTGCCAGGTGGATGCGGCGGTTGGGGATGTCGATCTCTATGGTGTCGCCCTCTTCAACCAGCCCCACCGTGCCGCCCTCGGCGGCTTCCGGCGAGGCATGGCCGATCACCAGCCCGGACGACCCGCCGGAGAAGCGGCCGTCGGTGAACAGGGCGCAGGTCTTGCCCAGGCCCTTGGACTTCAGGTAGGACGTGGGGTAGAGCATTTCCTGCATGCCGGGGCCGCCCTTGGGGCCTTCGTAGCGGATGACCACGACGTCGCCGGCCACGATCTTGTCGCCCAGGATGCCCTCGACCGCGTCGTCCTGGCTTTCGAAGACGCGCGCCCGGCCGGTGAAGGTCCATTGCGACTCGTCCACGCCGGCCGTCTTGACGATGCAGCCCTTTTCGGCGAGGTTGCCGTAGAGCACGGCCAGGCCGCCGTCGCGCGAATAGGCGTGTTCCTTGCTGCGGATGCAGCCCGACTTGCGGTCCAGGTCCAGCGCCGGGAAGACGGCTTCCTGGCTGAAGGCCACCGTGGTCGGGATGCCGCCGGGCGCGGCGCGGTAGAACTTCTGCGCGGCCTCGCCGGCCCCGCCGGCGACGTCCCAGGCCCGGATGGCATCGCCCAGGGTGCCGCTGTGCACGTTGCCGCAGGACAAGTCGAGCAGGCCGGCGCGCGCCAGCTCGCCCAGGATGCCCAGGATGCCGCCGGCGCGGTGCACGTCCTCGATGTGGTACTTGTCGGTGGCGGGCGCGGCCTTGCACAGGCACGGCACCCGGCGCGAGATGCGGTCGATGTCGGACATGGTGAAGTCCACGCCCGCCTCCTGCGCCGCGGCCAGCAGGTGCAGCACGGTATTGGTGGAGCCGCCCATGGCCACGTCCAGAGCCATGGCGTTCTCGAAGGCGCGCTTGGTGGCGATGGCGCGCGGCAGGACGGAGGCGTCGTCTTCCTGGTAGTAGCGGCGGCACAGGTCCACCACCAGCCGGCCGGCCTGCTCGAACAGCCCCTTGCGCCAGGCATGGGTGGCCACGATGGTGCCGTTGCCCGGCAACGCCAGGCCGATGGCCTCGGTCAGGCAATTCATGGAATTGGCCGTGAACATGCCGGAACAGGAACCGCAGGTGGGGCAGGCGCTGCGCTCGACCTGCTCGGCCTCCGCGTCGGTGACGTTGGGGTCGGCCGCCTTGATCATGGCGTCGATGAGGTCGATCTTGGCGATGATCTTGCCGTCGGTCGGCGACTTGACCTTGCCGGCCTCCATGGGACCGCCGGAAACGAACACGACGGGAATGTTCAGCCGCATGGCGGCCATCAGCATGCCCGGGGTGATCTTGTCGCAGTTCGAGATGCAGACCATGGCGTCGGCGCAGTGGGCGTTGACCATGTATTCCACCGAGTCGGCGATCAGCTCGCGCGAAGGCAGCGAATAGAGCATGCCGCCGTGCCCCATGGCGATGCCGTCGTCGACCGCGATGGTATTGAATTCCTTGGCGACGCCGCCGGCCGCCTCGATCTCGCGCGCGACCAGCGCCCCCAGGTCCCGCAGGTGGACGTGGCCGGGCACGAACTGCGTGAAGGAATTGACCACGGCGATGATGGGCTTGCCGAAGTCTCCGTCTTTCATGCCGGTGGCGCGCCACAGCGCGCGCGCGCCGGCCATGTTGCGGCCGTGGGTCGAAGTGCGGGAACGGTAGTCGGGCATGGAAGTCTCGAGGCGGAATGCGGCGCGCGCAAGGCGGCCAAAGTCATTAATCATAAACCCGCCGGGCCGGCGGCGCTGGCGGGCACCCCCCCCCGGCCGGCCCGGCGGCGCTGGCCCGTCCCGCCCCTCCCGGGGCGTTGCCCCCCTGGAATTCCGGGGGGCATCCCCTGGAATCGCCGGCGCGGCGCCATCCCTGGAATAATGGCAGCCGGCCGCGCCGCGCCTGCTTCGCCCTCTCTTGCGCAGCGGAAAGCAGCGGGCCGCATCGACAAGCATCTCGCGGCAAACCGGCATCCCGCCGGCCCCCGCCCCTTCCTGCCAGACGCCATGCCCCCGGATACCCCCGCCAGTCTCCCGTTGCGCATCCGCGACGCCCGCCCCGACGACCTGCCCGCCGTGCGGGACATCTACGCCCACCACGTGCGCCGCAGCGTGGCGACCTTCGAACTCGACCCCCCCGCGCCGGAGGAAATGCGGGCGCGCCACCGCGCCATCGTGGAACAGGGACTGCCCTTCCTGGTGGCCGAGGACGAGAACGGAGAGATCCTGGGCTACAGCTACGCCGCCCCCTATCGCGCGCGGCCGGCCTACCGCCACACCCTGGAAGACTCGGTCTACGTCCGGCCCGGCGCAGCGGGCCGCGGCATCGGCCGGGCGCTGCTGGCCGGGCTGCTGGCGCGCTGCGCCGCCGGCGGCTGGCGGCAGATGGTCGCGGTGATCGGCGACAGCGCCAATGCCGCCTCGGTGGCGCTGCATGCGGCGCTGGGCTTCGAGGCCGTCGGCACGCTGCGCGCGGTCGGCTACAAGCACGGCCGGTGGGTCGATACCGTCCTCATGCAGCGGGCCCTGGGCGAGGCCGACGCCACGCCGCCCGGCGGCGCGCTGCACCCCGCCCAGGTGGGTGCGCCGCGATGATTCCCCGCACGGCGGTGTTCTGCCTGGGCGTCTCCCAGTTGGTGGGCTGGGGTGTCTCCTTCTACCTGGTGGGCACCTTCGGGCCGGCGATCCAGGCCGACACCGGCTGGAGCGCCGGCACGGTCTACGGCGGGCTGTCGGCGGCCATCGTGGTCATGGGGCTGGTCTCGCCGCTGGCCGGGCGGGCGGTCGACCGCCACGGCGGCCGGCGCGCCATGACGGCCGGGGCCGCCCTGAACGCCGCCGGCTGCCTGGCCATGGCCCTGTCGCCGGGGCCCGCCGCCTACTATGCGTCGTGGCTGCTGCTGGGCGCGGGCATGCGGCTGTGCCTGTACGACGCGGCCTTTGCGGCCCTGGCCCGCATCGGCGGGCCGGCCGCGCGCCGCGCCGTCTCGCAGGTGACGCTGTTCGGCGGCGTGGCCTCTTCGGTGTTCTGGCCCATGGGACACGCGCTGGAATCCTGGCTGGGCTGGCGCGGTGCCGTGGCGGTCTACGCCGGCTTCGCGCTGGCGACCATCCCCCTGTTCCAGGTCCTGCCCGACCGCCGCCATGCGGCCGCGGGCGGCGGGCCGGGCGCCGCGCCGCTGCCGGCCCTGGGCCCGCGCGAGGCGCGCATCGCCGGCGTGCTCTACGCCGTGATCGTGATGCTGGTGGGCTTCCTGTCCGGCGGCAACGCCGCCCACCTGATCAACATCCTGACCGGCCTGGGCCTGGCGGCGCATGCCGCGGTCGGCCTGAGCGCCCTGTGGGGCGTCGGCCAGCTCGCCGCCCGGCTGGGCGAGGTGGCCTTCGGCAGCCGCCTGCATCCCACCGCGCTCAACCTGGTCGCCAGCGTCATCCTGCCCCTGTGCTTCGCGATCGGCCTGGCCGCCGCCTGGCACCCGGCGGCGGCGGCCGCCTACGTCCTGCTCTACGGCACCGGCAACGGCCTGCTTACCATTGCGCGCGGCAGCCTGCCGCTGGTGCTGTTCGACGCCCGTTCGTACGGCACCGTGGTCGGCCGGCTGCTGGTGCCGAGCTTCCTGCTCACCGCGGTCGCGCCGCTGGCCTACGCCCATGTGCTGGAACGCTACGGCGCCATGGCGGTGCTGGCCGGTTCCGCCGCACTGGGCGCCGTGGTGCTGGCCGCGTCGCTGGCCATCCACATGCGCTACGGCGCACGGCGCGCCTAACGTTCCGCCCCGGCGGCGAACTTGCGGGACCGGACACCAGAACCCCGTTCACGCTAGACCAGCTCCAGGAAACGGGCCAGGCAGGGGTTGCGGCTGCCGGGCAGCCAGGCCAGCACCTGCTCGGTCATCGGCGCATCGGCCAACGGCCGGAACACCACGCCGTCGAGCTGGGCCTTGCGCATGGAAGCCGGCACCAGCGCGACGCCTACCCGCTCGCCCACCAGGCTCAGCACGGTCTGCTGCAACTGCACCTCGAACCTGACGTCCGGATCGAAACCGCCCGCCGTCCGGCAGTGCTCGACGATGGCGCCGTACAGGCTGGGCGCGCAGGATTCCGAGGCCAGCACGAAGGGCTCGCCGGCCAGCTGCGCGATCTTCAGGCGTCGGGCCCGGGCCAGCGCATGGTCGCGCGACAGGGCCACGCACAGCGGCTCGGCCACCATCGTGCGCGAGGCCAGCCGCCGGTCCAGCCCGCCGCGGAACATGATGGCCGCGTCGATCTGGCCGGCCAGCACTTTCTCGGCCAGTTCGCTGGAGACCACCTCGCGCAGCTGCAGCGCCACCTTCGGCCAGGCCGCGCTGAACAGGCGCGCGCAGCGCGGCACGACGCTGTAGGCCGCGCACATGGTGAAGCCCACAGCCAGCGTGCCGGTCTCGCCGGCGGCGGCGGCGCGCGCGTTGCGCGCCGCCTGGTCCAGGGCGGCGAGTATGGCGCGCGCGTCCGCGTGGAAGCGTTCGCCCGCCGCCGTCAGGCTCACGCTGCGCGGGCTGCGCTCGATCAGCCTGACGCCCAGCTCGGCCTCCAGCGCGGCCAGCTGGCGGCTCAGCGGCGGCTGGGACAAGTGCAGCCGCCGGGCCGCCTGTCCGAAGTGCAGGGTTTCGGCCAGCGTGACGAAATACCGCAGGGGCTTGACGTCGATCACGATGCGTAAAAGGTATCAATTGAGGTCTGAAATTGAATTGGATTGTATCGTCGGCACCGGCTACGCTTGACGCTCCTGCTTAGTGCCCCGAGTCCCGGATGCTGCCCACCCTGGAAATCCTCCTGCCCGTCTTCGTGCTGATCCTGGCGGGCTACGCCTGCCGCCGGCGCGGGCTGCTGGGCCCGCAGGCCGCCTCCGAACTGAACCGGTTCGTGGTCTGGCTGGCCCTGCCCGCCCTGCTGTTCGACACCATGGTCCACGCCACCTGGAGCCAGCTCGCGCAGCCCGGCTTCATCGCCGTCTTCGCGCTGGCCTGCGCCGGCGTGTTCGGCGCGGTGCTGGCCTGGCGGCTGGCGCGCGGGCGCGGGCTGGCCGACGCCAGCATCGACGCGATCGCCGCGGCCTATCCCAATACCGGCTATATCGGCTTCCCCTTGTGCCTGCTGGCCTTCGGCCCGGCCAGCCTGGCGCCGACCACCATCGCGACCCTGCTCGTGGTGTGCGTACTGTTCGCCTGCGCCGTCGCCCTGATCGAGGCCGGCCTGCAATCGGGCGGCCCGCCCCACCGTGCGGGGCTGCGCATCCTGGGCGCCATGGCCCGCAACCCCCTGGTGGTCGCGCCGGTGGCCGGCGCACTGGCTTCGGCCCTGGGCCTCGAGTTGCCGGCCGGCGGGGAAAGCGCCCTCAAGCTGCTGGGCGGCGCGGCCAGCCCCTGCGCGCTGGCGAGCCTGGGACTGTTCCTGGCCGAGCGCCGGCCGGCGGATGCCGCCGCCTCGCGCAGCGCCCTGCTGCTGGCCGGCGCCAAGCTGGTGGGCCAGCCCCTGCTGGCATGGTGGCTCGCGGCCCACGTGTTCGGCCTGCCCGGCCCGCTGACCGACATGGCGGTGGTGCTGGCCGCACTGCCCACCGGCACCGGCCCCTTCATGCTGGCCGAATACTACCGGCGCGAGGCGCAGGCCGCCTCGCGCACCATCCTGCTGTCGACGCTGGGCTCGCTGCCGTCGCTGTCGCTGCTGCTGATGCACGTGCGGCAATGAGCGCGGCGGCGTGCGGGGAAGCCGGCGCGCCGCCGGAGTTTCAGCCGACGAGACCGTCCGCCCGCCACCGCAGCCACCCGGCGCGCCGCAGTTCGCAGGCGGGACAGGCCCCGCAACCGTAGCCCCATTCGTGGCGCTGGCCGCGCTCGCCCAGGTAGCAGGTGTGGCTGTGCTCGACGATCAGGCCGACCAGCGCCTGCCCTCCCAACTCGTGGGCCAGCCTCCAGGTCTGCGCCTTGTCCAGCCACATCAGCGGAGTTTCTATCGTGACCCGCGCCCCCAGGCCCAGCGTCAGGGCCACCTGCTGCGCCTTGATGGTGTCGTCCCGGCAATCCGGGTAGCCGGAGAAATCCGTTTCGCACATGCCGCCCACCAGCACGTCGAGCTGGCGGCGGTAACCCAGCGCCGCGGCCAGCGTCAGGAACAGCAGGTTGCGTCCGGGAACGAAGGTATCGGGCAGGCCGTCGGCGCGCATGGCGATCTCGCGTTCCCGGGTCAGCGAGGTATCGGCCACCTGGCCCAGCACGCCGAGGTCGAGCAGGTGGTCGCCGCCCAGGCGAGCGGCCCAGTGCGGAAATTCGCGCCGCAGCTCGCGCAGCACCTCCAGCCGCGCCTGCAACTCGATGCGGTGGCGCTGCCCGTAGTCGAACGCCACGGTTTCCACATGGGAATAGCGCGCCAGCGCCCAGGCCAGGCAAGTGGCGGAATCCTGGCCGCCGGAGAACAGCACCAGCGCGCGGCGCGCGGCGGCGGAGGGGGTGTCGGTCATGTCGGAAATCCGGCTGGTGCGCCGCGTGGGCGGGCGCCTGCGCGGCGGGCTGCCGCGGCGCGGGCGCGGGAAACGGCGCGCCCGGCCGATATTCTAGAGGACGGGTCCGCTCCCGCGCGACGGTCGCGCCCCGCCGGCGTCGGCTCGTGCGGCGGCGCATCGTCCGCACCGCGCCGGTAGACGATCGGTAAAATGCCGGCTCCGCTTTTCCAACCCGCAGCAGGAGTTGCCCCCCGTGACCGCCGTTCCGCCGCCGCTTTCCCCCGAAGACTCCCGCCAGGACATCCGCCTGCTGGGCAAATTGCTGGGCGACGTCATCCGCGCCTGCGACGGCAAGCCGGTCTACGACACTATCGAGACCCTGCGCCGTTCGGCGGTACGCTTTCGCCGCGAAGGCCGCGACAGCGACGGCAAGCTGCTCGAGGAGCGGGTCAAGCGGCTGCCGCGCGACGGCGCCAATGCCGTGGCGCGCGCCTTCAGCTATTTCCTGCACCTGGCGAACATCGCCGAAGACCACCAGCAGAACCGGGGCCAGCGCACCCGCGCCCTGTCCGACCCCCGCCCGGCCCGCGGTAGCCTGGCCGAGGCGCTGGCGCTGCTGCGCGCCCAGGGCGTCGGCCCCGCGCGCATCCGTCGCCTGCTGGCCGAAGCCTCGGTCGTGCCGGTGCTCACCGCCCACCCGACCGAAGTGCAGCGCAAGAGCACGCTGGACGTGCACAGCGGGATCGCGCGCGCCCTGCAGCGGCGCGACGCCGAACTGACGCCGGAAGAAGCGCGCGACCTGGAACGCGAGCTGCTGGGCCGCATCGCCACGCTGTGGCAGACGCGCATGCTGCGCGACACCCGCCTGACCGTGGCCGACGAGATCGAGAACGCGCTGTCCTATTACCGCAGCACCTTCCTGAACGTCATCCCCAAGCTGTATGCCGACCTGGCCCAGCTGCTCGACGGCGAACCCGCCTCCCCCTTCGCCCCGCCGCCCGCGCCGCTCGCGCCGTTCCTGCGCATGGGCAGCTGGATCGGCGGCGACCGCGACGGCAACCCCAACGTGGACGTCCGGACGCTGGAGCGCGCGCTGCTGCGCCAGTCCACCGTCGCCTTCGAGCATTACCTGCAGGAAGTCCACGCGCTGGGCGCCGAGCTGTCGATCAGCATGTTGCTGATCGACGCGTCGGCCGAATTGCGCACGCTGGCCGAAGCCTCCGGCGACGATTCGCCCCACCGCCGCGACGAGCCCTACCGCCAGGCGCTGGTGGGCGTCTACGCCCGGCTGGCGGCCACCGCGCAGGCGCTCACCGGCCAGAGCCTGGCTCGCCGCAAGGTCGCGTCGGCGGCGCCCTACGCGGACCCGGCGGAATTCGCGGCGGACCTGGCGGTGATCGCGCGTTCGCTGGCCGCCCACCATGCCGGGCCCATCGCCCGCCTGCGGCTGGCGGCCCTGCAGCAGGCGGTGGAAGTCTTCGGCTTTCACTTGGCCACGGTCGACCTGCGGCAGAGTTCGGATATCCACGAACGCACGCTGGCCGAGCTGTTCTCCCGGGCCGGCGTCCAGGTCGACGGCAGGCCCGTCGACTACATCGCGCTGGACGAGGCCGCGCGCGTGGCCCTGCTGCGCGCCGAGCTGGCGCAGGCGCGCCCCCTGGTCTCGCCCTGGATCGCCTATAGCGAGGAAACCACGCGCGAGCTGGGCATCCTGCGCGCCGCCGCCCTGGGCCGGGCCCGCTACGGCAGGCAGGCCATCCGCCAGACCATCGTGTCCCATACCGAAACCGTCAGCGACCTGCTGGAGGTGCTGGTGCTCCAGAAGGAAACCGGCCTGCTGGCGCCGGCGGGCCAGCCCATCGAGGACGGCGACGGCCTGATGGTGGTGCCGCTGTTCGAGACCATCCCCGACCTGGAAAGCGGCCCGGCCATCATGGCCGCCTTCCTGGACCTGCCGGAAGTGCGCGAGCGCGTCCAGCGCGCGCAGTCCGGCAGCCAGGAAGTGATGCTGGGCTACTCGGACAGCAACAAGGACGGCGGCTTCCTGACCTCCAACTGGTCGCTCTACCAGGCCGAACGCGCGCTGGTCGATGTATTCCGCGCGCGCGGCATCCGGCTGCGCCTGTTCCACGGCCGCGGCGGCACGGTGGGACGCGGCGGCGGCTCCAGCTTCGACGCGATCCTGGCGCAGCCGCCGGGCACCGTGGCCGGCCAGCTGCGGCTGACCGAGCAGGGCGAAGTGATCCAGAGCAAGTACAAGGACGCCGAGGTCGGGCGCTGGCACCTGGAGCTGCTGGTCTCGGCCACGCTGGAAGCCAGCCTGGCGCACCGCGCCACGGCCGCCAGCGCGGAAGACGCCCACATGGCGCGCTACGGCACCGTGGTGTCCTTCCTGTCCGAACACGCGCAGCGCACCTACCGCGGCCTGGTCTACGACACCCCGGGCTTTTCGGCTTACTTCTTCGCCTCCACGCCCATCGCGGAGATCGCCGGCCTGAACATCGGCTCGCGCCCGGCCTCGCGCAAAGCGGGCCAACAGATCGACGACCTGCGCGCCATCCCGTGGGGCTTTTCGTGGTCGCAGTGCCGGCTGCTGCTGACCGGCTGGTACGGCATGGGCTCGGCGCTGGATACCTATATGCGCGAAGGCGCGCCGGGGGCCCCGCGCTCGCGCAAGGCCCGGCTCGAGCAGCTGCGGCAGATGGCACAGGAATGGCCATTCTTCCGCACCCTGCTGTCCAACATGGAAATGGTGCTGGCCAAGACCGACCTGTCGATCGCCGCGCGCTACGCCCAGCTGGTGCCGCAGCGCGCGCTGCGCGAGCGCATCTTCGGCATCATCGCGCAGGAACACGCCCTCACGCTGGACGCGCTCAAGCGCGTCACCCGGCGCGAGCTGCTGGCCGACAACCCCACGCTGGCGGCCTCGCTGCGCGAGCGCTTCGCCTACATCGACCCGCTGAACTATCTGCAGGTGGAACTGCTGCGGCAGTACCGCTCCATGCAGCGCCGCGGCAAGGCGGGCGACGACGCCGACGTGCGGGTGCAGCGCGCCATCCACCTCACCATCAACGGCATCGCCGCGGGGCTGCGCAACTCGGGCTGAACGCCGCGCCGCGGGCGGCCGGGGCCGCCTGCAGGAAAGGCCGGAAAGCGATATGCTACGGACAGGTTGCTGCGGCGCGTCACGCGCGCGCCGGCAACCCCCGGGGCGGCCCGGCGGCCGTCCCGCTGACGGAGCTGCTATTCATGTTCGGCCTGACCGCCCTGGAACTCGCCCGCATACAGTTCGGGTTCACGATTTCCTTCCACATCGTCTTCCCCGCCATCACCATCGGGCTCGCCAGCTACCTTGCCGTGCTGGAAGGCCTCTGGCTGCGGACCGGCAACCCGCTATACCGCGACCTCTACCACTTCTGGCTCAAGATCTTCGCCGTCAATTTCGGCATGGGCGTGGTCTCCGGCCTGGTCATGGCCTATCAGTTCGGCACCAACTGGAGCTACTTTTCCTCTTTCGCCGGCGGCATCACCGGGCCGCTGCTCACCTACGAAGTGCTGACCGCCTTCTTCCTGGAAGCCGGCTTCTTGGGCGTGATGCTGTTCGGCTGGAACCGCGTCGGGCCAGGGCTGCACTTCTTCTCGACGCTGATGGTGGCGCTGGGTACGCTGATTTCCGCGACCTGGATCCTGGCCTCCAACAGCTGGATGCAGACGCCCCAGGGCCACGAGATCATCGACGGCCGCGTGGTCCCCGTGGACTGGCTGGCGGTGATCTTCAACCCGTCCTTCCCCTACCGGCTGGCGCACATGGTGGTCGCCGCCTACCTGTCCACGGCGCTGTTCGTCGGCGCCAGCGGCGCCTGGCACCTACTCAAGGGGCGCGACACGCCGGCGGTGCGCAAGATGCTCTCAATGGCCATGTGGATGCTGCTGCTGGTCACGCCCGTGCAGATCGCCATCGGTGACATGCACGGCCTGAACACGCTGGAGCACCAGCCCGCCAAGATCGCCGCCGTCGAAGGCCACTGGGAGCGTCCCGAACCGGGCGCGGGCGTACCGCTGATCCTGTTCGGCATCCCGGACATGGCGCGCGAGGAAACGCGCCACGCCGTCGAGATCCCGCGCCTGGGCAGCCTGATCCTCACGCACAGCCTGGACGGCGAGATTCCCGCGCTCAAGGATTTCCCGCCCGAAGACCGGCCCAACTCCACCATCGTGTTCTGGACCTTCCGCGTCATGGTCGGCCTGGGCTTCCTGATGCTGTTCCTGGGCGCATGGAGCGCCTGGCTGCGCTGGCGCGGGCGGCTGTACGCGTCGCGCCCCTTCCTGCGGCTGGCCGCCTGTATGGGCCCGTCGGGGCTGGTGGCCGTGCTGGCGGGCTGGTACACCACCGAGATCGGGCGCCAGCCCTGGGTAGTCTACGGCCTGATGCGCACCGGCGACGCCGTATCGCCGCACGGGCCGCTGCAGATGGGGTTCACCCTGGTGTTGTTCATCGTGGTCTATTGCATCGTGTTCGGCGCGGGCACGGCCTACATGCTGCGCCAGGTGGCCCAGGGCCCCGGCCCGCACGCCGGCCCGCCCGGCGGGCCCGGCCAGGCGCACCAGCCCATGCGCCCGCTGTCGGCCGCGCCGGACGACCCGGGCGCGGGCCCCGCCGCACCGTCGCACGCCAGGAGCTGAACATGGACGCAGGCATCGATCTTCCGCTGGTCTGGGCCGTCATCATCCTGTTCGGCATCATGATGTACGTCGTGATGGACGGCTTCGACCTGGGCATCGGCATATTGTTTCCCTTCTTGCCCGACCGGGGCGACCGCGACGTCATGATGAACAGCGTCGCGCCGGTATGGGACGGCAACGAAACCTGGCTGGTGCTGGGCGGCGCCGGGCTGCTGGCCGCCTTCCCGGTGGCCTACGCGGCCGTGCTCACCGCGCTCTACCTGCCGCTGGTGCTGATGCTGGTCGGGCTGGTGTTCCGCGGCGTGGCCTTCGAGTTCCGCTTCAAGGCCAGCGACCGCCGGCGCCACCTGTGGGACAAGGCCTTCATCGGCGGCTCGCTGGTGGCGACCTTCTTCCAGGGCGTGACCCTGGGCGCCTACATCGGCGGCATCGAGATGCGCGACGGCGCATTCGCCGGCGGGCCGTTCGACTGGCTCTCGCCCTTCAGCCTGTTCACCGGCTGCGGCCTGGTCGCCGCCTATGCGCTGCTGGGCGGCACCTGGCTCATCATGAAGACCGACGGCGAACTGCAGCGCCGCATGCGCGGCCTGTCGCGCGCGGCCGCCTGGGCGGTGTTCGGCGCCATCGCGGTCATCAGCGTCTGGACGCCGCTGACGCATCCGCAAATCTCCGAGCGCTGGTTCAGCCTGCCGAACCTGTTCTGGTTCGCCCCCGTCCCCGTGCTGGTGGTCGCCGTGCTGGCGGGGCTGCTGCGCGCCGCGCGCACCGAATCGCATTCCGGCCCCTTCCTGCTGGCGCTGGCGCTGGTGTTCCTGGGCTACACCGGGCTGGGGATCAGCCTGTGGCCCAGCATCGTGCCGCCGGGCCTGTCCATCTGGCAGGCCGCCGCGCCGCCCCAGAGCATGGGCTTCACTCTGGTGGGCGCGCTGCTCATCATTCCGGTCATCCTGGCCTATACCGCGTGGAGCTACTACGTCTTCCGCGGCAAGGTGCGGCACGGGGAGGGCTATCACTGATGCCGCGGCCCGGGTTCGCCCGCCGGCTGGGATGGCTGGCGCTGATCTGGGCGCTGAGCGTCGCGGCGCTGGGCCTGGCCGCGCTGCTGCTGCGCGGACTGATGGCGGCGGCGGGGCTCACGGCATGACCCGCCTGGCCCGCCGTGCGGCGCCTGCCGGCACCACGCCGGGCGCCCTGTCCGCAGGCGCCCGCGCGGGCGGCCCGTCGCGGACGGACGCGGCGCCGCCGCCGCGGGCAGCGCACATCGAGCGGGAATGGTCGCTCAAACGCAACTGCTGCGTGCAGCCGCGGCAGTTCGTGCGCATCGTGGGCGGCCTGCTGGGACTGCTGGCCGCGGTGGCGGCCGCCGGCTGGGCGGTGGGCCTGCCCTTCGTCTCGGCCTTCTGCCTGCCCGAGATGGTTCTCGTGGCGTACGCCGGCGTGGCCTATGCCAGGCACGCCCGCGACGGCGAGCGCCTGACCCTGCTGGCCGACGGCCGGCTGATCCTGGAAATCCAGGACGGCCCCCGGCTGGTCCGCCACGAACTCAACCGCCACTGGTCCCGCATCGTGCGCGCCCGGCATCCGCGCGACTCGCTCTGGCTGCACTACGGCAAGCTGCGGGTGCGCCTGGGCCGCCACGTACCCCCGGCGCGGCGCGCCCGCTTCGAGGCCGAGTTCCGGCGAGCGCTGCGGCAACCCGCCGCGGCGCCGGGGGGAACCGCCCGGTGACCCGCGGGACGCACACCCCGTGCCCGCCGTCAGGCTGCGCGGGCGGCGGCGGGATTGCTTTCGCGCTCGGCCAGTGCCGTCAGTTTCTCGTCGGTCGCCTTTTCCTCTCCCAGCGTGTCCTTGAGCAGCGGCACGGCGTCCTTCAGGCCCAGCTGCCGGGCAAGCACGCATAATGTGCCGTAGCTGGAAATCTCGTAATGCTCGACCTTCTGGGCGGCGGCAATCAGGGCGGCGTCGAGTACCGGCCCCTTCCCGATCTCGTCGATGACTTCCTTGCCTTCCTCGATCAGCCCTTCCATCGCGACGCATTTCATGCGCTTGAGCCGGATGTCGCAGAGTTCCACCACGCGGTCGATGCGCTCGATCTGCCCCTGGGTTTCCTCCAGGTGGGACTCGAAGGCGGACGATAGCTTGGGATTCTCGGCGGCCCTCGCCATTCGAGGCAATGCACGGGTCAATTGTTTCTCGGCGCTGTAAATATCGGATAGCGAATGAACGAACAGGTCCTTGAGCGTCTTGGCCATGAATATCTCCTGTAGGAAAACCACGCAACGGCCGCGGGACCCCGAAGGGCGGCGGCACGGCAGGCACTCAGCACCCCGCGTGCCCGGCCTGCGGCGCTCCCCGCCGGCGCCAGCCTCCGGCCCGCCGCCGCGCCGCCCGCGCGCTTTCCCCATCCAGGAACGACCGCCTTCCCGGAGCCTTTCATGACGAAACTGATCGCCTGCATCACCTTCGACTTCGACGCCATGTCCGGTCTGGTGGCGCGCGGCATGACCACGCCCACCCCTATCTCGCGCGGCGAATTCGGCGCCGTCGCCGTGCCCCGCATCCTCGACCTGCTCGAACGCTACGGCGTGCGCGCCTCGTTCTTCATCCCGGGCGTGGTGGTCGGAACCTACCCCGCGCTCTGCGAGCGCATCGCCGCGGCGGGTCACGAGATCGGCAACCACGGCTGGACCCACGTGCCGCCGGCCAGCCTCGCGCCCGACGAGGAAGAAGCCGGCCTGCTCAAGGCCAACGAAATCATCCGCCGCGTCACCGGCGTCACGCCCACCGGGTACCGCTCCCCATCGTGGGACCTGAGCGGCAGCACGCTGGAGCTGCTGCTTCGCCACGGCTTCTCGTACGACAGCAGCATGATGGGCAACGACCACGAGCCCTACCGGGTACGGCAGGGCGACGTGGTCCCCGCGGACGCGCCCATGGTCTTCGGCCAGGAAACCCCGCTCATCGAAATGCCCATCAGCTGGTCGCTGGACGACTTCCCGCATTTCGAGCATCTGCGCTCGCCCGGCGGCCTGTCGCCGGGCCTGATGAACGCCGGCCTGGTCCTGGAGAACTGGCTGGACGATTTCGAATACATGCGCCGCACCTGCGACTGGGGCATACTGACCTACACCTGCCACCCCTACGTGATCGGCCGCGGCCACCGCATGCTGATGCTGGAACGGCTGCTCGAAGGCCTGGCGGGCAAGGGCGCGACCTTCATGGCCATGGACGACGCGGCCGCCGAGTACGCCGCGCGCCGGCCCTTTTCCTGACGAGGCAATCCCATGACACTACCGCTGAGCGGCATCCGCGTGCTCGAACTGGGCCAGTTGATTGCCGGGCCCTTCGCCGCCAAGATGCTGGGCGAGTTCGGCGCCGAGGTCATCAAGATCGAGCCGCCCGGCAAGGGCGATCCGCTGCGCAATTGGCGCATGCTGCACGAAGGCACGTCGGTCTGGTGGCAGGTCCAGTCGCGCAACAAGAAGTCGGTCACCCTGGACCTGCGCCAGCCGCGCGCCCAGGAGATCGTGCGGGAACTGGTCCGCGAAACCGACGTCGTCGTCGAGAACTTCAAGCCCGGCACCCTGGAATCCTGGGGCCTGGGCTGGGAGGCGCTGCGCGAGATCAACTCCCGGCTGGTCATGCTCAGGGTGTCCGGCTACGGCCAGACCGGCCCCTACCGGGACATGCCCGGCTTCGCCGTGGTCGCCGAGGCCATGGGCGGCCTGCGCCACCTCAGCGGCGAGCCCGGGCGCCCGCCCGTTCGGGTCGGCGTGTCGATCGGCGATTCGCTGGCCGCCCTGCACGGGGTGATCGGCGTGCTGCTCGCCCTGCGCGCCCGCGACCGGGAAGGCGGCACGGGCCAGGTGGTGGACGTGGCCCTCTACGAATCGGTCTTCAACATGATGGAAAGCCTGCTGCCCGAATACTCGGTGTTCGGCGCCGTGCGCCAGCCGGCCGGCAGCAGCCTGCCCGGCATCGCGCCCAGCAATGCCTACCGCTGCCGCGACGGCAAGTACGTGCTGGTCGGCGGCAACGGCGACGGCATCTTCAAGCGGCTGATGCAGGCCATCGGCCGCCCCGACCTCGGCGACGACCCGGCGCTGGCCGACAACGCCGGCCGGGTGCGCCAGGTGGCGCGCATAGACGGCGCCATCTCGGAATGGACCGCGGCGCGCGACCTGCCCGAGGCGCTGGAGACGCTGCGGGCGCACCGGGTCCCGGCCGGCAAGATCTACGACGTCGCCGACATCGCGGCCGACCCGCACTACCAGGCTCGCGGCATGCTGCGGGATGCCGTCCTGCCCGACGGCACGCCGCTCAAGGTGCCGGGCATCGTACCCAAGCTGGCCGCCACCCCCGGGGACATCCGCGGCCCGGCGCCGGCGCTGGGCGCGCACACGGACGAGGTGCTGGCCGGACTGGGCCTTGACCAGGCCGCGCGGCGGGCGTTGCGGGAACAGGGGGTGATCTAGGCTCCCTCCGCCCAGGCCCGGGCGCCTCCGGCGCTCAGGCGCGCTCCGCCGATTCCAGGATCTGGCCGATCAGGTTGCGCACCGTGGGCGAGCGCTCGTGCCGCCGGAACAGGGCCCCGACCTCGGAGGCGATGACCGGCCCGGAAATCTCCTTGAAGACGACATTCGGCAGCCGGACGACGCGGATCAGGACGCTGGGTACCACCGCCACGCCGGCTCCCAGGGCGACCTGGGTGAGCACCGCCACCAGCGTGCCCGGAACCGACACGACGCGCGGGTCGAACTTCCCGCGCCGGGCGACCTCCCGCAACCCCAGTTCCTGTTCCGGCACCACGAACGCCTCCCGCGCCAGCTCTCGCGGACGCACGCCGGCGCCGGCCGCCGCCAGCCGGTGGCCCGCCGGCAGCGCCAGGCAGAACCGGTCGCGCGCCAGCACATGGCTGGATACCGAAGGGGGGAGCGCAACGGGCATGCGCACGAACCCTACGTCCACCCGCCCCTCGTTCACCAGGCGGACGAGCCGGTCGGTGGGATACTCCTTCGTATCGAGCATGACGTCCGGCCATTTGGCGCGGAACCGCCGGACCTGGTCCTGAAGCACGCCGAAGAACGACGCCGAGCCGACGTAGCCGATCTCCACCCGCCCGAGCTGGCCGCGGCCGGCTCTGCGCCCCGCATGGAGGGCGCGCTCCAGCTGTTCCAGCGTCGCATGCGCCTCCGCCAGGAACACCGCGCCGGCCGGGGTCAGGGCGACGGACCGTTTCGTGCGTTCGAACAGCCGCGCCTGCAGCATGCGCTCCAGTTCCTGGATCTGTGCCGTGAGCGTGGGAGGAGAAATGCCCAGCTGCTCGGCGGCCTGGGAAAAGTGCAATGTGCGTGCGACCGCGACGAACGAACGCAGGTGCCGTAGTTCCATCGGGAATCTCCGCCTTCGAAAGAGCGGCCCCGGAGCGGCCCGCCCTGGAAGGCCGCGCTGGGGATAGCCGCTTCGGGAATGGCTTGCGGAAAAGCGGGGGTATTTCTGTATTCGCTTTTACCGAATTATCTTTCAAAACTGCTTTATTGAACCGAATTATCGACCCTGTTCCAATTCCTGCAGGATCTTTTCGATGAACAGGAGCTTCGCCATGCCCCGTCCCCCCCGCCCGATCGCATTGCTGGCTGCGGCCGCCTCCCTCGTCCTGGCGGCGCTGCCCGCGGCGGCAGCCGAATTGCCTACCCGGCCCGTGCTCACGCTGGCCGCCGCCCAGCAGGTCGCCGCGGCCGCCCAGGCCAGGGCGCAGTCCGCAGGCTGGCCCTGCGTGATCGCCGTGGCCGATGACTCCGGCACGCCCGTGCTGCTCCTGCGGATGGACGATGCCGCCGTGCCGGCCGGCGTCGAACTCGCACCAGGCAAAGCCCGCACCGCGGCGCTGTTCCGCCGCCCCAGCGGTGTGCTGGAAGACGCGATCAACGGCCAGCGGCCGGCGGCCGCGACCGCACGGGGATTCGTCCTGATGCGCGGCGGCCTGCCCCTGGTGGCCGACGGCCGGGTGGTGGGCGCGATCGGAGTGTCCGCCGATACGCCCCAGCATGACGAAGAAATCGCCCGGGCCGGGGCAGCTGCCCTGCGGTAGGGACCCGCGCCCATGACCGCCGCGCTTGCCGCCCCGGCACCGGGCGGGCGCACCGCCGTGCTGATGACCGCCTCGGCCGGGTGCGCCATGACGGTGCTCGACACCAACGTCGTGGGCATTGTGCTGCCCACGGTCGCACGCGATCTCCAGGCATCCTTCGCGCAAGTCGAATGGGTGGTCAGCGCCTACGTGCTGTGCTTCGCCGCCCTGCTGCTGCCGGCGGGCTCCATTGCCGACCGCTACGGCCGGCGGCGCATCTTCCTTGCCGGGATCTCGCTCTTTGCGCTGGCTTCCCTGGCCTGCGGCCTGGCGCCCTCGGCGCCGGGCCTGTACCTGGCCCGCGCCGTGCAGGGCGCCGGCGCCGCCTTCCTCCTGGCGCCGGCCCTGGCGATCATCGGCCATGCTTTCCATGAAGAGCCGGCGCGCGGCCGCGCATGGGCGATCTGGGGTGGCATCATGGGACTGGCCATGGTCGTCGCGCCGCTGATCGGCGGCGCGATCAACTTCTTGCTCGGCTGGCGGTGGGCGTTCCACATCAACGTCCCGGCCTGCGCGCTGCTGGCGGCGGCCGTGCTCGCCCTCGTCCGGGAATCGCGCGACCCCACGCCGCGGGCGCTGGACCTTGCCGGCATCCCCCTCTTCGCGCTGGCGATGTTCTGCACGACCTGGGCGCTGATCCTCGGGCCTGGCCATGGCTGGACCAGCGCTCCCGTCGCGCAGCGCGGCATCGGCGGCGCAGCCCTCTTTGCCGCCTTCGCCTGGGTCGAGCGCCGGCGCGCGCACCCCATGCTCGACCTCGACCTGTTCCGCGCCCCACCCTTCGTCGGGGCCGTTCTCGCCATGTTCGCCTATGCCTCGTCGGCGCAGGTCATGGCATCCCTGTTGCCGCTGCTGCTGCAGAACGGCCGCGGCGCCGGCGCCCTGGCTGCGGGCCTGGGCATGATGCCGTTCGCCCTGGCGATGCTGGTCTTCCCGCAAATCGGCCGCCGGCTGTCCGCCCGCCTGGACAACGCGGGCGTACTGGCGCTCGGCCTGGGCGTCGTCGCGCTGGGCAATGCCGTCATGATGTCCGCCGCCCGGGGCCGCAGCGATGCCGCGCTGGCCATCGGGATGACGATCCTGGGCGCGGGAGGCGGCCTGCTCAACGGAGAAACGCAGAAAGCCATACTCGGCACGATGCCGCCGGACCGTGCGGGCATGGCGTCCGGCATCAGCACCACCGCCCGCTTCGCGGGAGTCTTGCTGGGCTTTGCCGGACTGGGCGCCGCCCTGGCCGGCGGCGCACGCACGGCGCTGGAGCAGGCCATGTCGGCGGCCCGGCTGCCCATCGGCAGCGGATTCGTCGACGGCATCGTGGCCGGCGATCTGGCGCGCGCCATTGCCGCCTACCCCGCGAGCGTCGCGCCCGCCGTGGCGGCGATCGCGCGGGACAGCTACGCCGCGGGGTTCTCCCGCGCCTTCCTGGCCGCCGCGCTGGTGGCAGGCGCCGCCGCGGCCGTCGTGTTCATGACGATGCGGCGCAGCCGATAGCCCTGCCGGAAAAACAAAAACGCACGGCGCATTGCCGTGCGTTTTCCATTGCCTTTCATTACCGGTCCGACCAAACGAATTGGTCGGGGCGAGAGGATTCGAACCTCCGACTCCTGCGTCCCGAACGCAGTACTCTACCAGGCTGAGCTACGCCCCGGTTCCGGCCCGCGCCAGGCGCGCAATGCATGCATCCCCGGGCAGGCGGTTTTTCAGCGGTCTCGCTCGACCGCGAAAGCGCAAAATTCTAACAGGGATTTCCGGTAATCGGAAACGGGCCAGTCCTGCAGGGCCAGCCGCGCGGCTTCGGCCTCGGCCACGGCGCAGGCGCGGGCATGGGACAGCGCGTCGGTGGACTGGATGGCGGCGGCCACCGCGGCGAAATCGGCCTCGCCGGTCTCGATGGCCTGGCGCACCAGTCCAGCCTGCTGCGGCGTGCCGACTTCCATGACGCGGATCAGCGGCAGCGTGGGCTTGCCTTCGCGCAGGTCGTCGCCCACGTTCTTGCCCAGCGCCTGGGCGTCGCCGCTGTAGTCCAGCAGGTCGTCCACCAGCTGGAAGGCGGTGCCGATGTGCCGGCCGTAGCGCGCGGCGGCCTCCTCGCGCGCGGCGCCGGCCCCGGCCAGCACGGCGCCGACGCGGGCGGCGGCCTCGAACAGCTTGGCGGTCTTGTAGCGCACCACCTGCAGGTAGCGTTCCTGCGATACCTGCGGGTCGTGCACGTTCAGCAGCTGCAGCACCTCGCCTTCGGCGATGACGGTGGTGGCCTCGGACATGATGCCCATGATCCGCATGGAATCGGCCTCGACCATCATCTCGAAGGAGCGCGAATAGAGATAGTCGCCCACCAGCACGCTGGCGGCGTTGCCGAACACCGCGTTGGCCGTGCTGCGCCCGCGCCGCAGCGAGGATTCGTCCACCACGTCGTCGTGCAGCAGGGTGGCGGTATGGATGAATTCCACCACCGCGGCCAGCAGCTGGTGCCGGGTACCCTCGTAGCCCAGGGCGCGCGCGACCATCATGAGCAGCGCCGGGCGCATGCGCTTGCCGCCGGCGCCGATGATGTAGTCGCCGATGGTGCGGATCAGCACCACGTCGGAATCCAGCCGCGCGCGGATGACGGCATCGACCGCCTTCATGTCGTCGGCGACGGGGGCAAGCAGGTCGGGGAGGTTCAAGGCGGTTCCGGCTGTGAATATCGCCGCCTGGGCGGCACGCGCGCGAGCCCCGCTCGCGGCGGCAGGCTCGCCCGGAGATTATACGGGCAGCATCCAGGCTCCGTCCCCGTTAGCCGGGGAATGCCCCGTCCCGGCCCGCTGCCCGCCCGGGCACACCGCTTTGACTTGCCGGCCGCGATGAAGGTAGAATCGCGAGTTCGGCGTTTTTGTCCGAATTTTCGAGAGGTATACCCCATGTACGCGGTCATAAAAACCGGGGGCAAGCAATATCGCGTCGGCCCCGGCGAAAAACTCAAGGTAGAACAGATACCTGCTGACATCGGGCAAGAAATCACCCTGGACCAGGTGCTGTCCGTGGGCGAAGGCGACCAGATCAAGGTCGGCACTCCGCTCGTGGCCGGCGCGGTGGTCAAGGCGACAGTTCTTGCGCATGGCAGGCACGACAAGGTGAAGATCTTCAAGATGCGCCGGCGCAAGCACTACCAGAAGCATCAGGGCCATCGCCAGAACTACACCGAAATCCGCATCGAGGCCATCACGGCCTGACGCGGCGGCACTTACAGGAGTCAGATCATGGCACAGAAAAAAGGCGGCGGCTCGACCCGCAACGGCCGCGACTCGGAAGCCAAGCGGCTCGGCGTCAAGGTGTTCGGCGGCCAGGCCATCCCGGCCGGTTCCATCATCGTGCGCCAGCGCGGCACCCGTTTCCACCCCGGCGTCAACGTCGGCCTGGGCAAGGACCACACGCTCTACGCGCTGGTCGACGGCAAGGTGCAGTTCTCGGTCAAGGGCGCCCTGAACAAGCAGACCGTTTCGGTCGTCGCGGCGGACTGACCGCCCCGGCCCAGCAGTCCAGGCCCTGCCGCTTGCGGCAGGGCCTTTTGTTTTCAGGCAAAATCGCATCATGAAATTCGTGGACGAAGCCACCATCGAGGTCATTGCCGGCAAGGGCGGCAATGGCGTGGCGAGCTTTCGCCGCGAGAAATTCATCCCCAAGGGCGGGCCGGACGGCGGCGACGGCGGGCGCGGCGGCAGCATCCATGCCGTGGCCGACCGCAACATCAACACGCTGATCGACTTCCGCTACGCCCGCCTGCACCGCGCCCGCAACGGCGAGAACGGCCGCGGCTCGGACCAGTACGGCGCGGCCGCGCCCGACATCGTCCTGCGCGTGCCGGTCGGCACGGTGATCCACGACGCGGACACCGGCGAGCAGCTGTTCGACCTGGACCGGCACGGCGAGCAGGTCACGCTGGCCGCCGGCGGCCAGGGCGGCATGGGCAACATCCATTTCAAGTCCAGCACCAACCGGGCGCCGCGCCAGTGCACCCCGGGCAAGCCGGGCGAGCAGCGCCGCCTGCGCCTGGAACTCAAGGTGCTGGCCGACGTCGGCCTGCTGGGCATGCCCAATGCCGGCAAGTCCACGCTGATCAGCAAGATCTCCAACGCGCGCCCCAAGATCGCCGACTACCCGTTCACCACACTGCACCCCAACCTGGGCGTGGTGCGCACCTCGGAGGGCCGCAGCTTCGTGGTGGCCGACATCCCGGGGCTCATCGAAGGCGCCTCCGAGGGCGCCGGCCTGGGCCACCTGTTCCTGCGCCACCTGTCGCGCACGCGCGTGCTGCTGCACCTGGTCGACGTCGCCTCTCCCGACCCGGACCAGGACCCGGTGCCGCAGGCCGTGGCCGACGCCCGCGCCATCGTCGAGGAACTGCGCCGCTACGACCCGGCGCTGCACGCCAAGCCGCGCTGGCTGGTGCTCAACAAGCTGGACATGGCCCCCGACCCGGATGCCGTGCGCGAGCGCATGTGCCGCGAGCTGGGCTGGGAAGGTCCGGTCTACGGCGTGTCCGCGCTGGACGGCACGGGCACCCGCGAACTGGTCTGGGCGCTGCAGGACTACCTGGACGACGCCCGCCGCGCCGACCAGGAAGCCCAGGCGCGCGCCGACGGCAGCTGGGAAGAGGACCCGCGCATGGACGCCGGACGCCGCAACATCGCGCCGCCCGAGGCGGGCGCCGGCGAGGACCCCGCCGGCGGCTGAGTGCCCGCCGCCCTCCCCGCGCCGCCGCTCAGCGATCATCCACCGCTACCCCCAGTACCGCATTTCTCCGTACCGCACCGCGACCGCCCGACTCCGACGCCATGACCGCCGCCTCCGATTCCGCCGTTTCCGTCGTCGCCGCCGCCACCCGGCTGGTGGCCAAGGTGGGCTCGTCCCTGGTCACCAACGAAGGCCGGGGGTTGGACCGTCCGGCCATCGCCCACTGGGCCGCGCAGATCGCCGCCCTGCGCGCCCAGGGCAAGCAGGTGGTACTGGTGTCCAGCGGAGCCGTGGCCGAAGGCATGGCCCGCCTGGGATGGGCCCGGCGCCCGGTGCTCATGCACGAGCTGCAGGCCGCGGCGGCGGTGGGCCAGATGGGCCTGGCCCAGGCCTACGAGGCCGCCTTCGCCGAACACGGCCTGCGCACGGCCCAGATCCTGCTGACCCACGAAGACCTGGCCGACCGCCACCGCTACCTGAACGCGCGCTCCAGCCTGTTCGCGCTGCTGCGCCTGGGCGTGGTGCCCATCGTCAACGAGAACGACACCGTGGTCACCGACGAGATCCGGTTCGGCGACAACGACACGCTGGGCGCGCTGGTGACCAACCTGATCGAGGCCGACGCGCTGGTGATACTGACCGACCAGCGCGGGCTGTACGAAGCCGACCCGCGCAAACACCCCGACGCCCGCTTCGTGTCCCATGCCCGGGCCGGGGACCCGGCGCTCGAGGCCATGGCCGGCGGCGCCGGCAGCGGGGTGGGCACGGGCGGCATGCTGACCAAAATCCTGGCGGCCCGGCGCGCGGCGCGCAGCGGCGCCCACACGGTGATCGCCTCGGGCCGGGAGCGCGACGTGCTGGTGCGGCTGGCCGCCGGCGAATGCATAGGCACCGAGCTGCGGGCCGCCCTGCCGGTATGGTCGGCCCGAAAGCAATGGCTGGCCGACCACCTGCGCCTGCGCGGCCGCGTAGTGCTCGACGACGGCGCGGTGCGCGCCCTGGCCCATGAGGGCAAGAGCCTGCTGCCCATAGGCGTGACCGCGGTCGAGGGCGAGTTCGAGCGCGGCGACGTGGTGGCCTGCGTGGACGGCGCCGGCCGGGAATGCGCCCGGGGCCTGATCAATTATTCGTCGGCCGACACCCGGCGCATCCTGCGCCAGCCGTCCGGACGCATTGCGCAGATCCTGGGCAGCATGACCGAGCCCGAGCTCATGCACCGCGACAACCTGGTGGTGCTTCAGACTTCGCCGGCGAACATGTAGCCCTGGCGGAAGACCGAACGCAGCGGCAGCGCCATGCCCAGCCGGCGCGCCTTGGTGCGCAGGCGGCTGATCATGACATCCAGGGCCCGCCCCGAGACGCCTGCGCGCACGCCCGCCCCGGCGCAGGCCTGCAGCAGTTCGGCGCGCTCGACCTTGCGCCCTGGCCGCGCCAACAGCAACAGCATCAGGTCGCGCTCGGACGTCGTGAGCGACATCTGCATGCCGTGAGGGTCGGCCAGCACCCAACCCTGGGACAGCAGGCGCCACTTGCCGTCCGCCCGGCGCCCGGCAGCCGGGCCAGGCTCCGCGGCCGCCGGTACGGCACCGACCGGCGGCACGGCCGCGACCCCTACCCGCCGCCCCACGGCGTGCAGCACGGCGACGAGTTCCTCGACCTGCACCTCGCGGGGCAGGCAGACGTCGGCGCCGCATTGCATGGCCCGCACGCGCCCTTCGAAGCCGCGGAAATTGGATGCCGCCACGATCCCGACCAGCGGGTCGGCCGCCCGCAGCCGGGACGCCACGGCATAGACTTGGGCCGGGGACACCGCCAGCAGCACCAGCCGCACGCCATGGCGTTCGTGCAGGCGGTAGAGCTGCTCGGGCCGTGCGCAGGCGCGCACGCGGTATCCGTAGGCCGCCAGCCGCGGAGCGGCGGCGGCGCGCCGGGCGTTGTCGTCGGACAGCAAAAGAACTTCCGGTAGCCGGGTCATCTTTCCAGGATGCGCCCGCCCCTGCCGCCGGTGGCAGCCGGACGGCGGACGCGGCCGCGGTCAACACGAATGTGTTTTATATAGTATCAGAAAGTTACCCTGTTACTGGTAAGAAGCGGATAAACGTATCCGATTGCCGGATGCCCTCCAGGACAATGGACGAAGCGGCTAACGGCGCACCCAGAATGCCGTGCGCGGGCGGGCCGCGACAAGGGGACACATTATTATCACGTTCGCACTTACCCAAAACTCCAATGTGATTGAAGTCTGAGGCTCAATCACATTCGTGAAAACATTCGGCGATCGCCTACGGCATGCGCGCAAGGCCCAGGGCTGGACCCAGAAAGCCCTGGGGGAAGCCAGCGGGCTTTCGCAGAGCGCCATCGGCAATTACGAAAGCGGGCAGCGCTATTCCAGCCGCGCCCTGCTGCGGCTGGCGGCCGCATTGAACGTCAGCCCCCGCTGGCTGGACAGCGGCCAGGGCCCCATGCAGGAAGACGGCGGACCAGCCGCTCCGGGCGCGGGGCCGACCGGAGCCGGATGCGCAAGCGGCGCCTGGCCTTTCCTCCAGATTCCCTACGGCCACTACCAGGGCCTGGCCCCGCGCGACAAGCGGCTGCTGGAACGCACCGTGCAGGCCTTCATCGATTCCTGCCGCGCCTCGTACGACAAAGGCCCCGCCGCGTCCGGCCACGCCACGCGCAAGCGCGGCAGCTAGCCCCCCGTCCTGGACAGCCTCTCGTCCCGAATCTCGTATCCCGATGGCCTGCCCGCCTCCAGAAAAGCGCGAGGCCCCGGGCACGCATGCCCCGGGGCCTCGAAAGCCGGGCCGGCGCTGCAACGGCGGCCGGCGGGTGCCGCCGCGGCGTCAGGGCGCGGCGGGCGACGATCCGGCGGGCGGCAGGGTTCCGGGCATGGACGAACCCGGCATGGAGGAGCCCGGCATGGAGGAGCCCGGCGCGGCCGATTCCGGCATGGACGAGTCCGGGGCGGACGGCTGCGGCGGGCTGGAAGCGCCCGGCGCGGCGCCGGCCGGCGGCTGGTCGCCGCGGATCGCCGCCGCGATCTGAGCGGCCGATTCGGCGTTGGGCGTGCCGAACATGAGCACGCCGCGGCTCAGGGGCTCGGCGATGCGCGGGGCGGCCACCAGTTCGCGGTCGATCACCAGGGCGAGCAGGCTGCCGACATGGTCGCGGGTGACCTCGGACAGGCGGTGCGCGCCCAGTTCGGTGAAGCTCAGGCCGACGTAGTGGTTGCCCTGGCGGTCGACCACCGCCGCGGCCTCGGCCAGATCGGAACGCGTGAGCACCGGCTGCGGCTGCAGATAGAGCTTGCCGTCGGGCAGCGTCACCTCCGCCATGTCCTGACCGGGTTCGGTCTGCCCGAGGTAGAACTCCACGCGCGACGCGCTGGCCGGCGCGGCCTCGCCCGCCGCTGCCGACCCGCCGCCGTCCGGGGGAGCGGCCGGCGCGCTGCCGGCGGCAGCCTGCGATTCCTGGGATCCGGGAGCCGCCGCGGCAGTATCGCTCTGCGGGGTGGTCTTGCAGCCGGCCAGCGCGAGCAGGGCCGCCAGGGCCGCGGGCGCAAGGGTTCGAAGGGAGGTGTTCATGGCATTTCTCTCCGTCGGATTCGATCGGACCCGAGCGCACCCGGGGCGGTGATTTGCGGACTGTTCTGCGGACAGCACATCTGCGGACAGCACATGGAAAAAGGGTACAGGCTGGCCCGGCGCGTGTAACGCACATTCGGTACCCAGCCTCTTCCGGATGTAAGCAGGCGACGATGCCCGGCCCTTGCGGCAAGACGCGCCCGGGACCCGGGCAGGACGGGATGCGGTCGACGCGCCCCCGCGCCCGGCCCTATACTTGCCGTTCGCAGGGGTACTTGCCGCGCCGCGGCAGGTTGAGAGAGTCCCTTCGTACCAGTACGGATAATGCCGATGCTGGGAGCGCATTCCGGGGCTGCGCCCACGGAATTCCATCCCGATCGGCTCCAAATCATCTTCTTTTTGGAGCTTCTCCCATGAGTCCCCATCCCCGCTTCCTGGCCGCCTCGGCCGAGGTCGACGCCGCCGCCGTTTCCCCGCTGCCCCGTTCCCGCAAGCTCTACGTACAAGGCTCGCGGCCCGACATCCGCGTGCCGTTTCGCGAGATCGAGCAGCACGACACGCCCACGCTGTTCGGCGGCGAGCGCAACCCGCCGCTCACGGTCTACGACACCAGCGGCCCCTACACCGACCCGCAGGCGCGCATCGACATCCGCAAGGGCCTGCCAGAGCTGCGCCGGGCCTGGATCGAGGACCGCGGCGACACCGAGCGGCTGTCCGCCCCCACCAGCGAATACGGCAGGCAGCGCCTGGCCGATGCCAGCCTGGCGGCGCTGCGCTTCGACCTGCAACGCCCGCCGCGCCGCGCCCGGGCCGGCGCCAACGTCACCCAGATGCACTACGCCCGCCGGGGCATCGTCACGCCGGAAATGGAATTCGTGGCCATACGCGAAAACCTGCGCCGCGACCACTACCTGGAATCGCTGCGCGCCAGCGGCCCGGAGGGCGAGCGGCTGGCGCGGCGGCTGACGCGCCGGCACCCCGGGCAGTCCTTCGGCGCGGCCATCCCCGAGACCATCACCCCGGAATTCGTGCGCGACGAAGTCGCCCGCGGACGCGCCATCATCCCGGCCAACATCAATCACCCGGAAATCGAGCCCATGGCCATCGGCCGCAATTTCCTGGTCAAGATCAACGCCAACATCGGCAATTCCGCGGTCAGCTCGGGCATAGGCGAGGAAGTCGAGAAAATGACCTGGGCCATCCGCTGGGGCGGCGACACGGTCATGGACCTGTCCACCGGCAAGCACATCCACGAGACCCGCGAATGGATCGTGCGCAACTCGCCCGTGCCCATCGGCACCGTGCCTATCTACCAGGCGCTGGAAAAGGTCGACGGCAAGGCCGAGGAGCTGACCTGGGAGATCTTCCGCGACACGCTGGTCGAGCAGGCCGAACAGGGCGTGGATTACTTCACCATCCACGCCGGCGTGCGCCTGCCCTTCATCCGGCTGACCGCCGAGCGCATGACCGGCATCGTCTCGCGCGGCGGGTCGATCATGGCCAAGTGGTGCCTGGCCCACCACCGCGAAAGCTTCCTGTACGAGCGCTTCGAGGAAATCTGCGAAATCATGAAGGCCTACGACGTCAGCTTCTCGCTGGGCGACGGCCTGCGCCCGGGCTCGGGCTACGACGCCAACGACGAGGCGCAGTTCGCGGAACTGAAGACGCTGGGCGAGCTGACCCAGGTGGCCTGGAAGCACGACGTGCAGGTCATGATCGAGGGCCCGGGCCACGTGCCCATGCACATGATCAAGGAAAACATGGACCTGCAGCTCGAGCACTGCCACGAGGCGCCCTTCTACACACTTGGGCCGCTGACCACCGACATCGCGCCCGGCTACGACCACATCACCTCGGGCATCGGCGCGGCGCTGATCGGCTGGTACGGCACGGCCATGCTCTGCTACGTCACGCCCAAGGAGCACCTGGGCCTGCCCAACAAGAAGGACGTCAAGGACGGCATCATCACCTACAAGATCGCCGCCCATGCCGCCGACCTGGCCAAGGGCCATCCCGGCGCGGCCATCCGCGACAACGCGCTGTCCAAGGCGCGCTTCGAGTTCCGCTGGGAAGACCAGTTCAACCTGGGCCTGGACCCGGACACCGCCCGCGAGTTCCACGACGAGACCCTGCCCAAGGACTCCATGAAGGTCGCCCACTTCTGCTCCATGTGCGGGCCGCACTTCTGCAGCATGAAGATCACGCAGGACGTGCGCGACTACGCGCAGCAGAAGGGCATGGACGAAGCCGCGGCGCTGCAGGCCGGCATGCAGGAAAAGGCCATAGAGTTCCGGGGCCGGGGCGCGCAGGTCTACCAGCGGACCTAGTCGTGGCAGAGCGGCGCCTGGCCGCATCGCCGCGCCGGCCAGGCCGGCAGACGGGCCGGGG
>Ga0182748_1000260_pt1 | contig 60202 bp, 47 predicted proteins | sample eDN3rd37CKraftOP_FD_128877 | JGI IMG/M metagenome (GOLD analysis project Ga0182748, IMG submission 128877) | Enriched Organic Plus compost microbial communities from Emeryville, California, USA - eDNA 3rd pass 37_C Kraft OP (version 2) (version 2) ... | reverse complement strand
GCCAGCTTGGTGCCGATGCGAAGGTTGAGGATGAACTTGATCATTTCGAAACTCCGGAGCGCTCAGGCGCGGCGTGGACGTGCCGGTTCATGCAGTGGGCGGCTTCGCCCCATGCCGGTTTCGCTGATCGAAGCGCGTGGTGCGCGTTCAGGTCCCGGCCTCGGTTCGCCTCGAACGGAACGTTGCGATCCGATTTCGGCGCGCAACGTCCGCCGATGGCGGCATCAGTCGCGCAGCTTGGGGTGGCTGGCCACCAGAAGGGAGGCCCGAGGCGAGACGGACGAGGGAGACGGCGGACGCATTCACGACAGCTTCGGCGGCGATCCCTGACAATCTCGGCGAGGCTCCTTTCCAGCTTGTTAAAGGTCATTATCCGCACGCGCAGACCACGTATGCGTTTGGATGCACCACAGCGACATACAACTTCGATTCACATCGGCGTGCGAATCACTTCCGTGATGGCAACCGCGATCGCCTCGCGCACGTCGATGGCGTTGCTCGGATGTGGAATCGTATTGCAGGTCACGAGGCGCGCACCGGCTTCGATGATCAGGCGGTCCGAACGATCGGCGAATATGCCGTGGACACCGACGCAAATGGGCGCAGCCGCCGTATGCCCACGCAGCAGCTTGGCCGCTTGCAGCATGGTCCGGCCGCTGGAAATGATGTCGTCCAGGAGGACCGGGGTGCGCCCGCCGAGGTCCGCCGTCCGCACAAACGACACCTCGACCTCGCGGTCGCCGCGCCGCTTCTTGTCCAGCACGGTCCATGGCGCGCCGGCGTCGGCGGCAACGGCGGAGACCCATTGCCCGCTTTCGCTGTCGGGGCCGACAAGAACGGGATTGATCACATTCACCCTGATCCACCGCGATATCAGCGGCGCGGCGTGCGCAACCTGGGTCGGAATTGCGTAGACGGTCGCCAGGGACGGGTAGCGGTGCAGGTGCGGGTCGACCGTGACCATCCAGGCGAAGGCCTCGGACACGAGGCTGGCGAAGATACGCGACGTCACGGCCTCGCCGGGTTTGAAGCGCTGATCCTGACGCATGTAGGCGAGATAAGGGGCGATCAGCCCCACGCGCCTCGCGCCAAGTTCACGCGCCGTGGCCGCCGCGAACAACAGGGGCAGCAGCTTGGCGTCGGGATGATCAAGCGTGCAAACAAAGGCCACGTCCCGCCCCTGCACATCGCTCAGAACGCGCAGATAGGACTCCCCGTCCGGGAAACGACGCGTCTCGAAGCGGCCGATATCCGCTGACAGGGCGCCGGCGAGCGCCGCAGCCATCGCTTCGTTGTCCGGCAGCGGGAGCAGCAGCAGCCGGCTCATCCATTCACCAGGAAGATATCCGGCGTGACCGCTACGAAGTCAAAGGCATAGGCGAGTTCGCCTGGCGATTCGGCATGCACGGTGCAGAGCGGATCGCCTGCGGAGACCTTATCGCCTGGCGCGACGTGCAGTTCGACCCCGGCGGCCTTGTCATCGGGAGCGCCGGCCAGTTTGGCGAGCCGCGAGATCTTGCGGTTGTCGATCGTGGCCAGTGCCCCGCTGCGATCCGCCACGATCGGCCGCCGTTGGCGCGACACGGGCGGCGCGCGCATGCCGCCCTGCGCCTCGCAGATGCGTTGGAACTTCTGCCAAGCTTTGCCACTGTCCAGGGTATGCGACGCGATCCGCTCGCCCTCGCCCGGCGCCACCGACCCGGCAAGCTCGAGTAGCGCGCCGGCCAGAGCGACGGACTTAGCCCGCAGGTCCTGCGGCGCGTCCGTCTCGCCCTTAAGCACCGCCAGCACATCGCGCGCCTCAAGCGATGGGCCGATCCCACGACCGATCGGCCGTGAGCCGTCCGACTGGATGATCTTGGTCTTCAATCCGAATGCCTCGCCGACGTTGGCAAGGCCGAGCGTGAGCGACCGCGCGGACTCTGCCGTGCGCACCTTCGCCGTGGGCCCGACCGGCATATCGAGCACGATATGCGTTGATCCCGCGGCGATCTTCTTGGACAGCACCGAGGCGATCATCTGCCCCTCGGTGTCGAGGTCGAGCGCGCGCTCCACCCGGATGAGAATGTCGTCGGCCGGGCTGAGCCGCACCGCGCCGCCCCAGACGATGCAGCCATGTTCCTGTTCGACCACCCGGCGAATGGCGTCGGTCTCGAGATCGACCGGCGCCAGGGTCTCCATCGTGTCCGCGGTTCCGGACGGCGAGGTGATCGCGCGCGAGGAAGTCTTGGGCATGGTCAGCCCCAGCGAGGCCACGATGCTGACGATGATCGGGGTCGTGCGATTTCCCGGCAGGCCACCGACGGAATGCTTGTCGACCACGACACCAGCCGGCCAGCCCAGCCGGTCGCCCGCGGCAACCATGGCATGCGTGAGCGCAAGCACCTCCGGCTCGCTCATCGGACGCGCCGCGCAAGCGGTGATGAACGACGAAAGATGAATATCGGAATAGCGGCCGGCCACCACGTCGCCGATGATGGCGTGGAAAGCGGGCTCTCCCAGATCATGGCCGTAAACACGGCTTCGCACGTGACTGAGCGAATCGAGCGGCGGCACGTGGCTTACCGTGACGCGGTCGCCTTCGCGCAGATCGAGACGCGTCCAGGCGGCCTCGGAGAGCGCGGCCTCGTCGGATCGGATGAGATCGTCCGTGAGATGATAGAGTGTTGCGATCACCTGCCGCGATCCATGGCTCAGCAGCACGCGATTGTGCGCCGTAAGACCTTCAGAACGGCATACCTCGCACGCGACGTGCATGAAGACGACGGCCTCATACTGAGTGTCGAGGCCGAAGCGACGGGCGAGAATGGTGTTGGCGGGTATCGGCATAACAATAGGTGCACGCATTTTGAATGCGCCTCTTAGAGAAGGACCTTCTCGCCATGTTCGGCGACAATGCATGACCACTGCAACTCTTCCTCGATGCGGTGGCGCAGGGCGTCCGCCGCCGCCGGCTCGCCGTGAACGATGAAGGTGTTGCGCGGCGGCGCATGAAATTCGCGCAGCCAGCGCATGAGCTCGCCGGCATCGGCGTGCGCGGACATCATTTCGAGGTTGCGCACCTGCGCGCGCACGGGAATGTACTCGCCGTGGATCTTGATGCTGTCCGCTCCGGCGATCATGGCGGCGCCGCGTGTGCCGCCGGCCTGAAAGCCAACGAACAGGATGGTGTGCCGCGCATCGGGCGCATAGCGCTTGAGGTGATGCAGCACACGGCCGCCGGTCGCCATGCCACTGGCTGAAATAATCACCTTCGGCATGGGATTGGCCGTGAGCGCCTTCGACTCGTCTACGCTGCGGATGTAATGCGCGACCGCGAACGCGCGACGGCATTCGGCCGCGGTCAGCCGATGATCTTCGTGGCGCCGGCAATAGATGTCGCTCGCATCCTGCGCCATCGGACTGTCCAGAAAGATCGGCACGTTCGCGAGGCGGCCCAGCGCCTTGAGCCGCTCCAGATAATAGAGGACCATCTGGGCGCGCCCGACCGCGAAGGCCGGCACCACCACCGTGCCGCCCCGCCCGACGGTGGTCTCGATCGTATCGGCCAGCGCCTGCGCCGCATCGCTCCGCCCGTGCAAGCGATCGCCATAGGTGGATTCCACCAACAGATAGTCGGCGCGCGTGATCGGATCCGGATCCTCCATCATCGGATCACCATAGCGGCCGAGGTCGCCAGAAAAGACGACCTTGGTGTGGCCCCAGGTCAGCTCGATCGCCGCAGCGCCCAGGATGTGGCCGGCGCGACGCATATGAAAGGTCGCGCCGCCGACACTCTGCTGGGTATCGAAGGGAACTGGCTTGAGTCGGCGGAGCGCGATGTGGGCGTCCTCTTCCGTGAACAGCGGCAAGGCTGGCTTGTGCTTGGAAAAGCCGTGCCGGTTGGCAAATTCAGCATCCCGTTCCTGCAGATAACCCGCGTCAGGCAGCAAGATCTCGCACAGGTCGGCAGTCGCGGCAGTGCAGTAGACCGGGCCCGCAAAGCCGTTCTTGACGAGGAGCGGGAGATAGCCGGAATGATCGATGTGGGCATGCGTGAGCAGCACCGCTTTGATGCTGCGGGGATCGACCGGCAGCGGGCCCCAGTTCTTGAGGCGCAGCGCCTTGAAGCCCTGGAACAGTCCGCAATCGACCAGCAGGCGATAGCCGTCGCGCTCCAGCAGATATTTCGAGCCCGTGACGGTGCCCGCACCGCCGAGGAAAGTCAGTTCCACGCTCACGCCACCTCCGCTGAAATGGACGCCGCACGCGTGCGCCGGCAGGCTCGTATCGCGCGGATTCGCGCGTCTTCCCAGCGGAATGTAATAGGGGCCGGCGATCGAAGGTGTTTGACTTTGCTCAAGGAGCGCCGTCCCGCCGATGGCTGCGACGCTGTTGAATTTCCCGCCGCCGATCTCGTATGTTAGGGATGCTGGGTTCGCGGGCGTAGTTCAATGGTAGAACGGCAGCTTCCCAAGCTGCATACGAGGGTTCGATTCCCTTCGCCCGCTCCAGGCTGTCCGTTCGCCCCGGGCCGCTCCATCGGCTGACAACGTCATCAAGCTGTTGATGTTGGAAGACCGTGGCCCTTTTCGGCCGCCGTCCAATGCTGTAATTCCGATTCGGCAGTTGCGTCCCGTGGCCACCGCGTTCCGATCGTCTCACCGTGGAGTCCCAGCTTGGACGCCCAGCAGCGCGAATTCTGCCAGTACACCACCGATTATGTGCAGGCGGTCACCGCAAGCCTCAGCCGTTACATTGGACCCAAGGCCGCGCTGGCACAGGTGATGCAGCACCTCAAGCTGGTGCTCGAGAGCATGTTCGAGGGGGTGAACTGCGACGAGATGGCATGGTCGCTGATCCCGCAGCCGCACAATATCCCGATGCCCGGGACTGCCGCCTGAGAGTGCCCTGGCGAGCCGGGCCAGCCGTCCTGAGCGAGCGACTGCTCGCAGCGGCCACAAGCGACTTCAGTTGCCACTGCCCGCGGATAGGCCGCAACCGGCACAGGAAATCGCGTGAGCTGTGCGGCGGCTTGTGCTGGAGCGGCCGGCCGGTGCCAGTGTCGCAGTTGTCCGGCCCCCCTGCAGGGCCTATTTAGGAGTGTGAACACTTCCCCGGAGCCGCCATGGTACAGCCTGCGACCCACTCCCAGCTGGCCTCCTCGCGCGCCTTGATGATCGCTGGCGCGGTCGCCGTGCTGTTGGTGGGAGCGACCGGAGCGTTATGGGCGCACTACGGCACCGCCGTTTTCTACGAGATGATCGTCGCAGGCATTGCCGCCTGCCTGTGACCTGCAAGATCGGACTCGCACATGACATCCCGCATCACTCGCCCGGCGCTTGCGCTTGCCGCATTCGTGGCTGGACTGGTGCTCTGCTTCGGCGCCGTGCTTTGGCTCACCCGCGGGCCCGCAGCCCTCAGCGTGCCGCAGAGCACGGTGGGCGGGCCGTTCCAACTGACGGATCAGGACGGCAAGCCGATCAGCGACGAGAGCTTCCGCGGCAAGCCCTTCCTCGTGTTCTTCGGATTCACGCATTGCCCCGACATCTGTCCGACCACCCTGTTCGAGGTCTCGGAGGTGATGCGAGCACTCGGCCCCGATGCCGACCGCACCGCCGCGCTGTTCATCAGTGTCGATCCTGAGCGTGACACGCCGGCCAAGCTCAAGGACTATCTGTCGAGCTTCGATCCGCATCTGCGCGGGGCAACAGGGAGCCCCGAGACCATCGCGGCCGTAGCCAAGTCTTACCGCGTCTACTACAAGAAGGTCCCGACGGAGAAAGACGACTACACGATGGACCACACCGCGATCGTGTACCTGATGGACAAGAGCGGGCGCTTCGTGGCGCCGTTCAATCTGCGCCGGCCGCCGGAGCAGGCTGCCGCGGACCTGCAGAAATATTTCTAGCGGCGCCCAGCTCCAGCGGCAGCCGGCATTGATCAGCCGCGATTGAGCTATAGTGTGCGGGCGGCGGGCGGCCTTTGACGATCACACACCCAGCGATGCGCAACCGGTTCATCCACCCAATCGTATGCAGCCTCGCGCTCGGCGCTGCGTTGCTGCTGGCCGACGGAACCGTGCCGCCGGCCTCGGCTCAATCGGATTTGACCGATCGCCCGCCGCCACCGGTCATGTCGGTTCCCAGCTTCTGGGATCCCCGTCGGCGCCCGGAGAAGCCGGACACGACGCGTATCACGCTCATCCGCTTCATGACCGAAGTGGACTACCCTCCGTTCAACTACGCAGGGCCCGACGGCAATCCCATAGGATTCAATGTCGAGCTTGCGCGACTCATCTGCGATGAGCTCAAGATTCCCTGCACCATGCAGATGCGGCGGTTCGACACCCTCATCGATTCACTCAACGACAATCGCGGCGACGCCGCCATCGCCTCGATCGCGGTCGACGCCGCGACGCGCCAGCGCGTCGACTTTTCCGATCCCTATTACCGTCCGGCAGCGCGCTTTGCTGCGCGTAAAGAGACGAACATCACCGACGTGACGGCAACCCAACTCGAGGGACGCAAGATCGCGGTGATCGCCGGCACGGCGCATGAGGAATACGCCAAGTCGATGTTTCCCGAGGCCGAGGTGCGCAGCTTCCCGACCCGGGACATGGCGCGCGCGGCGCTGCGCAAAAGCGACGTTGACCTGCTGTTCGACGACGCCTTCAACCTCGCATTCTGGCTCAACGGCACGGATTCCGCTGGATGCTGCACCTTCGCCGGCGGCCCCATCCTGGAGAGCCGGCTGTTCGGGGAAGGGATCGGCATCGCAGTGAAGCGCGGCAATGATACATTGCGGCAGGCGTTCAATTGGGCGCTCTTCCGGATCTGGGAAAAAGGCAAGTTCGCGGAGCTCTGGCTGCGGTATTTCCCGATCAACCCGTACTGAATCGGGATGCCGTCCCCGGATTTGAAGTTCCGGCCATTTTGCGGCATGAGAGCCCGATGACCAGCATGGATACCCAAGCTTCCGCGTCCCTGCGGGAGATCGCCGAACAGTCGAACGCCTGGCCCTTCGAGGAGGCCCGCAAGATCGTCGCCCGGCTCAAGCGCAAGCCAAAGGACGAGGTGATCTTCGAGACCGGCTATGGCCCGTCCGGGCTGCCCCACATCGGCACGTTCGGCGAGGTGGCGCGCACCACCATGGTGCGCCACGCCTTCCGCGTGCTGACCGACGACAAGATCAAGACGCGTCTGATTGCGTTCTCCGACGATATGGACGGGCTGCGCAAGGTGCCCGACAACGTTCCGAACAAGGACATGCTGGCACAACACCTCGGCAAGCCGCTGACCAAGGTGCCCGATCCGTTCGGCACCCATCCGAGCTTCGGCGAGCACAACAACGCGCGGCTGCGTGCCTTCCTCGACGCCTTCGGCTTCGACTACGAGTTCATGTCGTCGACCGCCTGCTACACCAGCGGGCGTTTCGACCAGGCCCTGCTCACCGTCCTCGAGCGCTTCGACCAGGTGATGGAGATCATGCTGCCGTCGCTGCGCGAGGAACGCGCGCAGAGCTATTCGCCGTTCCTGCCGGTCTCGCCGCGCAGCGGCGAGGTACTGCAGGTGCCGATCGTCGCACGCGACGTCAAGCGCGGCACCATCACCTACGAAGATCCCGAGACCGGCGAGCGCATGACGACGCCGGTGACCGGCGGACGCTGCAAGCTGCAATGGAAGCCCGACTGGGCCATGCGCTGGGTCGCGCTCGGCGTCGACTACGAAATGGCCGGCAAGGACCTGATCGATTCCGTGAAGCTGTCCGGCGAGATCTGCCGTGCGCTCGGCGGAATGCCGCCGGAAGGGTTCAACTACGAGCTCTTTCTCGACGAGAAGGGCCAGAAGATCTCCAAGTCAAAGGGCAACGGCCTCACCATCGAAGAGTGGCTGCGCTATGCCAGCCCAGAGAGCCTGTCGCTGTTCATGTATCGCGAGCCGAAGGCGGCGAAGCGGCTCTACTTCGACGTCATTCCTCGCCACGTCGACGAGTACTACCAGTTCCTCGATGGCTACACGCGGCAGGATACGAAACAGCGGTTGTCCAATCCTGTCTGGCACATCCACTCCGGCAATCCGCCCAAGGCCGATATGCCGGTGTCCTTCCAGATGCTGCTGACGCTGGTGTCGTCATCGAACGCGCAGAACGCCGAAACACTGTGGGGGTTCATCGGCCGCTATCGTCCGGGCGTGACGCCGCAGACGCACCCCAAGCTCGACGCGATGGTCGGCTACGCGATCCAGTACTTCCACGATTTCGTGCTGCCGACCAAGAAGTTCCGCGAGCCGACCGAGATCGAGCGCAAAGCGCTCATGGACCTGCGCGACGCTCTCTCCAATCTGGCGCCCAACGCGAGCGCGGAAGACATCCAGAATGTCGTCTATGAGATCGGCCGGCGCGATCCGTTCCTGGACCACGCCAAGAAGGCGAAGGACGGACGGCCCGGCGTGTCGCTCGATTGGTTCAACATGCTCTATCAGGTGCTGCTCGGCCAAGAGAAAGGGCCGCGCTTCGGGTCCTTCGTCGCGGTCTACGGCATCCAGAACACGGTGGACATGATCGACGGCGCGCTGGCGCGGAGTGCCTGACCGGGCGCGACGAGGCGCGACCGCGGTCAGCCCAGCATCTCGATCTTGCCGTCGAGCCCCATCAGGCCCGTCTCCACCTGGAGGGCTGGGTGACGCTTGCCAACCTCACCCCGGAACTCCGCAAGCGCGGCCTTGTGGGTGAGCGTTTCCTTCTCCGCGCCATCGACTCTCTCCGCGCCGTACGCGATGCGCGCAGCGCCGCAATCGCGGTGGTTGATCGCGATCACCTTGGGGATGTGGTGCAGTCGGATGGACGCACCGAGATTTTCCCAGAACGCCGGCTGCCATGCCTTGAACGTCGGCGCCACGACACCAATGGCCGAACCTGCCAGTGAGAATTGACTGTATTTCCCGACCATGCCGCGGCCCTGCATGTAGTTGAATGTCAGTCCTGGGAAGCGCGGATCGATACAGGTCAGCAGCATTGCCTCATAGACCGTCTGATAGTTGTCGCGCGCGAGGGCAAACGAAGGAAACGCAGCCATCGCGCCGGCGCCGGCTGCGAGATGCAGAAAGCGGCGGCGATCAAAGCGGCCGCGGAGAAGGTCGGCGCAACAGCCACAGGCAGTCTCGTGTGCAGGCGTCATAATTCGGAGTTCCTTGAGTGCGCGGGTGATTGCGAAACGCCTTGGAGCAGCAGCATGCCGCGACTATTCGCCGGAAATGTTGCCAGCCGATGAACGATATCCAGCGCATTGCGCCGATCGCGCAAGCTTATTGGCTGGCCCACACGATGCGAGCAATCCATTGCACGTCATCGAGATTGAGTATGCGCTCGCCATGCGCGGGATTGAACGAGCGCAGTTCGACTGTCCTGGCGGTCTTGCGCTTGAGCTCCTTCGCCATCACCTCGCAGTCGCGCGTCTTGACGACGACGCGGTCGCCACGCCTGACCGGCACCGCCGGCGAAACGACGATGATCGTTCCATCGCGGTAGGCCGGCTCCATCGAGTCGCCGGCGATCTCGAGCGCGTAGGCATGCGGATCGTCCACCTGCGGGAACGAAATCTCGTCCCAGCCCTTCCCAACCGGAAAGCCGGCATCATCGAAGTAACCGCCCGCCCCTGCCTGGGCGAGACCGATCAAGGGCACGGCCTGTGCCGGCCCCTTGCCGTCGTTGATCAGGGCGACGAACTGCTCGATCGATGTGCCGGTGGCGGCGAGCGACTTCGCAATCGATTCGGTCGACGGCCAGCGTGCCCGGCCTTGCGGCGTCACGCGTTTGGATTTGTTGAAGGTGGTCGGATCAAGTCCGGCGCGCTTGGCGAGGCCGGACGCCGACAGGCCCGCCTTGGCCGCGAGCCTATCGAGCGCGGCCCAGACCTGAGCATGCGTCAGCATGGCATGCACCGCGCCCCGCGGCAGGCCACCGGCTGAGAATATTTGTCCATTGCACGATTGGCCAAGGCAACTCCGAAGCGCCCGCAAGGGCAGCAAGCGATTGTTCCGGCGCATGATCTCCCAGATGCCGGCGGCTGCCGCCGCGTCCCTGAGCCATGCCTTTAGGAATTGTAACCTGAAACGCTGCGGCTCCAAGCCCCACTGCTCCGGCGGGAGGGCCCTGCAAAACTTTCGCCTTGAAGGCGGCCTGATGCCGAGTAGGGTCGCGGTCCACTTGGAGATGCGTGGTGATTGGATTGTTCGACCGCCTCGCCCGGCCGCTGCTGCGCGCCCTCGACCCGGAAGATGCCCACGGGCTCACGGTGCGGGCCCTCAAGCTGACGCCGCGCAGCCATGTCGCCGTGGACGATCCGCGTCTCGCGGTGCGGGCGTTCGGGCTCGATTTCCCGAATCCGATCGGCATCGCGGCCGGCTTCGACAAGCATGCCGAGGTGCCCGACGCCCTGCTGCGGCTGGGTTTTGGCTTCGTGGAAGTGGGGACGATCACTCCGCGTCCACAGCCCGGCAACCCGCGCCCTCGGCTGTTCCGGCTCGAGGCCGACGAGGCGGTGATCAATCGCTTCGGCTTCAACAGCGAAGGCGCGGTGGCCGCCCTGGCGCGACTGCGCGCACGTGTGCGGCGCCCGGGGGTCGTGGGGGTCAACATCGGCGCGAACAAGGAGACCGCAGACCGCGGCGCGGACTACGTGCGCCTCGTCGAGATGCTCGCGCCGGTCGCCAGCTACTTCACCGTCAATGTGTCCTCGCCCAACACGCCCGGCCTGCGCAATCTGCAGGAGGCGGCGGCGCTGGACGATCTGCTCGCGCGCGTGCTCGCGGCCCGCGAGCGCGCGCTTCCGCTCCGTGCAGTGCCGGTGCTCCTCAAGATCGCACCGGATCTGACGTTGTCGGAACTCGACGAGATCGTCGCAGTCGCGCGCCGGCGGCGCGTCGATGGCATGATCGTCGGCAACACGACGATCTCGCGGCCCAGCGGACTCACGGATGCCGCCGCCCGGCAGATCGGCGGATTGTCGGGCAAACCACTGTTCCCGCTCGCCACGCGCATGCTGGCCGAGACCTTCGTGCGTGCGGAAGGCGCGTTCCCCCTGATCGGCGTCGGCGGCATCGATTCGCCGGCAGCGGCGCTGGCCAAGTTTCGCGCGGGCGCAAGCCTCGTGCAGCTTTACAGCGCGCTGGTCTATCGCGGGCTCGGCCTGATCGGCGATATCAAGGCCGGCCTCCTCGAAACGCTCGGACGGGCTGTCACGCTCGGGCGACTCGTCGGCACGGATGCGGCAGAGATCACCGCGGAGAAGTGGCCGGAGTGATTAGTGCCCCCGCTTGAGTGACGCGCGGCAACAATGCCGCGAATTTCTGAACCACGACACTAGCCGCGCCCGCCCTTGGCGAGTCGCACGATCAGCCAGATCGGGATCACCACCACGGCGCCGACCAGGAAGTAGCGCCAGACCCACCATACGGCCTCGAATCCCATATCCCATATGGAGCGGACGAGGTTCTGCAGGCTGCGCCAGATGTTCCACGGATCGAAGCCGAGTGCCGTCAGGATCACACCCGCCAGGATGCAGAGCAAGACGAGGCGCAGCGCCACCGAGAGGGGCGGCCCGCCGAGAAACTTGCTCATTGCTCCGTTCGACATCTGTGCTGCTCCGGTGCACACGGATACGCCTCGCCCGTACCTGAAGTCTATCCGATCTGTCTCGACGAAGTATCGCCGGCGGCTGTCGGCGGCCGTCCTTGTTCGATCTTTTCCAAGATCTTTTCGAGCGTTTCGAGCCGATCGGCATCGCGCGGCGGCTTGTCCCAGCGCAGGCGGCTGATGCGCGGGAAACGCATCGCCACTCCCGACTTGTGGCGGGTCGAGCGCTGTAACCCTTCGAACGCAACCTCGAAGACCAGCCCCCGCTCGCGCTCGTGCACCACCTCGCGCACCGGACCGAAACGGTCAATTGTATTGCGCCGCACGAAACGGTCGATCTCCGCCAGCTCCGCATCCGTGAATCCGAAATAGGCCTTGCCCACGGGCACCAGTTCGTCCCCTTCCGCGCCGCCGGTCCAGACGCCGAATGTATAGTCGGAATAGAAGGAGGAGCGCTTGCCGTGACCACGCTGGGCATACATCAGCACGGCATCGACGATGTAGGGATCGCGCTTCCACTTCCACCACAAGCCCTTGGGCCTGCCCGGCAGGTAGAGTGCGTCGCGGCGCTTGATCATCACGCCTTCGACCGCATCCGCATCGGCACCGGCGCCTGCCTCTGTCGGATTGGCGCGGGCGCGCGCGAGTTCGTCCCAGCTCTTGAAGGGCACCTGTGTCGAGAGATCGAACTGAGGCCGCCCGAGACGCTGCAGCAGTTCCTCCAACCGCGTGCGGCGGGCATATAGCGGTTGCTCGCGCAGGTCCTCATTCCCGTCCACTAGGAGATCATAGGCTCGCAGGTGCGCGGGAAATTCGACGAGCAGCTTCGGCGTCACCGTCTTGCGGTTGAGCCGTTGTTGCAGGACGTTGAACGACTGGACGCGGCCGTCGCGCAGGATCAGGAGTTCGCCATCGATCGCGCCCTCGAAATCGATCGCTTCGCACAAGTCCGGGAAGCTTGCGGATATCTCCTCGCCCGTGCGCGAGTAGAGCCGCTTCACCAGCGCCCCGTCCGAGCGGCGACCGCCGACTGCCTGGATGCGGATGCCGTCCCACTTCCATTCGGCGCAGTGCCGGGCGGGATCGAGTGCCGAGAAGTCGGTCTCTTCGATCGCGTGCGACAGCATCACCGGCCGGAATGGGGCCGGATTGCCGGACTCGGGCTTATCGGCACGTCCTTCGAGCCAGGCGAACAGGTCGAGATAAGGTGGCTCGAGGCCGGGCCAGATCAGTTCGATCTCGTCGGGCTGCCTGTCGCCGAGCACCGCCACCGCCGTCTTCGCGAGGCGCGCCGAAACCCCCACGCGCAATCCACCGGTGACAAGCTTGAGCAACGCCCAGCGGCCGATCTCGTCAAGCACGTCAAGCCAACGCGCGAGCTGCGCCGGAAGCTGCGCCTTGCCGAGCGTGGCAAGCGTATGGACCACCTCGCCGAGAGTGGGGGGCGCGGCTGCACCCTCGTTCTTCACGATAGGACCCGCCCACATCAGTGCGACTGTTTCCGACAGGTCGCCGACATAGTCATAGGATAACGCGAACAGCACCGGGTCCGTGCGCTCGGCGATGAGGATGCGGATGAGACCGGGCTTGGCATGCTGGAAGGAGAGCGTACCTGTAAGCGCGGCGAGTGCGTAGCCGCGGTCGGGATCGGGCGTTGTGCGGAAATGCTCCGTCATCAGCCGCAGCTTGCCGTTGCGGCTGGGTTCGTAGCTTAGGCGGTCCAGCAGCGCGGCAAAACGATTCATGCGCCTGCATCCGGTCGCGGCGCGGCAGCGTCTGCGACGCTCGACGCCTCCTCCTCGTCGCCGTAGCCGACGATGTTGAGCGGTCGCGCCTTGAGCCCGCGCGTGAGGCACCAATGCACCAACGCCTCCTCGGCGCCATGCGTGACCCACACCTCCGAGGCGCCGGTGGCCGCAATCGTCGCGGTAAGACCCTCCCAGTCGGCGTGATCGGAGATCACCAGCGGCAGTTCGACGAGGCTCTGGCGTGCGCGGGCGCGCACGCGCATCCAGCCAGACGCGAAGCAGGCGACCGGATCGGGAAAGCGCCGCGCCCAGACGTCCTTGAGCGATGATGGCGGACATAGCGCGAGGATGCCGGCGAGCTCGGTCTTGGGTGTTCCGCTGACCGGGCGCAGTTCGCCAAGGTCCATCTGCTCGGCGTAGTAGCGCGTGAGCTTGTCCATCGCGCCATGCAGATAGATCGGTGCGTCGTGGCCGGCCGCACGCAGCATGGCAATCACGCGCTGCGCTTTGCCCAGGGAATAGGCGCCGACGAGATGCGCCCGCTCCGGAAATATCTCGACCGAGCGCAGAAGCTTGTCGATCTCAGCGGCCGGCGCGCTGTGGCGGAACACCGGCAGGCCGAAGGTGGCCTCGGTGATGAACACATCGCAGGGCACGAGCTCGAACGGCGCGCAGGTCGGATCGGCAATATTTTTGTAGTCGCCGGAGGCAACGATGCGCAGACCATTGGCTTCCACGCAGATTTGCGCCGAACCGAGGACATGACCAGCCGGATGGAACGTCACGCGCACGCCGTCGATCTCGACCGTCTCGCCATAGGCGATCGCCTGGGTCTCCCGGGCAAACCCCTCGCCGTAGCGCAGGCGCATGAAATCCAATGTTTCCCGCGTCGCCAGCACGGCGCGGTGCCCGGGGCGGGCATGATCGGAATGGCCGTGCGTGATCAGTGCCCGATCCACCGCACGAACCGGGTCGATGTGGAAGCCGCCGTGGGCACAGCACAGTCCGGCCGGCGTGAGCTTGAGGAGGTCCTCCGGGCGCATCCCGATCTACATAAGAGATTTTCACGCCGTTGCGAGCCTCGCCGCGTAGTGTGGTATGTCGACCGGCCATGACCACGGCTGCGCCCCTGTTCCAGTCTTCCGGCAACCTGACGGCCGACCGACGTTATGCCTTCGGTCAGGAACTGGCTGAACGCGGCGACGTCGCAGCCGCCGCTGACCTGTTCGCGCAGGCGGTCGAAGTCGCCCCAGATTTCGTATCGGCATGGTTCGCATTGGGGGAAGCGCACGTCCGGCTCAGGGACACGGCCAAGGCTGCGGTCGCCTTCCAGCGCGCGCAGGCGCTTGACCCTTCCGACCGCCGTGGCGCTGGCCTGCAACTCATGCGGCTCGGCGCCATCCCGCTCGCGCACATGTCGGCGGATTACGTGCGCACGCTGTTCGACCAGTATGCGCCGCGCTTCGACACCGCGTTGGTGGAGGGGCTCTCCTATCGCGGGCCTGAATTGCTGCTGGCCGCGGTGAGCACTGTCTGCATGGACCTGAACCGCGACCTACATTTCAAGTCCGCGCTCGATCTCGGCTGCGGCACCGGCCTGGGCGGCGCCGCATTCCGTCCGCTCCTCGACCATCTGGCTGGCGTGGACATCGCCGCGGGGATGATCAGACAGGCGCGCGGCAAGGCCATCTATGACCACTTGTCCGTCGGCGACATGATTCCATTCCTCGATGAGCAAACTACGGCCGGGTTCGATCTCGTGTTCGCGGCCGACGTCTTCGCCTATTTCCCTGAGCTGACCCCGCTGGCAGCGGCGAGCGCACGCGTGCTCGCACCGGCTGGACTGTTCGCCTTCTCGGTCGAAACGCACGAGGGTGACGGCGTCGTTCTCGGTGAGAAGCTGCGCTATGCCCACGGTGCGGCACATGTGAGCGCAGCCCTGGCACAGGCCGGGCTCGCCCTGCTGCGGCTTGACCCCGCGGTGACCCGCAAGGAAGGTGGCCAGGACGTACCGGGACTGATCGCCGTCGCCATGCGGCGCTGATTGGCGGCTCGACCCTGCTGCGGCGGCGCGCTACGTGTGACGCGTGCCGCCCGCTGATAGCCTTACGACCGTACCGTTGCTTCCGGACGTCTTCCAGCGCTGGTTCGCCCAGCGTGGCTGGACCCCACGCCCGCACCAGCTCGCGCTGCTCGAGCACGCCAAAGCCCGCCGCTCGACCTTGCTGATCGCGCCGACCGGAGCGGGCAAGACCTTGGCCGGCTTTCTGCCGACGCTTGTCGAGCTGGACGAGCAGCGCCATGCTGGCGCGCCGCGCAAAACGCGTGGTCAAGGCACCGACCGGGCCATGCCGCCTCGCAGCAGCCTCGTGTCGACCGGCCGCAATGTCGCGCGCTCGGGCGGGCTGCACACCCTCTACATCTCACCACTCAAGGCGCTCGCGGTCGACATTGCCCGCAATCTGGAGACGCCCGTGGCCGAGATGGGCTTGCCCATCCGTATCGAGACGCGCACCGGCGACACGCCCGCATCCAAGCGTCAGCGCCAGCGCCGCGATCCACCCGATATTCTGCTCACCACGCCGGAGCAGCTCGCGCTGCTGCTGGCGACGGCGGACGGACCGTTCCTGTTCTCCAGCCTGCGGCGAGTGGTGCTCGACGAACTACATTCGCTGGTCACATCCAAACGTGGCGACCTGCTGGCGCTCGATCTCGCGCGCCTGTTTCGCTTGGCGCCCCAGCTTACGACCGTTGGTCTTTCCGCCACTGTGGCGGATCCCGCGGAGCTCTGCCGCTATCTGGTGCCGCAGCCGCCCGCTGGCGCCGCCCAAGCCGACCTCGTCGTCGCCGAGGGCGGCGCCGCGCCCGTGGTGACCATGCTCGACACGGCCGAGCACCTGCCGTGGGCCGGACACTCGGCGAGGCATGCACTGACGGAGATCTATGCGCTGATCAAGCTCCACAAGACGACGCTCGTGTTCGTCAACACACGGATGCAGGCGGAAATGATCTTCCAGGAGCTATGGCGCATCAACGATGACGGCCTCGCCATCGCGCTGCATCACGGATCGCTTGACGTCGAGCAGCGCCGCAAGGTGGAAAACGCGATGGCGGCCGGACGCCTGCGTGCCGTGGTCTGCACGTCCTCGCTCGATCTCGGCGTCGACTGGGGCGATGTCGATCTCGTCATCAACGTCGGTGCGCCGAAAGGGTCGAGCCGCTTGCTGCAGCGGATCGGCCGCGCCAATCACCGCATGGACGAGCCCTCGCGCGGCGTGCTCGTGCCGGCCAACCGCTTCGAGGTGCTGGAGTGCACGGCAGCGATTGCGGCCGTCGCGCAGAATGCGCAGGATACGCCACCGCTGCGCACGGGCGCGCTCGACGTCCTGGCCCAGCATGTGCTCGGCTGCGCCTGCGGCGAGCCGTTCCTCGCCGAGGAGCTTTATGCCGAGGTGCGACAGGCCGCGCCCTATACCTCGCTCACGCGCGCCGACTTCGACAGCGTGGTCGATTTCGTCGCCACCGGCGGCTACGCCCTGAAGGTCTACGAGCGCTTCGCCAAAATCAAACAGACGAAGGACGGCCGGTGGCGCATTACGCACCCGCTCGTCGCTCAGCGTTATCGGATGAATGTCGGCACCATTGTCGAGGCCGACATGCTGAAGGTGCGGCTGGTGCGCTCGCGGGCATCCAAGCACGGCTACGCCGGTCCGATCGCGCGCGGGGGCAAGCTGCTCGGCCAAGTCGAGGAATATTTCATCGAGACGCTGACGCCGGGCGATACGTTCGTGTTCTCCGGCGAGATCCTGCGCTACGAGGCGATCGTCGAGGACGAGGTTTACGTCTCGCGCGCAGCCGACGAGGATCCAAAGATTCCATCTTATGAGGGCGGCAAGTTCCCGCTCTCGACCTATCTCGCCGATCGCGTGCGCCACCTGCTGGCCGAACCGTCCGCGTGGCGCGTATTGCCCGACCAGGTACGCGAGTGGCTCGACATCCAGAAGTGGCGTTCGCTCATTCCCGCCGCGGGCGATCTTCTGGTCGAGACGTTCCCGCGCGCCGACAAGAGCTATCTGGTCTGCTACCCGTTCGAAGGCCGCCTCGCGCACCAGACCCTCGGCATGCTGCTGACGCGCCGGCTCGAGCGCGCGCGCCTGCGCCCGCTCGGCTTCGTCGCCAACGAATACGCACTCGCGGTATGGGGACTGGGCGACCCCGCCCTGGCCATCCGGCGCGGCGAGCTATCGCTCGCAGAGCTGTTCGATCAGGACATGCTCGGAGACGACCTCGAGGCTTGGCTTGCGGAATCCGCCTTGATGAAGCGCACCTTCCGCAACTGCGCCATCATCGCGGGGCTGATCGAACGCCGCTATCCGGGCGAAGAAAAATCGCGCCGGCAGATGACGATCTCTACTGACCTCGTCTATGACGTCTTGCGCAAGCATCAGCCCGACCATGTATTGCTGCGCGCGGCGCGGGAGGACGCGGCTACCGGCTTGCTGGATATCCGTCGCCTGGGGGCAATGCTCTCGCGCATCCGGGGCCGAATCATCCATAAGGAGCTTGATCGCGTGTCGCCGCTCGCAGTTCCCGTACTGCTCGAGATCGGCGCCGAGATGGTCTATGGCGAAGCATCCGACGTGTTGCTCGCCGAAGCCGAAGCAGATCTGGTCAAGGAGGCGATGGGATGAGGGCTGCCATCGAAGTCGCCGGCGTTCCACTCGAGGCCGATTGCGCCGGTGCGCTTTACTGGCCCGAAGAAGAGCTGCTCGCGGTCTCCGACCTGCACTTCGAGAAAGGGTCGAGCTATGCCGCGCGCGGCATGCTGTTGCCGCCCTATGACACGGCGGCAACGCTCGCCGCGCTGTCGGGCGTGATCGCGCAGTACGATCCGCGCACGGTCGTGACGCTCGGCGACAGCTTCCACGACAACGATGGCCCCTCGCGTCTCTCCGCATCCGATCGCGCGTCGCTCGGACAACTGCAGCGCGGACGCGACTGGATCTGGATCGCTGGCAACCACGACTCCGAGATGGCGCGCATGGCACGCGAGATCGGCGGCGTGTTCGCCCACACCCTGAGCATCGGGCCGCTCACGTTCCGGCACATTCCAGAGGGAGCCGAGGGCGAGATCGCGGGACACCTGCATCCCTCCGCGCGCATCAGTTGGCGCGGGCGCTCCATCGTGCGCCGCTGCTTCGCCGCCGACGCAGGGCGCATGGTGATGCCGGCCTTCGGCGCGTACACCGGCGGCTTGTCGATCCGCGACCGCGCCTTTGCCGCCGTGTTCGGGACGCGCGACTTCATGGCCCACATGCTTGGCGGACGCCGCCTTTACGCGTTTTCAGCCGCGCACTGCCTGTAGGTCAGGCCGCGCGCGCCTGCACCCGCTCGCAGAGTTCAGCGATGCGCTCGGCCAGCCGCAAGGTCGCTGCGTTCGCGCTAGGCGCGGCGATCAGCACCAGCTCCGTCTTGTCGATCGGCGCAAACCGTCCCTGGCGGTGAGCACGCGATGATCCGCGAGAATGGCGATGTCGGGAAGGATGCTGACGCCGAGCCCGTTCGACACCGCGGCCCGGATGCCGGCGAGATTCGGGCTGGTGTAGGCGACGCGCCAGGGGCGGCCAGCCCTCTCGAGCGCATGCACCGCGCGCTCGCGGTAGAGACAGCCTGACGGAACACCGCGAGCGGCACCGAATCGCGGCGCGCATTGACCGGACGGCTGCGGCTGGTCACCCAATGCAGCCGCTCCGGCCACGCGGCGATGCCACCCTTCTCCCGGCATCCCGCTTGATCAGGGCAAGGTCGAGTTCGTCACGTTCCAGATCGCGGCAGTTGTTGACGCTGAGATCACTGCGAACGTCGAGTCGCAGGGTGGGGCGCACACGCGCAAATCCCGCCAGCAGCTTGGCCAACCGATAGGCCGCGAAGTCCTCGGGGATTCCCAGACGCACGGCGCCGCCGACGGCGGGATGCGCCACCACCTCGCGTGCCTCCTGCGCCAAAGTCAACAGACGGCGCGAAGGCGCAAGGTGCTCGGGCTCGCGCTCGGTCTGGGCGGCGTCGCATTCACGGTGTCGGGTCGGGTCGGGTCGCCGCAGGCGCCGAAAGCGTGCTAGGCCTCGCCTTCGTGCTCGCCTCGCTGGCAGCCTTCGTGCTCGGCACCGTCTTGTTCAAGCGGCTCGCGCCCAACGGCGGACTCTGGATCGGGAACGGCGTGCAGAACATCGCCGGCGGGCTGGCTCTGACGCCCTTTGCCTTGTGGTTGGAATCGCTCGATGCCGTGACGCCGGGTTGGGGCTTGGTGGCGGCCCTCGCTTATCTCGTGCTCGTCGTGTCGGTGGTTGCCTACCTCCTGTGGTTTCATCTGCTGCCTGAATACGGGGCCAGCGCGGCGAGCGCCTGTCATTTCCTGATGCCGCCGCTCGGCGTGCTGTTTGGCTGGCTGCTGCTGAACGAGCAGATCTCGCCGCGCGACATGCTCGGCGTTGCACCGGTGGCGATCGGTATCCATCTGGTGACCAGGCGGGGACGCTTGAGTGAACCAGTTCCGTCCATCGCACGGAGGCTCGCGTGACCGCACTACGGGTGACCCTGATCGGCGGACCGACCGCCTTGATCGAAGTCGGCGGATTCCGTCTACTCACCGATCCGACCTTTGATGCGCCGGGAGAGTACCAGCTCCCGCACGCGAAGCTCACGAAACTTGCCGGTCCGGCGCTCGTCGCGGACCGCATCGGCCCGGTCGATGCGGTCCTGCTCAGCCATGATCAGCATTCCGACAATCTCGACACCAGCGGCCGCGAGTTCCTGGCACGCGTAAGCCGCGTCTTCACCACACAAGCAGGCGCCGGCCGCCTGAAAGGCAACGCCGAAGGCCTGGTCCCGTGGGACGCCCGTGTGTTGAGCAAGCCAGGGCACTTGCCCCTGCACATCACAGCCACGCCGGCGCGGCATGGTCCAGCGGGCATCGAACCGCTCTCCGGCGACGTGATCGGCTTCGTCGTCGGCTTCGAGAACGGGACCCCCCGCCCGGTCTACGTCACGGGCGACACCGTGTGGTTCGACGGCGTCGCCGAAATCGCGCGCCGCTTTCCGGCAGGTGCGGTCTTGCTCTTCGCCGGTGCGGCGCAGGTGCGTGGACCGTTCAATCTGACCATGGGAACCAATGACGCGATCGAGACGGCGTGCGCCTTTCCCGACGCGGCGATCATTCCCGTACATCAAGACGGCTGGGCGCATTTCACGCAGCGCGCCGATGACATCGACGCATCGTTCAAGGCGCTGGGCATCGGCGCACGTCTGCACCTGCTCAAGCCGGGCGAGACCGCCTCTATCGAGTTGCCAGCCTAGGCTTCCGCCGTGTGGAACACTCCGGTACGGAATGCATTGTCGAACGCCTCGATGCCATCGGGATACGAGACACTTGTCGCAGCAGAAGAGCACCAAGGCGCCGCGCAAGCCCCGCAGCAAGCTGCGCCGCTTCTTCAGGACGCTGGGGCCGGGACTGATCACCGGCGCGTCGGACGATGATCCGTCCGGCATCGGTACCTACAGCCAGGCGGGCGCGCAACTCGGCTATGGCATCGGCTGGACCATGCTGCTCACCTTCCCGCTGATGGCCGCCATCCAAGAGATCAGCGCGCGCATCGGGCGCGTCACCGGCCACGGCATCGCCGGCAATCTCGCGCGCTACGGACCACGTCCGCTGCTCGGCCTGATGGTCCTGCTGCTGGCCATCGCCAACACGATCAACATCGCAGCCGATCTCGCCGCGATGGCGGATGCGACGGCCCTGCTCGTCGGCGGATCCGTCGTCGCTTTCGTCGCCATCTACGGTGTCGGCTCCGTGATCGCGGAGATATTCCTGAGCTACAAGCGCTACGTCGCCATCTTGAAATGGGCGACGCTCAGCTTGTTCACCTATGTTGCTGTGCTCTGTGTCGTCAACGTGCCCTGGAGCAAGGCGCTGGCCGGCGCGCTCCTCCCGCAGGTCACCTGGAGCGGCACCTTCTTCACCACACTGGTTGCGATCTTGGGGACCACCATCTCGCCCTACCTGTTCTTCTGGCAGGCCTCCGGCGAGGCTGAAGATCAGCGCATCGCGCCACACAAGCATCCGCTCAAGGACTCGCCGCGGGAAGCGCCAAAGGAGTTCCGCCGCATTCGCGCGGACACGCTCGCGGGCATGGCGCTCTCCAACGCGATTGCGCTCGCGATCATCATCGCGACGGCGGCCACGCTGCACGACCATGGCATCACTCACATCGAGACCTCCGCCCAGGCGGCGCAGGCGCTCAAGCCCGTGGCCGGCGATCTCGCGCAATCGATCTTCGCGCTGGGCATCGTGGGAACGGGCTTGCTGGCGATCCCGGTGCTGGCCGGGGCAACCGCCTATGCCATCGGCGAGAGCCGCAACTGGCCGGTCGGCCTCGCGCGCCGGCCCAAACGTGCAAAGGCGTTCAACGCTGTGCTCGCGCTGTCGGTGATCGTCGCGATCGCGCTGAACTTCAGTCCGATGAACCCGATCTCGGCGCTCTATTGGGCCGCTGTGATCAATGGCATCGTCGCGGTGCCGATCATGGTGGTGATGATGATCATGTCGGCAAAGCCGGCGGTCATGGGCGATTTCGTGGTCAATGGACCATTGCGTTTCCTCGGCTGGCTGTCCACCGCGGCCATGGCCCTCTGCGTCATCGCAATGACGGCGACATTCGTCTTGTAACCTGCCCGATCAGTCGCGCCGGAACACGATCGACGCCAGCCAGCCGGTCATCAATGCCATCGCCGCCGTGGCAAGCCCGTAGAGCAGTCCGTGATGCTGTGCGGAATTCGCGACGAACTGCTCGAATCCGACCTTGATCACTTCGAAAGCCGAGCTCGATCGGGCGATCATGGCGCCGTCCGCGAACAGCTTGATGTCGATCTCATAGGCGCCGACCGGCACCTCGGCCGGGAGCGGAATCGTCGCCCGGAAGAGCTGCGGCGTCAGGAAGGTGACGGCGCTGGTCTGCTCGACGTAGAGCCCCCGCTGTGCCCGCAGGCGCACAAAGGCCACACGGAAGGGATCGTCGCGCACCACGTCAGCCAGATCGGGTCCGATCTGTTGCGGCAGCAGGATGTTCCGCAGTCCGAGTTGGAGCCGTTGCTCCAGCTCCGGGCTGGCAAACGTGTTGAACGGGCGCGTCGCGAGCGCGGCCAGATAGGTCGGCACTTCGATGAACGAGCGGGAATCCGCGTTGACCCAGATCCCCACCATCCGCTCCTTGCGGCGCACCACGAATGATTGACGCGGTCCCGTCACCGTGACGGCCAGATCGTAGGGAGTCTTGCGCGCGACCGTGGCGGCATCGCGCTCCACGGTTCCGAACAGCACCAGATCAAGTCCGCTGAAGCTCTGGTCGATCAGCACCTGATGCACGGACAGCGAAGAGACGATGCGCTCGGCAGCGGCCGAACCGCTGGCGAGCCATGCGAAGGTGGCGATGAATGCGCCGAGGTTCTTCATGACCCGGATTCCATCACGCGGATCGTGAAGCGCTCGGTTGGCGCAACGACCAGATCGTACGCAAACCGCAGGCCGACGGCGAGCACGAGAATGCCGAGCAGGAGGCGGAGGCGGTCGGCCGGCATGCGCTGGCCGGCGCGGGCTCCAAACTGGGCTCCGACCACTCCGCCCAGCATGAGGATCAGCGCCAGCACGGCGTCGACGAGGTGGTTGGTGGCGGCGTGCAGCACAGTGGCGAAGGCCATGGTGACGAGGGTGACGACCATCGAAGTACCGATCACGACGCTGGTCGGCACGCGCAGGAGATAGATCAGCATCGGCACGAGCATGAAGCCACCGCCGATACCCATGATGGCGCCGACGAAGCCGATGATGAAGCCGACGCCCCATACGGGAATTGCCGAGACGTAGAGCCGCGACTGCTTGAACCGCATCTTGAGGGGCAGCCCGTGGACCCAGGTGTGGCTGCCGGGGCGGCGCAGCTCGACCTTGGCGCCGCTGCGCGCCCGCGCGATCGAGCGCAGGCTTTCCGCGATCATCAGCCCACCCACCGAACCGAGCAGGATGACGTAGGACAGGCCGATGGTGATATCGAGCTGCCCGAGCTCGCGCAGCTTGGTGAAGAGCCAGATGCCAGCCACCGTTCCTGCGGTACCGCCGATCAGCAGCATCAGCGCGAGCGCAAGGTCGAGCGCACGCCGCCGCCAATAGGAGATCGCTCCCGAAAAGGACGATGCGGCAACGTGGCTCGCCACGGTGGCAACCGCGACCGCCGGCTGGATCCCGACGAAGATCAGCAACGGCGTCATCAGGAACCCGCCGCCAATGCCGAACATTCCCGAGATGAAGCCGACCGTCAGCCCCATGCCGAGAATCAGGAAGACGTTGACCGGCAGGTCGGCGACCGGAAGGTAGATCTCCATACGACTGCTCCGGCGCGGTTTCTCCACGCCGCTGGCGCACGATCCGCCAAAGCGGATCCGGTTTGCCCCCCGAGATCAGGCGCCAATCGGCGTGTGACCTGCTTGCGCGAAGCCTGCGCCCGGCTTGTTGGGAACCGGCAACCACTTCTGCTGATCGCGCGCGATCATGTGAGCGTACGACGGGGTGAATGACCCCTTCGTGCGTTCCCTCTCAATGGATGAGACGATTAGCGCATGAACTCGCAAAGGTGCAGTCCTTTCCCGAGAAATCACCCGCGAAAGGACCGGTTTAAGGTCACAAAGCCTTAACGGGGGTTACAGCGGGGTGGCCGTCAGGCCCGCTTGGACTTGCTCTTGCCCGCCTGTGCGCCCTGGTCCCATCCGCCGTTTGGCGCATTGGTCGTAGTGGCATCCTCGGGCTGCGGTTCGGGTGTCCATTTCTGGATGGCGGCACGCACTGCGGCGACGGTCTGAGCGTCGAGCCGCTTGCCGACATCGTCGCGCTTCTGTGCAGCGTCGGTGTCCCCGGTCTGGGCCGCCAGCGCGAACCACTTGTAGGACTCCGCCAGATTCTGCTCCATGCCGATGCCCCGGGCGTAGAGGACCCCGAGATTGAACTGGCTGTCCGCCACCCCGCGCGCGGCGGCCTTATGGAACCATTTCACAGCAGTGACGTAATCGGGCTTGCCGTCGATGCCTTCAGCATAGAGCACCGCAAGATTGTGCATGGCCTTGGCGTTGCCGCGGTCGGCCGCCTCGGCATAGAGCGTGCGCGCGCGCTGCAGGTCCTTCTTGACGCCCGTGCCCTTCTCGTAGAGCCCGCCGAGCCGGAACAGCGCCTGGGTAAGGCCCTTGCGACCGGCGCGCTCGAACCAAAGCGCGGCTTCTTCCGGACTGGCGGTCACCCCGCGGCCCTCGATGTAGCGCAGGGCGATTTCGTAGGCGGCACCGGCGTCGCCACCCTCGGCGGCAGCGATCAAGGCCCTGCCGCCGATGGCGGGAGACAGCGGGGCGGGCCGTCCGATCGGCGTGCTCGCGAAGAGGCCAGCCGGCGGCGGAGTGAGCTTGTGCGCCGAGGGTGGGGCCGCGGCCCGGGCGGATACGTCCGGGGGGGCCAGGCTCAGGGCTGCGGGCGGGGCCGGCGGCACTTCGATCGCCTTCGGCGCTGGCGGTGCCGCCGCAGGAGGTGAAGGCGGCGCCGCGACCGGTGCCACCGGGGTCGGGGACGGCATCGCAGTCGAAGCCGCAGGTGCGGGCGGCGTGAGCACGCCGGAACCGCCCTGGACAGGCGAAGTCGCGCCACCGAGGCCGAGCAGCGGAGCGGATGCGATCTCTCCCGGCGGGGTGATGCGTGCAGCCGGCGCCGCCGGCAGCGCCGACTGCGGCTTGGGCGACTCCTGCGGCAACTGGACGGACGTGTCACTGCCGCTGAAATAGTTCACGGCCAAGTGGATGGCCGCCGCGAGCAGCACGATGATGCTCACGCCGATCAGCACCGGCCTGGCCAGGCGGCCGGCGCGTCGCAGCAGCGATGCCGCTTCGGGCGCCGCGGCAAACGGGGCAGCAGACGCTTCGGCGGTCGGAGGGCCCTGGGTTTCCGCGGCGAACTGGGCGGCACGACGTGCCGCCAGGATGAAGTTGGATTTCGAATCCGGCTCCGGGGCGACGCCCCTGGCAGACTCCAGGCTCGCCTTCGACTTGGCAATGCGCTCCGCCGGAGTCGCCATGCCGCTTGCCACACCGGCCGCCCCGCCGATTGACCCGGACGCAGGCGCGGCCATGCCAGGGCGTGGCTTGCCCGACCCTGGCTCCAGAGGAAAGTCATACGGGAGCGAGCCGTCCGCGGTCGGCCGCACCTGCACGGCCGCCGGTCGGGCCACCCCAGGCATGCGTGGCGGATTTGGGGGCCGACCCGGCGCCGCCGGAGCAGCTGCGGGCGCAGGCCGCGCCGGTGCGGGCTGCGCATGCACCTGCGGCGCGGCGGCCGGCTTGTGCACAGGCGGCTCGGGGTCCGGCCGCACCTGCGGATGCGGTGCCTGCAACGACGGCGATGACACCGTCGGCATGGCCGGCATGGTTTGGTAGGCGGCGGCAGCGGTGTGCGTCGGCGGACGCGCGGCCTCGCGCTGATCGGCGCCGCGTATCCCAGTCTCGATCATCGCGAGTCTGTCGACGACATCGCCGATGGTGCCGTGCGCCGCCTCAATCGATTCCTCGGCGCGCCGAACGTCGCGTGCGATCGCGTCCACTGGCGGCCTGTCCGGCGTGCGATCCCGCCGCATGTCCGCGAGATAGGCGAGGAGTTCTTTCATGCCGCGCTCGATCGCATCGAGATTGCCCAAGCGGGCCTCCGACACGTCCAGCTTGTTGACCAGTTGGGTAATACGCCCTTCGAGCTGCGCGAGCGCCGGGTGGTCGCTGCCCGCCGCGTGGAGCCGCTCGATCTTGTCTCCCAGCGTGCGCACCATCGCATCGATGTCGACCACCGGCGCCTGCGCTCCGGAAGTCCGCACCGACTCGATGGCATCGGCTATGGTGGAAATGCGCTCCTCGAGATTGCGCAGCATCGCATTGTCGCGCACGACCGCGGCTTGCGGCGTGCTGTCGACGCGGGCCGCAAGCGCGCGGACCTCGTCCGTGAGCGCCGCCAGCGCATCGGCCGACGCGACGTGGGCAAGGATGCTGCGCAATCCCGCGATCGCGCCCTCGAGTTGGTGCAATGCGGCCGGGTCCGTTCCGCCGGCCGCCATCTGGTCGATGCGCCGCGACACCGTGTGGATGGCCTCGACCATTCCCGCCAGATTCTCCGCCGGAGTGAGCGTGCGCAGCGTGTCGCGCACTTCGGCAAGCCCCTGCTCCAACTTGGCAATGGCGGTGCCGCCGCCATCGCGGCTGCGCAGATCCAGGCGCGCCGCGAGCACGCGCACTTCCGATTCCAGCGCCTCGATTGCACGCCGCGGTGAGGCCTCGGTCAGCGTCCGTGCCACATCGGCGAGATCATTGCGCAGCCCGGCGATCGCCTCCTGCATCCGGCCCGGGCCAAGTGCATCGATCTGGTCGGTGAGATGGCGCAGCCGGTCGGAAACTTGGGAGAACTCTTCCGGCATGCGCGGCGGCGAAGCGTTCGGGCGCTTTGCCGTAGGCGCCTCGCCGTCGAGTTCGCGTTGGCGCTCCATGATCGCAGCCATGGCCTGGTCCATGGGCGAGGGCCATTCCGGACGCGGCATGGCAAGCGAAGACAACGCGCGGTCGACCTGCTCGACCCGCCGTTCGAGCGCCTTGGAGGCGCTTCGCCCCTCCTGCGCAAGCTGCTCGACCCGTTGGTCGAGGCGGGCGATGGCATCGGCCAGCCGCTGCGACGTCGCGTCCTGCTCGTCCCAGGCCGCGCGCGAAGACACCGTGCTGCGGACGAAATTCTCGAAGCCCTCGGTCAGGCCCTCGAGCTGGCGATTGAGGGCGGCAACCTGATCGATCACCGGATCGCGTGCCGGCGCGCTATACTCCGCCTGGCGAAAAGCGGAACGACGGGGATCAGCACGGTAAGGATCCGCGCCTCGGAATTCGTCGCGGTCGGCATCCGCACGGTAGGGTTCCGCACGATGAGGGTGCGAACGCGCGCGTTCCGCCCGCTGGGGTTGCGGACGATACGGCTCGGCCCGACGGTTGTCCGGCTGCTGGGACTCCGCACGATAGGATGGGGGTGCGTACGGATCGGACTGCGAATGCTGGCGCGGCCTGTGCTCGGGCGGATACTGTGGAGGCTCATCCTCGCCCGCCGTCTCGAGGATGACCGAGTTGAGCCACTCGCCGACCGACATGCCGGCACGCCGCGCCGCCTCGCGCGCCGAATCGCGCGCGTCCGGGCGCACGCCTTTGACGTGCCACGGCCCACCGAATCTCATCGACCCACTCGCATTTGCGCTTCGACCTCGCGGCTCGTGCCGCGGCCATGCATGCCGGGCGCAAAGCACGATGCGCGTGAAAAGCGGGCGTCACACGCATGGCTTTAGGCCCTGCGCGAGTTTTAAGATTTAAGGTAAAGACCAAGTTAAGATGCCTTCCGGCCCGGCCGAAATCTCATGAGCTATCAGCGTTTTTTTCACCGGATGGCCGTAACCCTTGGATAGCGGTGCCGGCCGCTGGTAACGCTCGACCGGCAAGGGAGGAGACTGCGATGCCCAGCTATAAAGCGCCGGTGGAGGACGTCCGGTTTTTGCTCAACGACGTCTTCCAGATCGGGCGCTACGACAACCTGCCGGGCTTCGCCGATGCCTCCTCTGACGATTTGGCGACGGCCATCCTCGAGGAAGCCGCAAAGTTCTCCGAAGCAGTCCTGCAGCCGCTCAACCGATCGGGCGACCTCGAGGGCTGCAAGCGCCATCCGGACGGCCGCGTCACCACGCCAACCGGCTTCCGCGAAGCCTACGCCAAGATGCGCGAGAGCGGATGGATCGGGATCGCCTTACCTGTCGAATACGGCGGCCAAGGGTTGCCAACGATGCTCACGTCCTGTGTCGGCGAGTTCATGATCTCGGCCAACATGGCGTTCTCAATGTACTCCGGGCTGACGCAGGGCGCGGTGAAAGCCCTGATCACGCATGGCACGGACGAGCAGAAGTGCACCATCGTTCCAAAGCTCGTCTCCGGCGAATGGGCCGGCACCATGAACCTGACCGAACCTCATTGCGGCACCGATCTCGGGCTGCTGCGCACCAAGGCGGTGCCGCAGGCGGACGGCAGTTATCGCATCAGCGGAACGAAGATCTTCATCTCCGGTGGCGAGCATGACCTCACCGACAACATCGTGCATCTGGTGCTCGCGCGCATCGAAGGCGCCCCTGCCGGCACCAAGGGGATTTCGCTCTTCGTCGTGCCCAAGCTGTTAAACCAGCCGGACGGCACGCTCGCCGGCCGCAACGGCGTGAGCTGCGGCTCCATCGAGCACAAGATGGGCATCCACGGCAACGCCACCTGCGTAATGAACTACGACGGTGCCGTCGGCTGGCTGGTGGGCGAGCCCAATCGCGGACTCAACGCGATGTTCACCATGATGAACGAGGCGCGCCTCGCAGTCGGCCTGCAAGGGCTCGCGCTCTCGGAGGTCGCCTATCAGAACGCGGTCGCCTATGCCAGGGAACGGCTGCAGGGGCGCGCCATCACGGGGACGAAGGCCCCCGACAAGCCCGCCGATCCGATCATCGTTCACCCCGACGTGCGGCGCATGCTGATGAGCATGCGCGCATTCAACGAAGGTGCGCGCGCGCTCGTGATGTGGGTCGCCCTCCACAACGACCTTTCCGAACGCTCCGAGGATCCCAAAACACGGCAGGCGTCCGACGACCTGCTCGGCCTGCTCACGCCCGTGGTCAAAGGCGTGCTGACCGACATGGGCTTCGCCGGCACGGTGCAGGCGCAGCAGATCTTTGGCGGTCACGGCTATATCGCCGAGCACGGGATGGAGCAGTTCGTGCGTGATGCGCGGATCGCCATGATTTATGAAGGCGCCAACGGCGTGCAGGCGCTGGACCTTGTCGGCCGCAAGCTCGGCAAAGACGGCGGCCGCGCCGTGATGACCTTCTTCGGCGAGGTGCAGACCTATCTCAAGGAGCGCGCCGCGAGTGACGCGCTCAACCCGTACCTGCATCCGCTGGGACAGGCGCTGGCGCACCTGCAGCAAGCCACCATGTGGTTCATGCAGAACGCCGTGCAGAAGCCGGACAACGCCGCTGCCGGATCTACCGACTACATGCATCTCTTCGGGCTGGTCGCGCTCGGCTACATGTGGTGCCGCATCGCGGAGGCCGCGCAGGCGAAGCTGGCGGCCGGCGCGGCCGACGCGGAGCGTATGACCGCCAAGCTCGTCACCGGCCGGTTCTTCATGGAACGCATGTTGCCGGAGACGGCCGCCTGCCTCGCGCGCGTGCAAGCAGGCGCTGCCAGCACCATGGAACTGCCGGCCGAAGCGTTCTAGGCTCTTCCAAAGCGGCATAACCATGTCCCCACTCAATCTTCCCCGCCCCGCATGGATGACCGAGGACCTCGTCTTGCTCGAGGAGCAGGCACGGCGATTCTGCGAGGCCGAGTTCGCGCCTCACGTCGAGCGCTGGAACGAGCAAGGCATGTACGAGCACGAGGTCTGGCAGAAGGCGGGCGCCGCGGGGCTGCTGTGCGCCTCAATGCCTGAGGAATATGGCGGCGGCGGCGGCACGTTCGCGCACGAAACCGTCATCAACATGGAGTTCAGCCGCGCCGGCTTCGATTCGTTCGGAGCGCCGCTGCACTCGGGGATCGTCGCGCCCTACATCCTGCACTACGGCACCGAGGACCAGAAGAAGCGCTGGTTGCCCAAGCTCGCGGCGGGCGAACTCATCGGCGCCATCGCGATGACCGAGCCCGGCACCGGCTCCGACCTGCAAGGCGTGCGCACTTCGGTGGTCAAGAGAGGCAATCGCTATGTGCTCAATGGCTCGAAGACGTTCATCACCAACGGCCAGCACGCCAACCTGATCGTCGTCGTCGCCAAGACAGATCCCAAGCAGGGCGCCAAGGGCGTGTCCCTGATGGTGGTCGAGACCGATGATGCGCCCGGTTTTCGCCGCGGCCGCAAGCTCAAGAAGCTGGGCCTCGACTCAGCCGACACCTCGGAGCTGTTCTTCGAGGACGTCTCGCTGCCGGCGGAGAACCTCCTGGGCCGTGAGGAGGGGCAGGGCTTTGCGCAGCTCATGAACGAATTGCCGCGGGAACGCCTGCTCGTGGCAACCCACGCCATGGCGATGATGGAGCGCGCGCTCCAGTTGACCATTGACTACGTCAAGGAACGCCAGGCCTTCGGCAAAAAGATCATCGAGTTCCAGAACACGCAGTTCGTCCTGGCGGAATGCAAGACGGAGCTGACCGTCGCGCGGGTCTTCATGGACCATTGCGTGACCCGGCATGTCGCCGGCGAGCTCGACACCGTGACCGCGTCCATGGCGAAATACTGGCTCACCGACCTGCAGGCAAAAGTGATCGACCGCTGCCTGCAATTGTTCGGCGGTTATGGTTTCATGGATGAGTATCCGATCTCGCGCATGTACCGCGACGCACGCGTAATGCGCATCTACGCCGGCACCAACGAGATCATGAAGCTACTGATCGCGCGAAGCCTGTAGGACGCCAACGGCCGGACAGGCAGGCGAGGAAGACCACAGGAGGACGCCCATGGCGGACGCATTCATCTACGACCACGTGCGCACTCCGCGCGGACGGGGAAAACCTGACGGCGCCTTGCACGAGGTGACCTCCCTCAGCCTGGCCTCGGGTGTTCTGCGCGCACTCAAGCAGCGCAACGAGCTCGATCCGGTCCTGCTCGACGATGTCGTCCTCGGCTGCGTCGATCCGATCGGCGAGGCCGGCGGCGACATCGCGCGGTCCGCCGCGCTGCATGCCGGCTACGGCAACACGGTGGCAGGCGTGCAGATCAACCGCTTCTGCGCCTCCGGACTCGACGCGGTCAACTTTGCGGCGGCCGAGGTGATGTCCGGCCAGCACGACATGACGATCGGCGGCGGAGTTGAATCCATGAGCCGCATCGGTCTCGGCGCATCCGGTGGCGCCTGGCCGATGGACCCCTCACTCGCCGTCCCGACCTATTTCATGCCGCAAGGCATCTCCGCCGACCTGATCGCGACCAAGTACGGTTTCTCACGCGCCGACGTCGATGCCTATGCCGTGGAAAGTCAGCGGCGCGCTGCCGAGTCGTGGGAGAAGGGCCATTTCAAGAATTCGGTCGTGCCCGTGAAGGACGTGAACGGAATCACCATTCTGGCCAAGGACGAGCACATGCGTCCGAGCACGACGATGCAGTCGCTGGCCTCGCTCAATCCATCCTTCGTGCAGATGGGAGAACTCGGTGGATTCGATGCGGTGGCGACGCAGGCGCATCCCGAGATCGAGTCCGTCAATCATGTGCATCATGCCGGAAATTCCTCCGGCATCGTCGACGGCGCTGCGGCCGTGCTGATCGGCAGCCGCGCTGGCGGCAAGGCCGCCGGGCTCAAGCCCCGCGCGCGCATCAAGGCCTTCGCCAACATCGGCTCCGAGCCCGCGATCATGCTCACGGGTCCTGTCGATGTGACCGAGAAGCTGCTCAAGAAAGCAAAGATGAAGCTCAAGGACATCGACCTTTTCGAGCTCAACGAGGCGTTCGCGTCGGTCGTGCTGCGCTACCTGCAGGCCTTCAAGATCGACCCCGCCAGGATGAACGTCGCCGGCGGCGCCATTGCGATGGGCCATCCGCTCGGAGCGACGGGCGCGATGATCCTGGGCACCGTCCTCGACGAGCTGGAACGCCGCGACCTCGAGACCGCCCTGGTGACGCTGTGCATCGGCGCGGGCATGGGCACCGCGACGATCATCGAGCGGGTCTGACGCTCGCATGCCCAAGATCGACCTGCCCGCCGTCCGCGCGCGCCGCACTCAATTCCGTTTGGGGAGTTCATGTCCATGACCAGCTTCAGGCTCGAAACGGACGAAGACGGCATTGCGCTCGTCACCTGGGACATGCCTGGGCGATCGATGAACGTGCTCGACGCCGCTGTGCTGGGCGAGCTTTCGGACATCGTCGAGCGAACGACGGCGGACGCCATGATCAAGGGCGTCGTCATCACCTCGGGCAAGGAGGCGTTCTGCGCCGGCGCCGACCTCAACGTGCTGCAATCGCTCGGCGAGCTCTATGCGCGCACACTCGCGGCCAAGGGTGAGGAGGCGGCGGCCAGCGAGTTCTTCGAGGAGAGCCGCAAGGCATCCCTGCTCTATCGGCGCATCGAGACCTGCGGAAAGCCCTGGGTCGCCGCCATCAACGGCACCGCCATGGGCGGCGGCTTCGAGCTTGCCCTCGCCTGCCATTACCGGGTCGCGGGCCAGAATCCGAAGACGCGGGTCGGCCTTCCCGAGATCAAGGTCGGGCTCTTTCCGGGAGCTGGCGGCACCACGCGCGTCTCCCGCATGATGCCGCCCGCGGACGCGCTGCAGTTCCTGCTCAAGGGCGATCAGCTTAACCTCGAACGCGCCAAGGGCATGAAGCTCGTCGACGCGGTCGTCCCGATGGGGGAGATGATCAAGACCGCAAAAGAGTGGATCAAGGCAGGCGGCTCGGCGAAGAAGCCTTGGGACACGGATGGCTTCCGGCTGCCCGGCGGCCAGGTCTATTCCAAGGGCGGAATGATGACTTTCTCTGCCGCCAACGCGATCTACCGGCGCGAGACCTACGACAACTACCCCGCCGCCCTCGCCATCCTACAGGTCGTCTACGAAGGCCTGCAGGTGCCGTTCGATCTCGCCCTGCGTATCGAATCGCGCTGGTTCGCGAAGATTCTGCGTTCGCCAGAGGCGGCGGCGATGATTCGCTCGCTGTTCGTCTCGATGCAGGATCTCAACAAGGGCGCGCGCAGGCCGGCCCTGCCGCCGAGCCGGATCAGGCGTGTCGGCATCGTCGGGGCCGGCTTCATGGGCGCGAGCATCGGCTACGTCACCGCACAGGCCGGCATCGACGTTGTGCTGATCGACCGCGATCAGGCCAGCGCCGACAAAGGCAAAGCTCATTCCGAGAAAATGGTCACGGACCAGATCAATCGCGGGCGTGCGACCGCCGGCGACAAAGACGCCCTGCTCGCGCGCATCACCGCGACGGCGGATTATGCCGCCCTCAGGGATTGCGATCTGGTCATCGAGGCAGTGTTCGAGGACCGCAAAGTCAAGGCAGAGACGATCAAGAAGGTGCAGGATATCATTGGGGATAATGTAATCTTCGGATCCAACACGTCGAGCCTGCCGATCACCTCGCTCGCCAAGGAGTTCAAGGATCCCGCGCGCTTTGTCGGCATCCATTTCTTCTCGCCGGTCGAGCGTATGATGCTGGTCGAGATCATCCTTGGCAAGGAAACCGGCGACGCTGCACTCGCGACGGCGCTCGATTATGTGCGCGCCATCCGCAAGACCCCGATTGTCGTGAACGACTCGCGCGGCTTCTACACCTCGCGCGTCGTGACCGCCTATCTCCTTGAGGGGCACCTCATGCTGACGGAGGGTGTGCCGCCTGCGATGATCGAGAACGTCGCGCGGATGGCCGGCATGCCGGTAGGCCCACTCGCGCTCAACGATGAGGTGGGTGTTGATCTCGGCTGGAAGATCCTGATGGCAACCGAGGCCGACCTCGGCGCGAAGGCGATCGACCCTAGCCAGAAGGCGTTGCTTCAGGAGATGGTGGAGAGGCGAGGCCGCTACGGCCGCAAGAACGGAAAGGGTTTCTACGACTACCCCGAGAAAGGTCCGAAGCGCCTGTGGCCCGACCTTATGACGCTGGCGAAAAAGAAGCTTGACCCGGATAAGATCAGCGCTGATGAGATCAGGCAGCGGCTGCTGGGTGTCATGGCGCTGGAATCGGCCCGCTGCTTCGAGGAGAAGGTGCTTACCGACGTGCGGGAGGCCGACGTCGGTTCGATCCTCGGATTTGGCTTTGCACCTTATAGCGGCGGAACCCTGTCCTACATCGACATGATGGGAACCAAGCGCTTCGTCGACCTTTGCCGCAAGCTCGAGAAGAAGCACGGTGCGCGCTTCAAGCCCAACAAGCAACTCGTGGATATGGCCGCCAAGGGCGAGACCTATTACGGCAAGTTCGCACCGGCGAAGCGCGAGAAGGCGGCCTAACATACCCATTGCCCGCGCGGCGGGAGGATGGCGGCCGGAATGTGCGTTCAGGCGCGGTTCGCATGCGTGGCGAGGTCGGAACACATCGCAGCATGTTGCGTTCCGTAACGTGGCGCATCATTCCGCACCAACCGCAACGTCCTCTCCGCCGCGCCGGCACGATCCCGGCCGAAATTCACTCGTCGGGAGGAACATCCGTGCGCTCAAGCACAAGCGCGACGAGGCTGCGGCGAATGCCGGCGTACAGGACCGCGTAGCCGCCGCGATCACCCGCTTTGCCGGCAGCATGACGCTCGTCGCATTGCACGTCGTGCTGGTAGCCGTCTGGATCGCGATCAACCTCGGCTGGATTCCAACCGTTGCCCCGTTCGATCCGACATTCGTCATCCTGGCGACGGTCGCGTCCGTCGAGGCCATCTTCCTGTCGACCTTTGTGCTGATCACGCAGAACCGCGCCGCTGAGGCCTCCGATCGGAGGGATGATCTCGATCTGCAGATCAACCTGCTGGCGGAGCACGAGATCACGCGCCTGCTGACCCTCACCCGCGCGATCGCCGACCGGCTCGGCATCGAGGAGGCTCACGATCCGAATCTGTCGGAACTGCAGAAGGACGTTGCGCCCGAGGCCGTGCTCGATACCCTGGAGCAGGCCCGCGACTGATGGGGGCGCCTTTCCGCGCTGAGAATTCGCAAACCCGCGGCCCCTCGCGTAGAACCCCGCATGCCCACCCCTCCTCCCGTTTCTTTCCTGCGATGGCGCGATATCCCACGCGGCGTGTGGATGCTCGGTCTGGTGTCGCTGCTCATGGATCTCTCATCGGAGATGATCCACGCGCTGCTGCCGCTCTACCTTGTGACGGCCTTCGGCGCCTCGGCACTCGCGGTCGGCGCGATCGAGGGCGTGGCGGAGGCGATCGCCATGATCGTCAAGATTTTTTCCGGCTCGCTCAGCGATTACCTCGGCAAGCGCAAGCTGCTGGCGGCGATCGGCTACGGCCTGGCGGCTTTCACCAAGCCCATATTTCCCCTGGCCGGATCGCTCGGCTGGCTGGTGGCCGCGCGCTTCATCGATCGGCTCGGCAAAGGAATCCGGGGCGCTCCGCGCGATGCGCTGATCGCCGATCTGACGCCGCCGGCCGTGCGCGGCGCGAGCTTCGGCTTACGGCAATCGCTCGACACGGTCGGCGCCTTTCTCGGGCCGCTTGCCGCGATGCTTTTCATGTTGCTGCTCGCAGACGATTTCACCGACGTGTTCTGGATCGCCGTAGCGCCAGCTTTCCTGTCATTTGCGGTGATCGCATTCGGCGTGAGCGATCCGGACCGCCCCCATGGCTTGTCGGCCACGCGTACGCCGCTGTCGCGGCCTGAGCTGCGGCGGCTCGGGCGCGCCTACTGGCTCGTGGTCGGAGTTGCCAGCCTCTTCACGCTCGCGCGGTTCAGCGAGGCGTTCCTGCTGCTGCGCGCGCAATCGATCGGTCTTCCCCTCGCCATGATCCCGCTCGTGATGGTCGTGATGAACGTTGTTTATGCGGGCTCGGCCTGGCCCGCGGGCGTCCTGTCCGACCGCATCGGCCGTTATGGCCTCCTCGCCGGCGGATTTGTCCTGCTCGCGATCGCCGATCTCCTGCTCGCATTCGGCGGCGGCATCGCCATGATCATTGCTGGGGTGGTGGTTTGGGGTCTGCACATGGGTCTCACGCAGGGACTGCTCGCGAGTCTCGTTGCCGATACTGCGCCTGCCGATCTGCGCGGGACCGCCTTCGGCATGTTCAATCTCGTCACGGGGCTCGCCACGCTGACGGCGAGCGTGATTGCCGGCGCACTGTGGGACGTGGCCGGGCCGAGCGGCACGTTCCTGGCAGGCGCCGTCTTCACCGTTGCGGCCCTGCTCGTCCTGCCGCTGGCGCGCCACGTCGTCAGGGTGGTGCACCCGGGAGCAGCAGCATCCTGAACTCGGCCACACCGAGCCGCCGCTGCCGCGCCGCTTGGTATTCGGCCGAGTGATAGAACGCGCGCGCCTGCGCCACGGTCGGGAACTCGACGACCGCAATGCGGCCGCTGCCCTCTCCTTCGAGCGCTTCGGGCGTCGCGCCGGCCACGATGTAGCGGCCGCCCGCAGCACGCACTGCCGGTGCCGAGAGCGCCGTATATTCCTTGAACCGCTCGCGATCCCTGATCACCATTTCGACGTAGATGTAGCCGCGCTCTTGCGCATTCGACGTCGCATCCATCACCTGCTCCTCCGCGTTGCGTGCCGCTGGAGCTAGGCAATAGCCGCGCGCCCTCCAATTACCTCGAAGGTCATGGTCGCGCCGACGCTGCAAAGAAAAAGGGCGGCGATGGCGCCGCCCTTTGCACGATTGCCGAGAGGACCGATCACTCGGCGGCGATACGCACCTCCGGCGCGGCCGCGCGCACGTCGGCGTCGACGTGGCTCTCGTACTTGGCGAAGTTTTCCTGGAACATGCGCACGAGATTGCGCGCGGTCTCGTCGAACTCGGCCTTGTTCTGCCAGGTCTTGAATGGATACAGCAGGTGCGGTTCCACGCCGGCGAGCTGAGTCGGCACCTCGAACCCGAAGTACGGGTCGGTGCGGAACTTCGCGTTCTTGAGCGAGCCGTCGAGCGCGGCGGTCAGCAGCGTGCGCGTCACCTTGATCGGCATGCGCCGCCCGACGCCGTACTTGCCGCCGGTCCAGCCGGTATTCACCAGCCAGCAGTCGACCCCATGGGCGCCGATCAGCTCGCGCAGCAGGTTGCCGTAGACCGACGGATGGCGCGGCAGGAACGGCGCGCCGAAACAGGTCGAGAACTCCGGCTGCACGCCGACGAGGCCCTTCTCGGTGCCGGCGACCTTGGCCGTGTAGCCCGACAGGAAGTGGTACATCGCTTGCGACGGCGTCAGCTTGGCGATCGGCGGCATCACGCCGTAGGCATCGGCGGTGAGAAACACCACGTTCTTGGGCATGCCGGCGCGGCCGGTGCGCGACGCGTTCGGGATGAACTCGAGCGGATAGGCCGAGCGGGTGTTCTCGGTCTTCGAATCGTCGTCGAAGTCGCAGATGCGCGTGTCGGGATCAAACACCACGTTCTCGAGCACGGTGCCGAAACGCAGCGTCGCGGCATAGATTTCCGGCTCGGCCTCCTGCGAGAGCTTGATGCACTTGGCGTAGCAGCCGCCCTCGAAATTGAACACGCCCTGCGGGCCCCAGCCGTGCTCGTCGTCTCCGATCAGCGTGCGGTTCGGATCCGCCGACAGCGTCGTCTTGCCGGTGCCCGAGAGACCGAAGAACAGCGCCACGTCGCCATCCTTGCCGACGTTGGCCGAGCAATGCATCGGCATCACGCTTTCAGCCGGCAGGTAGTAGTTGAGCGTGGTGAAGACCGACTTCTTCATCTCGCCGGCGTAGTAGCTGCCGCCGATCAGGATCATGCGCTTGGCGAAATTGAGCGCGACTACGGTCTCGCTGCGCACGCCGTGGCGTTTGGGATCGGCCTTGAACGAGGGCAGGCAGAGGATCGTGAAATCCGGCACATAGTGGGCGAGCTCTGAACGGTCAGGTCGGATCAGCAGCGACCGGATGAACAACGAGTGCCAGGCGAGCTCGGTATAGACGCGGGCCTTGATGCGATACTTGGGATCGGCACCGCCGTAGAGATCCTGCGCGAAGATCTCCTTGCCTTTGGCGTGCGCGATGAAATCCTCGAGCAGAAGGTCGAATTGCGCCGGCGTGAGCTTGCCGTTCTTCTCCCACCAGATGGTGTTCTCGGTGCTCTCGTCGCAGACGACGAACTTGTCCTTGGGCGAACGTCCGGTGTGAATGCCGGTCTCGGCACAGAACGCGCCGCCCTCGACGATATGGCCCTCGCGGTTGGCGACCGCGTGCTCGTAGAGAGCGGTCTCAGGCAAATTCCAATGGACAGCGGCGAGATCTTTGAAGCCGAATTTATCGGCGCCATGGGCGCCGTTGCGCAGACCTGTTTCCTTCACGTAACTCCTCCTCGACGTGCCCGCCCGGCAGATATGGGTCGCTGCGACCGCGATTGCTGCAACGATCTGATTTGTCTTTGACGACTGTTTTGGGGCCGATGGAAGGCCCTGCACCGACAGCCAATATACTCCCTCGCCCGCGAGCGCGCGACCTATAGTCGTGCCTGTAAGACCTGCCAAGCCGAATCCGACGAGTCATCGTCACGCCATCGAATAGCGCGACTGCTCAACGGGTTATAGTTAACTCGCGGGCGCTGCATCGTGCGTCGCAATGCCGCTCAGTCGTTGTGCGATGCAGTATGCGCCGACGCCGAACCACTGCGCGCGATCACCTCGGTCGGGCGACGTGACCACGGCTTTGTCACATCGCCCGCGCCCGCTCGGCGAATTGCTTGAGCATCTGGCGCAGCGGCCCCGGACCGGTCACCCGCTGCGGAAACGGCAGGCGCAAAGCGCGCCGCTCATACTGCAGGTCGAGGCCTTCGGGATCACAGCCGACGCATTGCCAGGCGCCATCCGAGGCGCCGAGCAGTTTGGTGGCGTACAGTCGGAGCGCATCGGCATGATCGGCATTCATGTGCGCAATCACGCCCGGTTCGGCGGCGACGAGGGCCTCGGCGCCCGCGAGGTCCGTGAGGAGATCGGCCGGCGCAAGGTCGACGATGCGGCCGAAACCGGCGACGAGATGCGCCGCGGTCGGCTCGATCCGGTAGAAGGCAAAATCGCGGAAGCCGGCGAACATCTCCGCCTCCTGCTGGCGTGCGAGATAGCGGCGCCGGACCTCGGCATCGTCGCTCCGCTGCGCGCGCCCCATCAGCATCACGCGGGCACCCTCCAGCGGATCGCCCTCCTTGCGTTCATCCAGCATCAGCGACACGCGTGAATCGGCGATGACGTTCTTCGTATGCACGGCAAGCTCGGAGATCAGCAGCAGCGGCGCGCCGTCCACGGCAGTCGCGACGTTGACCAGCGAGCAGTAAGGATCGCCCGTGCCCGGCATCAGCGTCGCCAGGGCGCCGGAACGCGCCTCACGCAGAAGCTTCTTGGCGGCGGTCTTGGGTTCGAAAGGCGCGCTGGCGTCCATGATCGTCCTCGGTTCGGTCCGGGCTCGATTCTGCATCTGCGGCGGCGCGGGCCAAGCGCGACGCGCTCGCTCCAACGCCCCCGGCCCCCTTGACCATCGTGGATCCGGCCGTGCCCTATGGCACGTCGTCGGGTTGTAGCCCTAGGCGTAGGCATCAAAACCCGTGCGATCAGGGTTGTAATTCGAGCAGAATCACATAGTTGATGCAGGAAAGTCACATTTCAGCCCGGCTTCTCGGGCTCAAAGCGGGGGGCAGAGCGGGGCATCCTACTACCGCGAAAGAGGTTTCATGCCGACGATCGCCTTGGTGGACGACGACCGCAACATCCTGACCTCGGTTTCGATCGCGCTCGAGGCCGAAGGCTACAAGATCATGACGTACACCGACGGTGCGTCTGCGCTCGAAGGCTTCAAGACGAGCCCGCCCGATCTCGCCATCCTCGACATCAAGATGCCGCGCATGGACGGCATGGAGACCCTGCGCCGCCTGCGTCAGAAGACCGACGTGCCGGTGATCTTCCTGACCTCGAAGGACGAGGAGATCGATGAGCTGTTCGGGCTCAAGATGGGCGCCGACGATTTCATCCGCAAACCATTTTCGCAGCGGCTGCTGGTGGAGCGCGTGAAGGCCGTGCTGCGCCGGGTCGCCCCGAAGGATGCGACCGCTCCGAAGGAAGTTGACTCCACCAAGGTGCTCGAGCGCGGGCAGCTCCGCATGGATCCGGAGCGTCATACCTGCACGTGGAAGGGCGAACCCGTCACCCTAACCGTGACCGAGTTTCTGATCCTGCAGGCGCTGGCCCAGCGCCCCGGTGTGGTGAAGAGCCGCAACGCGCTGATGGATGCGGCCTACGACGATCAGGTCTATGTCGACGACCGAACCATCGACAGCCACATCAAGCGCTTGCGCAAAAAGTTCAAGCAGTCCGACGACGACTTCGACATGATCGAGACGCTCTACGGCGTCGGCTACCGTTTCAAGGAAATGTAGTAGCGCCTCGCCCGCCGCGCGCGGCCGAACGCATGATATTCGCGCTCGTTTGAACATGCGCGGGCGCCACGCGGGGCAGAGGCGGTGGATCATGGGGTCCAAGCCGCGCTAACATGCCGCAAGACCGCACGAGCGAGACAGGCGTGCTGGACCGTACGAGCGAAATGACCGATACCGCCAAGGCGGAGACCGCGCGTCGCCCGCCGCGCACGCGGCGGCAGTGGCTGGCCAAATGGCTGGCCCAGCGCGCCCGCGCCGCCGCCGCGTCGTTCCGCGAGTCCGTCTTTGCCGTCGCGCAAGGCATGGGCGAGGCATGGCACGTGCTGCGCACCGAAGGCATCCTCGGAGCGCTCAAGCGCACATGGCACTTCCTGGTGGTGCTGAGCGTCTCCAGCCTGTCGCGCCGCATCCTTCTCATCAACATCATCGGCCTTGCCGCCTTTGTCGTCGGCATTCTGTTTCTGTCGCAGTTCCGCGCCGGCCTGATCGATGCGCGCATCCAGAGTCTCGTCGTGCAGGGCCAGATCATCGCGGCGGCGATCTCCGCCTCCGCAACGGCGGAATCCGACACCATCACCGTCGATCCGGAACGGCTCCTGGAGCTGCGCGCGGGCGAAAGCTATGGCCCGACTGATGAGTTATTCGGCCTCGAATTCCCGATCAACCCGGAACGCGTCGCGCCGGTCCTCAACCGGCTGATCTCGCCGACCAACACCCGCGCGCGCATCTACGACCGCGATGGTGCGCTCATTCTCGACAGCCGCAATCTCTACGGCCGCGGCGAGGTTCTGCGTTTCGACCTTCAGCCGCCCGACGCGCAACGGCCGAACTACATCCAGCGCAACTGGATCAAGTTCCGGCGCTGGCTCGCACGCGGCGAGCTGCCGCTTTATCGGGAGCTCGGCCCCGACAATGGCAAGGGCTATCCGGAAGTGGCGAACGCGCTCGCCGGCCACAAGCAGGACAGCCGGGTGACCATCAACGAGCAGGGCGAGGTCATCGTCTCGGTGGCGGTGCCGATCCAACGCTTCCGCACGGTGCGCGGCGCGCTGCTGCTGCAGACCCAGGGGGGCGATATCGAAGAGATCGTCGAGGCGGAACGCTTCGCGATCATGAAGGTTGCGCTGGTCGCGGCAGGCGTGATGGCGCTGTTGTCGATGCTGCTCGCCGCCACCATCGCCGGTCCGGTGCGGCGCCTGGCCGACGCCGCAGAGCATGTGCGGCGGCGCATCCAGTCACGTGTCGAGATTCCCGACTTCACGCGCCGGCGTGACGAGATCGGACATCTGTCCGGTACACTGCGGTCGATGACCGACGCGCTCTACAGCCGTATCGAGGCGATCGAAAGCTTCGCCGCGGACGTCGCGCATGAACTGAAGAATCCGCTCACGTCGTTGCGCTCGGCAGTCGAGACCATGCCGCTGGCCAAGACCGAGGAGAGCCGCAAACGGCTGCTCGCGGTGATCGAGCATGACGTGCGCCGGCTCGACCGGCTGATTTCCGACATCTCCGACGCCAGCCGGCTGGACGCGGAGTTGCAGCGACAGGACACCGCGCCGGTCGACCTGCGCAAGCTGCTCACGGCTGTGACCAACGTGGCGAACGAGATCCGGCGCGACAGCGACGTCACCGTGACCCTGACGTTCGAGGGCAGCAGCTTCATCGTGCCCGGCCACGACTCGCGGCTTGGGCAGGTGGTGGACAACCTCATCGGCAATGCACGCTCGTTCTCGCCCAAGGGAGGCAACGTCCGCGTCACCTGCCGCCGCCTCAAGGACGAGGTGGAGATCGTGGTGGAGGACGAGGGTCCCGGCATCCGGCCCGACGTGCTCGAGAAGATTTTCGAGCGTTTCTATACCGACCGGCCCCACCAGGGCTTCGGCCAGAACTCCGGCCTCGGACTGTCGATTTCCAAGCAGATTGTCGAGGCGCACGGCGGCCGTATCTGGGCGGAGAATCGCCTCGGCGGCGATGGCGACGGCGACCCCAGGGTGCTGGGCGCCCGCTTCACCGTCCGCCTGCCCGCAAAGCGCTGAAGTCCGGCGCCCCGGCCGGGTTCGTCCGCCCCGCCGGCATCCGGCGCCCCCTCGCCTCGCAAAGCTGTGATCGGGCGCTGTCCCAGCCTGCCTTGAACTCTCCGGACTGACGATTTATGAAAATCGTCAGTCATCACTCCCTCGTCCGGCCTAGCGCCGCAGAAACCGGGAGACGCCAGGGCCCGACCATGAGCACGCAAGTCAAAACCCGATCCGACGATACCCGCGCCCGCATCATCGAGACGGCGGAGGCGCTGTTTCGTCGGATGGGCTTTGCCAAAACGGCCGTCGCCGACATCGCCAGCGAGTTGGGGATGTCGCCGGCCAACATCTATCGTTTCTTCGCATCCAAGAACGCCATTGTGGACGCGATCTGCCAGCGCTGCCTCGGCGAGCTCGATGAGAAGGCGTGGTCGGTAGCGCGCGGCCGCGGCACCGCCGGCGCACGGATCGAGCAGCTTGTGCTCGCCATCCTGGCCTATCACAAGGAAAATCTGATCACCGAGCAGCGCGTGCACGACATGGTGCTGGTCGCCATCGAGCAGAACTGGGAAGCCATCCTCGCGCACAAGCAGGCGATCCAGTCTGCCATTGAGCTCATTATTCGCGATGGCATCCAGGCCGGCGAGTTCGAGAAGGTGGAGCCGCGCCCGACCTCCCTGCTGTTGATGCAGTCGCTCATTCGCTACTGCCATCCGGTGCTAATCGCAGACTCCCTGCGCGAGCACGATCTGGAGGCGGAAGCCCGCGAGCACGTCCGCTTCCTCCTGCGCGCCATCTCACCGCACAGGTGACGCCGTGGGGGCGGCGGTCGCTCAGGCATGTCCACGGACTGACGAAATACGGGTTTCGTCAGTCGTCACAAGTCAGTGACGGAGTAGCATGATGCCTCTGCTTCACAGAACTTTACGTTTCCGCAAACCGCGCGAAACGGGCCCCTCCAACAGTGTCGGCTCCGGCGTGGGGCCGGCCTGTTCGGCGAAGGAACGTCGCATGTCCTCGACCGCTCCCAGAATTCCCCCGCTTGCGCTGCTCGCCGCCTCCGCGCTGCTCGCCGGCTGTCAGGCCAACACCGCGCCTGCCCCCAAGGCAGAGCGGCCCGTCCAGGTGCAGCGGGTTGCCTTCGCCAGCGAGGACTCGGCCCGCGATTTCGTCGGCATCGTGCGCGCCCGCTACGAGAGCGACCTCGGTTTCCGCGTCGCCGGCAAGATGACCGAGCGGCTGGTCAACGTCGGCGACCGGGTCCACGCCGATGACGTGATCGCACGGGTCGATCCGCAGGATCTCAAGCTGCAGGTCGAGAGCGCCGAAGCCGAGCTCGCCGCAGCCACCTCGAACCTTGCGCAGGCGAGCGCCGAATTCGAGCGATCGTCCACGCTCAAGGCACGCGGGTTTGCCTCCAACGCCGATTTCGACCGCAAACAGGCGGTCAAGGATGAAGCAGAAGGACGGCTCGAACGGGCGCGACGTTCACTTGAGCTCGCGCGCAACCAGCTCGCCTATGCCGACCTGAAAGCCGGTGCGGACGGGGTGATCACCGCGATCGTGGCGGAGCCGGGCCAGGTCGTCGCCGTCGGCCAGGCGGTCGCGCGGCTCGCGCGTCGCGGCGAGAAGGAGGCGATCGTGGCCCTGCCGGAGACATGGCTGGCGGATGCACGTAAGGCGACGGCCACGGTGCGCCTTTGGTCGGACCGCGAGCGTGTCTTCAAGGCGCGGCTGCGCGAGTTGTCGCCGCAGGCCGAGCCCACGACCCGCACCTATGCCGCCCGCTTCACGATCCTCGATGCGGATGATGCCGTCGCGCTTGGCATGACGGCGACCGTCACCCTCGCACAGCCCCAGGAGACGCCGGTCGCACGCGTTCCGCTCTCCGCCGTCCTCAACCGCGGCAAGGGCCCTTCGGTGTTTGTCGTCGACGAAACCGACACGCTCGCGCTGCGGCCGGTGACCGTCGCCTCGTTCACGGAGCAGGCGGCCCTCGTCACGTCCGGCGTGCGCGACGGCGAGCAGGTGGTCACGCTCGGCGTCCAGAAGCTCGAAGCCGGCCTGAAGGTCCGCACCGTCCAAGCCCGCTAGGGCAGATCGAGGGGCGCGTCATGCATCGCTTCAACCTGTCCGAATGGGCGATCACGCACCGTGCGCTGGTGCTGTTCATGATCGTCATGCTCGGCATCGCCGGCACCTATTCGTATCTCAACCTGGGACGCGCCGAAGATCCCTCCTTCACTATCAAGGTGATGGTGGTGAACGTGGCCTGGCCGGGCGCGACCGCCACTGAGATGCAGACGCAGGTGGCCGACAAGGTCGAGAAGAAGCTGCAGGAGCTGCCCTATCTCGACCGCGTCGAAAGCTACTCGCAGCCCGGCGTGTCGTTCATCCAGGTCATTCTGCGCGATACGACGCCGCCGTCGAAGGTGAAGGACCTGTGGTACCAGGTCCGCAAGAAGATCGGCGACATTCGCGGCGATCTTCCTGCCGGCATCATCGGCCCGAACTTCAATGACGAGTACGGCGACGTCTATTCCTCGCTCTACATGCTCACCGCGGACGGCCTCTCGCCCGCCGACCTGAAGGCGCGCGCCGAGGACATCCGTCAGCGGCTGCTGCGAGTGCCCGACGTCAACAAAGTCGACATCATCGGCGTGCGGCCGGAGAAGATCTTCATCGAATTCAGCCACGCGCGACTGGCGACGCTCGGGATCTCGCCGCAGCAGATCTTCGACAGCGTCGCGCGCCAGAACACCATCGCCGCGGGCGGCTCGATCGACACCAGCGCCGACCGCATCAACATCCGCGTGACCGGCGCCTTCACCGGCGCGGAAGCCATTGCGGCCGTGCCGGTGCAGGCAGACGGCCGCGTGTTCCGCCTCGGCGATATCGCCACCGTCACGCGCGGCTACGAGGACCCGCCCACCTATGTCGTGCGCCAGGGCGGCAAGCCCGCAATCGGCATCGGCGTCTCGATGCAGGAAGGCGCCAATATCGTCACGTTGGGGCAGAACCTCGACAAGGCCATGGCGGCGGTCATTTCGGAGCTGCCGGTCGGCTTCGAGGTCGCGCAGATCGCCAACCAGCCGCACATTGTCGACGAGTCGGTCTCGGAGTTCTTCAGGACCTTCGGCGAGGCGCTGGTGATCGTGCTGGTGGTCAGCTTCATCTCACTCGGCTTGCGCACTGGCGTCGTCGTGGCCTTGTCGGTGCCGCTCGTGCTGGCGATCGTGTTCGTAGTGATGTTCGCGGCCGGCATCGACCTGCACCGCATCACGCTGGGCGCGCTCATCATCGCGCTCGGGCTCTTGGTGGACGACGCCATCATCGCCATCGAGATGATGGTGGTGAAGATGGAGCAGGGCTTCGACCGCGCCCGCGCCGCTACGTTCGCCTGGACCTCGACCGCGTTTCCCATGCTGACCGGCACGCTGGTGACCGCAGCCGGCTTCCTGCCGGTCGGCTTCGCCAAATCGAGCGCCGGCGAGTATGCCGGAGGCATCTTCTGGATCGTGGGTCTTGCGCTGATCGCATCGTGGTTCGTGGCGGTGCTGTTCACGCCCTATCTCGGGCTCAAGCTGCTGCCGGATTTCGCCAAGCACGCCAAGCGGGCGCTGCACGATCCGGAGGCGATCTACGACACGCGCATCTATCGCACGCTGCGGCACGCGATCGAGTTCTGCCTGCGCTGGCGCAAGACGGTGGTCGCGCTCACGGTCCTGATGTTCCTCGCCTCGATTGCGGGCTTTGGCCTGGTGCAGCAGCAGTTCTTCCCGACCTCGACGCGGGCCGAACTGTTCCTTGAAATGCGCCTGCCGGAGGGGACCGCCATCGGCGTGACCGACGCGACCGCGCGCAAGGCCGAGAAGTTGGTGGAGGGCGACACCGACATCGCGAGCTACACGACCTATGTCGGCCAGGGCTCCCCCCGCTTCTGGCTCGGTCTCAATCCGGTGCTGCCGAATTCCAATTTCGCGCAGATCGTGATCCTCGCGAAGGACCTCGAGGCGCGCGAGCGCGTGAAGGCGCGGCTCGACAAGGCGATCGCCGACGGCGCCCTCACCGAGGCGCGCGCCCGCGTCGATCGCTTCGTGTTCGGGCCACCGGTGGGTTTCCCGGTCCAGTTCCGTGTCGTGGGGCCCGACCCGATGAAGGTGCGCGACATCGCCGAGCGCGTCCGCAAGGAGATGGCCGCCAATCCGAAGATCGTCGACGCCCACCTCAACTGGACCGAACAGGTCAAGTCGATCCGGCTCGAGGTCGACCAGGATCGCGCGCGCGCACTCGGGTTGACGCCCCTCGACGTCGCGCAGATGATGCAGACTTGGCTCAAGGGGTACACCATCACGCAGTACCGCGAGGGCATCGAGCGCATCGACGTCGTCGCCCGCGCCGTGCCGAGCGAGCGCCTCGAGCTCGACCAGCTGCCGACCCTGACTGTCACCACGCGCAACGGCATCGCTGTTCCGCTCAGCCAGATCGCGCGTCTCAACTATGAGTTCGAGGAGCCGATCCTGTGGCGGCGCAACCGCGACATCGTCATGACAGTGCGCGGCGACATCGTCGACAATGTGCAGGCGCCGGACGTGAGCAACGAGATCAGGCCCAAGCTGCAGCCGATCGTCGATGCCCTGCCTTACGGCTACCGCATCGAGACCGGCGGCTCGATCGAAGAGAGCAGCAAGGCGAACGGCGCGCTGGTCGCGGTGTTCCCGGTCATGATCATCGCCATGCTCGCGCTGCTGATGATCCAGCTCCAGAGCTTCTCGAGGCTTGCGCTCGTGTTCGTCACCGCGCCCTTGGGACTCATCGGCGCAACCGCGGCCTTGCTCATCACCAACAAGCCATTTGGCTTCGTCGCGCTGCTTGGCCTGATCGCGCTTGCGGGCATGATCATGCGCAATACGGTCATCCTCGTCGACCAGATCGAGCACGACATCGCCGCCGGTCACGGCCGTTACCGCGCCGTCGTCGACGCCACCGTACGCCGTGCGCGGCCCGTGGTGCTGACGGCGCTCGCCGCCATGCTCGGCATGGTCCCGCTCGCGCGCAGCATCTTCTGGGGACCGATGGCGATCACCATCATGGGCGGCCTGTTCGTGGCGACCGTGCTCACGCTGCTCGTCGTACCTGCGCTCTATGCCCTCTGGTTCCGTGTGCGCCAGGATGAAACCGCCGCGACCGCGGATCGGCACGATGCGTCCGATCGGCTGGCGCATCCGATCGCGATCGCCGCGGAATGAGCGCGCCGTCGATCCACGCCTCCTGCGTCCTCGTCGGCGCCCGCGCGGTGCTGATCCGCGGGCCGTCGGGCGCGGGCAAGTCGCACCTCGCCTGGCGCCTGCTGCAGGCGGCCGAGCGCGGCGAGCTGCGCTTCGCGCGCCTCGTCTCCGATGATCGGACGCATGTGCAGGCCATGCACGGCCGATTGCTGGCACGGCCGGCCCCGCAGATCGCAGGCATGATCGAGTTGCGGGGCGTCGGCATCCGCACGCTCACCTACGAGCCGGTCGCGGTGGTTGCGCTGGTTGTCGAGCTGAACGCGGCTGGCGACCGCTTGCCCGAGGACGGCACGGTCGAACTGGCTGGGATCAGGGTGCCGCGGCTCGCCATCCCGGCTCAGTCAGATCCGCTTCCGCCGGTCCTGGCCGCCCTCGCAGCCTGAGGTCCCGCGCGACATAGCGCCGCGCAGCATAGCCAGCCGGCACAACCCCGCCGAGCCTCAGCCACGGGCTATCGGGCCTCCCGCTCACCCTGCAGCGGAATAGTAACCCAGCGTCCGGCAAAATCCCCCTTGCCGTTTCGTGCCCTTTTCACCGATAGTTGCCGCAGCGCAACAATGCCCTTACATAAGCCGCGCGCATGATCCCGGCGAGGTGGACTCCGGTTTGCCGCGAGATCATACGCAACAATAGACACATAGCGCCCGATCACATGCAAAACCGGCAACCACTTTTGCGGATCGCGCGCCGACCCTTGCACACAGGCTTTGGATGGTCATGATGTCCGTCCTTTCGTGCGGCGCAAATCTTTGCGCCCGCGGGGAGCTTCGATGATCGGTATCGTCCTCGTCACCCACGGGCGCCTCGCGGTGGAGTTCCGGCAGGCCCTGGAACACGTGATGGGCAGCCAGTCCCAGATCGAGTCGGTCACCATCGGCCCCGACGACGACGTCGAGCAGCGCCGCTACGAGATTATCGAGGCGGTCAAACGGGTGGATTCCGGCGACGGCGTCGCCATCCTCACCGACATGTTCGGCGGAACCCCGTCGAACCTCGCGATTTCCGTCATGAGTCGGCCCAAGGTGGAGGTGCTGGCGGGCATCAACCTGCCGATGCTCGTCAAGCTGGCCAAGGTGCGCGCGTCATGTCCTCTGGTCGACGCCGTGGCAGCGGCGCAGGAAGCCGGCCGCAAGTACTGCACCATCGCTAGCCGGGTGCTCGCCGGCAAATGAGCGAGACGGGCGGCAGCGACCATGCCCCCCCGCCGACCGTGAGCGGCGCCGTGGTGCGCGTCATGCCGATCGTCAACATGAAAGGCCTGCACGCACGGGCCTCCGCCAAATTCGTCCACACGGTCGAGAAGTTCGATGCCGAGGTAAAGGTCAGCCGTGGCGGAGAGACCGTCGGCGGCACCTCCATCATGGGCCTGATGATGCTTGCGGCCTCCCCCGGCACCACCATCACCGTCGAAGCCGTCGGCCCACAGGCCCGCGAAGTCATTGCCGCGCTTGAGGATCTGGTGGCTAAGCGGTTCGGCGAGGAGGAGTAGGCATCATGATGCCCACCTTTTCTTCCCAACTTTCCTTTTAAGACATAAAGATATCTTTATATCCTCTTGCCGGCGCGGTTGCGCCCTGCTATAGGCACGCGCACCCGGGCGGCAGCCGTCCTCGACCTGCGCCCGAACCTCCCTGCCACAGTTCTGTGAAGGATCGTCATGACCGCGACCAAAGACTGCGCCATCAAGGACCTCAGCCTCGCCGACTGGGGCCGCAAGGAACTGAACATCGCCGAAGTCGAGATGCCGGGTCTGATGGCCACGCGCGCCGAGTACGGCAAGTCGCAGCCGCTCAAGGGCGCGCGCATCGCCGGCTCGCTGCACATGACCATTCAGACCGCGGTGCTGATCGAGACGCTGCAGGCGCTCGGAGCCGACATCCGCTGGGCCTCGTGCAACATCTACTCGACGCAGGACCACGCCGCTGCGGCGCTGGTCGCCAAGGGCACGCCGATCTTCGCCATCAAGGGCGAGTCGCTCAAGGACTACTGGGACTACCAGATCAAGATCTTCGAATGGGGTGACGGCGGCGTCCCCAACATGATCCTCGACGACGGCGGCGACGCCACGCTGCTGATCCATCTCGGCGTGCGCGCCGAGGGCGGCGACACCGCGTTCCTCGACAAGGCCACCAACGAGGAAGAGGAATGCCTCTTCGCGGTGATCAAGAAGCAACTCAAGGCGAAGCCGGGCTTCTTCAAGAAGTGCGCCGATTCGATCAAGGGCGTCAGCGAAGAGACCACCACCGGCGTGCATCGGCTCTACGAGATGCAGAAGAAGGGCACTCTGCTGTGGCCGGCGATCAACGTCAACGACAGCGTCACCAAGTCGAAGTTCGACAATCTCTACGGCTGTAAGGAATCGCTGGTCGACGGCATCCGCCGCGGCACCGACGTGATGATGGCTGGCAAGATCGCGATGGTCGCAGGCTTCGGCGACGTCGGCAAGGGCTCGGCGGCCTCGCTCCGCAACGCCGGCTGCCGCGTCATGATCTCCGAGATCGATCCGATTTGCGCGCTGCAGGCGGCGATGGAAGGCTACGAAGTCGTGACCATGGAAGACGCGGCGCCGCGCGCCGACATCTTCGTCACCGCCACCGGCAACCTCGACGTCATCACCGTCGACCACATGCGCGCCATGAAGGATCGCGCCATTGTCTGCAACATCGGTCACTTCGACTCGGAAATCCAGGTCGCGGGCCTCAAGAACTTCAAGTGGCATAACGTTAAGCCGCAGGTTGACGAGATCGAATTCCCCGACGGCAAGCGCATCATCCTGCTGTCGGAAGGCCGCCTCGTGAACCTCGGCAACGCCACGGGTCACCCGTCCTTCGTGATGTCGTCCTCGTTCACCAACCAAACGCTGGCGCAGATCGAGCTCTTCGCCAACAACAAGGACGGCAAGTACAAGAAGCAGGTTTACGTGCTGCCCAAGCACCTCGACGAGAAGGTCGCGCGCCTGCACCTCGACAAGGTCGGCGCCAAGCTCACCAAGATGACGCCGAAGCAGGCCGAGTACGTCAACATCCCGGCCGAAGGCCCGTACAAGCCGGAAGCCTATCGGTACTGAGCGGGGCCGCGCGCGACATTGCCAACGACAACCGCCCCCTTGCGGGGGCGGTTTTTTATTACGGCGGCGGAACGACTGCGATGACGTAGCGGTGCGCCGCACCGAGTCGGCCGAGATAACGCCGCGAGAGCACGATCTCGCTGCGGCGCAGGTTGGCGGCGTGCGCCGCGCGTGCGTTGAGTGCGTTCATGCAGACCTGATGGTCCTGCGGGCACATCATGGCGATGCCGTCGCGCGCGACATCAGCCTCGCTGGTCCAGGGCGTGTTGCGCGGCGTGACGATCTCGAACGTGCGCGGCTCGTCATGGAAGTAGAACGCGGTGCCGTACAGCAGGTTGTCATAGCTGCCGACGATGCGCAGCGGCTGGGCGGTCGCCGCACGCCAGGCACGCTCCGTCGCGCGCGCAAGCAGGCTGTACTGGTCGGCGTAGTTGTCGACCCCGCGCCAATGGACGGCGAACGCCACAAGCGGCGAAACCGCAAGGGCGATCACCGGCACGGCGATTGCGAATCCGACGACCCGCCGCAGCATGACGCGCGAGAGCGTGAGCATCGGTGACGACAACAGGACCACCGGCAGCAGGGTCATGGCGCCGATGCTCCAGAGCGGCACGATCCGCGTCCGCGCGGCCACGGCGGCGATGGCTGGCAGCAGCAGCGGCGTCCAGAACGCGACCGCAACCAGGCGCCGGTCTGCATTGCGCGGCCACAGCGCATCGGCGAGCGCGGCGCGCGACGGCCGCGTGGCGGCGAGAGCGATCAGCGCCGGCACCGCCGCATAGGCCACCGAGCCGACAGCGAAATTCACCCCCGAGACCAACGCGGTCCAATAAGTCCCCGGGTGAGCCGCGAGGGCGTAGCCGAAGGTCGTGCCCTGTTGGAGCAGCCAGATGACATGCGGCGCGAGCACGACGGCGCCGACGAGCACCGTGGTCCACGGCGCGGTCGAGCGAAAATACGCGGAACGGCGGGGATCGAGCAGGACCGCAAGGCCGAGCCCGGCCAGCAGGAAGATCGACCAGTACTTGCCGAGCATCGCAGCAGCAGCCGCGAGGCCGGCGAGTGCACCGCTCAACGCGGTGCGGCGCGCATAGGAGGCGAGGAACGCCCATGTTGCGAACGCCCACAGCGGCACCAACACGGCATTGGCGTTGAATTTGAGGATGAGGAAGTTGAAGAACGGCACCAGCGTCAGCAGTGCAAGGCCGGCGACCAGCTTATCGGGGGCAAGATAGCGCGCGGCAGCCTTCCAGGCCGCCCACAATGCCAACGTCGCGAGGCCCATGCTCAGCGTGTAGTAGGCCCAGTCGGCGGCGGGAAAGATGTGAAACCAGAGCCACGCCACCAAGGCGATCAGCGGCGGATGCTTGGGGTTGGCGAAGAGCGCCTCGCGCGACCATACGACCGCCTCGCCCATGTCGAAATGGATGTCCTGGCTGCCCTTGGCGATGGCGGCATAGAGCGACCACAGCAGCCAGTACGCGCCCAGCACCGCCAGCACGATGCGCTCGCGCCGATGCAGGTCCGTCAGCGCATCGATCAGGCGGTCGAGCGCGTCGCCGACGCGCTGCGGCAAATTGCTCAGCATCCAGAAGCCCGCCCCATGATCCCGACGTCAGTCTCTGCCACGGGACCCTAGCGCGGGGACGCCGAAAATGGCTACGGCTTTGCATCTCGCCGCACATCCTGACCAACGCGTGCTATCGCCATCCAGTCTGCGGATCATGCGCTGGACCGGCCGGACCAGGACGCTATACCGGTCGCACAACCAAGATGAGATGGAATAGATGATGGCGGCTGGTTGGAGCGGACTTGGCGGCGGAGGGCGGCTGGCGTTGCGGATTGGCGTGCTGGTTCTCGCGCTCGCCGCCGTCGGGCTGCCGGTCAACAATCTGTTCAAATACACCCTGCTGCTCGCGCTCGGCGCCTGTGTGCTGGTGGGATCGATCGAGCGGCGCTCGCCACGCTGGATCGCCGCAGCGGCACTCGCTGCGCTGGTCGCCGCCGCACATATGATCTGGCCGGCGCCACGCATCGAGCAGGGCTTCAACGTCTTCCTTCCCGGCCCCGCACTGGCGCAATCCTCCGGACTTCCGGCCGACGTGCTTCGCGTGCTCGGCGAACAATTCAACGTCCGGTATCCGCCGGAGAAGGGCTGCACCGAGCGCAGCCGCCCATGCTGGCGTCCGCAGCGGATGCCCGCCGCCGACGGCTACGCCTTTTCGGCGGATGGCATCTACGATCGCCCTGCCTTCTCACGCCGCGTGGCGGGAATCGAATTCTCCGACCCGGTCGAGCTACGCCTCGGCATTGTCAACGAGTACATCTACAACTGGCCGGACGATGCGAGCGATGTCGTGCGTTTCACGCGTGACCGCAAGTCGCTCAACCTGTTCGACCGCTTCCGCGTCACGTTCCCGCTGTTCATCGTGCACCGCTTCCCGGTGCAATTCGCTGGTAGCGATCTGTGCTGGCGCGGCACCCTGATGTGGGAAGGCCCCGGCGGACACTTCGAGACGATCACTCACCAGGATATGGCCTGCCGTACGCTGCGCGCCGAGGATGCCCAACGCCGCATCTATGCCGCCTCGATCCTGCCGGAGCCGAAGCTCGCCATGAGCCTGCGCCCGACGTTGCGCGTGCAAATCCAGCGCGCCGTCGAACTCGGGCTGAGCCTCCTTGCCGTTGTCGGCATCGGCCTGCTGCTGGTGCGCATCGAACCGCAGCGACTCATCCTGCCCGCCGTCGTGATCGGCGCCACCGTGCTCCTCGTCACCATCGTCGATTGGCAGTTCATCGGCGGCTATCGTCCGCTCGACGGCGGCGATGACGGCATCACCCATGAGGGCCTCGGCCGCAATGTGGTGCGCTATCTGCTGGCCGGCGATGTCGTTTCGGCGCTGCGCGGCGACGAAGCGATCTACTATTTTGCGCCCGCCCTGCGCTACTGGCGCGCGCTCGAGCGTTTCATCTTCGGCGACACGTTCCTTGGCTATTTCACTCTCATCCTGGTGCTGCCCTTCCTGGTGCTGGCGCTGGCGCGGCGGTTCATGCCGCCGCGCTGGGCCATCGCCTTCGCGCTGATCTTCGTCGCGGTCCCGATCGGCACGGCATTCGGTTCGAGCCTGATCGACTACGTCGTGTGGGCCTCGCGCGGCTTCGCGGACCCGCTCGGATTCATCCTCATGTTCGCCGGCCTCGTGCTGATCATCCCGAGCGCGGCGAAGACGCCGGCGCCGGAAACCGGACGCGCGTTCGCAGGCGCCCTGCTGCTGGCGATGGCGACATTCTGCCGTCCCAACTTCCTGCTCGCGACCACGACGATGGCGGCGGCGGCGATCGTGGCGGCGCTTGCGCGGCGGCAGGTCGCACGCGGCGTTGCGATCGTCGCGGGCTTCGCAACGCTCGCCGTCTCGCCCGTGCACAACTACATCTTCGGCCGCTCGTTCATTCCCTTCACCAACAACGTGGCTCACGTCGACATCTTTCTCATGTCGCCGCTCGACTATCTGCGTGCGCTCGGCGAACTCGTCCGCCTCGATTTTGCGGGCGAGCATGTGCGCCGCGGCATTGTCCAACTCGCAAGTTGGCTTTCGGGCGCCCACCACGTGATGGCGACGATCCCGATTCACCTCTTCGCCGTGCTGATCCTTGCGCGAGTCCTGCTGCTGCGCGGCTTCGATCCATGGCTGCGCGTTCTGGCCTTCGCGACCCTGCTCCAGCACGGCGTTGCGGCCTGCTACCTCAACAACGCTCGCTATCACCTGGGGACCTGGCTGCTCACCGCCCTCGTGGCGACCGCCTGGCTGCAGGCAGAAGGCCTGCCGTGGATCCGCCGGCGCTGGCCAAGCCTCGAGGCCCGGTTCGCCCGGCTGCCGGGGGCAGGGACGCTCGCCAGCGGCCTGGCGGGCCTTGAGCGGGCATCGGCGGCGAGCCCTCCGGCGCTGGCGAAGGCCTGAATCGCAATGGCCAGCTGGGACCGCCAGAAAATTACCAATATTTCACGGCCATATTGCCATTCTTGTTATTGTCTTTCCGGCCGCGTCGGCCGACATGAAATGCCGCACGGACGGTGAAACACGATGTGCCGCTGGATTGCCTACCGGGGTGAGCCGACTGCGCTTGAGCACTACGTTACCTCCCCCGCCCATTCGTTGATCGAGCAAAGCATTCGCGCCCTGGAATCGACCGCCGCCACCAACGGCGACGGCTTCGGCCTCGGCTGGTACGGCGAGCACGCCGAGCCCGGTCTTTATCGCGAGGTGCGGCCGGCATGGTCGGACGACAACCTGCGCTACCTCTGCCGTCACATCCGCTCGCACCTGTTTTTCGCCCATGTGCGCGCTGCCACCGGCACCTCAGTGACGCGACCGAACTGCCACCCGTTCGCGGCCGGGCGCTTCCTGTTCATGCACAACGGGGTGATCGGCGACTGGACCCGTATCCGCCGCAAGGTTGAAGGGCTGATCCCCGACAAGCTCTACCCCTGCCGCCTCGGCACCACCGATTCCGAAGCGGTGTTCCTGGCCATGATGGGCGCGGGTCTCGACGACGATCCGATCGGCGCCACCGAGCGTGTGCTCGAGGTGCTCACCGCCCTCGCGAACTCGGACGGCCAGCACGATCCGCTGCGCTTCACCTCGGCGCTGGCCGACGGCAAGAACCTTTACGCCTTCCGCTATGCCGCCAACGACAACGCCAACACGCTCTACTATCGCGCGTCCGGCGACAACGTCGTGGTGGTGTCAGAGCCGCTCGACAAAGACCGCTCGATCTGGACGCCAGTCCCGACCAACCACATCCTGATCGCCCGCGCCGGCGAGCGCGTGGAGCTGCGGCCGTTCTTCAGCGAAAAGCGCCAGGCGGCGGAGTAGCCCGGCCTCGTCACCGGCGCGTCTGAGACCCGCAACCGGCCGGTCAGGCGGGCGGCGCCCTTGCCGCTGTGGGTCCCCACTGCTATCTCCCGCCCATGGCCAGCGTTCCCATTCAAAACATCCGCAATTTCTCGATTGTCGCGCACATCGACCACGGCAAGTCCACGCTGGCGGACCGCCTGATTCAGCTCACCGGCGCCCTCGAAGCGCGCGAGATGAAGGAGCAGATCCTCGACTCGATGGAGATCGAGCGCGAACGCGGGATTACCATCAAGGCCCAGACCGTCCGCCTGCGTTACAAGGCCAAGGACGGCAAGGACTACATCCTCAACCTCATCGACACCCCCGGCCACGTCGACTTCGCCTATGAGGTCAATCGCTCGCTTGCCGCCTGCGAGGGCTCGCTGCTCGTCGTCGACGCCAGCCAGGGCGTCGAGGCGCAGACGCTGGCCAATGTCTATCAGGCGCTCGACAACAACCACGAGGTCGTTCCCGTCCTCAACAAGGTCGACCTGCCCGCCGCCGAGCCGGAGAAGGTCAAGCAGCAGATCGAGGACGTGATCGGCCTCGACGCCTCCGACGCGATCGAGATTTCCGCCAAGACCGGCCTCAATATCGACCAGGTGCTGGAGGCGATCGTCACGCGCCTGCCGCCGCCCAAGGGCGACCGCGACGCGCCGCTCAAGGCGCTGCTGGTCGATAGCTGGTACGACGCCTACCTCGGCGTGGTGGTGCTGTTCCGCGTCGTCGACGGCGTGCTCTCCAAGGGCCAGCGCATCCGCATGATGGGGACCGGCGCGGCCTACGACGTGGACCGCGTCGGCGTGTTCACGCCCAAGCGCGTCGAGTTCGACGAGCTCGGGCCCGGCGAAATCGGCTTCCTCACCGGCTCGATCAAGGAGGTCGCCGACACCCGCGTCGGCGACACCATCACCGACGACCGCAAGCCGACCGCGGAGCCACTGCCGGGCTTCCGCCCCGCCATCCCGGTCGTGTTCTGCGGGCTGTTTCCGGTCGACGCCGCCGACTTCGAGGCGCTGCGCGCGGCCATGGGCAGGCTGCGGCTCAACGACGCCAGCTTCTCGTTCGAGATGGAGACGTCGGCGGCGCTCGGCTTCGGCTTCCGCTGCGGCTTCCTCGGCCTGCTCCACCTCGAGATCATCCAGGAGCGGCTCGAGCGCGAGTTCAACCTCAACCTGATCGCCACGGCGCCGTCCGTCGTCTACCACATCAAGCTCACCAACGGTGAGATGGTGGAGATTCACAATCCGGTCGACATGCCCGATCCCGTGCGCATCGCCGAGATCGAGGAGCCATGGATCGAAGCGACGATCCTGTCGCCGGACGAATACCTCGGCTCGATCCTCAAGCTGTGCCAGGATCGCCGCGGCGTGCAGGTCGACCTCAACTATGTCGGTACGCGCGCGATGGTGAAGTACAACCTGCCGCTCAACGAGGTGGTGTTCGACTTCTATGATCGCCTCAAGTCGGTGTCGAAGGGCTACGCCTCGTTCGACTATCACCTGACGGACTACAAGCCGTCCGACCTCGTGAAGATGTCGATCCTGGTCAACGGCGAGCCGGTCGATGCGCTCGCCATGCTCGTGCATCGCACGCGGGCGGAGGCCCGCGGGCGCGCCATGGTGGAAAAGCTCAAGGAGCTGATCCCGCCGCATATGTTCCAGGTCCCGATCCAGGCCGCCATCGGGGCCAAGGTGATCGCGCGCGAGACCGTGCGGGCGCTGCGCAAGGACGTGACCGCCAAGTGCTACGGCGGCGACGTCACGCGCAAGCGCAAGCTTCTGGAGAAGCAGAAGGAAGGCAAGAAGAAGATGCGGCAGTACGGGAAGGTCGACATCCCGCAGGAAGCCTTCATCGCCGCCCTCAAGGTGGACGTGTAGCAGGCCAAGCGCGCTTCACGCACCCGCCCCTGTCTCTGTCAGATCCCGATCAGGGTGTCGGCACCGCGGGGCCGATCCCTGAGTGCTGACGAGCTGCCCGCAAGGCGCTCACCACCCGCACGTGAGCATCTTGCGCACCTGGCGACATCAAACGGCTGCAGTATTGCCCGTCAGGCCGCCCGGATGAACCGGCGCGCGAGCAACTCCAGCACTTCGGACTGGGGCCGCGCCGGGCTGAACAGATAGCCCTGGCCCTCATGGCACCCCTCGGCCTTGAGGCAGGCGAGCTCGTCCTCGGTCTCGACGCCTTCGGCCGTGATGGTGATCCCGAGACTGACACCCAGGCTGAGGATCGCGCGCACGATCGCCTGCGAGTCCGCATTGGATCCCAGGCCATGCACGAACGAGCGGTCGATCTTGATCTTGTCGAACGGAAACTTGCGCAGGTAACTGAGCGACGAATAGCCGGTGCCGAAGTCATCCATGGAGATCCGCACGCCGAGTGCGCGTAGCGCATGCAGCGTGGCGATCACGTGCTCCACCTTCTCGAGCAGCACCGTCTCGGTGATCTCGAGCTCGAGGCGATGCGCGGGCAGGCCGCTCTCCTCCAGCGCGCGCTTGACCGCGACCAGGAGGTTGCCCGCGCGGAACTGAAGCGGCGACAGATTGACCGCGAGTTTCACATCCTGCGGCCAGTGCGCCGCGTCGCCGCAGGCTTTCCTGAGCACGTGATTTCCGAGCTGGCCGATGAGGCCGGTCTCCTCCGCCACGGCAACGAACTCCGACGGAGCGATGAAGCCGCGCTGGGGATGACGCCAGCGCAGCAGCGCCTCGAACCCCGAAACCTCACCGCTCGCGAGCTTCACCAGCGGTTGGTAGTGGATCTCGAGATTGCCCGCCGCCAGCGCGTTCCGCAGGTCGAGCTCGAGATGGCGGCGCGCCTGGACGCGCGCGTCCATCTCCGCCTCGAAGAAGCAGAACGCACCGCGGCTCTCGGCTTTGGCCCGGCAGGCCGCAAGATCCGCGTTCTTGAGCAGCTTGTCGACGTCGTCGCCGTCTCCAGGAGCGAGCGCAATGCCGATCGATGCGCCGACCACGACATGGTGGCCCATGACGTCGAACGGCTCGCTGATGTCGGCAATCAGACGCCGCGCCAGCGCCGACACTTCCGCAGGATCAGTCACGTCGTTCTGGATCACCGCAAACTCGTCGCCGCCGAGACGCGCCACCGTATCGCCCTCGCGCAAAGCGGCCTGCAGGCGCTTGGCCACGGACTGCAGCAGGTGGTCGCCATGCGAGGGACCGAGCGCGTCGTTGACCGATTTGAAATTGTCGAGGTCGATGCACAATATCGCGATGCGTCTGCCGCTGCGCTGGATCCGGGCAAGCGCCTCCTCGAGGCGCAGGCGCAGCAGCACGCGGTTGGGAAGGCCAGTCAGCTCGTCGTGATGGGCCATGTGCGCGACGCGCGCTTCCGCGCGCTTGCGCTCGGTGATGTCGATGGCGGCCACCAGCATGGCCGGCTTGCCGTGGTGGGTGACGGCGCGCGCATAGATCGCAACGTCGATCATGCGTCCGTCCGCCTTGATGTGTTTCCAGGTGCGCCCGGCGTGGCTCTCGTGCGAGGGGTCGATCCGCTCCAGTTCCGCATAGGTGTCGCAATCGTGAATGTGGCGCAGCGACATGCACAGGAACTGCGCGCGGGTGTAGCCGTAGTGGCTCACGGCCGCGTCGTTGACGGCCAGGATCGCGTGGTCCTCACGGCTATAGATGATCATCGGCACCGGGTTGCCGTCGAACAGCAGGCGGAACGACTCCTCGCGCTGCTTCATCTCGGTAATGTCGACACGCAGGCCGATGATGCCGCCGTCGCTCGTTCGGCGCTCGTCGATCAGGATGCAGCGTCCATCGGATAGCGGCTGCTCGTGCCGTCCCTGCGGGTTGTGCAGCAGACGCAGGCGTTCGGCGATCCACTCTTCCTCGCGGCCCTTCGCTTGCGGATAGTCGCCCCGTTCGACGCCGACGCGCAGCGTATCTGCCAGCCGCGCGCCCGGTTTGAACAGGTCGGCGCTGCGCTTGTAGATGTCCGCGTATTGCTGGTTCCACAGGATGTAACGGCCTTCGGAATCGAGGAACACGAGCCCGTGCGGCAGGATGTCGATGGCGTCGCGCAGACGCGCATGCGCTTGGCGCGCGTCCTCCGCCATCCGGACCTGCTCGGTGACATCCTCGTGGGTCGAGATCCAGCTCCCGTCCGGCATCGGCCGCGTCGTGATCTGGATGGAACGCCCGTCGCTCAGCCGCGTCACGCTCGTACTAGGATCGCTGTTGCGCCTGGCCTCGCGGACGATCGCCGTGTAGCGATCGACGTCAGGCTCAAGCAATCCGGCCGCCTTGCGATGTTCGATGAGTTCGCGCAGCGTGCACCCGGCCTTCACCACGTCGGGGGACAGACGGTAGATCTCGAGATACCGCCGGTTACAGACCACGAGGCGCTCGGCCCCGTCG
>Ga0182748_1000253_pt1 | contig 60548 bp, 60 predicted proteins | sample eDN3rd37CKraftOP_FD_128877 | JGI IMG/M metagenome (GOLD analysis project Ga0182748, IMG submission 128877) | Enriched Organic Plus compost microbial communities from Emeryville, California, USA - eDNA 3rd pass 37_C Kraft OP (version 2) (version 2) ... | reverse complement strand
CAGAACATGCTCATACCGTACCTCGCGCGCAGACGAACGGCTCCATTTGGGTCTTGCGGTTCAGGTAGAGCGGGTGCTTCGGCGCGCCGTGGCCCGTGACGCCCAGGCAGTAGGTCTCCGTCTTGGCTGCGGCCATCAGGTCCAGGACTTCATACGCCCGAATCCAATCCGCGTTGTTTCCCCAGGCGCAGACGACCTTGCGATGCGTCTTGAATACCGTCTTCAGGATGGCGTTATTCGACGGACCGACAGGATCGTCCACGCGGGTCAGATGGCATGGGTCGGTGGCGCGGTAGCCGTACAAGTTGACTACCAGCAGACCGTTGTAGCCCCAGTCCCGCGCGAACCCTCGGCAGCGATTGACCGTGGGGTCCGATTTCTCGGCGTCCGCCGTGGACGGGTTCAGCATGACGAACACCAGCGGAAGCTCGTGCCGTATCTCGGTCTCCGGTAATGCCTCGCGGCTCAGGATGTAGCGGTAGTTGCCGCAAGCGGAGATCATCGCGTCATTGGGACGCAGGTCGGTCAATGAGAATTGTCGCATGGCTTACCCCGGGAGAATGTGTGGAGAGTAGCGCGTGACATCCTTCCAGGTCTCGCCTGCCTGCCCCTTGGAATAGACGATCTTCCCGTTGGGTGCGACGACGATTTTCATTAGGGTCTGCCAAGTCTTCGCCGGCATGACGCTGCCCATGAACTGCTGCTCATCGGCATAGCATTCGACGACGTACGTACCGCTGGCGAAGGGCGTAGGCGACGCCGGGCTGCGTACGTCGATAAAGTCGTAGTGGTCCGTGGCCTGATTACCCGCCCGATAGCGGGCGCGCAGGCGCGCAAGCAGGTTGAATACCTGCGTGTGTAGGTAATGGCATGCCGACCACTGTAGGTCCATTAGCAGGGCCAGCGGCCGCCTGGGGCTACCCTGGTGCGCCTGTATCTCCGATACCGCGTCAAGCATGTCTCGGATGTCGCCGGCCGTTACCGTATGCTGCTCGCCCGCCTGTCCTGTGAAAACGAGAACAGGATCGTTGTCGTCGATCCCTTTGCCCTCGTCCCCCCAGCTTTGGACCATCTCCCACCATTTGGCGAAGCGCGCGAACGCTCTCAGATCAACCTTCATTGCCCGTTCCCAAATTGCAATTGATTTCAGATATTGCGCGACTGGTTCAGCGAGTTCCCGATCTCTCGCTTGACCGTGTTCTTGACGCTGAGTCGGCAGGTCGAGTGCATGGCCGCCCATACCTGCGGATACATCGTCTTGATGTGGTCCATGACCAGAAAGGCGACCCGATCCTCGTCAGGCATGCAGCCCTGCGCAAGTTGGTTGATGACCGGCAGCAGGTCTTCCAGGCGTACTTGGTGCAGCACCTTGCGCTTGGTGCCGCCCGTACCAATGACCGTACGAGGAATGAGTCCCGCCGCCGTCAGGGCCTCCAGGAGATCGTCCTGGGAGATCAGGCTACCTTCAGCCATGGACGGCCTCCTGGCCCTCATAGACCGAGAACATGATCTTGCGGTGGGCGCGGACCGCCATGTTCATGGTGATGTTGGCCTGGAAGACGGCCAACCGGCGCAGATCGCCCGCCGTGATCGCATGGCCGTTGACCCGGACAACCTCGGTATCGTCGTGTGTCGGCTGCGGGTAGCTGTCGAGCAACTTCACAAAGGGGCCGGTAATCTCGTTGGAATCGCTGAACAACTCCTGCGCAATGGCTGCGAACTCCGCATCGTCGGCCTTGATCGGCCCGCCCGGGTAGCGCTGCATGTGCGCCCGGACGTGTTCCGTGTACTCCTGGACCTCGGCCGATACCTTCGCCAGAGTGGCGCGCAGCATCCGACGATAGACCGCTGCGAACATCAGGTAGTTCAGCAGCATGGCGATGATAAAAACGATCACCATGTCGATGGTGGTGAATTGCATGACGCTCTCCTAGACATAGTTGGCGCGGAACGAGCACAGGGTCTGGTCCAGCGAGGCGGCCAGCAGCCAGGGCACGTTGGGGACGACGTTCGACGGCATAGCGGCCAGCGGGATGGGCCGGATGGTCTCGTCGGCGGGGTTGCCCCGCTCCCGCAAGGTGGTCTTGACCGTATTCATGATTTCGCTGCTGACGCAACGGAAAACATGGATGTCGCAGATCGGCTTGCCATCGCTTTCCTGGCAGACCTGCAAAAGGCCACGAGGCTCCCATTCGCGGCTGCTCGTGACAACGCCGGCTTCCTCCAGGAACTTCCGCGACATCGCGTCCTGGAGTTCTTCGCCTTCGTTGACCTTGCCGCCCAGGCCATTCCATCGGCCGACGACGTACTGCGGGCCACGTTTCTTCTCGATCAGCAGTACCTCGCCGGTACTCAGATCGCAGAGAAAGCCCAAAACGTAGACGATCTTCATGTGGATTGCTCCTTGTGGTGGGGTATCTTCTTCGTGCCCTCCGCGCGGCGCTGGTCATTGACCATTTGCCTGAAGCCGCCCGGCCAGACCTTGTGGGCTGCTGGGTTGTGCTCCAGCGGGTATTCGAGATGCCTGTCGCCCAGGAAGTAAACGACGACGTGCTGGTCGGACAGCCAGTCCATGCAGGCCGTGTCATCGGAGAGCGCGTCCTCGTTCGTGCAGCCGCAGAACCGCCTTCGCATCATGCGAGCCATGACTCCCGTTGCCCAGTGCAGCAGTAACGCCAGCGCGAAGCCGATCCAGAATCCGACGACGATTTCAGGTATGCCCAGGAGCATCTTTGCTCTCCTTCGTTTGGTGTTCGAGGCAGTAGCGATCCCACTTCGATTCAGCATCCCTGCGACGGAACGTCCCTTCGTCAGGGCCAGCGTGGCAGGTAGGGCAGTAGCAGGACCAACCCATCATCCGCGTTTGCTGCACGACGGGCTGGGTTGCAGGCTTGCAGTGCGGGCAGGGCGACAGGCGGTTTTTCATTTCCGCGCGGCCTTCTTCTTGGATTTCTTGCCCGCCCAGGGCTTACCGCCGCCATGGGCAACCGGAGTGACCTCGCCCAGCGGAATGCTGCGGATGCGAGCCAAGCGGCGCTCTTCGGACTTGTTCTTGATTTCGCGGTAGCGTTTGGGGTTGGACGCTGCCAGACCCTGCGCAGCGAGCGACAAGAGGATGCCGAGTGTGTTGGTTGCCATATACCTAATGCTCCAGAGTTAAAGGCCGCGACGGGCCAAGGCGAGATCGAGGCGCATCGCTGCAATCAATTGCAAACGGTGCATGCGCTCGACGTGGCTACGACAGTACATCAGGAGCGCCCCCGCGCCGAGACCCACGGCATAAACGATAGCGGAGGTTGAGGCGATGATCGAGGGCGTGTCCATGGTTAGAGAGCCGGTTCGGGTTTACGGGAATCGACAAGCGACTCGCAGGCCGTGATCCAACTTCGGACGCGCGGGCCGCGAACGATATCGTGTTTGTTGAATTCTACGATCTCGAAGTCGTTCATGTCCCTGGACACTTGAATGAAGTCCCGGATGCCGCTGGCATAGCCGTGCGTCCGGTTCAGGTCCATTTGGCGAGTATCCCCGGTGACGATGATGCGGGAGTTCTCGCCCAGGCGCGTCATCACCGTGTCGATGTGCTCGAAGGCGCAGTTCTGGACTTCCTCCAGGACGACGACGGCGTTGTCGAACGTGACCCCGCGCAGATACGAAGGCGTCCTGAATACCAGCTTGCCGGCCGCCTTCATCTTCTCGTACGTCGTCGCTGGCCCAAACAGCTTGGCGAGCAACGGCGGGTACGGGTCTTCGTAGACGGCCTGCTTCTCGTCCAGGTCTCCCGGCAGGAAGCCTTGGTCGATGGCGGGGACAGGTGCGCGGATGACGATGATCTGCTCGATGGCCTGCCGTTCGTCCGTGAGCGAGTGCGCTGCAAGGTAGAGGGCCACGAGGCTCTTGCCCGTGCCGGCCGTGCCAAGCATGGCGATGTCGTTGCCCTCCAGGTAGCTTCGTATGGCGTCGCGCTGTCGCTCGGTTCGGGGTCGGATATCGCGTAGATCGTGCCGAGTCCAATTGCGCTTGTCAGGCCCCTCGTTCCTTGCCTGTTGATCCTTCCTCATACCTCTCCAATCTTGCGTTTGGTCTTCAGCCCATCGTTGCTTACCCATACTGCCCTCACTGTCGTTGCATCATTGCGGGATAGATGTGAACGACCCCTTTCTTTTCTAGCATCTCGCAGAGTCTGAATGCTCCGCTGAGGTCATCGGCCGAGCCGACGAGAAACGTCGTAAATCCGGGGATAGTCACGCCGTATTGGTTGTGCCGGTGCCCGTCGATATCCCGGATGCCAGCGAAGTACGTGTACAGTTCGACAATCCAGAGTTCGGATGTCGTGACCAGCCGCTCACAGAGCGCATGCCGATAGCCCAGGTCGAGCGTATCGTCCGCGCTGAGAGCGTCCAGCAAAACCTCCAGATCGAACTCGTCGTCAACGTCGATGTCTTCTTCCGCGATCATAGCGATAGTACCCCTGCCCAAAAGGACGCAGAAATGACCAGCCATACCGCGATAACGGCGGTATCTTCCCAGTTCATTCCTTGATCCCTGCGACGGTTTCGTCGTTGTTGTACCGCCCACGCGCTGCGTAGGATTTGTCATCCGGTACTGGAGTATGCCGGTAGAACTTCATCTGCCCGATGAACATGCCCGGCTTCAGCAGCAGGATATGGGACTCGGTGACGTTGCGAAGTTCCAGGGTGAGACGTGAGCCGTGCCAGCCGGCGTCGCACCATGTGGCGGACAGGTGATCCAGCCCCGCGCGGGCCATGCTCGACTTCAGCAGGAACTGTGCGGAGATGTCATTCGGGAGATTGAACATCTCCATGGTGTGCGCCAGGATGAACTGCCCCGGATTCAGGCGATAGCCGCCCTCGCCCAGGATGCGTATGCGGCGCATGGAGAGCGATTCGCGCTTCGACAGATCGACGACCCGACAGGTCTGGCCGGAGTAACGGTTCCGGCAGACATCCAGGTCTTCGACCATGATCTCCCGCCCCAGCCGTACGTCGATGCTGGCCGCGTTGATAGCGTCATCCTGAACGTCAGTGACGACGCCCCGCTCGGCCAGTCCCCTCAACTCGACGTAGCTCAGTAGCATTTCATCCCCCAGTAGTTAAGAGATGCTACCGCGCCCGCAGGCGCGGCGCAATGGTCAGACAGCCATCGGGACTCTGATGGGCTTGTGGGGATAGTAACCCATGAGGATGAAAGAGTCGGCCACCGTCTTCTCGTAGCTGTCCAGTTCCGGGTCGATAGTCAAGCGAGGGGCCATGAGGAACGCGGCGTCTGCCGGGTGCGCGCATCTCCACTTCGAGTTGCGGGTTAGCATCAGCTTGGCCGCGTTGACGTGGTTGAGGTAGATATGCGTGTCGCCCAGGGTCATGATGAGCCGCCCGGGGTAGACGACGCGCCCGGACGAATTGCCCCAGACCGTGACCATGTGCGCGATCCAGTGCGTCAGCGCCGCATAGCTGGAGATGTTGAAAGGCAGGCCCAGGAAGACATCGACGCTGCGCATGTGGACCATCATGTCCAGGAAGAACCCGCCCTGGCCGTCTTCGCGCATGTAGCATTGGAACGCATAGTGGCAGGGCGGCAGCGCCATCTGATCCAGTTCACCAGGATTCCATGCCGTGACGAGATGGCGACGGCTGTACGGGTTGCTGGCAAGGTCGTGCAGCAGGTTGTCCAGTTGATCGACCTCCAAACCCGGCCCCCACCAGCCATCCGCTGGGGCAACCTCGCCGCTATGCGGCTCCCTTACTGGCTCGGGCCTAGCCGGTCCCTTCCAGCCGCGCCATTGGACGCCATAGATGCGACCAAGATCGTCCTCGCCCTTCCTGACGGGGTTGTTCAGCCAGGGATTGCGGTGCCCTTCCAGGCCGGGAGCGTTGGCGTTGGCGTCCCATATCTTGGTGCCAGCATCGCGGAACTGCTTGGCGCTGTCGAAGCCGCGAATGAACCCCACGAGTTCGGCCGCGATGGCTTTGAAATTGGTTTCCTTGACAGTGACGATGGGGAAACCCTCGCCCAGATCGAAGTTCAGGGTCCGCCCGAAGACCCCGATGGTGCCTACGCCGGTCCGATCCTGACGTACCTGCCCGTTGACGAGAACATCCTGTACCAAATCCGTGTATTGTTGCATGATGCTTTTCCTTGCGTGAGTGTACCTACTGCTCCGTGGGGTCGCGTGCAATCAATTTCAAAAACGCCGCTCGCCCGAATATCTTTCCCCGCCGATGTACCGGCCGTCGCTGTCCCGATCATCACTGCCGGCCATCCAGGTCGAGCGACGTTCGAGCATGTTGGTATACGCCCCGCAAACAGCATCGGATACGTCTTTGCTGCCCGTGACGGGGTGATCGACCTTGCCGGTTTTGGTGTCGTGTTCCAGGTTGACGATCTCGTCCAGCAAGACCGCATCATCGAGCAACAGGATACGACCGTCGTACATCGCATCTCGGAATTGCTTGTACGGTACGTCGGTCCTATCGACGGAAAGCAGTGTAGCTTTCATGCCGGCCTTTCGCCATGCCTGGATGGATTCACGAGAATTGAATCCGTCGTAAGAGACGCCCTTGATCGGGTAGCCGTAGCGGTTGCGAAGCTGGGCGACGAACGCCCGAACCTCTGCAATGTCGATCTCGTTGTTGGCGTCCGGCTCAATGGTCGCCGCCATCTCCAGGCGCGCCGTGGGCATCAACTCGCGCAGGCCCTGGCGCTCTACCTCGATCAGGCCCGTGAAGCAGACCATTGCCACGCCGCATCGGTCGCCGTTGATGGACAAGTCGATATGGACGTAACGGGGGCGTGACGGGTTGCCGCAGTAGTGGTGCTGCTTGACCTGGAGCATGCCGTCGATGCCAAGGATGACGTGATCCTTGACCAGGAACGACTCCAGGCCCTCTTCCCGCCCGGCCTCGACGCATTCGTAGACCTTGTGCCGGCTCTTGATGAACGGAGACAGTGCGTTGTGGGAGATGCCCAGAACGTCGCGCAGCGTGTCGTACGGCTTGTCGCGGAACGCTTCCAGGTACTCGACCGGGACTTGCTCGACCCAGGCCCCCTTCGGGACCGTCTCTCCAGGCTCCAGGACGCGCGTATCGTGTTGCAGGTCATTGCCTATCAGCAGGCGGAACTTCTCGCCGCTGAAGCGATCCTGCGGGACGACATCGTACTGTCGCTTGTTGTAGATGTAGGTGGATTTGATCTTGTTGCGCTCGACGAACGCCTTGCGCTTGTCGGTGAAGTCGCCCTTGTACCGGGTGGACGAGGACGGGAAGATGATGCCCATCATGGGGAAGTTGCCGGGCTTCTGGAAGCGGCCTTTCTTCCGGGTGACCATCCGGTGGTGGACCTGCTCGGCCTGATCGTACAGGCCCGCCCGCCCGGTGCTGACCTCGGCCTTCTTGGACCGCTGGACAACCTGCATGAAGTTGATTTCGTCGATCATCCCGCCGATGACGGCTTCACCCAGGATGGCGTCTTCGTCGCCGCCTGCCCGGACGATTCGGATGTTCTTTTCCTCGAAGTACATTTCGCTGTCGATCAGCTTGGACGGCGGCATGAACTTCTGGAAGTAGGGCATGGCCTCGATGAACTTGCGCATCGGGGCATAAACGACCTTGTTCACGACGTGGGGCTTCGCGCCCATGATCGGGAAAACGATGGACGTTTGCTTCGGGAGACCGTAGATAGCCTGCGGGTTCTTGCAGCAGCCCAGCAGATAGGTGTGGTACATGATCGAGACCATGGAGATGGTGGACTTGGCCGTGCCAGTCGCGCCCATCATCAGGCCCTCGTCGTACGCCCCATAATCAACGCCGCGCCACCAGTTCTGGTTGATCTCGATCAGCGCCTTGCGGACCTCGGGCCAGATGTTCAGGTCGGTCGCACCCAGGAACTCCGGGGAGTCCATGAACTCCTGGATGGAGACAGGCGGGCGCTCCAGTTGCTTGACAAACCGAAACAGCGTCGGGTCGCCGTGCATGAAGTTCTTGACGGCGGTGAGGTACATCTCCCCGAACATCTCGTTGTTCATGCCTTGGGCGACGGCCTCGACTTCTTCAAGGAAGCGCGTCGCCCGGCGATTCAGTGGTGCATTCATAGTTCGACAACTTCCGCATGGTCGTTGGAGTCGGTGTCCTGGAAATCCCGGAAGCCGCGCGTACGGCGACGCCTGGGCGCAGGTGGGTCGCGGCGACGGCCACCATCGGCAGCATCATCGCCCTCCATCAGGACTTGCAGCATGCGCTCGGTGTTCTCCATGAGTTGGTGGACATCCGAGATGCTGGAGCCGTCTTCCGACCGGCGATAGCGCAGGACATCGAAGACGCCGGCCGACTGATAGAAGCGCGCCTTGTCCGCGTTGGCCGCGAGCGAGGTACGCATGGCCGCCAGCTTCATCGGCGTCGGAGCATCGCTACTAGCGATGCGCAGGCCCATGCCCGATATCTCGTCGTAGAGTTCGGTCTGGTTGCCAATCATCTCGTTGATATCGAGTTCCCGCGCCGCCTCGCGCAACCGCTTCTTCAGTTCGGCCCGGTCCTTCTCGACGGTGGAGATGGAGACGCCCAGTTGCCGCGCGATTTGATCCAGGGGTACGCGCCGCAGCAGCAGGCGATGCAGCAGTTGCAGTCGATACTCCTTGGCATAGGCGCTGCTGCCCGCCGCCGCGACCTGGAAGAGGCGGTTCTGCGGGTTATCGGGATCGTCCGGGGGCGGGCCGCCCTGCGGGCCAGGAGCGGGCAGAGTGCGGACCGCTTGGTTCATCCGGTGCGGGTCGATGGCGTCGTCTACCTCGTCTTCCTCGTGATGGCTGCGAGGCATGCCCTGGACCGGACCGGAGCCACGTACTCCGCCCCCGCCGAAGCCGCCGCCCTGGCGGCCGCGCCGAAGCACGACGCGCCGTTGCGGGGTGTTGGCATCATCCTGCGCCATGGTTGCCTCCGTCCCGAATGGCGAAGTAGGTGGCGAAGACCGCGTAGCGCGTGGTCTCGCGGACGCTGAAGCCGGAAGAAGCCAAGCGGCCGAGGAACCAGAGGCGGTTCGTGGGCCACATCGAATTCTTCAGGGCCGCCGACTTTGCCACGATCTCTTCGCGGGTGTAGCCGTTGTCCAGCCGGAACTGGATGTACTGCTCATGCAGTAGCGCGCCCAGCGGCGTGTTGTCGTCTTCCTTCGTGCCATAGATGAGGACGCCGCCCGGCTTGACCATATCCAGTATCTTGGTCAGGACGCAATCCTGAAGGGTCGGCGGAACGAATTGCAGGACGTAGTTCAGGTTGATGATATCGAACGACGAACGGTTGTCGTCCGACAGGAACTCGGCGCTGGTGATGTCCATGCGGTGAACCCTGGCGTCCGGGAAGTCAGCTTCCAAGCGACTGCACATCGAGTCGGAGATATCGGCGGCGCAGACGTGCTTGACAATGCCGGGGCCGTAGCAGTTCCGCAGAGCGTCGATGAACGCGCCGCGCGATGCGCCGAAGTCGGCGATCTGGAGACCAGGGCGTTGGACCCAGGCGGCCAGCATGCGAGCATGCATGGCGTGTGCTTCGTAGAAGTGCGGGATCGACCGCTTTGCCATGTTCGGGAAAATCGCCGTGACCTCGTTGTCGAAAACGAACTTGTCGGGATCGGCAGGGAAGTGAACAGGCTTTTGCGGGTCTTCGTTGACGCTGAGACTCATGATGGACCTCGGCCGGGATTAAGTTACGGCACAATCTTAACCCCGGCTGAAGTCAATGTCACGACATCATGGAATCGCTTGGCCCTCGACGCCGCGCGCCGCGCGCTCTTCAGTGCGCTGCTGCAACGCCTTCTGCGCCTCTTTCAGGTGGTAGAGGGCGTCGTCATTGTTGTTGCTGGCGAATGGCCCTGCCTGGAACCCTGTCAGACGGTCGATCAGGACTGCGATCAGGGCTTCGTGCGTGATGCCTTTCGTTCCCTCGGCCGGGTCTCCTTGATGGAACGTGAGTCGCGTGGTCTCGTCCCGTATCTGCCCGAACGCCAGAGGCTTCTCCGGGTGGTTGATCGAGAGGTAGTAGACAGTGGGCGCGCCGCCCAGGCCCTTGCTCTTGTCGTCAGCCAATACGTCGATGCGACCATTGCAGAGGTTGACGCAGTGCGACGTGATGCGGCGCAAATCGTAATTGAAAGGTACTCGCATGATGCTCTCCTACGGTAGTCGGCCCATCATGAGCCGCTTTGCGAAAGCCTCTTTGGCTTCCTTGACCAGACCCATCGTGGACCCGTCCAGGTAGGGCAGATCAAACTCGAACTCCAGCGACTGGGCCAGGACTTTTGCATTAACGCCGACTGCGTTGGTCAGCTTATAGTAGAAGACGTTGCCGCCCGGCCAGAACTCCACGGTCTTCCAGAAGCGGCTGAACATCTCCTTCGCCTCAGCCTGGGAGTGGAACTTCTGGAGCTTCGGACGGCTGGTGACATCGCCTAGGCGAACCCCAGGCTCACCATCCATGACGAAGTATACGCTGCGGCGCTCCCCGCCGTACTCGTAGTTGAAGTCCGAGATGTCCCGACATGTACCGTAGACCGCCGTGGCGCGCGTGCAGAGTGCATGGACGATAGCGAGCACCTTCAGACGATCTTCCGGGAACGGGATCGAGTTCATGACCGCCGACAGGAAGATCGAATCGAACTTCAGCTTGGGGTTTGCAATCAATTGCAGAAACCGCTTCGCCTGTTGACGGGAATAGGCCGGGTCAGGCTGGCCGCCCGGCTTGTCCGGGTCAAATCGGTACGGCTCGAAGTCGATGGCATTCATGCCCTTCGTCTGGAGGTAAGGGGCGACCTTGCAAAGCCCCGCGCCGAAGTCGAGGATGTTCTGGCCGTGCGTGTGCCTGAAATGGTTCCATGCTTCCGGCGTGTAGCTGTCCTTGTCCAGCAACGTGCGGCATCCGTTGGCCCAGAAGCGGTAGGACTTCGGGACCGTGCCCTTATCGTTCGACGCTCGCCGGAATGCGCCCGCCCGCAACAGGTCTTTGAATTCGCCGTCGATCTTGTAGTCCATCGACAGGTAGTTCAGCAGGGCGCTGGCTACGTCTCCGATCTCATCCGACACCCGGACAATGGGCCAGGACGTGACGCCGGATTCAAGCGCCGAGAACAGCCGGTGGATGCCGTTGATGACACGCCCGGAGATCGTGACGACGGCAGGAATCCTGATGCCCTTGCGCAGCAGCGTGTGCGCCGCCAGCGCGGCCTTCTTGTCGTATAGCTCGGGCACGCTGCGGACGATAGGTGCTATGGGTTCGTCCCGGCAGTGGAACGCTGCATGGATTTCCGGGTCTTTGTCGGGCAGCGCCTCGGCCGCCGCGATGACCGTCTGCATGTCCAGCTTCTCCGCGACCTTGCCGCCCGTGTCGAAGGCGTTGAAGTCGTTGGTTATCCGGTTGAACAGGATGTTGACCCCCTTGATGTCCGCCTCGTCCAGTTCGATATCCATGCAGGGGATGGTGTCCAGGCCCAGGTCTTTGGCTACGGTCAACCGTTGGTGGCCCGACAGCAGCAGATTGGTGCCCTTCTGCCGGAAGACAGGCATCAGGAATCCCAGTTTAGCCAGGGACAGCCGTAGCAGTCCCAGGCGCGCCGGATCGGGTTGCCGGGGGTTGGTATCGTCCGGGACCAGTTCGTGGACGCTGACGGCCAGGATCGCGCTGCGTGGGGCCGGTTTGACTCGGGTACGTCGAACGACGGGCATGGGCTACTCCGGGATCGCCAGCCGGCGCTTGAGTTCTGCGGCGATGCTCTCTTCGTCGAAGTCGCAGAGTTGTCGGATGCCGTCCGCCCAGGTGCGATAGCTGCGCTGCGGGACGAAGAAGACGAACTCCCCGATCACGATACGGGTGGTGGCCGGCGCGCGCCGCTCCGCCCGAGTGATCTGCTCTCGCTCCTGGTCTGTGACCAACGTGTTGCTGTCCAGGCAGTCGTCGGCCACGACGGAGCGCAGGCAGTCGATTTCTTCCGCCGACCAGCCGTAGCCGGATAGATCGAACCCGACATCCGACAGCTTGGCAATCTCGCCGGCCAGCAGATCGTAGTCCCAGTCCGCGATCTCGGAGACCTTGTTGTCGATCAACCGGAAGGCGTTCAACTGCTCCGGGGTCAGGTGCGAGGCGTAGACCACGGGTACTGCCGTCATCTGTAGCAGCTTGGCCGCCTCCACGCGGGTGTGCCCCGCCGCCAGATTGCCCTCGTCGTCGATGACGCAAGGGACCAGGAAGCCGAAGGTCTCGATGGACTTCTTGACCGCCTCGACGGCCTTGGCGTTGTCCCGGGCGTTCCATTCGTACGGATTGATATCGGTGATGTCCCGATACTCGAACTTCAGCCGTTGTTGGCGAAAGTCCTGCTGAGGGGCCGCTTCGGGCCTGCTTGCCGTGCCGCCAGTTCGGCGGGCGATTCGACGTGTTGCCATTCTTCACTCCCAGAACGAGAAAAAGGGGACCGCCCCGTAGAGTGGTCCCCTTGCTTGGTGCTACCGGCCGGGGCGCGGATTACGCCTTGGCCGTGGCGCGCTTGGAAGCCGCCTTGGTCGCGGGCTTGCCGGGGGCCTTGCGGGCCGGCGCGGCCTGCTCTTCCTTGCCCGTCTCGGCCGCTTCACCGCCGTTGGTGATCGCCCATTCTTGCAGGATGTGCAGCAGGGCTTCGGTGGTGTCTTTCAGACCCAGTTGTTCCTTGGCCGCGTTCAGCGTGTCCTCGACGATGGCCGCTTCTTCCTCGAAGTAGCGGAACTTCAGGGTCAGGCGCGTCTTCTTCTCGCCCGGGTTCTTGCTGGAGCCGACTTCGACCTGCTCCTTGATGGCCTCGGACAGGTCGGCCACGGTGTTTTCCTGCGCCAGGGCGATCAGGCCCTCGACATCGGCGTTCTCGCCCACGAGATGCTTGGCTATCTTGCTGGCCTTGGTCCAGCCGATCTCGGCCACGACCTGCGACGGGTTCTCGATGCCGGCCAGGGTGAAGCAGGTGTAGATGTCGATCAGGTACATCGCCTTGCGGTAATCGACATTGAAGAAGTCCAGCAGGAACTTCTGGAAGCCACCGGCTTCATCGTAGGCTTCGCCGCCCTCGACTTCGAGGTAGGACTTGGCCTTCTTGATGTGGAACAGGATGCCGCCCAGTTGGAACTCGGTCGTGGCGACGTTGGCTTCCAGTTCCTGCGCCGTGGCGATCAGGTCGTCGGATTCCGCGATCAGCGCCAGAACCGACTCGTCCTCGTTTTCCAGGTCGGGCAGTTCGTCGTTGGCGGCCTCTTCGCCATCGGCTTCTTCCTTGGGCGCGGCCTTGGCGGTCTTCTTGGCGGCGGTCTTGGTCGCTTTGGTGTCGGCAGCAGCCGTCTGCTCCTTGACGCCGGCCTTACCCTTGCCGCGCGCCGGCTTGGCAGCTTCGGCTTCGGCTTCGGCTTCGGCGGCCGGTTCGGCGGCAGCAGCGGGTTCGCCCGGGACCAGCTCGATCTCGTCTTCCAGGACTTCGGTTTCCAGGAATTCGGGGTTCGTGTCGGGGTGGACCTTCTTCTTGGGGTTGAAGTCGGGGTTCGGGGCCTTGACCACGAAGCCGGTTTCGACATCTTCGCCGGATTCTTCATCCTTGACGACTTCCGGCAGGCCGACGACTTCGTAGACTTGCTCGGCTTCGAGGATGCGTTCCTCTTCGGGGACACTTTCGTCGTAGCCGAGGAACTTGACTTGGGAACCGACGACGATCTCGTCGGCTGCGGCGGGGGCCGCCTTCTTCGTTTGAGCTTTCGCCATGATGTGTACCTTTCAGGGTTTACGGGAGTTGGACCGATTCGGTTGGTGCAGGATGCATGTTATGGAAATTCGAGAAAAACAGCAACCGTACACATGAACCTTTTTGCAATTGATTGCAGGCTAGTTAGGGGTCATCGTTTCAGCTTACCTCCCATCTCTATGGTCGGGGGCTCCCCTGACCGGACTCTCTGTAGCAGTAGGGCAGGCCCTGCCTGATCCAGATACGCTTCGCCGTAGGCCATGAGGCCGAGGGCGTCCGCCTCGTCGCTCTGTCGGATGTCGTAACCAAGCAACTGCTGGATTGCCTTCATCATCTCCGTCTTGCCCGCCGCGCCCTTCGATAGTCGGCCTTTGCCAGTAATCGAGCGCTTCAAACAAGTGGACGAGACGATAATAACATCAACGCCCATCTCCCAGAACAATAATTTGAGTACGCCCCCGCCCTCACCGATGTTGAAGACGCGGCCGCTCTTGGGGCCTCGACTGAACGCATAGTCTTCCAGAACTACTACCTCCGCCCGCGATGCCTGGATAACCTCCCTGGCCCGCTCGCGTATGTAGTAGAGCCGGTGGGAGCCGCGCAGCTTGCCAGTATCGACCCGCCCGGTTCGTACTTCCCCATCAAGCCGGTAGGCGAAGCCGGTGGAAGTCAGGGACGCATCTATACCGACGATGCGGCGTCGAGGTTTAGCGCTCCTGGAAGCAGAGTTGGCAGACCTCACAATTCTTCGCATCTGGGGACTCCGTGGTCGAGCATTTGATTCGGATGGGCAACCGCCCGCTTTTCTTCGCATCCCGGTACGCGATAGCGTCCTCGATCATGTCGTTGAGGCGCGGCAGTTCGGGAGCGACCTTCAGGACAAATTCCTTGACCGGCGATGTGTACCCGAAGACCCAGCCCTTGGTGACATACAGGATGGAAACGTGGTCGGTGAGAGGATACCCCCGCCTGTGCATGATGCGCCAGTAAAAAATCGCCTGGAGTACATGGTCCGGCAGCGGTCTCTTAAGGTCTTTCCATTGATCGTGTGAAATTGATTTCAACTCCGATACGTGGAACGCCTGTATCGCTTGCCGGTAGTGCAGAAGGTCCGGGTTGCCCACAACCATCAACTCGTCGTCGAACATCGGGACTTCTTCGTAGATGTTGCATTTCTTCCGGCATTGTGGGCAGACCTCATCGACATCGGTCTCTTCCAGTGTGCAGGGTTCCTCGTGGTGCAGGAAGCCGCAATGGCAGCGCCATCTGCCCCATATCTCGTTCGGAGCGGACTCGACGAACATCTGCTTGGCCGTATCGTGAATCGCCTCACCCTGTGCAAAGGTGAAGCGGTCGCCCAAGGTTAGTACCTGGGGGCGCGGCTTGACGTTGTACTTTTCGCAGAGCGCGGATTTGCGCAGGCAGCGATGGATCAGGTCGGAGACGTGGAGGTAGTCCCCGCCCCGCATTGCCCGTGGCGTGGAGCGTACTCGCTTCAGGTATTCGACGAGAGGGCTGTCCTCGTCCAGTTCGACAATCTTCCCATCAGCATCGGCACGTCGAGCCGGGGCAGGCTCCGGCGCGCCCAGGCGGCGGCGCGTGATGCGGCGGACCGTCGTGTTCTCCGGGGGTTTGACCATTGTGCGGCGCAGACGGGTGACCATGACTATCCTTGTTGATTCGCGCAGATGGAGTCGAGTACCCAGGTCGGGCAGACCGCGATCTCTTTCATGCGCTTTCCGTTGTTGTTGAATTCGATGACGATGACCGGCATCTCTCCGGCAGAGACGGCAGCTTCCTCTATTTTGTCGATCATGTCCAGGGTGACCGAAAACGACCTGTTGCCGGTGGTCTTGGCCTCGATCCGCAAGATGCCCTTCAGACGGCAGTCACCTTTGATGTCTCCCGCGCCAGATCGAGGAACCAGCCGCCCGCCGATGCGCTTGGCGATCTCCTTCTCCTGCCGCTTTGCGCGTTTGTGGGAATGCCCATTGGAGTTAGCCAGAGCCGGGTTCTCCAGGCGCTTCAGATACGGATTAGCCATTGTGTTCATCCCAAAGTTGCCAGAGGTTTACTACTGGCTTGGCTGCGATAAGCTGGGCGTAGCGGATGCAACTTGCCGTGCCGCCCGGGGTGCCGCTCCACAAGGCCAGGATGGTGGTGACCAGGGGATCGTCCACCATGGCCTCGTTGCGGTCCTGCATGGCCTTCCTGCTGTACCCGCCCGGGCTGACTACGACGATCTCCAGCGCCTTGTCCAGCAGGTTGCGATACAGCGTTTGCGTGGCGCTCGGCCAGACGCTCTCCTGGCCCTGGAACGGGACGAACGCGCGGTAGGGGATGTCCAGCAGATAGCATGCCTCAGCGACGGCCATATCCCAGCCCTGAGCCATGCCGACGATCATTCCTTTGGGGCGCATGCCGTCCAGGACGCGCAGGGCGAACTCGATACGGCGCGTCTCGGCCTTGGCCCCGTAGCCGCCCAGTTTGTCAGGCCGGTGGCCGGTTGCGGCCAGCCATTCGTCCGCGTACTCGCTCATGGTAGCTTGCGAGCCAACAGTTCAAGAATGATGTCGATCTCGGCCGGCTTGAGATCGTCTGCGAATGCCTCTGACAGTTTGGCGCGCGCAGCCTTGACGGTGCGTGCCTCGTCCTGGACCTTCCGCAGGAAGCGGTAGACCTCCATCATCTGAACGGCGTATTCCTCTTCGATGGCGACGGAGATGGCGGCGTCTACGACCCGGGGATCGCAACCTGGATTCAACCGCTTGTACATGGCGGTCAACTGGTCCTTGGTCTCCCCGCGCCGGACCCGCAGCATCGTGCGGATGCGCTCAACAACCGAGGCTTTGTCGATGCCCGTCTGCTGGAAGATGTCCTGCTGAACAGGGCGGCGGATTCGCCGGATCGTTCTGGTAGCCATGTCACATCTCGTAGATCGAGTCGATGAAATACTGGGGCATGCCCAGCTTGACGGCGTGCAGGGCGATCAGATGGTTGCGCAGCGCCTGCTTTACGTCCTGGTTCTCGTACAGGAACTCGATGGCCTCGTCGGCGTTACCGAACGGGTATTCGTCGTCGATGATTTCCAGCTTCCAGGACCGGCCGCCGCCCGTGTAGATGCCCATGCGCTTGGCGGTGGCAAGCATCGTGCCGGCCTCGTCGATGTCGCCGGTACTCAGAGGCAGCGTTGCGTGGTCGCGCCGCATCATCTGGAACTCACCAGTACGGATGCCCGCGTTGAACTTGTTCTTGTCGATCTTGAACGAGTGCTCGTTGTAGGCCAGCGTCTCGAAGCCCTGGCTATCCTTCTCGATCTTCTCGTAGTTCTTGAAGATGGTGCGCGTGGACAGATAGTGTTCGTACGCTTTGCCGCCCGGCGAACTGAGCGCTTCCTGGCCCGGGGGTGCCCATTTGCCGATGCCGGCGCGCCATTGGTTAGTGCAGAGCAAGGTGGGATAGTGCCCGCGCTTCGACTCGGACAGCAGCGCGGAGTTCACCTTCGATACCAGTTTGGTCGTGAGCTTGGCGTGCAGCCCCGGCGTGTCGTTGTCCTCGGCGGACGTTTCCTGGACCTTGGTGGGGATCAGCGCCGCGATGGAGTCCAGGCCCAGTAACCCGATCTCCAGCGTGCGCATGAGCGCATCGACCAGATCAATGGCCTGCTCTGCGGTATCGGGCTTGACGATGAGCAACCTATCGTTGTCGATGCCATGAACCGCAGCCCATACCGGGTCATAAGTGTGCTCCGCATCGACCAGCGCAACCTGCTCGTCCGGGTATCGCTGCTGGTACAACGCCAGCGTCTTGAGCATGACGGTGGTCTTCCCGGAGTGCTTCGCGCCGGAGAAGTCGTTGACCTTGCCACGTATGATCCCGCCACAGAGCGCCATGTCCAGGGTAAATACCCCAGTGGACAGACGAGGCGGCTGGTAGACGCTGCTGCCCTTGACGATGGTGTGCTCGCCTTGGTTCTTGCGGATCGCTGCAACAACCTGATCCAGTTCCCGGGGTGCCGCCTTCTCCGCCCCCTCTTTGACGCCTTGGACCTTCCCTCTAACCCGTGTGCGTGCCATGTTATTTCCTCTTTGTGCCCATCCATGCCGTTTCTTCTTCGCTCAACTTCTCGGCAACGAAGTCGGAGGCGTCCCGGTACGTCTGCTCGATCTTCCCGGGGTGGCAGGGGATCGTGACGCTGACATCCAGGCGCAGAGAATTATAGTCCCCCAAATTGTAGGTGCCGCCCGCGCTCACCCGAACGAAAGCCGGCTCTACGCCAGCGGGGAAATCAACCTCACCCAGGGTTTCTTGCTCTTCTTCTTCGCTGCCGTAAGCGCCGGAGCGCGTGGTGCGTTTGATGGTCTCGCTCTTGGCCGCCGACCTCGCCCGAGCGGCAGCGGACCGTAGTCTGCGTTCTGCCATGATGGCTTCCTTTCTGGTTTAAATATTGTGCGCCCGGTAGCCTTGGATGCGCTGGAACATCCGGTGGCGTACGTCTTCGTGTTGTGCGCAGTAGTAGGCGAATTCCTGTTCATGCAGGGCCAACTCCTGCCCGATGATCTCCAGTTCTCCTACCGTGTAGACGCGCAGGCCCCGCGCCGTTTCCCGCATATACGGGGCCGGGACCAGATCGCGGTCCAGCCAGCGCCGGAAGTTCGGGACCGACTTACCTAGCGCAGCCGCCGCTTCGGGGACCGTGTAGGTCTCGACGGTGGTGGGCTGTTCGAGGTCTTCGTGCGTGATCTCGCGGAGGGTTCCTGCGGTAAGGAGTCCTCCCTGGAGCGCGCTCGGACGGAGCGGAACCGCTCGACGATAGCTGCTTCTTGAAGCCTCCTTTGCTTTTTCACGGATTCCGGGGTCAGTAGCGTATTTATCCCGTCTCTGTTGGTTTCGATCCGGTGTGCTTTTAAATCGGTTACCCGGCTTTCCGTTTCGCGTAATAACTGGTTTGAGCGGCATGGCGTGGTACTCCCGTCATCGTTCCATTCATAAAGGACAGCGTTGTCTTTCAGATAGTCTCGGACCCGATTCCCAAATGAATGCAACAGCCTGTAGTTGTTCTCGTCCACGATGGTAACCCAGATCGGCAAGATATCGACCTTGCCGCGCTTGATCCGCCCGTGGACCTGCTCTGCTACCCCGCGCGGCGTGATGTCTATGCCCGCCGTCAATCGTGGTACATCTACTCCCTTCTGGAACATCCCGTACGTCGCCAGGATAATCCTTGCATGCTCCTTGATCCATTTCAGTCGCTCCTTCGGCGTCTTCTTCTGGACCATGGTCAGTTTGACGGGGGTGTAGTCGGTGCCCGGCTCCCAGCCCTGCGGCCGCCTTGGCGGTTTGGGGTCTTTGACCCATTGCCAGACCGGATGCATACCAACGTACAGCCCGATCTCTTCTTCCTCCATGCCGAGGTAGTAGAGCAATTCCTTGATCTCGTTCAACTGCTCGATCCGGTCGCTCAGGACCAGAACGTCTCGCCCGCTTTCGTAGAGCCATTGAATGGCTTCCGCGACCATCAGATTCCGGGGGCCGTCTTCCGAGACCTCCGTGATAATCCGACCTACCTTGGGGGAAATGTTCGCGTACCAGGAATATACAGTCGGATGACGAAGAATGTAAACAGCCGACTCGTCGTGCTCCGCGTCTGCGGCAACTCTCACCGGGCCGAGGTTGTAGTCGAGGGCCTTCTGCAACCCGTCTCGCCGTTTGGGCGTGGCCGACACCGACAGCCGGCGTGACGCGGAGAACTGGGATAGCGTGGTTTGGAACGTCGGCGCGCCCGTGGTGTGTACCTCGTCGAATATGACGAAACCGAAGTAGTCGTAGAAGTCCCGCGCGAACCTCTTTTGCGTCAACGTCTGGATCATGGCGACAACGACCGGCTTGCCCTTGTAGTCGCATTTCGTGCCCTGGACGATACCGATGTCTTCCCGCTTGAACCCGAAGTGCGGTATCAGCGTTTCGTCAATCCATTGGTCTCGCAAGTTCTCCTGGTCTACCACGATCAGCGTGGTGCGGCCAAACTGCGCAGCGACGTAGAGGGAGGCGATGGTCTTGCCGAAGCCTGTCCGCGCCCGGAATACCACGTCGTAGTAATCGCCGAAGCAATCCAGCAGGTCCGCGACTGGCTCTTCCTGGTAGTCCCGCAGGCTCGGTACGCGCGGGAACCGGGCAGCATGCCCCTCGGACGTGCAGTCCTCCCATTCGATCTGCAATTGATTGCAAAACCGAATCCCGAATTGGCGAGGGACAGAAAGAAACTTCCCGTCCTCTGCATAGACCGGAACCTTGATGTCTGCCTCCGCCCCCATCGGTCGATACTTCAGGGTCAGTTGGCGCTTCAGGCTCTTGGTATCTACTTGAGAGATGGGAAGTTTCATCGCCCCAGACAATTGCGCCTGGGGCATGGCCTACGCTCCGCGACGAAGGGCCGCGCGACGCGACGCTACCGAAGCCCCGGTGCGGCGCGGAGGATCGGCGTCCTGGCCGGCATCGTCCGCAGGGTCCGCATCCTCGGCGGGCGCAGAACGACGCGCAGCCGCGCGGCGGGCAGGTTGTTGGGGCGGATCATCGTCAGTCTCGGCGGCCTCGCTGCGACGAGTCGTGCGCGAACGCTGCGGGGGATCGTCATCAGCTTCCGCCGCTTCGCGTCGGCCCCGGCGAGCCGGAGGATCGACATCATCATCGGGCGGTGCGCGGCGGCGCTCACTGCGGGATTCTGCGGCATCGTCTTGGTCCTCGGTTTCGGCGTTGCGGGATCGGCGGGCGCTGCGGCTGCGCGGAGCGTCGTCGTCGTCCTGGTCCGCGTCGCGGCTGGGTCGGGCCGAACGGCGGCGCGGAGGATCATCGTCATCGTCGCGGTCGCGGCGACGGCTGCTGCGGCCGATCTCACGGTCGTCGTCCTCGCGGTTACCCGTGCTGGCGGCCCCGCCGACCAGAGCGCGCAGTTGCTTGTCGGTCATTTCGGGGAAAATGGCCTCGTAGTCGAACGGCTCGTCACCGATGACTTCGTGGACCTTGCCTTCCTTGTCCTCGTACTCGGTAACGAATTCCTGGAGTTCGTCTTCCTCCATGAAGTCGAGGAATTCGATGTCCCCGCCGATGGACGCATCCTTCTCGCCGTCGCGGGTCATTTCCAGGCGCATGCCGCGCAGCGTGCCGTGCTTCTCGTAGAGCCGCGCGATCTTCTTCTGCTGCGCCGGCTTGACGACAAGCAGCTTCTTCGACCACTCGACTTCATCGCCGTCCGCATTGGTGTAGGGCGTGAGGTCGATGATCGTGAGATACATCGCGTAGTAGGAGGGGCGATCCGACGCAGCGCAGACCGGGCAGTTGGCCGTGGCGTCGATGCAGGGCGTGAAGAGGGACCAGCGCTTCGTACGGGCATCCTTGAGTTGGTGCTCATACCGGAAGAAGTCCGGGCTGTCATCGACGATGACGATCTCGCGGGTCTCCCCGACCGAACAAAAGAAACGGAACGGCTCACGTACCCGGTTCTTTGCGGCTTCGCGTCGTGCTTCGGCGCGGTCCTGTTCTTCCTGCATCTTCTTGAGTCCGGCCGCGCCGCGATACTGCGACGTTCCGGTCACTTCGGTCCGCGCCGGAGCGCGTCGAGCGGTTCTTGCGGTTGCCATGAGTTGACTCCATGTAAACGATGACCAAACGGTCCATCAACGCCTTGGCAAGATGGCCTGGAACTCCAGCCAGGATCAACTTACCTCGGTCCTTCGTGTTCGCAGGATTGATGACGTTCGCTCCCCGCCCGTAGACGGAGACCTGGACCGTGCCTCGGGCGAACCCGAAGAGCGTCCCAGATGCGATTGTCAAAACCCTTCTCGAACCTTTTCCTTTGCCTGTTACTGCGGGTATTTCCAGTGCCAGGACGACGCATTTGCCATCCTTGAGCGGCATCAATCTATCCAACAAAAAGTCTGGGTTTCCAGGACATCTCCGGGATGTCGTTCGTTTGCGATCTTGTGTCATCGCGTTCTGCGAATATAGCGTCTAGGCTTCTCATCGTCAACGTACAGGGTTGACTTCTCGATCATCTCGTCGAACTCTTCGGGCAGCATCTCGCCTGGGTCTTTCAACCAATGGCCGCCGCCCTTCTCGTTCGGGTTTTCGATCCACACCCTGGGGTATTTGACATTCAATACCGTCAAGTATCGCCAGAGTTGCTTGGACGCGGTAGCAGCACCGTCTTTGCCTGCCTTGTCGTTGTCGTAGAAGGTGTAGACCTTCTTGCCGATGTCTCGGAAGATCGCGGCCTGATAATCCGTCATGGTGGAGTGCATGACTGCGCAGCCGGGCTGTCCGCATTCCCAGGCATTGGCGTAATCGAACAGGCCCTCGACAACCAAGACGTGTCGCCCGGCATCCTGAACAGCCAGATGCGACCCCAGAACGCAATGCGCCTTCTTCAGGCCGTAGTAGTCTCGGACCTTCAGTTCTGCGGACTTGTGGACCGCCCGCCCGCTGAAGCCATACAGGAGACCGTCTGGCCCGCGTACAGGGAACAGGATGCGCTTCTGCCGGTCGCTGTTGGTGTCGCCCGGGTCATACAGCAGTTCCAGCCGGCGCGCGGTAGCTTCGGAGATGCCCCGCCCACGTACATAGGGGTGATTGTACGCCGGAGGATACAGGTCCATGTAGATGCCCTCGTCGATGGGCATGGCGATGTCTTCCATCCGCGCCCGCTTGGTGGCATCCCAGCCCTTCAAGGTTCGAGGCCCCAGGAATTCTTCCTTCTCGATCTCGCGCACCAGACTATCCAGGTCTTCACCGGAATAATCCGCGTACTCCCGGATCAGTGCATGGAAGGGCTTCTTGGTGTGGCAGGTAAAGCAATTTCCTGACACTATAAATTCGCCCAATACGAAAGCGTGGTGGCCTTCAACCTCTGCGCAATAGACCTCCTCGCGCCGATTTGTCGGAGTAACGGACACGATCCGCCAACGCAGTCTGTCATAGTCGTTCGTAGACGCCTCGAAGCGCGCCCGCTGATCGTCCCGGATAAACAACTCTGGGGAGAGGCTGGAGCGTACGAAATTGAGTCGATAGATATGGGTATCTTCTGCCCCGAATCCTCGACGAACTTGGTGATTGATAGGGTAGGTGGCAATACCTAGACGCAAGCAAATGTCTCGTACGTACTCCAGGTCTTCCCGCCGCGCAGAGTTGAGACAAGTCAGGCCCCGTTCATCCACGCAACCATCCGTAGCGAGGTAGCCGGCGAGAAAGCCTAGCAAATATCGGTCCGACGAAGTTGCTTCAGGCGAGAGCTTCATGAAACCAAATCGCCCGCTAAGTGCGCTCTTGTCAGGATACTCCGTCCGGTTGGTGGCTATTCCCGCCAGATACCTACTCAATTGTCTCTTTTCTCCGAATAGCTCCACTCGCCCATGAGCGCCCCGCGCGGTGCCGTCACCGAACATAACTCCGTGCAAAACGCCCGTTTTGTCCAAAGTCCAATCTTGGCGTCTTGCCGGTATAGTCGTCTGCAAATACGCATTGGGGCGCAGGGTTTCGGTAACTCGTTCGCGTTGCCTGCCCCCGCCTTCGGGGACTTCAAACCAACGATGATTGGCCGTAGCGTATATCGTCCTGCTGACCCCATTGCGTTTGAGTTCAATAGCGTACAAACGCTGCCGCCCGAACGAGCGAAAAGGCGCTCTCTGCCAAGAACCGTCGGGCATCAACAACTCCGGTTCAGTACCGGCCAAGTCTCTGGCGAGGCGTATACCGTCGCGCGTGATAACCTCGGTTTCGCCTGCTAGGCAATTGCAGATCGAGACATCGTTGTCGCTGACGTGGATGCCGAACGACGGGGAGCTATCGTGCCCCTTCTCGTGCTTCCAGGTCGCCAGCGGGCAGGGCATGGATACCCAGTCTCCGACATCGCGCATGGGATAGTTCGGACCCCATACGTCCCGAACGACCTCTTTGATGACATCCCGATCCATAGCTTACTTGCGGCCCTTGACTTTGACCGGCTCGACGGTGATCTTGCTGCCCGTCTTCGCGGCGGCGGTTTCCTCCTTCGGCAGCTTGGCATATTCCCGGTCGCTGAGGACTTTCTTGACCTCCCCGATCTGGACCTTCACCAACCCCCAGAACTCGTCCTGCTTGCCCATCTTCTTCAGGTAGTTGAACAGATCGATGACATCAATGTCCGTGCTGGCGCGGGACATCGTGTCTTCGATAACCGCCCGGTAGCCGTGGTTGATGACCTCGCCGCTGATCTTGCCGTCGTGTATCAGCTTGGCGATCTCCGCGACCAGAATCTCACGGCGAGTTGTCGCCTCGCGCAGTTCCGCATCGACATCTGCAATCAATTGCAAACGGTTCCCGATCTCCGCAATAGCCTCATCGGACGGGGAGGCCGGGGAGGCTGCGCGGGTGCGCCGAACAACGCGGGTCGATGCCTCGGCTGCGGCCGGCTTCGCGGCGGCGGTGCGCCGCAGGGTAGTGATACGGCGGGCCGCCGTGGCGTGTTGGACAGGCATGGGTATCTCCAGTGTGGGTAGTCATAATTTACCGCGTGGAAGACCGCGAGTCCTGCGACACGCGAGTCCTTCTGATAATACGTGACGGCCGGGCAGGTGCGGTATCCGCCGTACGGGCGACCCGGCGCATCGGTTGCTTTGCCTTCGGCACGGCCGGGGATACCCGGACCATGCGACGGCGACGCTCGACGACCTCGACGTTCTCCGGCTCCAGGTCCGTGGGCAGCGTGTATGGGCTGCGCAGGATGCGGCCGTCGTTGGGTGGACGCTTCTGCGCCGGAACGGCGATCAGCATCTTGCCCTCCTTGTCCTTCAGGTGCTCGGAGTTGGCGAAGTCGTAGGGGCGATCCAGAGAGAAATCAGGCAGTTCGTATATCTCGCCCAGGTTGAGTCCGAAACCGGCCTCGGCCAAGATCGGTGCCTTCATCGTCCGACCGAACCAATCCTTGAGCGGGTTGGACTCCATGTAGCCCTTCAGCGTCTTGAGGCCCCAGTCCAGATACTCGCATTTGACGTAGGCCACGATAGCGTCGTGGACAAAGCCGACGAACTGGAAATACTGGGGGTCGATCTCGTCGTTCATCCGGCCGAGCGCCATAACGCCCAGGCTGGAGCCGAATTCCTGGACGGGACTGTTGATGGCCTGCCGACCGGCTTCCGCCTGGATACCTTCTTCCGGCGAGTCGATCATCGGCAGATGGCGGCGCAGACCCGAGTACGACCGGACATACTTGTTCTTGGCGGCCAGGGCGCGCATCCTCTCGTGCCACAGCGGTAGGCGGCTGTACTTCTTGAAAAACGCCGCGCGGATGCGCTTCGACTCGTTCTCGGTGAACTCCACTCCGTATTGCGTCTTGGCGTAGCCAATGAACTTGCGCCAACCCATGCCATAAATGAATCCGAAGTTGATGGCCTTGGCCTTGGTCCGCCATTCCTTCTGCTTGTCCTTCGGCATCTGCTTGAACTGGGCCTCGGAGACGCCCAGAACGACGCATGCGGTGGTGATGTGGATGTCCCCGCCCGTCTGGTAGATTTTGATGATCGTGGGGTCGCCCGCCATGTCGCCAGCGATGCGCAGTTCGGCCTGCGACAAGTCTACTTCCAGGACGTAATAGCCCGGGGGCGCGACGAACATCTTACGGTAGGTCATCGCCATCTGGCCGCGCTTCGGGAAGTTCTGTCCGTTCGGGTTATCCGAGGACGTGCGACGTGTGACGGTCTTCGACAGCGAGTAGTTCGGCCGGACCTTACCATCGACTACGTACTTGTTGCGGAAGCCGATGATATTGGTGGACAGCAGCCGTTCGTTCTTGACGTATTCCGCCAACTCCATCGTGAATGGGCACTCATCGAAGAAGTAGGGCAGATGGTCCTTGCTCGACGTGCTGGCAACGCGCATGCGCTCCGGCAAGTTGGCCGTAGTCTTGGTCCAGACGACAGGCTTCAGACGGAATCCCTTGGGATGGGTGAAGAGGATGTCGCGCAAGAAGTCCTGGCGCGAGAACGCCAGCGCTGCGGCCGGGTCGTTCTTGAATCGCGGGTCTGCGACGTGCTGGCGCTTGATCTCGCGGGGAACCTGGGCCAGCAGAGACTGCCGCTGCTCTTCCACCTTCTGGCTCAGGAACTGCTGGAACTCGGGCAGCGCTCGTTCGTCGTCAACGAACATACCTCGCGTCTCGATGGCCGAGAACGCATTCAGGCCAGGGATCGAAACCCGGCAATAGTGGTTCCAGTCGCCGTCGTCTTCCATGACCTTCCTTTCAAGGGTGAGGTACAAGCGGTAGGCTGCGATGGTGTCCCCGCCGACGTACGGGATCATGTCGTTCCAAGGAACCTCCCACATGCGCTCCTTGTTGTACTTCGCGTCGAACCAGTCCGAGTATGCAGCCATCTCGGGGCAGTGAATCTTGACCATCGAGGCCAAGTCCTTGTTCATCGCGTTTTCGTCGTAGACGGCCGCCAACATCAGGGAATCGCCGCCGATTCGGAAACGAATACCCTCCGTCATCCAGAGAGCCACGTTGTCGAACTTCAGGTTGTGCCCGACGACCAGCGTTTCCTCGCGGCAAAGCAACTTGCGCAGTTGATTGCGCAGCTTGGGCCTGTCCTTCTCGGGTATCGAGTGGCCGGGCATGTCCCAGGGCAAGACATACGACGTGTTCTCGTCCACGGTGAACGACATGCAGAGGATTTGGAACTTGGGTTTGAAGAACGACTTGCCTTCGTGCAGAGCGCGCTTGTAGCCGCGAACGTCTACGCCGCCCCGGAACCAACTCAGGCCGGTGGTCTCCGTGTCGAACGCCAGCAACTCGGGCTTCATGTCGATCAGGAACTGGAGATCGGTGACGACTTTATAGTCTCCCGCCCGGACATCGCCCGCCTTGCGGGCATCGAAGCCAGCGGCGACCAGCCGGCCCAGCGCAGCGGCATCAGAAGCCAGGAACGGCTCGTTCTCGGGGTAGCGTACTGCTTGGCCGGGATGCAACATGGGCATGAGCATCTGACGGAATTCGTCCGTCTGCTGGCCCAAGCCCCGCACCTTGGTGATCTTGACCGACCGCCCGACAACCTGCGATGTAGGCTCCGCGCCCAGGGAGATGATCGCGTCTGGCTTGTACTCCTTGATCGCGTTCACCATGTGCTGGCGGCAATGCTTGTGGATGGTCTTCTTCTCTTTGTTGGTGTACTCGTTCTGGTCATACGGGCAGAGGCAGATGGGGTGGTAGTTGAAATCGTCGTCCTCGAAACCCTCGGTCTTCATGTGCTTGAGGAACATCTTGTGCGTAGCAGGAGGCATCGCCCGGTCTTCCTTGACGCCGGGTTTCGAGATTGGATCGACCACGACCATGAAGCGCGCTTCGTCGATGTAGTCCGGCTCCCAGGGCCTGTGCTCCCCCTCGATAGGGCAACCCTTGCAGAGTTCAGGATCAAACGCCATTGCCGGCCTCCCGTTTCTCTTTGACCTGGGCGCAGGTATTGCTGAGTTCGACCAGGGCGTTGTCAAGTTCGATGTAGGCCCTGTCGATCATCTCCCGCGCAACGACGACCGCGCGTGCCTGTCGTGCAGCTTTGACAGACAGCGGATTGAACTTGTGGTCGCGCATCCACTGCGCATCCAGAAAATCAATTTCGTTGATCTTGTACGGATCGGTGTTCATGTCCTTGGCGTTCATTCTCCCAGGCCCTCATTGTTGTCGCCCAGAACCTCGTCCTCGGGTATCGCGGAGAAGTTCAAAGGGGCAAAGCGAAAATGGAAGTTCAGGGTGCCTTCTTCACCCTCCCGGCCTTTCATGAAAAAGACCTCCCGGCTGCGCGCCGGCTCGATGGTGTTGCCCGGGCCGAGACGGATGACCAGCGAGCCGTTCTGGACCAGTGCGTCGGACATACCGACCGTTTCCAGCGAGCCATCTTTGCCGCCTTTGCCCGCCATCCGGTTGAACTGCGTGGTGCAGACCACGGGCAGGTTGCGCGACAGCGCGATCATCTTGAGTTCGTCCGCGACGTAGGCGACTTTCTCGGTGCGGCTCATGTTTCCCTTGACCGAGGGCTTCAGCAGGTAGATGCCGTCGAGGTAGATGCCGTCCGGCCGCATGTCCTCGCATGCTGCGTCAATCTCGGAGACCTGCGAATTGAAGCCGAGGCTGATGACGTGGATGAGCATAGCGCGAGACAGTTCCTCGAACATCTCGGTAATGCGGCGCTGGTCGTAGGTACTGACCCGCCCGGACTTCAGTATCTGAGGGTTGATGCCGGTGGCGATTGCAGCCAGCCGGCGCGCGATCTGCTCTTCGTTCATCTCGGTTGTGCCGACCAGGATGCGGTGGCCCGCCATGATGGCAGACCAGACCTGCCACAGCAGGAACCATGTCTTGCCCATGCCTGGACGGGCGACCCAGAAAACGAGGTCGGCGTTCTGGTAGCCATCGGTGATCGTATCGAACTCGGGCCAGCCGCTGGTCAGGCCCGTCAACTCCCGGGTAGCGAGGGCGGAAGCCCGAAGCCGGTTGACAACCCGCTGGCCCAGTTGCTGGGCGTTGTAGACGCGGTTGACTGGCCGCCCGGCTCGCAGGGCCTGGAGCATGTCGTAGGCCGCCTGGGCGGCCCGCTCTATGGCCTCGCTGGTGGTTTCCTCCAGGGCAGACCGGAGGTTCGGGAAGACCTCCTTGGCCTGAGCGTTGGCGAATCGGTTGTAGCAGTTCGCCTCGTAGTATTCGGCCGTCTCCCGCGCGTTGCCGATGTTGACCCCGGTGTTCTCGCGGATCGTGGCCGCCTGCGGTAGCGACCCGAACTCACGATAGTGGCGGATGGCGTAGCGATGGGCCTCAACCTCCGGCCCGTCGATCAGTACCTGCCCGTCGAGCTTCAGCAGGATGCCCGGCTTGTTCTCGTTGATGCAGGCCGCTATGAGTTTCAGACCCTCGCTCATGCTTTCGCCTTTTTCTGGAGGTTGACGATCTTGGCCTTGCGAATCAGGCAGTCCACCAGACCGGAGGGCATCTCGGATGCATCGGCGATTTTCTGGAGCGGCCCCGCGCCGCTGGCAATGTAGTTCCCCTGCTCGTAGAGATGCCGGCGCAAGAACAGCGTCATGTCGATGGCCTGCTGACGCGACAGCGCGCCGAAGAGCGGATCGAACAGGTCGGGGATCGCCAGATATCCGCGCTGCGTGTGGCGGACAAACCTGGAGATTTCCCCATCCGCATCCATGAACGCGCCGCCATGGTACATCTCCAGCGTGCGGGCGGCAGACCCCAGGAACGAGAACCGCAACGAAGCGCCGCGCAGAACCAGGGCCTTGCTCAACGCCGCGCATGCGACCGTGCGTTCGTGCTCGGTGCCGCCCGTGATGTAGATCAGCGTTTCATCCATCTCCAACAGAGACGGCAGTTCATCTCGCAAATGCCCCAGCCCCGCATTCGTCATCGACTCCCGGTCGTACCAAACCGTGGCCGGTACGCCGGCCTCCCTCAGCTTTTGTTCGTCGGCCGCGATCTTCGCGTTCGACTTTCCCACGTTGATAGTCGTCATATGCCCTATTCTTCGTCATCAGTCTGGAAACGGGTGTCCTCCCCCAGGATCGAACGGCCCGCGCGCCGCGTCTTCGCTACTTCCTGGGCGGTGCGCTGCGCGATCCCGAACATGCGATTGCGCTCTTGGCGCAGATGCTTGTTCGAGCGGTCGAGGCGATCTACTTCGCGTTGTAGCGCAGAGACCTTCTCATCGGCAATCTTTTTGCCCAGGTCTTCGTAAGCACCGACCTTGTAGGCGGAGTAGTGCCGCGCAAACCAGGAGAACTTCAACGCGATGGTCCAGGCGTCGGGGTTCGGCAGCATGTCGTCGGCGTGGACCGTGGTGCCCGCCTTGCGGGCTTGGCGCAGGCCGAAGTTGTAGCGGTGTGCGAGGTCCGCCCAGTGCATGACGACAAAGCTGAGGAAGCCGCGCAGGTCTTCGACCTGATGCTCCTTGGCTCGCTTCTTCATCAGCCCATACGACTTGTCGGTCACCAGGGTGCGGGGAATGTCCACTTGTTCGTCGAGGATCAGGCGATCCAGGATCGCTTGTAGCTGGGCCTTGGATAGCGTGGAGACCTTGGCGCTGCCCGCCCTCTCCGCCCGCTGCGTGCGAGAGCGAGCGGTGACCCGCTCAACCGTCTGTAGGGCGGATTCTGTTTTGCAATCAATTTCAATTTGCCGGTTGACTCTGGCCCTCGGCCGCGCAGCGGTCGAAGAGAAAGCGTCAGCTTTCTTTTCTTCCTTTTCTACTACAGATACGGAGTATCTGTTATTTGGTCTATGCGTGGCATAGTCCCCCCTCTCTGCCACGCATACCCGGGTAGCGCGGGGGTTTTTGGGCAATTTCAGGTGCATTTCCGGCTCCAATTCGCTGACGGATCGGTAGTTCAGAAGGGTGGCGATCTGCTTATCCACGGCAATGGCGTGTGCTTTTGCCGTGCGCGGAGCGAGATTCAGGTACTCGACGAGGGTGATTCCGCTCGCCTGGATAGCCGCCGCCGACTTGATGGCGCGGTCCTCGACCTCTTCGATGTTGTCGATCTCCTTGAAACGGTCCATATTCAGGCCGTACTCGTGCGCGTCGTCGCCGCCATCGTGGCGTTCGGCCGCGCGGCGGATGATCCAACCTTTGTCGATCAGGGAGTACAGCGCCTTGCGGATCGTGGACGGCGACATGGGAAGGCCGCTGCAAATGCGCGCGCCGTCGTCGGTCACGACCCCATCGGTGAAGTGTCGAAAGGGGATGCGTTCGGCTTCCTTGCCCCAGCGTAATGTCCGGGACTTAACAAACCGTAGCACTATGACTTCAAATGCTGTGAAATTGGACTGGTAGAGATCGAGGTATTCATCTACAATTGTTCCTGTTGCGTTGGTCACCCAGTGCTTCAGGCCCTTCCCAGAGCCAAACCCCTTAAGCCCCCGCCCGCCAGCGGGGGTTTTTCTTTGCATGAGCATACTGCCTCCCTAGTTAATGCTCTCGATGATCCGGCAAGGGTATCTGCCGATCTTGCGACCATCTCTGGACCTGACCTTGCCCAGGGCTTCGAGTTGCCGCAAGCTGTTCTGCGCTGCCACGAAGGACATGGCTGTCGCCTCGCCGGCCTTCCGGGACGAGAACTCGACCGGCGCGCCGCCGCTCTCCAGCATTCGGAGGTTGAGGTAGGCGTACAGTCGAACGTCGTGCGCGGACAAGGCTTGGTCGGTTGCGGCAGACAAAACGCGGGCGAATGCGCCGTCCATTGCCGGTGCAGTCATGGTTGGTATCCAAGGGTTGATCGTGAAAAAAGAGTTTACAACGGATACCATCCCACGTCAACCATAGGGATTAGTCCGGGATTAGGGCAAAAGAATGGCCCGCAGGGCGGGCCAGGACGGCGCAGGAGCGTCGATCAGCCTGGGTACGTACCTTCCAGGGTCCAGCCCTCGTTGAAGACCGCCCGGGCCGAGATAAGCAGTACCTTGCCCTCTTCGCTGGACGGGTCGATCCCGCCCAGGCGGCAAAGATTCAGCCACTTTACCTCGACCTGCCGGGCGGCGTCGTAGCCCGAGAATCCCTTGGCCTCGATCAGCGTGTGGTAGCCGGCGAGCTTGCCGTCCTCGTTGTAGAGGCAGAGGGAGATATCCCAGTTCTGATTCAGTTCGTTGAACGTGATCTCGGTAGCGCGACGGACCTGCTGCGCGCCCAGGAAACCGAGGGAGAACCTGTCCGACTGCATCGCCTCCACATCGCCTTCGGGCGAGAAGTCGATGACGAGTTCCTTGCCCGTGTCGATCGTGCGTTCCGCGATAGCCTGCATCATGCTCTCCGCGCGGACCGCGTGCTCCATGTAGTTGGTGATGACTTTCATCTCGATCTCCTGGGGCGCGGTTCAGCGGCGGGCGACGTTCGTGCCGGGGTTGGTGGCGTAGAAGTCGGGCTTGCGCTTGTCGTCGCGGTTCGACGGGTCGCTACCGGCCAGAGCCAGTTCAATCGCCTGGGTGGCCTCCGCGCAACCCTTGCCCTGGAAGCCATCGGCGTCCACGACCGTGGAGCCGTCCGGCTGAACCGTGATGATGACTTGCTTCTGTTTCATGGTAATTCCTTCTGGAGTTGTGGGCAGGTGCGGCGCGGCTTAGAAGCCGGTGACCACGAGCTTTTCGACGCCATCGCTGCCGGTGATCCGGCGCGTCGAGTAGCCCTTCCTGCGGGCCTCGATCTGGGCGGCGTTGATGGCGTACGCCTGGAAGAACTTGCCCATGCGAGCCTGCTGGGCATTCTCGGGCTTGCTGGCCTTCGCGCCCAGGATACGGTCGATGTGGCCGGCGAAGAAGTCGGTGCGGGCCTCGTAGCTGCCGTCCTCGGATTTGTAGAGGCCGATATCGTAGGGCGCGTCGCCCAGCTTGATGACGTAATCGGCTTTGCCCAGGCCGGCTTGATTGGCGTAGTAAGCGCGGGGCGTGGCATTCTGTGCCAGGGAAATCTTGATGCCTTTGGCCGCCAGTTCGGCCACTGCGGCTTCCAGCGCGGGGATGCTGACAATCTTGATACTCTTGACAGACGTGGTGTGAGACATGGTTGGCTCCTATGAGCGAAGTGTTTGACGAAAGGCCAACGTACGAGAGGATTTTACGCTTGGTTTTTGCGGTTCAGGTTGGACACGAGCAATTAATTGATCTTCCTCCTTCTGGATGTATTCGTCGGGTAGCGGGATTCGGCCGCAGAACCCTATCAGCATTTCCCGGGCGCGTATGTCCCGCTCTGTCTGTAGGTCCAGGCGATGGAACCTGTAGAAGATGTGGTTCAACTCCATCGAACAGCGCTGCCAGTGCTCCAGCGACACAGCAGACAGTACGTTGACCAGGGTGTTCTCCGGTTGCCAGTTCTGCCGGGCGTTCGCTGAGAAGGTTGCCACAGCCTCCAAGAAGCGCCGCCGCGCGCGGGGCTGGGGCAACCCCTCAGACAGGCTGAGAATGGTGGTTCTCTCCTGCCTGGGGTGAATGACCGCTTCATCCGGGATGCCGAGGATTACAGACAGCGTGCCCGGACCGGCGTGGATGCGAGGTTCAGACATTTTGCAATCAACTTCAAACGCTGGACCTGCGCAGGCGGCCGATGCGGCGGACCGGCTCCTGCGCCATCTCGCGTACGACAACCTTGCCATCGGAGACGACGCGCTGCAAAGACGGCCGTGGCGTGGACTCGGGCGAGACGATGTTGATCTGGAAGTTTTCCTCGATCTCTTCCCGGCTCATGAAGTTGCGCTCGTACTGCCGCGCGATTTCCAGGCCGGAGGTCTTCAGCTCTTCCACACTCAGCAGATCGGCGTTGCCCTGGAAAATGATGTACTGGTCGCCCAGCAGGCTTTCGCGCCCGGTGGGCAACTTGGCCGAGACCGCCAGGAAGGCCGCCCCCTCGCGCAGGCGCAGAAAGATGGCCCCATCGGAGATTCGGACGCGGTTGCGAGTCCGGCTGATCTGGAACAGCAGGATCGTGCCCGGTTCGTGCTGGACGCGGTTGGTGGAGAATCCGCCGCCGATCTGTGGATGCGCGGTGGCGTGGACGTATTGATCGAAGCCCGGCCGGCGCTTGCCGGTGTTGACGGCGCTCTCGCGCTTGAACGGGCCTTGGACCCGGAACGACGCCACGGACAGCGAGGCGTTGGACAGGTTGATCTTGCCGTAGGCGATGGTGGCTTCCATGTAGCGAGGGCCGCTGCCCCCGTTACCAAAAAGCATGTCGATAGAGGCTTGAGTCATGAGGGTCTCAGTGAAGGTTGCGGCGCGGGGTGCGGACGATGCGCGCGGCGGGCTGGGTCGGTTCCGACTCGTCGGCCGTGGGCTTCTCGGTGCCATTGTAGGAGACCGAGATGGCGTTCTGGGCCGCCCACTCGATGATTCGATCGATCTGCGCCTTGTGCGACTTCGACAGCGGAACAATGGCCTTGAGGGCGGCCAGCAAGTGGCGCATCTCCAGGTCGTCGGCCTTCTGGTCGTTGTAGGCCAGGATCAGCGCATCCTTGACGGCCTGCTCGATCTCGGCCGGGACGTAGCCCTCGCTCTGCTCCAGGAACCGCTTGACCTCCGTTGCGCTGTAGTTCTCGATGTTGCGCTTGCGCTTGCGCAGATGGACGGCCAGGACTTCCCGGCGCTCTTCGTCGTTCGGCAGGCCCGTGGAGAAAATCTGGTCCATCCGACCCTTGCGGGTCAGTTCGGGCGGCAGACCCTCGACGCGGTTGGCCGTCATGACGACGAAGACCTGGGACTTGGTTTCCTGCATCCAGGTGAGGAACGCGCCCAGAACCCGGCTGGACGTACCGCTGTCCCCGCCGCCGCTACCGATGCCGCCCAGACCCTTGTCGATCTCGTCCGCGAACAAGACCAGACGGCCCATGTCCTCGACCATTTTCAGAGCCTGCCGCATGCGCGACTCGGAGTCCCCGATGAACTTGCTGAAGACGCGACCGAAGTCCAGGCGCAGCAGGGGAATGCCCAGCGTGCCGGCGATGGCCTTCGCCATCAACGACTTGCCGGAACCCGGAACGCCGGCCACGAAGATGCCCTTCGGCGGCTCGATGCCGAACTCCTTGGCCTCGTCGGAGAATGCATCCTTGCGGGCGGCGATCCAGTCCTTGAGGCGGTGCATACCGCCTACGTTGTCCAGGCTCTCGGCCGGGAACAGTTCCAGGATATCAGATTGCTTGACGACTTCGGTCTTGCCCTTGGCGATGCCGTCCATGAAGTTATCGGCCGTGACGCAGGGCTGGGCGTCGATGGACGCCTGAACGACAGAGATGGCCGCGTGCGTCTCGAACTCGTAGCGCGTCATGCCCTGGCCCAGCGCGCAAATGCGGTCCATCTCTTCGCTGGTGATCTTGGACGGCTTCTCGAACCCATTGCTGGTGTTGTTCTTGATGATGCGGTCCAGAACCTCCCGCAGTTCGGCGGCCGAGGGCGTGCGCATCTCGGTAACCAGGACCGTGCCGGTCGGCAGGGGCAGCGGGTTGTCGTTCGTGACCAGGATGATGCAGACGTTCGAGGTCGGCAGGATCGCAGCGTACTGCTGAAGCAGTTCGATGGCGTACGGGTTGTTCTCGATGAACGGGTGAGCGTTCATGTAAACGAAGTAGTGGATCGACGCGGCGTTGGCGCTGACGTTCGACGTGGGGTTGCGCAGGTCTTCCAGCGGCTTCAGCAGGGACTCGACGAAATCCTTGTTGTCGCCCTTGACGCCTTTGTTGTCCGTCAAGTTCTCGTTGGTGAATCGCCGCATGCCGTTGACGATATCCCATTCGTTGTACTGGTAGTTGGTGTCGGCCAGAATACTGCGCCGGAGAACCAGGGCCGCGCGAATCGACTCTCTGGTGCGAATCTGGATGAGAGACCCGCCCGCGTCAGCGAGCTTGAATACCTCGTCCATCAACAGGCTCTCGGAATGCTCCGAGGTCGTGACTTCGTTCGTCATGATGACTTCCTTGTATGTGAGGGGCGCTTTAGGCTAACCCGGTCTTCCAGGACCATGAGGCGTGCAATTGATTGCAACCTCGGAAGTCATCGTACTGGCTTATCAAATTTTTTGCAAGCGGGACACATGAAAAAGCCCGCCGAAGCGGGCCTGGACTACTTCTTTTGGTCGGGGGCTTTTGCCTTAGTGACGTAGGGTCGGAGGTAGTCTACCAGGGACCGCTTCCCCGCCGCACATTGCGCTGCGACGACGGCCAGTCCGGTAAAGTCCTGCTGCATGTCCCCTACCGCGTTACCGGGCCGGTCCCCCAGGGTGTCGCAGTAGCCCAGCCATTCATCTTTGACCCCGATCAGCGCGTTGCGGTACGTGTTGTCGGTTTGGTCTACCGTTTTGGTCGCGCAGCCGGCGACCTGGAGGGCGATTGCGGCGGCGCAGGCCGCGCGGCAGAGTTGTAGAGTTGTCGTGCGGCTTCCCATTGCTGTACTCCCTCTTCGGGTATCAGGACTTCATAGATTTCCTTGTACTGCTTGCGCAGCGTGGAGAGGCTGACGGCTATCTCCCCGCCCTGCTTGGTGATAGCTCCACGCAAGGCGCTCAATTCGGCGGCGATCTTGTCGGACCGCTGGTAGGTCTCGATGAGGTTTTGCCGCTCCTTGTCGAACTGCTCATGCATCGCCGTCTTCAGTTCGTCCAGTTCCTTTTGCTTGTTGCGCTGGGCGAACGAGTAGGAGGCGTAGGCGACGGACCCGAAGACCGCAAGGATGATGAGGCCCGCGAGGACGGCCAAGATCAGGTTGCGCACGCCGCTGGTGCCCGCGAAGAACGCTTTGATTGCTGTGAGCATGATAGCCTCAGAAGCGGGGGATGAATTGCGTGGCTCGGTCGAGATACTTCTGCCGGTCTTCCAGGCCCGTGGTGCCGCCGTTGATCGCCTTGACGACGGAGACGAACCCCTTGCGTACCCGGTCATCCAGACGGTTGTTCCACCAGAAGGCCCCCGCCGCGTCGAACCCATGAACCGGCTCCAGCAACAGTTCGGGGCGCGCGACCAGATCGAGTTCCAGAAGGAAGCCCATCAGCAGATGGTTGGTCTTGCCGGTGACCTGGATAGGGCCGTGGCCCGCATATCGCCGCCCGTCGCCGGATTCGTCGTTGCCCAGGGCATACGCGACCTTATTGGTCTGGTCCGAGGGCGTGGGCGGCCATGCCGCATTGAAGTTGCGTTCGTACTTCAGTTGCTGGGTGGTCGGCCCCCAAATCTCAGCCATCCACCGGAACTCGCCGCTCTCGTGCAGAAGGTTCGCCAGGAACATGGTGATCTCGTCGAACGTGTCGATCTCCCAGCGATCCATGGTCGAGGTAAGCAGCGGGGCGTACTCATCGGCCTTGGCCTGAGAGATGTTCGGGCCGATTCGACGCAGGATGTCGGGCGTGAGGATGAACATTCGTCAGTCCTTATTTGGAGGCGGCGCAGTCCGCGTAGAGCGTGACGACCGTGCGGGCGTACTGGCCCATGGCTTCTGCCGTGGTGACGCTCGGGTACTCCGGCAGCGTGGGGCAAGCCCTGCTGCGGTGGGCGCAGCCCGGCAACAGCATCAGCATTATCACAGCGAGAACGACCTTCTTCATGGTGACTCTCCAGCCTTCTTGATACGCTTGTTGGCTTCCTCGACCGCCCGCTTGGTGGCGGCGTTCTCCCGCGCTGCTGCGGCCGATGGCACGGCCGGCGCAGTCTTCAACGCCTTGTCGGCCTTCGTGGCGGCCTGCTGGGCAGTGCTGGCGGCCTTGCCTGTCTTTTCCGCCAGTATCGAGACCTGATTGGCTAGTTCCTGGATGCGGTCATCTTTCTCCTTCAGCAATAGGCCGTAGAAGTCCGCCTGCCGCTTGATCTCGATGCCGTGGGCCTCGTTGTTGTCCGCGATGTATTTGTTGAAGTCGGCGCGGATGTCGCGCCGCTCCGCCGTCGCAAGTACGTCGCGGGTGAACCAGCCCGTGCTCGCCCAGGCAACGCTGAGGAAGAGGCCGAGAGAAAACATTCTGGTGTAGAGCCAAGCCCGTTGCAGTTTGCATCGGGTGCTCACGGACATATTCTTCATTTGCCGTCTCCGCTTTCGTGACGTTCGCGCATTTCCTGGAGGTCTTGGTTTAGGCTTTCTACCTTTTCCTCCAGGGCCGTGATTTTGCCATTCAACTCCCCCACCAACTTGGTGAGATCGTTACGCTCTTTGGCAAACTGATCTGCGCGTTGTTCGGCTACGAGACGTGCCTGCCGTTCCGTTTCAGTGCGGGCGTTTGCTTTCTCCAGTTCCCGCGAGAAGAACTCCAGCATGCCCCGCTCGGCGCGGTCGGAAGCGATCTGCGTACCGTCTTTGGAGAGTCGCTGGCGGACGTAGAGAGCGCCAGTGATAACTGCCACTATCGCGCTTCCTATTGCCCCCCAGATGCCGGCCCCGGTGGATAGTACATCGTTCATTTCGCGCACCTGTGTTGGTGTTGGTTGGGTCGTAGTCATGACTACATTCATCGCCCTCGTGGTGGACGTGTAATCTGTCGATGAGCGATCCATTACCTACGCTCGATGTAGCCCGGTGAAGCAGGCGGCATATACCAGTTGCCCGAAGTTTACCCGGTACAAAAAGGGCGGTCCAGCACAATATCCAGGACCGCCCGAGGCGTGCAATTGATTGCAAAGTTTACGAGGTCGGAAACGCCGTGCTGCGCGGGATGTACCCGCCATCGTTGTTGTACCGGGACGCCTTGGTGAAGCGCACGTTGGCAATACTGAACTGAGAGAACGCGGTGGCTGTGTCGTACGGTATGGCCTCGCCCAGAGACAGCGGCAGGGTAGGGGCCTTCAAAGTTCCTATGGTGGAGAACTTCGCCATCATCCTGCCATCTCGGTAAAGCCGGGTCGTGTTCCCCGTCCGCTCGTAGCAGATACGAGTCCTGACGTTTTTACGCAGCATGCCGAACGTGGGATTAGAATCCACGTTCGTGCCGTCTACCGACGTGTAGAAATACATGACGTTCGATGACGCGCATACGGCGAGTGATCGCTCATTGGTATCTCTGCGATACAAACTCACTATGTCGTATGCCGTCGTCGTCGTCGTGGGATCGGTCATGGAGATGTCGAACTCCAGGCAAAAATCGCCGGAGACGGTGAAATCCGAGGCCGAACCAAACCGAACCGCGCCGCCCGGCTGGATGACCAGCATCCCATCAGCGAACGAGTTTTTGGTGGCATCTCGTTGGACTGCGGCCAAGGCGTGCGACGACAGGTCAGTCAGGTCGCTACTGAGCGGGGCCAGTAGCATGACATCCGCGAACTTCGCGTCCTGCGCCGCTGTGTCCTCGGCAAGCGGGGTCCAGTCAGGGAAAGGGCCGCCCGGAACCAGCGTAGGGACCGCAGGGTACTCGCTGGACGGCTCCAGGTACAGAATAGCGTCCGTCATGGGCGATTGCGGCGGGTAGGGCTTGTACCGGCCCTTGGTGGCCTCTTCGTAGAGGTATTCGTTGAGGTTCTGGACTTTGGAGCGGCTGTCCGGTCGCTCGTAGTCCTGAAGGATGCAGGCGAGCGCGCCAGCCACGGTAGGGGCAGAGAACGACGTGCCGTTCCATACGGCATAGTCGGTGCCCAGACTGCGGCGGCGGGCCAGGAAGACGTGCTGGCCGCACGCCAGAATATCGACCTCCGTCCCGTAGTTCGTGCCGCTCTGGCCGGTATTGTATGGGGCATCGTCGATGCGTATCCCGCCGCAGCAGACTACGCCGGGCTGTCGGAAAGGGGGGCTGCCAGAGATATCCCCGAGATGGGCGCGATCATTCCCTGCGCTGTAGCAGACGATCATCCCCGCCGCGATACAATCATTGATGGCCTGTACATACGTGACGGCGAGGGTGCTGGTGATGGATACGCTGATGACGGCGGGCCGCTTGGTTGCCGCGCGCAGGTTGTAGTCGTACAAGGCAGCATTGAATCCGCCCAGCATGGCCGAGTCGGATGCCTGCTGATTGTGCAGTACCTTGCACATGTAGAACCTGGCGTCTGGCGCTATGCCCGTGGTGGCTCCGACTATGGCGGAAGACGTGCCGGTCCCGTGGCCGATGTCGTTGTCCCCGTCTGCATCGGACGGCTGGTTCTCGAAGATCGTCAGACCTTTGCCTACCAGTTCCGGGTGGTTGTAATCGAACCCTGAGTCCAGGATGTACACGTCAACGCCCTGGCCGGTCCGGGCGCAGTTGAACTCGCTCTCCAGCGGGAAGCGAGCGCCCGGCGCGGCGAACGGGTTGTCCCGGTGCGTGTGGCGGGCCAGCCCCCAGTTCGCGCCAGAATACCCGTTATCGACGACGATATCCCTGTCCGCCCGGTAGGCCCCTTGGCGGTTGGCCTCGACAGCGAGAATAGCGGGGTGATCCTTCAGGGGGAAAGCCTCGGGCGTCGTGTCCTCGACGCGGAAGTGCCGACGAAGCGCCGAGAACCCCGACCATTCCATGCCCGAGTTCTTCAGCGCCTCGACGAAGGCTTCCCGATCAGCATCTTCCTTGATGACGATCAGTACCGCGCTCATACGACCTCCGTGGTTTCCAGAACCTCGATGGAGAAGAACGACGAAGCGTTGGCGTACGTCTTCGCGCCGGATTCCTGCGTATTGTACCGGACCTCGAAATAGTCGCCGGCCTGGACCTGTAGCACAGGGGTGATCGCGGAGGCCCCGCCATCCGTGTACCCGGTGGCGTCGCTGGTGCCTGCTACCCCTGGCTCCGCGCCGATTGCCCCATTCTTCATGAATTGGACAACGCGACCATTGCCTTTTGTTGCTTGTCCGGCGGCGAAGCCTATCCGGGCCATAAGGCGAATCTTCGTGACCCCGGCCGGAATCGTAAAACGGGAGGGGGACGCTACGGACCAGAAACTGTCGGTATCGTACATCGCTGCATCCCAGCTTACGGGCAGTACCGGAGCCGTAAGGCTCTTGTCGGCTGACCACCGAACCATCGCCCCCTTGAATGACTTGTTCAGGCCCTGATCTTGCGGGATGGCGACCTGCGGGGTGCCAGGGACATACTTACTGGAGGCAGCATCGTAGACGAGAACTTGACCGTCTTGCGGGGCCGTGGCGGTGACATCCAAAAGATCGCGGGTTCTGGCGTTCGTATTGGTGAACTCCAGAATCTTTATCACCATACTGGCCCGGGCTATTTGAGCGCTCGCACTGAGGTAGCCGCGCAGCCGCAGGATGTCCCCAGCAACGACATCAACAGGCCCCGTGGATATCTGGAGACCCGGATTGGAATAACCGCTGCTCGTGAGTTGGTTTACGGCGTCCAGCGAAGAGCTGTTTTTCCAGAAGATGAACTGGTTAGAGGGGACGGTGGTCATGTTGATCCCTTGCACCAGACCGATCAACTCCACCTTGGTTACGCCCTCCGGGACGGTGAACTGGTTCGGGTTGGTCGCATCCCAGAGATCGTCCGTGTCGAATACTTCCGTATCGAAACGCATGTCGAACCACGCACTCGTCGTGCTGTACGTTTGCGTGGCGGACTGCGTTATCCGCGCGCCCCGGAAGGGGGCGAGAGCGCCCCCGCCGCCCCCGCCGCCCGTGGCGGAGATTTTCGGACGCGCAGCATTGGTGCTATCGACCTCGACGTTTTCGCCAGCCTGAATTTGCGAAACAATGCCAGAAGAGAATCCGCTCATGCTAATACCTCAAATTCTAGAGATGGTGGGTCCGGGTCGCTGTAGGCGGTGCCGGCTCGGGTAGTGCCCCTTACGACAGGGTAGCGATGAGCAACGTCGTGCCGGTGGCGACGTACGAAATCGCACCGATGGTCGCATCGCTGGGGGCCTCGAAGGTGAGTGTTTGTCCGGGAGGCAGCGTGCCGCCCGCGACAGTAGCGTTCGCCGTGCCCGTATTCTGGAAGCTGACCATGCGAGCGCCGGCTGTGGTGTTCCCCGTCGTGGTGCTGGCCGTGACCGCCGCCGTGAGCGAGGTCTTGGCGGGCAGCGTAACCGGGATCGGATCGTCCGCCGTCATGTTCACGTCGAGCGGCGCAGCGCGCAATTCATCATCCGTCAGAGGGCCGGTAACCGGGAGAGGATTGGGAACGCCTCCGCCCCCGCCGCCCCCAGCATTGAGGGCGTCGATGGTGTCGGGATGCAGCGCGACGAGGGCAACATTGTTGCCGTTCTCGTCGAGCGCGTGGATGAACGGTACGCCGAGTTTCGATCCCCGGATGACAGTCAGGCTCATGGTCCTCTCCTAGTAGAGACACAAAGGGTTGGCCGGCAGTGTAAAGCCCAGCGCGTTTGCAATCAATTTCAAAATCGGGCTACTGAATAGCGACGGTAACGCTCTGGGCGGCATTGGCCGCTGCGTTGACGCCCGTGTAGGTGTAATTGCCGGCAAGCGTGTACGGCTCTTTGTCGAGGAAGTGTTTCCCCACCATGATGAACCGACAAGGATTACTGCCGGCGTCGAAGCGAACAGCGCGAGACAGAACAGCCCATCCATCCGGTTGGTTCATGCCTGTGGAGGCGTTGGAGAGCGCGTAGACGGAGGCCAAGGCGCTGATGCCGACAAAAGGCCCGTCCGCCGTGAGTCCAGCCATCGCCATGGAGTTTGCCGTCGCCTGAACTACCCCCTGGGACGCGATTACTCCAGTCTTCCATCCGCGAATCGCCACGCAGCAAGTCGAGATTCTGCCGCTAACGCTTTGCGTCCAGGTGCGAGTTTGCCCGAGGTCTCCCGCATCCGCCGTCTTGGTATACATGCTGCACCATTGCGACGTTGACCCGTCTACGTCCCCGCCTGCGGTTTTCGCCAACACCCAACCCGAAGGCGGGGTCAGCGTACCGCGATGGAGCAAAGCGCATACGAGCAAGTCCCCTACCTTGGTCCCCGCAGGAACCGGCATGGTGCAGGTCGTCGATGTGGCCTGATATTGCTCTAGCGAGGCATCCGCTATCCAAGGTATTTTCCCGCCCATGATGAAGGTCGCTCCAGATGCTTTGTTGAGGATGGCGTTGGGAAGCATGACTACCTCCCTAGGTGAGCGCAACGCTTTTCAGCGTGCCGCCCACATTGGCCCAGAGCTTGGTGTCGCCACTGGTGCTGTTGTGGAAGACGCCGAAGGTGCCGTCTGCGATCTCGTCGGTGGTCGGGTCAGCATCGAGCGTGACGACGCGCCCGTTGCTGGCGTACATGAACCATCCCTGGTTATCCAGGTTGGTCAAGGCGAACTGCGTCATGACGCCATCGCCACCAGAGACCGCAGGAACCTCCCCGCCGCCCTCGACCGCGACGCTGGGCCAGCCGGCAACCGTGTAGTTGTCCTCGGTATTGATGAACTGGATCAGCAGGTCCGCACGCTTGCCAGCTTCCCCGGAGGGCAACGTGATCGCCGTGATGTTTTCGGACAATTCAACGACGACGGTATCAGTGCCGTCAGGCAGCGCTGACAGGTCGAGAACGCCAGAGGCCGACGCGACCGTGGCAACCTTGCCTCCAGCATCTCCACCCCCGCCCAGAAGCTGCCACTTCCCCCCGGTATGCTCGTAGTAGAGGTCCGTGCCCTTGAGCCGCACCATCCAACCGCGCGCCGGGGTGCTGAAGACCCAAGAGCCGCTACCCAGACGGGCATACTTGCCGGCTTGCCCGGCAAAATCTCCGGTAGGTGCGGGGCCGACAATCACGGCCGCGCCAGGGCGGATATCCGTACCGTCCACCATAGCTCCCGTAGCCGTGGGCGGGGCGTCCGGCACGCCAGAGACTTGGCTTTTCATGGCCGTTGCGCCGGGAGGCGTCCGCCCCCAGAAGCCGACAAGGCCGGAGATGGTGTCCGGCTCCGCGCCAGCATCCAGAGCGGCAATCTCGGAATCCGTCAGGTAGCGGTTGTATACGGCCACGCGGCCGTACTGGCAGGCCGAGCGGAACGACGAATTATCATCGTGGCGCGTGCCAATGCCTATATAGCTGTTTGCCGTGCCGGGGTCCGTGAACGTCTGCGTGATCTGTTTCTCGGCGTGAACGCCCAGGAAGTCGATAGCGAGTTTGGTCGCGCTCTTGCCACGCGCAAAAGCGTTCAGCCAGACATCGTTCCCCGGGTCAGCGACGATACCGCCTGGAGAGAACGAGACTGCCGAACCGTTGATGAACAGGTAGGGATTGACCATTCCGCTGAGGATCGAATAGCTGAAGTAGACCGCGCCGTACCCCGACCCGCTTTGGCCGATGTCGAACATCGTGTTGGTCGGCGGGGAGGACGTGGCCTTGGTCTTCAGACGGACGAATACGGTGAATTCCGTTGCTCCGTTCAGGATGGCCGCGCCGCCCGCAATTACCGCGCCGGAACGCGGGGACGCCGAGGCCGGATTGGCGGAGCCAACGACTACAGGGTCAAGCGCCAACTCGTTCGGACTGTTCGGCTCGAACTTGTCGATATTGGTTACCGAGAGGTCGCCCAGGTCGATAGTCTTCTGGTCCTCTCCGGCCGAGGTCACATTCCCGTACGTCAGGGTGTTGCCCTGGCGGGCCAGTCCGCGCGTTACGCGGGTTCGCGGCGGCAGCATCTGAGACGATACAGCCCCCTGGGTGTCAGTCAGGCTCAACTGCCCCGTCTCGGGGTTGTAGTCGGCCGCGATGAGCGGATCGCGGTACGGGTAGAAGACCTTTGCGCCGGCCGCCCAGGTTTGAGGAAAATAGCCGTAGTAACCCCACGAAGTTACCGTGCTGTCCTTCAGGATAACGACAGCCGTGTTCGAGTCTACAGAGATCGACAGAACCTCCGGCAACCCGGTGGGAATAGTGGCGATGTGGTACGTGGTGTCATAGCTCAGGTCTCCCCAGGCCCGTACTTCGCCGGCAGTCGTAACGCCGAAGGCGATCTGAGGGGTCATGGCTATCGACTTGAACCGTACATCCGTAGGGATGTCGTCGATCATCTCCTGAACGAGGTTGCTGGAACTCCCGCCTACCAACACCTTACCGTCAGAACGCAGGGCCATGAACATATAGCCAGCGGCGGCGACAGCAACGATGCCCTTCCAGTCGTCGGTCAGTGGGGTGTGCGTCGTGCCGAGACCAGGGACCAGATCAACGCGCCCCGTCTTGCGGAGAACCAGCAAGCAGGTCTGCGAAGCGGCGACGGCGGCGACATTGCTGTAGTCGAACCCTGCCGGGAACTGCCAGGGATAGTAGTACGACGGAACATCGTTGTTCCAGACATGCAGCGTGCCGAAAATATCTACTGCCGCGCCGGGGTGGTAACCATCGACCGCAGCGAACATTGCGATGTCTTTTAGCCCGGCGGGGTATCCGGTGGCGAGGGGATAGCTACTGCCGCCCACGACTGCCGTGGTCCCGTCCTGATAGCTGAAGAACTGAGGATCGAAGCTATAGGAACCCAGGAGCAAAGCTGCCTGAACGGGCTTCGTCGGGCTGGTGGAGGGAGTCCCCGCGCCATTCAGCAACTGTCCGGCAGGCGTCAGCATGCGCTGTCCGGCCGGGAAAATCTTTCCAGCCCCGGGCGCTCCCTGCTGCGTATGCGAGATGGGCGGAAGCGGAGAGCCGACGTTCATGGACGAGAGAACAGAACCGTCCTTTGCAATCAATTGCAAAATACCCGTGGCGGCGTCGAACGTAGCGGCCGACGCATACAGCGTGTCGATACGCATCCAAGTCTTGTTCTTGCGAGCGTACGTGCCTCCGCTATCCGGGGCTTCGTATACGGGTTCAGGAACCTCTCGGACGATGTTTGCGCCGGGGACATGATAGCCTCCAGAAATCGGAAACTCTCCGGTCTCGGCGCTAGAATAGACGTGGACATCCGCATTGGCCCGGAGTACCGCCATTCCCAGACCCATGCTGGCCGGATTGGTGGACAGGGTTTGCAGTACCACCGCGTCGCTGATCGGGTACGATGAGGGGTCCATCCCCAAGGCCGGGAGAACGATAGAGGGGTCTTCCGCATGCAGTACGCCCGAGGTATCTACCCAAAGCGTCGCCGCCCCACCAAAATCGACGGCATCCTTTACGCCAGACAGCGTGGACAGGATTGTGTTTGAAGACAACTGGCCCCCGTACGCGATGGCCGTCCCGTCCTGGAGGATCAGGACAACGCCATACTGTGCAGAGTAGTGGTTGATAGCAGATATCCGGGCTACCGGCCCGATACCGCTGGGGATGTCAAGGAAGGAGGCAGCAGCAGAGTCGCTGGAGTCTCCCCAGGCTACCAGGGAGCCGTCAGTCTTGAGGGCCAGGAAGCATTTGTTCAAGGCGACGAGGCCCTGGACGCCGGATAGGCCACTGGGGGGTTCGTGCCACGTAGCCGTGCTCTCGCTGTTGACGAGATACGTGGAGACGGTGCCGTCTTCGTGGACGATGCCATAAGCGTACGCGCCAGCCGCAGCACCTACAGCATCCGTGACTGCCGGAGGCGTGATCGCGTAGTTCGCCGGGAGATGCTTGTTGCCCCAGGCGACAACCGAGTGATCGGCTCGTAGAGCGAGTGCGTAAACGGTGCAGCCCTCAGCATCCGTGGAGATGGCAGAAAAGTCGTTGCTGCCGTATACCGCAATGATGTCGGACAGCGCCGGGATATCGTCGATACCCGTTTCCATGTCCGCGTAGTCGCTATTCGCGCCGGAGAAAACCGAAGTACCGTAAAAGGCTACGACGCCGGTCTTACGGAGGCCGAGATGCGCCGCGCCGGAGTTGGCCGTCGTGACGACGCCAAAGCCCGGACCGCGCCAGACGCTCTCCGTCTCGATAGGGGCAGGGGGAGGATCGCCGCCCGTGATCTCGGTCCATGTACCGGATTGTCGGCCGTACTGCTTACCGTCCATGGGAGCCTCGGGAATGCCGTCTCCCCCGCCGCCTCCCTGACCGTCATCGACCCAGGCGCTACCATCGAACCAGATACGCGAGCCATCTGCCAACAGGCGAGCAAACCAGCCCTTCTTCGCGGGAAGAAATATCCAAGCATCGTCCAGGTAGACCGCGATGTCGTTGGTGTGGCCCGCCCATGCGTCCGTCGCGCCGGCAGGGACGATATAGCGGTCACCCTCGTTCGGCGAGGCCGGAGGGGTCTGCGTCGTCATGCTCAGGACGGAAAGCTGCGATACCGTGTCGAGCAAGACCAGCGATTCGTTGGTGGGCTGGCCCCAGCCGCTTTCGGCATCGTCCCACCCGTACGAGATGCCCAGATTCGGGCCAGTTTTTTGCGGCATGTTAGCCTCCGAAGTTATTGCCCCAGTTGAAGCCCCAACCGGCCGGGAACACATCATAGTGCTGAATGGTAACGCGATACTGCTGCCAGGACACTAAGCCCGCCCGGACTGACTCCAACTCGACAATCATGTTGGTTGGTTCCCCGGTCGGCGTGCCCCAATCCGCCAGAATATCGGCGGCGGTGTAGGTCCAGGTGTTGGCCGTGATCCCGGCCTGCGTGCGCTTGACAGTATCGTCGGACGGATCAACGATCCGAACCGTGTAGGTGGTTCCAGGCTCCGGCCCGATGTCCCCTTCTTCATGTGCGATCAGTTGGTCCTGCTCGATCAGCCTATCGCGGTGCGCCCAGGACATGACCAGATCACCCTCGGCCAGTACCGCCTCCCCGAAGCGTTGGCCGTTCAAGCGGAAGTTCCCAGGCGGGTAGGGCAGGGCATGGCGCTGTGCTACGGTCGCATTGTCCGGCGCGGCATTGGCCTCCGGCAGCGTGGCCGACGAGGTACGGGTCAGCAGCTTGTAAACGACATCTTCGCCGTCCGTGTACTCGGTCTCGTCGTTGCCGTTGTACTGCTCGTAGAACCATATACGGTCCCCGGCCAAGTGCTTGGCAGGAATCGTGTCCGCGACGCCGCGCTTGATGCGCAGCTTGTTGTTCTCGATGTCGATGGACTCGATGGCGACCAGTTCCTCCCCGATCAGAGCAATTTCGCCCACGACAACCAAGTCGAGATCGACAGGGTTGTTGACGGTGATGTTCTTCGTGTAGTGGCCGATACCAGTCTTCAGCGTAGCCGTGGGGGTGAAGTCTCCCGACCCGTGATCCGCGTAGCTGGTGCCGCCGTCATGCGAGGCCCGGACAAGGTAGTTCAGCGCCGTGCTCGTCGGCTTGGAGGCCATGACGCCCATGAAATCAATTGCATCATCCAGGTAGTCGAGATCGGGGGCAGACATGACGCGAGCCAGATCGCGGTACGGGACCGTCATGTAGCGGCGATTCTGCGAGGGTACAGGGTCGGAAGACGGAGGTTGCCAGCCGCCCGGCTGCGGATCGATGTAGCTGGTCATCGGGAATCCGAAGACATCCTGGATGGCCGAGATGGTCAACGAGCCATCGGTGATGTCGGCGTCCACGATCTGGCCGGAGCGCAGAACCATATTGTCGATGCCGCGCGACGGGTCGGAGACGCGGAAGGCTGCTGCCGGAGCCAACTTGAATGCGCGTCGGTCCAACTTGACCTTGAAGCGACGGAGACCGTACGACTCCGCCCGAAGGTCTCGCTGTGCCAAACGTAGGGCCAGTTCAGCGTTCGGGCATCCAGGGTAATCGCGCGTGTCGCTGAATACCTGCCCGTCGCTCTGAAGGTTGGCGATGTTCTGTACGCGGACCTGTCGGTCTTCGTCGTCTACCGGGTCATGGTACTTGACCACGACCTCGTTCAGGGCCTTGTCCCGCGCGCTGGCGTCGTCTTCCTCAATATCCAGCAGGCCGGAGTTCTTGGTGAAGAGCGGCAAGTCTTCTATCTGGTAGTCGTCTCGGATCAGCCGGAGCGTCATCAAGCCCGAGCCACGATCAACGTACAGCGCCGCGCCGATGTGGTCGAGAATCTGGCCGACAAACGACTGGAGCGTGTCTTGGCGCGCCCAGCGCAGGCAGAGACCGAACCCCTCATCGCAAAGCGTGTTGGCGGCCGATACGAAACTCTCTTCGTTGAGCATGCTGCGCGGCAAACCCCGCCCCCAATCTCGGTTCGTCAGGCACTCCAGCAGCATGTGCGCCGGGTTCATGGCATACACGTCGAACGGATCGCTGGGCAGAACATGAATGGAGCGCATGGGGATCAGCGCCTTTTCAGGATACCAGCAATCGTCGTTATCCCAGCCTTTGCTCCAGCGCCGGACGCGCATCTTCCATTGTTTGGGGTACGGGTTGAGGGAACAAACCAATCCGTCGTAGAACAGCGTGACGACCCCGCGAAAGCCGGGAACGATAGCGCCTTCAAGCATATCCACCAGCGGCTGAACCGGGGTCTGGTCCGGCCCGCCCATCATGACCCAGCAAGTGCCCTCGATACCCCCTTCGCCGTTGTCGCCTCCGAACAGATCGCCGGCCCGGATTTTAAATGACTGGTTGCCAACGATTGGGTCCGGGGGAGGGTGGTGCGTATAGACCGGAATGGGCGGCAAGGGAAGCCCGGTGACAGGATCGGTCTGTTCGATATGGCCGGTAACCTCGTCCCAGCCGAGCGGCCATGCGATACGGTCACCCACTCGAATGGCGACGAGTTGGTCTACCGGCCCACGCCCCAAACCCATGTGGATGCCGAAGTAGTACCGATAGCCGATAGTGACGCTACTGCTCTTCCCGCCGCCCATTTTGTTCCCTCTTTCTCATTTGTTCGACCGCCCGCGCAGCGAAGGCGTCTCCGGTGGCAAGCACCGCATCAGCATCCAGTCCGCCGCGTACCAGTTCCCTGAAATCGAACCCGTACCGTTCGCACCATTCGCGCGTCCCCTTTACGCAAAAACCGGGCTTCTTTCTCCCGGTTTCGATTACGCGCACATCTGCCATGTAGACGCGGTTGGGTTCATACTCTCGGGTCGTCATTTGCCGCCGCTCCGCTTGATCGGTTTGGTCCTGAAATTCCCGTAGGTCAAGACCATCCAGTCAGGTGTCCAGTTGTCCCCGAAGAAGACGCATTGCGGGGTGCCTTCGTCGTACTGCGGAAAATCGAAATCGGAAAACGCCGCAGGTTTCTGGTCTTGCGGTCGTTTCGCCGTCGCCTGAGAGATGAAGTACGAAGCGATCAGGACAACGATGTAGTAGATCAAGGTATACATTGCCTCTCCTAGAAAACCGGGTCGCCGTCGAAGGGGCTTTTACCCATCAGGTTCGGATCACCGCCGTAGTTTAGATGATTATTGAACTTCGAGGAACACACATTTGCCGTGCGGTTGCAGCCGGCGTAGGCCCGGATCGTCTGCCCTACCTGGAGGCCGTCCGTGAGGGCCATCAACGTAATGGTGGACCCTGAGTGTTGGTCGATGCCGCGTCGCTCGAACGTGCCTGGGTATATCTCCCATTCAACGAAGCCGCCCGCAAACCAGCCAGTCTCTTTGCCGGCAAACGCGGCCGCCGTGATAGACGTGCCGCCCAGGGCCTGGATCGTCGCCGTGACCGCGAAGTTGTTCTTATTGACTTTGCAGAGATGGTCGTAGAGGTAGTGGTGGCAGTTCCGCTCCCAGGACAACCGCAGACCATTGCGCTTGAACGACGCGGACAGCGTAAAGCAAGTGATCTTGTATTGGTTGACCTGGGTCTGGCCGACCTCACTCACGTCCCCGACCCAGATGACCGGGGCGTCGTCAGTCCCGAACTGGCCCTCTCGTACCGTGACGAAGATCGTGTTGCTCGGGGGCGTGCCTCGGAACATCGGGCCGATAGCTACTGCGTCCGAGCAAGTGATCTCGAACGAGTCCTGGTCGGCCTGTTCAGTCTGCCGCATGCCGCCATCCGTAATACCCCCGCGCGGGGACGTGTAGACCTGCCCATTGAACAACCAGTCCTCGTCCGCCGACGTGTAGCGCCAGACCTGGGTGCCCATCATGAATTCGTACAGGCGGGCAGGGAGGCCGCCGAAGTTACTCAGATATTCGTTTGCCATGTCAGTACCTTTTTACAGAACGCCAGCCGTGCGAGGTTTTCCGACAACCCGCGCAGGTATATGCGGCGTGTTCCGGGCCGGGCAAACCTGATTGAAGATTGTCAGAGAGATGTAGCACCAGCCTGTGGCTACATCCCCCGTCCAGCAAGTGCCATTCTGGGCGGTCTGATTCCATAGCAATAGACCCTCCTGGCCCGACCCGAATTCATAGGGAATAGACGGTCCGCAGAACGACGGGTTAGTGGCCGGCTGGCCCGAGCATGTGCCATGGGCCTCCTTGGTGGACCAGCCGTAGAATCTGAAATAGGCTTGGTCAAACTTGTACGCAAGCAGGCCAACGGACATGGGGTCCGCGCCGACGTACTCGCGGAATACCGTGCTGCGCCCCGCGAGCCGCGAAAGCTCGTTACGCGCTGCGTAGATGCTGGTGGAGCCGCGATCTCCGAAGACCTCATGCGACCCTTCCATCGAGTACGTGGAGACCGGGAAGCGCGTGGCGTCCGAGGCGTATTCGCTGAACGCAGCCAGCGTCGGGAATCCGGGGGTGCCGTCGTAGACGTGGAGACTCCCGCCGCCGTACGTATTCGTCGCTTCTTCGATGCCGCCAGCATCCGTCCTGTGGTACTGGTACGTTCCAGGCTTCAGGCATTGAAGCTCCTGCATCGTCATGCCGCTTTCGACCGCCTCTTCGGGGGCCATGACCTGATACCGATCCAAGACCATATTCCAGTACGACGTAGGAATGTTCGGCAGCGTGACGGGGACATCTTTCTCGATGATAGTCGCGTTGTCCGACAGACGAACCAGAACCTTGATGGAGGTTTCTTGCCCGGGGGCCAGGGCCAAGGTTCCCGTGTTACCCAGACCGCCCAGTGTGTCCACACTATCCTTGTTGGCAGAGACATCGAGAGTGAACTGGATCGGGTAGTGGGCCTCGTATGCCCAGGCGCCAGACGGCTCGTCATAGACCATACATCCGTAGTCGGCCTTGACGACCGCAGTCATCGGGACCAGAACGACGAATTGGGCGCTTTGCCGACGCGCTTTGATGGCCCGGACCAGGATAGTGTCCTCGTCCTCAACCTTACGGTACTCGTAGACACCGAAGTTCGGGTTGCCGATGCCGAAATCAACGAAATCATCGTCGGCCGTGGGGATGGCTCCGGTATGGTCGGAGAACATCCAATGGTCGATCTCAGGGCTGATCCGATCCCCCGGGCCAGCGATGACTGGCAGATTGGATGCGGGGGGTACTTCCGAAGAAGGGGGGATCAACGCCCGGACTAGGAGATTGCCTGTTTCCGTCAATAGCTCGAACCCGCCCGTGACGGGGGCTGTTGCAGCATACCGGACAACCTTGCGAAACAAGACCAGATACCGCCCCTCGCTCTCGATATTGATCGTCTCTACGCGCATGCCGGCTACCTGCGTGCCGTTATCGCGCAGTACGACCAGATCGACAAGACGATTCCAAGGCTGGGCCGCCACGACCGAGCCTTGGACCATCTGAAACCAACCGTCTTCAATAGCCATGATTCTACCTCTTTGCAATCAATTTCAATCTTCGGATGGCGCTTCTACCCGGACATTGAGTGCCACTCTCGGAGGGTACGCCAGGGAGTACGTGGGGATCGGGCATTTGTCGCTCAAGCTCACGACAGTGCCGTTAATCGTATAGAAAGGGTCTTCCGACGTATCGTTGGGGTCGCTGGCCGGGAACGCGGCGTATTTTTCCTCTTCCTGATCCCAGTCATAGATTTGCTGGCTCCTAGGACTCCACTGATCCCGTATCTGCTTGTACGGCGGTTGGATGGTCTCGTCGATGGGCGACCTAACCGCTATTTCATCCGGGCCAGGAACCCCCGTATCCGTGTTGAAGAACCCGGGCTGGATTATAAGAACAGAGCCAACAGGAGGAAGGACTTCCATGAGGTCTTCGTGCAACTCTTCCGGCTTTTTACGATAGTCCTTGGCGGTGACCGTGTAAGTATTGATGGTGCTGGGCTGGCCTGCCATATAGTTGACCGCGAGACTCGCCCAACTCCACTGACGACCCTCGAAAGAGCCTACGGATGTAGAGGACTGCACGCATGTCGGGTGTGTCGTGATGTACGCCGAGCCGTCCTGGAAGGATTGGTCAGGCGAATGCGACATCTGGACCTCGATGCTGGCCGCGCGGTAGCGGAACGATGAGTAGAGGTTGGGGACGATAGAGCCAATGGGGCGTGCTCGCAGCAGCCTCTTGGTCGGCAACCCTTCCTCATCGTATTCGCCTTCGTAAGCGTTCCAGATGCCCAGGCAGGCTCCCGGAGGAATCCCGCCAGGGAAAGAGACATTGCCTGCGAGAATCTGTTCATACGTCAGCATCTGGTCATACCCGACTTTATAGTCGCCCTCGGTGCCGCCATCGCTGACCCATGCAGTGGGCTGGAGACTGCGCGGCAACGGATTGCCACTTCCGTCAACTAGATACAACAAAGCATAGTGCGTGTACGCGCCATATCCATTCGGCAATCCTTGCAGAATGGCGTCTCCGCTTCGATCCCCCAGGAACGTGATGGAGTCCGTCACGCCATACGTGGTTGATCCTTGCCGATACTTGAAGCGACTGTCTGCGGGTATTTGATTGGGGCGGGTGACAACCGCGCGGGCGAAGATTCCGCCACCTGGAATCGGGAGATTGGCGCTACTGTCGTAATCGTGTGCAGCGAAAAACTCCGAGATCATGACGGGTACGACCGCTCGACCAGGACGCGCCGTCAGGTCCAATCCGTCCAGCCCGTCCAGCGTGGCAGTGAAGTCGTCCAGCGGCGGGATAACCCAGGAATCCATCAGGCCGTATGCCTTGAAGATGTTGGCTACCGTGGGCCAGAACTGCGTCGTAGCGCCGCGCCGCGTGCCGTAGAGGCTGGTGGTGGACATCTCGATGCAGAACTCGCCCAGGATCGTAGGCTCATCCGACTTCTTGATCGACGCCTGGAAGCGCCGCAAGCCTTCGAGAAGATCAACGCCGACCGGCCGATAGTTCCACTCGGTGAACATCTGCATCTGCAAATTGATGTTCTGGGCCAGTTTGCGCAATTGCGTGATGGTCAGCGTGGTGCTGTTGACGTACGCCTCGATACCGTAATACGCGCTCGGCAGGCCCAGGCTAACCAGCAGCGTGGCGAGATAGAACAAAATCTCCGACTTGTCGCCATACGCAGCTACTTCGCTGGCAATCGCCGCCAGTGCTTCCTCTCGGGCCTGTATCTGTTCCGGCGTCGCTCCATCTTGCCCCATCTTGCCGATGATGTTGTTGACGAAGATCGGCGTCAGATCGTCGCGTATGTAGTCCTGGTAGCGGTCCAGCCATGCGTTGGTCGGGGTGCCGCCGTTCTGCGCCCATGGCGAGCCGCAGCATCCCGTGGTGCATCCGCAGTCGGTATCGCTCATGAACGCGGACGGGAAAGGTACTGGAGACCAGTCGGTGGCTACCCGCAGATCGGGCGCTGCGCGGAAGATCGCAGTGACCCTGGAGACACCCATCGTATCTGCCTGATGGTCGATCTCGATGCTGTCCTGGTTCAACCGCATGAGGGAGAGGAAGCTGATGCGCAGAACCTGCCTCCAGTCCCATCCCGGAGGCAATGCTTCTTCCAAAACCAGAACCTCGCGGCTAGGGTCAGCCTCGTACGACGATTTAACCCTGCGGCAGTACGACATGCCGTTCTTCATGAGGATGTAGATGTCCTCTTTCCCGGGACGCCTGCCGGCAAACGCGGTATACCCGACGTTCTTTACCGTCATGTAGTGGCCGCCCGAGAGCACTGGCGTGGTCGTTTGCAAGTCTTCGTAGTGCGACGGAATCCAAACCGGGCGAAGCCGCCCGCGCAGGTAGTACAGCAGCGAGCGCAGTTCTGCATTCGCCTGCCGCCCGCGCAACGTCCAGTAAAAGGTCTGCGTAGCGAACCCCAGATTGGCCGTATCGGTGACTTTGGGGATGCCGGTCTGGTTATCGGCCTCTACCGTTAGGCGTTGGTAGGTGCTGTCGATGGTCTCGTCTTCGTTGGGGCGGGTATCGAATACCGGCAGACCCAAGTGCATGAGCGAAAACGAGGTCTCGGGCCACGGGGAGTTCTCGCTGAAGATGATCTCGGCCTGGACCGTCCAGTTACGGTCGGTCAGGCGGGTCAGCTTCGGTTGCTCGCTGAACCGGCCGCGCCGTACAGGGTAAATGAAGACCGGCTCATTCCAGGACCGGGCGACGCGATCCACTACCAGCTTGTTGGGCTGGATGTCGGTGATGGTGTAGGTCTGGACTTCCCGCTGCCCCCGCCCGCGAACCGCGACAAGACCGCCTACGGTGTAGTCTAGGCCCGTGGTGTCGATGGGAATCTCGGTGGCGTTCAGGGCCAGCCCGCCCTGGTAGAAGGTGACATCGTGCCAGATCGGGAAGTACCAGTCCTCGACGCTGCGGTCCTGGAGCGCAAGGTCCGCCCACATGCGGTCAGTGCCGTCGAGAACAAACCCCGCCTCGATGGTGCGACGGGGGTTGATCCGCAACTGGCGACGCTGCTCCGCCCCGGAGGGGCTGGACAGGATACTGGTCAGCCATTCGAGTCGTTCCAGAACCCCACCATCCCAGTTCGGAAACAACGGCCAAATGATAGGATCAGCCATTTCTTTTACCCTTATTTCAGCATCTGTTTGATACGAGAGGCATTCTTTTGAATGTGGACCATAACAACCTGCTCCCCCGCCGACGAGGACATCGCATCAGGGACTACAGCGGGGTCCAGAACGGGTACGACGCGGAGATTGACCTGCGGCTTGGCCGAGACATCTCCGTTGCCCGACAGGCCGCCATTGAGCGCGTTGCGAGGGTCATTCCGAGACAGGACTTCTTCGCCCTTTTGGAGCACCGCAGCAACCTCATCCGGCTTCAGGCCAACACCGGCCGCACCGCTGTGAAAGCGTGCCGCGCCGTGGAAGAGACCTATCGGGACATTGCGGCGTGCGCCGCCGCCCCGACCTACGATGGCCCCGGAGTGGGCAACCGCAGCGGCCTGGAAGAGTGCGCCCCACATACCGGAGCCGCCGCCAGAGAACAACCCGCTGAGGCTGGAGAACAGGCTGCCCATACCATTCAAGAGACTGTCGAAGAGACCGCTTGCACCGCCCAGGAATGAGTCGAAAATGCCGCCCAGGCCAGAGGTAAGGCCGCCTGCGCCTTCGGCGATCCCCTGGGTGATCTTGCCGGGGGTTTCGTCTAGAGACTTGATGAAGTCACCCAGAGGATCGTCGCTGCCGCCGCCGAAGATGTTGAAGCCCTTGCTGATGTCGCCCAGGCCGCCCAGGGGGTCGCGTGCATTCACCGTGTAGAGCGGGTTGGTCGGGGACGAGCCGGGTTGCGACAGCGTATCGGACATCCCGAACAGGTTGGCGAAGAACCCGCCGATGCCATCGCCGCCGATCCCTCCATTGATGCCCTGCATGATGTTCTCGGCCAGCGCCCGGCCCAGAACGCCTTGCAGCGTCTGCAACCATTGTCCCAGGATGCCCAGCAGCGTATCGCCCAGATTGTCGCCCAGCTTGAAGTTCGTGAAGGCGTCGGACAGGGCGTTCTTGAACCCGTCATTGATCTCTTTGGCGACTGCGTTGGACTCGGCCTTCAGCGTCTGCATGCGCAGGCGGGTCTCGTCGATTTGCGCCGACAACTCCTTGAACGCAAGGCTCTCTTTCGGCAGACCGGAAAGCTGCGCCTCCATCCGCTCCAGACCTTCTTGGGCGAGCGCGATCTGCGAACGACGAACGCCGTCCATGGCTTTTGCCAGATCGCCAGTCGTGAGAACACCGCGCTGCTGAAGCAGGCCCAGGCGCGTGGCATAGCGATCCAGGGAGCCACTGGCGAGGTCGGTTTCCTTGCTGATCTGGCTGAAGACGTTGCCGACCGCTTGGAACCTCAACTGGAGTTCGATCTTGTCGATCATCGGCAGCAGTTCGGGCATCGTCGCGGATTGCGCGCGCAGACGGTTCAGGAACTCGCGGTAGTCGGCCTCGTAGGTGGACAAGGCTTGACGGAAGAACTCCGAGTCCTCGGTCCCGCCCAGGAATTCCGACAGCTTCAACGACTCCTGGCCTAGCCGGTCGGTGAACTCGCGCAGCGCGTCTGCCTGATCGCGGTTGATCTGGTTCTGGATGAACCCGCGCTGTTGTTGCAGAGCCTTGATCTCACCATCGAGCCGCGCCAGCGACGCTTGAGCGTTGATCCGGGACGCTGCATCCTTGGCGGCCGCAACCTCTTTGGCGACGCCCTCGCGCTCCAGCTTCGCCAGTTCGATAGCCTTAGCGTTGTCGGCCAGTTGGATGGCCTGTTTGCGCTTGTAGAAGTCCTGGATAGCGATGAGGCCCTGCTGGTTGGTGTGCTCAAGGTCGCGCAAGCGCTCTTCGTTGGCCTGCTTCTCCAGGTCGGCTTCGGCCTTGTGCTGGGCCTTCAGAAGGGCCAGACGTGCCTTGGCTTCGCGCCGTGCGGAGCTATCCCCGCCCGCCGAGTAGCTTTGCGTGCCGGTGGACGAACGAGGCGGCTTGGGTGCATTCGATCCGGTCAGCGCCACGCCGGCCTTCGAGACATCGTTCAACGAAGTCAGCAACGTGCGCGTGTCATCAGCAGACAGCGACAGCAGCACCCGCAGGTATTGCAGCGAGTTCAGCAGTTCCGGGCTGACGCCGGGTTGCTTGGACAGCTTGTCGATCTGATCCAGGGCATTTTGGGTCTGCGTCTGGAGTTGGCCGTTGAGCGTCGTCAGGGTGTTGGTCAGTTCCTCTGTCTTGGCCTTCTGGGCGTCGATGGCTTCCTGGCCCTTGTCGCTGGCCTTGACCTGCTCCTGGATAGACTCCGCTCGTGCCTGAGAGACTTTGGCGATCTGCTCGCGCAGGTCCGCCAGCTTCGCCGCATACTCGGTGAAGATGCCAGCCGATTGCTCGGTGAACAATCCAGCGACGACAGGGGCCAAGGTGGAGAGGTCTTGCTGGGCCGACCGGATTTGCTTCTCCAGACCTTCCTTCAAGCCATCGCCAATGCTCCCCGCCGCAGCCTTGGCAGCTTCGAGCGATTTCGTCAGTTCCTCGACTTCGCGCTTGGCCGCCGCATAGGAGCGCATGGCCGGCGTGATAGCCGAGGCCGCTTGCGCCTCGTTGGGGTTGTTGATCTGCTGGAGTTGGGACGCGGACAGCTTGGCCGACGCAGCTTGCATGCGCTGCATAGCCGCTGTGTACTGGCTCTCGATCTGGGCAAGTTCCTGAGCCTTTTCCGCACGCTGGTCGGGAAGCAACTTCAGTTTGGACTGATTTTGCTGGATGAGTTCGGTCGCCCCGCGAATGGTCGTGAGAACGTCATCGAGTGCGCGCGCGGCAGCATCTCGATTCTCTCCGCCCAGGATCGTAGGCAAGGCCGCTACGTCTTCGGGGCGCAACTGGCCCGTCATGGCGTCTTGCAGCTTCTTGTACTTGTCGATATGGTCGTCGATAGTCTTTTGCTGCTCGATCAGCCTATCGTTGGCTTCCTTCGCTTCTTGGTTCAGCTTGCGTTGCGATTCCGACGTGAGCCCGATGGCGTCCGTCAGCTTCGTGAATGCCGGCCCCAGCTTGTCGATCAGACCGAACATATCCGCGAAGGTGTAGATTATGGTGCCCCAGAAGAAGGCCCCGCCCAGGACGCGGAACAGAAGCGTGATGCCGGCGCGCACCGTTGCCAGGATGTTGCCGAACCGATTGAAGGCAGCGCCCGCAGCAGCAGCGCCCGCAGCCGCCGTGTCCAGGTTGCCTTTGGCGGCAGCGACTTCCTTGTTCAGGCGGTCTACTTCGGCGGATGCCTGCCGCAGGGCCGCAGCCTGCGCTGTGACGCCCGCAGCGTTGGCGGCCTGTCCGTACCCTGCCTGGGCCTGTACGAGCGCCTGGGCGCGGATTGCGGCCTCCTGCTGGGCCTCGGCAGTGACGGCGGCAATACGCCGTGTATGGTAGGCGTTGATCGCCCGGAGCGAGCGTTCGTAGCTGGCTTCCTCGGCAGCGATGGCTTCGGTCCTCGCCGCCCGCAGTGCGCGAATCTCGGCATTGTTGCCTGCGGCCTTGGCCGCCTGCCGACGAGCCTGATACTGCTGCTCGATCTCGGCCAGCCGTGCTTGGTGTTGGGCCTCGGCTTGCTCGATGCGCGTGTTCATGGCGCGCTGGGCGGCTTCGGTGGCCCGCTGGATGTTAGCCTGGGCCGCGACAGCAGCCGCCTGGGCGGCCGATACCGCGCTGGCCTGGGGAGAGACAGCCTGATAGGCGTTCTGTCGCCCTGCGAAAGCTGCGTTCTGCCGAGAGACCGCCGCAGCGCGTGCAGCCTCCGTAGCAGCCAGGGCCTCTTCTGCGGCCTTCTGGGCGTCGATGGCGGCCTTGTACTTGGCGCGTTCTGCCGAAAGCTGGCGCAGGGCCGCAATCTGGCCGGAAGCCGAGTTCGCCGCGCCGGCCTTCGTCGCATTATCCACGGCAGCAGCCGTCTCAGCCGCTTGTTTTGCAGTTGATTGCAAAACCCGGTTCAAGCCGGTCAGCCGAGCGATAAACGAGACTGCCCATTCCGCCGCCTTGATAGCCGTGAGAGCCACGGCCAACCGGATGAAGTTCTCCCAGTTGACGTTCAGCGACGAGACATACTTGATGCCCTCGGAGATAGCGTGGAAGACATCCAGGAATGCTTTGCCCACCGACTCCGCGAAAGAGACGACAGCAGGGTTCTTGAAGGCATCCGTCAACTCCGCCATCATCGACGCCAGCGGCTTGGCGAACTGATCGCCGGCTGTGACGCCCAGGTTACGGAAGGCATTCTGGGTGATCTTGATCTGCGCGTCGAGCGTCTTCATGACGGTCTCTTGTTCGCGCAGTGCAGACGTGCCGGAGTTCAAGCCCCGGTAGGCCGAGGCGAGGTTCCGGTTGAGGATGGTGTTGGTCGTATCGTTGACGAACTTGTTCAGCAGCGCCCCGATCCGCCCGGTGCCGGACAGTTCCCGGATCGTCGCTTGGCGGCTCGCGCCGTCGAGGTCGCGCAGTCGGTCCAGATAGTCCTTGAACGCCTTGACGCCATCCGTCTGGATGCGGTTGATCCAGTCATCGACGGACGTGTTCATGAAGGCGGCGAACTTGGCCGCCTTGCCTTGCATGTCTGCGAAAATTTTGGTGATGGACGTGCCGGCCACTTCAGGCGATACGCCGAAGTCAATAGCCGTGGAGGCAACGCCCAGGGTGTCGGCGTAGCTCTTGAACGCACCCGCCGCATCGCCTACCCGTCGTACCACGTCGATCAACTGCTCGCCCGTGGCCGTGGAGTTGTTGGCTACCTCGTTGAATGCCGAGGCCAACTTCTCCGTTTCGGTCAGGGGAATGTTGAAGATGGAGGACAGCTTACCGACCGCGAGACCGGCTTCATCAACCGAGATGTCCAGTACCGAGGACATGCGGGATACGGAATCGGTGAACTGTACAATGCCCTGGACGCCTTCGCGCCCGAGACCCTGCTGGCCCGCCGCCGCCGCGATCTTAGCGAGATCGGTGGCCGAGATGTCGATGCGAGTAGAGAGGTCTTTCAGGCTCCCGGACAGTTGCCGGATTTCCTGGTCGCTGAACTGCGTCGTCTTTTGGACGTTCGCCATCTCGCGCTCGAACTCGCGGATGGATTTGACAGGGAAGGCCACGACCTCTGCGGCGGCCAGAGCGGACGAGACCGCCCCGACCCAGCGGATAACGCTCGATAGCGTCCGATTGAGACTAGGCGTGAGGTTGTCGTGGCCGTTGACGTATACGTCTAGGTCGCTTCGGTTTGCCATCTTTCGTGTCCTCGAAGTATGTACCTTCAAGAGCCGCAAGATGCTTTGCTATCGGATTATCCTTCTTGGCGAAGATGCCGCCGACAACCGACGCCATATCCGTTACGAACCGCATCCGCCGCGCAGCTTCTTGCCTCTCCGCTACATGAGCGAACGCCATGAATTGCAGATACGAGTATTCGCGGATTTCCGACTGTGTGTGCCCGTTTTGTACCAGCAGCCCCGTCGTGTCCTCTACCCATTTTGCAACGCTGACGTTCTTCAGCCTTTCTTTCCGTTTTGCTGCCTTGACGCGATCTTGGTTGCTTGCGCCTCCATCCTCTTCTGCGTCATCGAAGAGAACGAACCGATCAAGGCCGGGAGCAAGCTCTGGGTAAAAAAAGGGTAGTTGACCCCGACAATCCCGACCGGGACGAGAATGCCCTCGTCGATCAGGAGATTGTCGTACTGCTCGGAGGTCAGGTTGGTGAACAAGGGGACGACCTTGGGCAAGATGTCCAGCAGCGCATGGAACAGCTTGGAGACCAACGCCATGTTGTGCTTGCCAATCTCGGCCAGCTTGGCGAAGTCGCTGATGTCCACGTCATTGACCGACTT
>Ga0182748_1000252_pt1 | contig 61418 bp, 58 predicted proteins | sample eDN3rd37CKraftOP_FD_128877 | JGI IMG/M metagenome (GOLD analysis project Ga0182748, IMG submission 128877) | Enriched Organic Plus compost microbial communities from Emeryville, California, USA - eDNA 3rd pass 37_C Kraft OP (version 2) (version 2) ... | reverse complement strand
CGCCAGCGGCTTCGACGACCCATATTCCTCACGAAGCGCCATCAAACCGGGCATCTCCGTCTCCGCAATCTCGATCTCCTTGCGGCCAAAATCCGCAAGGCCAAGATCCCGGACCACATAATCATTGGTTTCGACAACGGCTTGGGTGGCCATGATCATTTCCCTTTCGCGATATGGGTTCAGGCGAGTTCGCTCTTCAGCGGCTCGACCAGGTCTGTCTTTTCCCAGGTGAACAGGTCGCCGTCCGGCTTGCGGCCGAAGTGGCCATAGGCCGCGGTCGGCTCGTAGATCGCCTTGTTGAGGCCGAGATGCGTGCGGATCCCCTTGGGGGTGAGGCGGACCAGCTTGGGCAGCACGGCCTCGATCTTCGCATCCTCGACGGTGCCGGTGCCGTGGGTGTCCACATAGAGGGACAGCGGTTCTGCGACGCCGATCGCATAGCTCAGCTGGATGGTGCAGCGCTTGGCGAGACCGGCGGCGACGACATTCTTGGCGAGATAGCGGCTGACATAGGCCGCGGAGCGGTCGACCTTGGTCGGATCCTTGCCGGAGAAGGCGCCGCCGCCGTGCGGCGAGGCGCCGCCATAGGTATCGACGATGATCTTGCGGCCGGTGAGGCCGGTGTCGCCGTCGGGGCCGCCGATCTCGAACAGGCCGGTCGGATTGACGAAGATTCCGCCGCTGCCGTTCGGGAGCCAGCCCTTGGGCATCACGTCCTCCAGCACGGTCATCACGTAATCGCGCAGCCTTTTCTGGCCGGCCTCGCTCGACAGTTCCTTGGAATGCTGGGTTGACACCACGACCGCGGTCGCTCGGGTCGGCCTGCCGTCCTCATATTGCAGCGTGACCTGGCTCTTGGCGTCGGGCTCGAGGAAATCGACGACCCGGGCGTGCCGGTCCGCGGCCATCTTCTCGAGGATCCGGTGCGAATAATAAAGCGTGGCGGGCATCAGGTCCGGTGTCTCGTCGCAGGCGAAGCCGAACATGATGCCCTGGTCGCCCGCGCCTTCGTCCTTGTTGCCGCTCTCGTCCACGCCCTGGGCGATATGCGCCGACTGGCCGTGGAGGTGGCAGGCAAATTCGGCCGTCTGCCAGTGGAAGCCGTGCTGCTCGTAGCCGATGCGCCGGACCGCGGCACGCGCCGCCTTCTCGATCTCGTCCAGGCTCGGGAACACGTCCTCCTGGCAACGGACCTCGCCGGCGAGGACGATGCGCTGGGTCGTGACGAGGGTTTCGCAGGCCACGCGCGCCACCGGATCGCGGGAGATGAACAGGTCGACCACCGCATCCGAAATCTGGTCGGCGACCTTGTCTGGATGGCCTTCGGAGACCGACTCGGAGGTGAAGAGATAGCTGGAACGCATGGACGAATACCGACCTTTCTGACCTGATGATGGTGAATGGACAGGCGTTGCCTGCTCAGCGCAGGCGGGTGATCAGATAACTTTCATCGTTGAACCAGAGCTCGCCATGCTTGCGCAGCACTGCGCGCGTGGCGTCGAGATAGGTAGAATCGCTCATCGCCTGCGCCAGCCTTTCGTCCTCGATCTGCGCCACATAGGTGGCTGCGTTCCAGGCAGCCAGTAGCGTGGAGGTGCCGATTGTCGCGCGTTCGCTGTCGATCTCGTCGGGGAGCGTGTGCATCTCGTAGCGGAACAGCGCCTGGCCGTTGGGGAGGGGATCGAAACGATAGTCGGCTGCTTCCTCGCCCATCGCCTTCCGTGTGGCCTCCAGCAACTGGCGGCGCGAGGTGACGAACGGATCCTCCTGCGGCCAGATCTTCTGGATGATCTCCAGCCCGGGATCGTTGCCGGCCGAATGGATGCCGAGCAGCCGCCCGCCCGGCCGCAGCGAGCGCGCCAGCGGGCCGAGCACGCGCTTGGCCTTGAAATTGACGTCGGCGCGCAGCCGGAACGGCTGGCTCGCCAGCACCAGGTCGAAATCGGCGCGAGGCGAATCCTGGCGCGGGATCGTGGCGTCGAGCAGGAAGCGGCAGTCCTCCCGATAGAGGACGAGGGTGGTCGGCGTCTCCGGAATCATGCTCCCGGTCTTGGAGCTCACCCTGGTCCGCCAGTTTTCGGCGAGGAACGGCTGGAGCTCCAGGATCTGCTTCTCGAATTCCGCCGTCGTCGAGCCCTTGAGCGCCACTTCCTTCCACACCCGGCGCTTGGCGTTTTCCGGGTTGGAGGGGGTGAGCCAGGGGGCGTCGGCATAGGATATGTTGGTGATCGCGATCACCATTTCCGGATGTTCCAGGAACCGGTCCGGCATCTTGTCGAGCGTCAGCCGGACGTCCTCCAGGCTGATCTCCTTGCCGGCGACGTAGAAGGGGAAGCGTTCGAACTTCCGGTGCATCGACCGCAGCACGCGCGACAGCACCGTGCCGTCGCCCATGCCGGCGTCGAAGAAGCGCACCGCCGGCGGAACCGGATCCAGGTCATCGAGTTCGGCGGCGACCCGGTCCGCGACAACCCACTTCTCGGAGCAGGTGTTCACGAACATCAGATACTTCTGGCGATTGTCGTAGAAGCGGAAATTCTGTTCCGCGGACGGGCTGTCGAGGCCCGGCACCGGGCCCTGTCCCTGTCCTTGCCCTGCTGCTGCGGCAGCGGGAAGCTCCTTGGTTGCGACGGTTTGAACAGCCCTGGACATCCGGCCTCACCCCAATGATTGATACGATGGGCGCTCTCGTCGGCGCCCTTGCGAATTCGAATTCAATCTGGGTGCGATCCCGGCGGGCGTAAACCACATTCGATCCCACCGGCCGGGGTGGGACGGAGCCCAACATGCCGGCGGCGGAAGCGGAGGCTTCAGTCCACCCGCTTCAGGATTCCGGCGAACTGCCGCCCCTTGGCGACATAATGCGCGGCCGCTTCCCGCAGCTCTTCGGCGGAGCCTTCGGCGAGGCTGGTCTTCACGCGGGCCGGGGCGCCGATGATCAGGCTTCCCGGCTCGAACGTCTTTCCCTCGGTGACGAGCGCGCCGGCGCCGATCACGCAATTGTCGCCGATCACCGCCCGGTTGAGGATGACCGCTCCCATGCCGACAAGGACATTGTCGCCGATCGTGCAGCCGTGAAGGATCGCGCCGTGGCCGATGGTGCAGCCGCGGCCGATGGTCAGCGGTACGCCCGGATCGGAATGGAGCACGGCGCCTTCCTGGACGTTGGACTCTTCTCCGATGACGATCGGCGTATTGTCGGCGCGGATCACCGCCCCGAACCAGATGCTCGCGTTCCGCCCCAGCCGTACGTCGCCGATCAGGTCGGCCGACGGGGCGATCCAGTTGGAACCGTCATCGGCGAGGGTGGGGCGCACATCGTCGATTGCGTAGAGCGGCATGGGGAGCTTCTCCTTTCGGTTGGCGGCGGCGCTCGCCTGCGGGCAGCCTGGATCGGATCGGGCCGGGATGCTTGACCGGTGCGGCAGCATGGTTCGTCCGCCGCAGCCTATAGGGGCAACCCGACGTAATTTTCGGCGATGGCGGTGCGCATCGCGGCCGAGCTTTCGATGTGGTCCAGCTCGGCGATCTGCATGGCGCGGTCGAAGGGGCCGGATCCGGGGAAGCGGTGCATCAGATTGGTCAGGTACCAGCTGAAACGCTCGGCTTGCCACACCCGCCGGATCGCGCGCGCCGAATAGCCCTTCAGGCCCTCGTCCTCGCCGCGGTTGAACCATCCGATCAGCGCGTCGGAGAGGTAGGCGACGTCCGAAGCCGCCAGGTTGAGGCCCTTGGCGCCGGTGGGTGGGACGATGTGGGCGCTGTCTCCGGCCAGGAACAGGCGCCCGTGCGCCATCGGCTCGAACACATAGGATCGCAGTGGCGCGATCGATTTTTCGATCGACGGTCCGCGGGTCATACCGGCCGCCGCCTGCGGGCCGAGTCGAAGGGCCAGTTCGTCCCACAGCCGTTCGTCCGGCCAGTCCGCGACATTCTCGTCCAGCGACACCTGGATGTAATAGCGGCTGCGCGTCAGCGACCGCATCGAGGCGAGTGCGAACCCGCGCCCATGGTTCGAATAGATGAGTTCGTGGTGGCAGGGCGGAACGTCCGACAGGATACCCAGCCAGCCGAACGGATAGGATCGTTCATATTCGCGGGCGAGGGCGGCCGGGACCATCTTGCGCGACGGGCCGTGATAGCCGTCGCAGCCGGCGATGAAATCGCACTGGACCTCGTGCGCGCTGCCGTTCAGCCGGAAGTGCACCGAAGGGTTCCGCCCGTCGACGCCGCGGAGCACCACTTCCTGCGCTTCCCACATGATCTCGAGGTCTCGTTCGGGCGCGGCTTCGATCAGGTCGCGGGTGAGCTCGGTCTGGCCATAGACGACCAGCTGCTTGCCGGTGAGTTCCTCCACGGCGATCCGGACGAGGCGCTCGCCGTCGGCCAGGTTGAAGCCGCGTTCGACGATGCCTTCACGGTGGAGCCGGTCGGCCAACCCGATCCGCTCGATGATGTCGGTGGTCGTGCGCTCCAGCACGCCTGCCCGGATACGCCCTTCCACGTGCTGGCGGCTTCGGTGTTCGATGATCACGGTCTGGATGCCTGCCTGGCGGAGCAGGTGGCCCAGCATCAGGCCTGCCGGCCCGGACCCGATGATGGCGACTTGGGTACGCACATTCTCTCCCTGCGCCCTCCCTGCCGGACGAGGGTCGGCATGTCCATGAGTCGGCCGGTCGCGGCAGGAGGCTCGCCGGATGGCTTCCCCTTCCGGTTGCGGCAGAAATGTCACAGGTGCCGGCTTCCGTCGATCCGGGGCGACAAAGATTCTGACGCGACTGATCCGAGTTGTTACGTTCAGGCCATGAGCTTGCGTTGTTTTTTCGGGGTTCATCGCCCCCTGTTGAGCGGAATTGTCCGGCGCCCGGACGGCTACGCGACATTGTGCGAATCCTGCGGCCGCCCGCTCGAGCGTCGGGAGGACGGCCCGTGGGTCGCTTCGGACCCCTTGTACGAACGGCGGGATCACGCCGGCTAGCGGGCGCCGATTTCCTTCATATAGCGGGGACCCGCGGCGTGCGCGCCGGGAACGGCGGTGCGTTTCGGCGGTTTGGCACGCGGGATTCATTGCGCCTCTGTCACGTTTCGTCCGCCCGGCGGTCGGACCGCGACCCCGGCGCAGAGCCGAGGTGAGACGTCATGTCCTTCTTGCTGGCCTTTTTGGCCGCTCAGGCCGTGGCCCCGCCACCGCCTTCGATGCCGCCATCTTCGACGCCGCCCTCCTCGGTCCCCGCTGCGCCGGCGCCGCCGAAGGCGCCCCACTATCTCACTGCGCGCGAGTTGCTCGAGCGCTGCACGGCGTGGAGCAGCGGGGCCGATTATTGCTTCGGCTATGTCACTTCGGTCTACGACACGGTGCGTGCCTACGAGGCGTGGCTGCGGCTCAACGAGATGTGCGTGCCGCCGGGCACGACTCAGGGCGAACTGGTGAAGCGCGTGGTGGACCATCTGCGGGCCAGCCCGCAGGACCTCGATGGCCAGGCGGCCTCGGTCGTCGTGGTTTCGCTGCAACGCGCTTATCGCTGTCCCCGTTAGGTTGCAGTGCGGCAATTCGGCCGCGCCGCAACGGCGTCCGTTGCACGTCTGCGGGGGTTCGGCGTCGGTGCGATTTCGGCCCGCGCGCGCCTTGCTGTTTCGACCGATTGGGCGTAATTTGGGTTCAGCCGAAGGTCGAGCACGGGAAGATGCCAGCGCTTGAATGCGCGCCTTCTGGAGAGCGATGCGGAAGGGAAGACCATGCCTGCCAAAGTCCGGAAGCCGGCGGACGACATCATGCCCGCCTCCTTTGCCTATGCGCTGATCGGCTCGGTTCTATTGGGCGTGGCGCTGTGGGGCGGGGTGCTGCTCCTCCTGATGTGAGCAGGTGCAGCGAAATCTGGCGCAGATTTAGCACGCTTCATAACGCTTCGTAGGAAGCGGGAGAACCAATGAAACGGCCCGGCGTTGCGCGTCCGGGTGGTCCCGGTCTGCCGTGCATGGTGCGCGCGCAGATTACCTGAACGTCGCTGTTTCGGGGAGAGCGGCGCCGTTGTCGTAGGTGGTTCGTCGGGACCTCTCGTGTGTTCGGATGCGCGGGGTAATTGTCAGTGAACGTCCAGCCGCTGATCAGGCAGCAGACTGTGCGTGCGGCCGAGCAGCGTCGGCCGGTGAGCAGGCATGCGCTCCGCGTGCGACTCTATCTGGCGCTTCTGTGCGTCGACCTCGCCTGCATCTTCCTGTCCTTCGCCTTCGGGGCCCTGGTCCGATTCGGCGATCTCGGCGGAAACAGCTGGTACGACATCGCTTTCGCGGCCATGCCCATCTATATCGGCATGGCGGCGAGTTCCGGCGCCTATTCCACGACCGCTCTTCGATTTCCCGCGCGTGGCGCCGTATGCGCGATGGGGGCTCTCGCCTTCACCTTCGGCGCCCTCTTCGTCATCTCCTATTTCCTGAAGGCGGAGCAGGTCTCCCGCCTGTCCGTCGCGGTGGGCATCCTGGCGTCCTTCGCCTCGATCGGCCTGGTCCGGAAGCTGGTCGGCGAATTCATCATCCGCAGGACCGGCGCCCGCTTCACCCATGTGATCGTGATCGGGGACGGGGCGCATATCGCCGTCCCGGCCGGCGCCACCTATCTCGATGCGGAGGCGATCAACCTCGCCGCCGATCCCCGCAATCCCGAGATGCTTCAGCGCCTTGCCGATCAGCTGCGCGGTGCCGACAGGGTCGTCATCGCCTGCGCCCGCGAAGCCTGCCGGAATTGGGCGGTGCTGCTCAAGGGCTGCAACGTGCAGGGCGAGATCCTGGCGGAGGAGTTCGACTCGGTGGGGGCGATCGGCGTCGATCATCTCTGCGGCCGGACGACGCTGATCGTCTCGGCCGGGCCGCTCAACCTTTGGCAGCGCGCGCTGAAGCGCGGCTTCGATCTCGCGCTCACCATCCCGGCCCTGATCGCGCTCGCTCCGGTGCTGCTGCTGGCGGCGATCGCGATCAAGCTCGACAGCCCCGGGCCCATCCTGTTCCGCCAGAAGAGGGTGGGGCGCGGCAATGCCCTGTTCGAGATCTACAAGTTCCGCAGCATGCGGGTGGAGGCTGCCGATCCGATGGGCCATCGCTCGACGCTGCCGGACGACGATCGGATCACCCGTGTGGGGCGCTTCATCCGCAAGACCAGCATCGACGAGCTGCCGCAGCTGTTCAACGTGCTCCTGGGCTCGATGAGCATCGTCGGGCCGCGTCCCCACGCACTCGGCTCGCTGGCAGGCCAGCAGCTCTTCTGGGAAGTCGACGAGCGCTACTGGCACCGCCATGCGCTCAAACCCGGGATCACCGGCCTCGCCCAGATTCGCGGCTATCGCGGCGCCACCCATCGGCGGGACGATCTGACGCGCCGACTGCAGGCCGATCTGGAGTATCTGTCGGGCTGGTCGATCTGGCGGGATCTCATGATCCTTCTCTCGACGATCCGGGTGATCGTCCACCCGCGGGCCTACTGACTCGCGGCAATTACCTAGCCGCGAATGAGGGCTAATACGTAAAGACGTATTTACACTTTTTTTGTCATCTTCTCATAGCGTAATATCGCACCAGGAGAGGCAAGAAGGCCGGAAGATGAAGACGCGTCCCCGACCCTCGAGGGTATCGGCCCCGAGGGGCTCGAGTTCGGTGCCAACGCCCGATTTCGGTTCGGACAAGGTGTCGCCATTGCCGGGCCTGGAGCGGGAGAGGCTGGGCTATGATTCCTGGCTGCTGCCTTCCGTCGAGCCCGACCGCTCCGAACGGTGGGTCAGGCGGATTTCGATCGTGAGCGGTCCCATCCTGCTGGTCGTGGCCGCCGGCCTGCTGGTCTGGGCCTTCCTGGGCTGACCGCCTCCCGCGTTACAGGAGCTGGCGATAGACGGCCAGCGTCCGGATCGCGATTTCATCCCAATCGAAACGCTGGCGGACAGCGGCGCCGTCTATGGCGAAGGTATGGCCGGGCATCGCAAGCCGCTCCGCCAGCGCGTCCGCATCGCCCACGGGAAAATAGTTCTTCGGCGGCAGGCCGAGATCCAGATTGGGCCTGATGTCGCTCAGCAGCATCGGCGCATCGCACCAGGCCGCTTCGAGGGCGGAGATCGGCAGGCCCTCATGGAAGGACGGCAGCACGAACAGGTCTGCCCCCTTGTAGAGGTGGCGGATCGCGGACCGCGGTTGCTGACCCAGGAAGAGCACGCGCTCGTCGGCATGACCCAGGATCGATTTCGAGAAGGCGGTTTCATGGTCGGAGGCGCCGGCAATGGCCAGCTTTCGGTCGGTGCCGCTTCGCTTGTAGGCCTCGATCAGATAGTCGAAGCCTTTCTCCGGGACGAGGCGGCCTACGGCCAGGATGTACCGGCCCGCTTCGAGTCCCATGCTCCGCAGGAATTCCGCGCTGGACTGCCCGTCCTCGTCGAGGCGCGGCACGCCGTTGGGGATATAGGTGATCCGGTCCGCCCGCGCGGGATAGCGGGCGGCGAGGCTTTCCCGCAGTGAAGGGGATACTGCGATCACCTGCTCCGCCGAGGCTATGCCCCATTTTTCCCCGAGCCGGAGCATGAACTTGGCGAGCGGGCCCCATTTGGCCCGGTCATAGTCCGCGCCATGGTGGGTCATCACCACCTTGAGCCCCAGCAGCCGCGCGAGCGGCGCCACCAGCGCCGGTCCGATCGCGTGGATGTGGAGGAAGCGGGCGCGGTTCCGGCGCGCGTGCAATGCGCCCACCAGGGTGGAGATCAGCGCCTCGCTGCTCTGCCGCCGCGGCGCTGCGAGCGGTGTGATTCTTATGCCGCGGAACGTCCGTGCCTCGGATCCGACATAGGGCCGCCGGGCGAGCACTTCGAATTCCAGCTCCGGCGCGAGCGCCGCGATTCGCGGCAGCAGCTCCTCGCAGTGGGATTCCACGCCGCCCATCACGTCGGGCATTCCGCGCAGGCCGGTGACGCAGATCCGAATGGTCTTCCTCCAGGCAGTTGCTTCGGCGTCCGGCGCCACGGCCTGCCGCACCCGGGTCACAGCATGGCTATTTGATGTTTCCACAACCATCTCAACCTTCTGTTGCTCCGCGCGTCTCGCCGGGCGCCGCTCTTTCCAAAGTCTTTTCGGCGCTGTTTCGAGTTTGGGGAAACTTACCCGAGGGAAGAAGGTTTGATGCCGCGCAGAGGTCGGATGGGGGATAGTGAATGAATGGGGAAGGAACGCCCGTCGTTTCGGTCATCATACCTGTTTGGAACCGCCCGGACGATATCCGGCAATGTCTCGAATCTCTCACGCGGCAGACCCTCGCGAAACATTGCTACGAAGTCATCGTCGTCGACAACGGTTCGACTGACGACACGGTCGAAGTGGCGCGCAGCTTCGGGGTCACCGTGCTCGTCGAACCGCAACCGGGTTCCTATGCGGCGCGCAACCGTGGTCTCGAGGCCGTCCGCGGACAATATGTGGCGTTCACGGATTCGGATTGTACGGCCCACGAACGCTGGCTCGAGGCCGGGCTCGGGGTGCTCGAGGAGAATGGCGGGGAGGGCGTGGTCGTCGGCCATGTCGAACTGGTCAGCAACGGCGAGTCGCGATCCAGTCTCTGCGACGCCTATGAACGGACGTTCGCATTCAACCAGGAAAGGAATGCTTCGCGCGGGCGGGCGGTGACCGCCAACTGGTTCAGCCGCACGGCGATCGTGCGGGATGCCGGCGGTTTCCGCAGCGATCTCAAGTCGGGCGGCGATTTCGATCTGGCGCGGCGGCTCGACGCGGCGGGCCATCCCTTTCACTATGCGCGGGACGTCTTGGTCTATCACCCGGCGCGGGCGACCTTCTCCGAACTCAGCAGCAAGGCCCGCCGGGTGATCGGCGGCCGCATGTGGGCCAGCCAGCCCTTTCGGCCGAACCCTCTTCCCTGGTGGTTCGGCCTCGGCAAGGACGCTGCCCGTCGCCTGCTCATTCTCTATCGATCGAAGGGGCTTGGCCTGGCGATGAAACTGCGGCTCTCCGCCCTGATCCTGGCCTTGTTCGGGGTTTCGTCCCTGGAAGTGGTGAATATCTGCATGGGCAGGCAGCCGCGGCGTGCCTGACGGCGTTTCTCCGCCGACGATCGGTTCCGCTCCGTTCCGGCATTTTCGAGGATGGACCAGCCGATGACGCAGACCGCCGCCGAACGGGGAGCAGCAGGTCCGGAGCCGCGGCGCCGCAAGGGGCTTGGCCGCACGGCTGCGCGGGGCGCGGCCTATCTGGGACTTTCGCAGATCATCCGGCTCGCGATCACCATGATCTCGACCGTCGCGGTCGCGCGGGTGCTGCGGCCGGACGATTTCGGCGTGATCGCAATGACGGCGCCGATCACCGGCTTCATCCTTCTGTTCCAGAATCTGGGGCTCAACCAGGCTCTCATCCAGGCGCGCACCATCAGCGACGAGCAGATGAATGCGCTGTTCTTCTACAATATGCTCGCATCGGCGGCGATCGCCGCCATCCTGCTGCTGGTATCGCCGCTGGTCGGACTCTTCTATGGCGACGAACGGGCCTCCTACATCACTGCGGCGAGCGCGATCACGGTGCTGCTGACCGGATCGACCCTCCAGCACACGGCTCTCATCAACCGCAACATGCGCTTCCGGGCGCTCGGCTTCGTCGAGGTCGCGGTCGCTGCGACCAACCTCGTCGCCGCCTTCTGCTTCGCCCTCTGGCTGCGCAATTACTGGGCGATCTGGCTCGGAACCCTGTGCGGGGTGCTGGTGAACGTCGTCCTGGTGTGGAGCCTCAGCCCCTGGCGTCCGTCCCGCCACGTCGCCTGGGGCAGCGCACGCCACATGATCACCTTCGGGGCCCATCTGACCGGCTTCAACCTGCTGAATTTCCTCAGCCGCAACCTCGACAATGTGCTGATCGCGAAATTCTGGGGCCCAGCGGCGGTGGGCCTCTACGATCGCAGCTACAAGCTCATGCTGTTCCCGCTGCGGACGCTCAACACGCCGCTCGGGCGGATCATGCTGCCGGCGCTGTCGCGGGTCCAGGACGATCCTGCACGCTTCCGCCGTATGTTCCTGCTGGCGCTACGTGCGCTCTCGATCGTGTCGATCCCGGGGATCATCGCGGCGGCGATCTGCAGCGACCGGCTGGTTCCCTTCCTGCTCGGCGATCACTGGTCCGCGGCCGGTCCGATCTTCTTCTGGCTGAGCCTCGCCGGCATCGCCCAGCCCGCGTCCAACGCGACCGGCTGGCTGTTCATCAGCACCGGGCGCACCCGCGAGATGTTCCGGTGGGGCCTCGTCGGGACGCCGACGACGATCCTCAGCTTCTTCATCGGTCTGCCCTGGGGCGGGGTCGGCGTCGCCGCCGCCATCTTCTTCGGCCAGATGCTTCGGATTCCGATCCTCTACGCATGGTCCACGCGCGACACGCCGGTCCGGGCCAGGGATCTCTATGCCGCCATGGCGCCGACGCTGGTCGGCGGGGCGCTGGCCTGGATTTCGGTGGAATGGCTCCGGCATGTGCTTCCGACGGCGGCGTTCATCCTCATCGCCTTCGTGCTGAGCTACGGCTTCACCCTGGTCGTCCAGTCTGCCACGCTCCAGGGGCGCCTCGCGCTCGGGGAGATGATCCGCCTCGGCCTTTCCGTCGTGCGGCGGAGAGCCTCGAATGGCTGAAGGAAATCCGAACGACGTTCGAAGCCGGTCCGGTCCTCCGTGCGGCCGCCCGTTGCGGGTCGCCTATCTGACCCGCCGGTTTCCCATCCTGTCGCAGACCTTCGTCATCGGCGAAATCGAGGATCATCTGCGCGCAGGCCTCGACGTCCAGATCCTCTGCACTCGCTCCGAGGCGGAGGCCGACTTCCCGGCGTCCCGGCTAGACCCCCTGTTCAGGGGCCGTGTCCACTATCTCGATTGTCCGCGGGGAAACGACGCGGTGCGCCGTGCGCTCCTGCGGACGTTCGCGTCCCGGCCCTGGGCGATGCCTGCCGGGCTCAGGGCGGCTGCCTTCCTCAAGGAGGAGAAGGGGCGGTATGCGGCCATGGAGGCTGCGCTGGTCGCGATGCGCCTGGCGCACATCCTCCCCCGCTTCGACCTCCTCCATTGCCACTTCGGCAATATCGGGATCCTCGGAGCGGCGGTCGTGCGATCGGCACGGGTCCGGCCCGCGCTCGTGACGACCTTTCACGGCTATGATGTGACCAGGGACGAGTTCCTGCCCCTGGCGGACTATTATCGCCTGCTGTTCCGGGCCGGTTCCCTGATGCTGTGCGTCAACGGCATCTGGCGGGACCGGCTGGTCGGCGCCGGCGCCGATCCGGGGGCGACGCTGATCCACCATATGGGGGTCGATCTCGACGAACTTGCCTTCCGCCATGCCGCTCCGGGGGCGCGCGCGGGGCTGCTCCGCATCGCAATGGTGGGCAGGCTGACCGAGAAGAAGGGGCATCGGACTGCGCTCGACGCGGTCGCTGCGCTGCGGGAACGGCGGCCCGACCTCGACCTGCGCCTCGACATCGTCGGCGGCGGGGATCTCCAGTCGGACGTGGAGGAGCGGATCCGCGGTCTGCGGCTGGAGCCCGCCGTGGTCCTGCGCGGTCCGATGTCCCACGCCGACAGCCTTGCCCTGGTTGCCGAAGCGGATGCCTTTCTGCTTCCGTCGGTAACGGCGGCCGACGGCGACATGGAAGGGATACCGGTCTCGCTGATGGAGGCGATGGCTCTGGGGCGGCCGGTCGTGTCGACACGGCATAGCGGCATTCCCGAACTGATCGAGGACGGGCGCAGTGGCCTCCTTGCCGACGAACATGATCACCGGGCCGTCTCCGAATGCCTCGAACGGCTCGCCGACGATCCCGGTCTCGGGAGACGGCTGGCCGAGGCGGGGCGCCGCCGGGTCGAGGACGAATTCAACTCCGAACGGCAGGGCGAGCGGCTTCGCGACCGCTATCGCTTTCTGGTCCGGAGCCGGATTGCGACCCGCGGTGCCCGCGCCTGAGGCCCTCATGGCGGCGCGAATTGCGCCGGTCTGTTGCACTGCAGCGTTCTTCCGAGCCGTGGCGTGGCACCGTAGCTGCATGCCGGCCGTTCCGGATGCGCAAAGGCGGTAGTGGTGGCGGGAATGAAGAATCGGAATCGGCGCAGGTGGCTTCAGGGGCCTGGAGTCGCGTGACCCTGTCGTTGAGCGACGGGGCGCTCGTCGAGAAGGGCGGTGCGGCCGTCGAGCGGCGCGACGGCGGGCGTGACGGCAGGCGCATGCGGATCGTCATCACCAATGCGGTGGCGCTGAACTCCGGTGACGGCGCCATTCTGGTCGGGATCCTGAGGATCCTGCGCGAGGCGTTCGGATCCTTCGATCTTCTCGTCCTCGACAGCCATGCGGAAGCCGCCCGCCGACTCTATCCCGACATCCGGTTCGAGCAGCTCGAGGACATCCCGCCGCTGCTGCGCCGGCTGTCCCGCTCGGCCGACACGATCGCCTGGTTCTGGCCCCTGGTCGCACGGCTTGGGTGCAGGCTGCGCGCGAACGCCGATCGGTACAGGGAGGCTGACCTCATCATCTCGACGGGCGGAACCTATCTGGTCGAGCAATATGGCCTGACGCGACGCTTCTGTCATCTCGACCGGGCGGCGCGATCGGATGCGCCGCTGGTTCTCTACACCCAGTCACTCGGGCCGTTTCGCCGCCCCTCCAATCTACAGTGGATCCGGCGCCTTGCCCCCCAATTCGATCTCGTCCTGCTCCGCGACCAGCTCTCGATGGAGCATCTGGAGCGCGCGGGGGCGTTGCGCGGGAACTGGGCCGTGGTCGCCGATGCGGCCTTTGCCCTCGCCGACGTTCCGAAGCTCGAGGCCGGCCGGCTCCGCGCCTTTCCGCAGCGTCCGCGGGTGGCGGTGTCGGTCCGTTCCTGGAGTCATTTCCGAAGCGGCGGGGTGGAGGACAATCAGCGCCGCTACCGTGCTGCCGTCGCCGCGGCGGTCGAGGATCTGGTGCGCAGTCGCAATGCCGACGTGACCTTCGTCTCGACCTGTCAGGGCGTTCCCGAATATTCGACCGACGACAGCCTCGAGGCGCGCAGGATCGTCGAGCTCCTCGATCCGGACGTGCGCGCGCGGGTGGAGGTCGATTCCGCGTTCCGCCGGGCCGAGGCGCTGGTCGATCTGCTGTCCGGCTTCGATCTCGTCGTCGCCACCCGGATGCACATGGCCATTCTCGCCTTGTGCGCGGGAACCCCGGTGTTCCCGATCGCCTATGAATTCAAGACGGCGGAGCTGTTCGCGGATCTCGGACTGGGAGACCGCGTGGTCGATATCGAGGCTGCCCATCCGGAGAGCCTCCCGGGCCAGGTCGACGCGTTCATCGGCGATCTGCCCCGGCTCCGGGGGCGTCTCGTCGACGCCGTGTTGCGAAAGCGAGAGGATGCGTGGCGCGTCGCCGGAACCATCCGGGACCTCGTGCCGGAGCACATCCGATCTGTGGCGTAAGGGAAGGATTGGGACTGTGTATGTGGGACAACGCCTTAGGCGCTATATGAGCCGATTGAGGCTGGGCCCGGCCGCGCGTGCGGTGGTTCGGGACCGGCTGACCTATCTGCCCGTGGAGAAGCTGGTGCGGATCGAACGCGCGCTTCACGAAGTCGACATGAAGGGCGTCGAGGGCGACGTGGTGGAATTCGGTGTGGCCCTTGGCGGATCGGGCATCGTCCTTGCCCGGGGAAGCAGGAGGCGGCGGCGCTATTTCGGGCTCGACGTCTTCGGGATGATCCCTCCACCCACCTCGGACAAGGATGGCGTGAAGTCGAAGGCGCGCTACGAGGTGATCAGTGCGGGTGAGGCCGACGGCATCCGCGGGGATACCTATTACGGCTATCGGGACAATCTCCTGGAGGAGGTGAAGACCAGCTTCGCCCGCCATGAGGTCCCGGTCGACGAGGAAAGTGTCCATCTGGTGCCAGGCCTGTTCGAGGAAAGCTGGCCGCGCCTCGATGTCGACAAGGTCGCATTGGTGCATGTGGACTGCGACTGGTATGATCCCGTCCGCTACTCGCTGAACGCGGTGTCCGATCGGCTGGAAGTGGGTGGTATCGTCGTGATCGACGATTATTACGATTATGAAGGCTGCCGGGCCGGCGTCGAGGAGTTCTTTGCGGAGCGGGACGATTTTGTGTTCGAGGACGGGCGAAACCCGTTCCTGCGCAAGATCGCACCGATCAGGCATTGAACACCGGCATTGCCGAGGCGCGGCCCGCGGCCGTCGGCGCCGGCAGGGAGGAACATCTGCTCGCAACCCGTGCCCTCGACTTTTCGGTCGTGATCCCGCTCTTCAACAAGGCGCCGCACGTGGAAGCCGCGGTGCGGTCGGCGCTCGAACAGACCCTTCCGCCCAGGGAAGTCATCGTGATCGACGACGGTTCGACCGATGGCAGTCTGGAGATCGTGCGCTCGATCCGCCATCCGGCGCTGAAGCTTCTCACCCGGTCGCCGCCCGGCCCCGGCGGCTATGCGGCGCGCAACCTCGGGATCCGCTCCGCCGAGGGTGAGTGGGTGGCGTTTCTCGACGCCGACGACTGCTGGCATCCGGACCATCTGGAGGCTCTTTCCGCCGCGGCCGGCGCGGTGGCTGCGCCGATAGGCTGCCTGTTTGGCGCCTTCGACATGGTCGCGCCGGACCGGCGCTGGCGTTATCCGCAGTCGGGCCGGTTCCTCCGACCCGGCCGTCCGCTCCCGCTCGAAACCATTCTGCGGGCATGGCTGCATTCCCGCAATTGCCCGATCTGGACCGGCGCCGCGGCGTTTCGTCGCCAGCTTCTGCTCGATGCGGGCCTGTTTCCGGACCAGGGGGTGCGACGGGGCGGCGACAAGGATCTGTGGCTGCGCGCCCTCGCCCTCGCCGATGCAGCCTATTCGCCGCGCGTCACGGCCGATTTCCACCAGGCATCCGTGAACCGGGTCTCGCTGCAGACGGGACATCAGCAGCTTCCGGTCATCACGGGAACCATCCGCGCCATGATCGGAACGGCGCCGGCACCGACCCGCACCCTGCTCAGGCGGCTCTCGAACCAGGAGATCACTCTTTACAGCCGGCATGCCGCCGGCGCCGGCGCGCCGACGCTCCGGCATGCGCGCGAGCTTTATTTTCCGGTCGGGCTTGCCTCCCTCCTCGAAATGGCGGCTTATTTCATAGCTGGCCTGCCGCTGAAACTGGCGAGGGCGCGACGGTCCCGGGCGATCGGCGGCTCGCCGGCGCGGTCTTCGTTGTGAGCGTTCTGCGTTCCTCTGTAAGTCGCACATTCACTGGCGAGGTGCTCGCGATGCCCTTCCTTTCGAAAACCCGAACCATCGCTTCTCTGGGTGCCATTCTGCTGGCCGGCGGCGGTCGCCAGCATCTCTTTCGCTCCATCACGGCCTATCGCTCCATGTCCCCGGGTACCTGTCCCTGCTGCGGGTTCCACGGGAAGTTCGCGACGGCCGGCCTGACCGCCCGCATCGGGTCGCTGTGCCCCAGGTGCAGGAGCCGTGAGCGCCACCGGCTGCTGGCGATCGCCCTGGAGCGCGACTTCGCGGAAATCGCCGGCCGGCGGGTCCTGCATTTCGCCCCCGAGCCGATCGTGAAGGACATGATCCTCAAGCGTGGTCCCGCCGAATATCTGACCGCCGATATCGAGCCGGGGCGGGGAGACGTCCAGCTCGACATGGAGCGCATCGAGCTTCCCGACGAATGCTTCGACCTGGTGGTCGCATCGCATGTGCTCGAACATGTCGATGACCGCAAAGCGCTTGCGGAACTGTACCGGATCCTGCGGCCCGGCGGCGATCTCTTGGTGATGATCCCCATCATCGAGGGTTGGGAACATACCTTCGAGGATGAGAGCCGGACATCTCCGAAGGAACGGTCGCTCTATTTCGGACAGTGGGACCATGTCCGCTATTATGGAGCCGATTTCCGGGACAGGGTCAGGGACGTCGGCTTCGAGCTTTCCGAGTTCACGGCGGGCCCGATCGACAGCGTGCAGTTCCGGATCGAGCGCGGGTCCAAGGTGTTTCTCTGCCGCAAATGAAACGATGCAGGCTCCGTAACAGGCCGGACATCCCGATATGCTGAGCCTGTAGATGTTCCGAACCGGATCGTCGGGCGGGATGGCCGCGCTCGTCTGGTCATGGCCGTTAGCGAATGGAGGGAGGCGAAAGCTGCTCAAACGCGAAGTTCTGGAAAAGCGGGTCCGATCCTATTTCGATCGATATCCGCGCGTCGCATTCGTCCATGTCCCCAAATGTGCGGGAACGTCCGCCGCGGAATCGCTCTATCGCGCGCTCTATCCCCAGGTGATGAAGGTGACCCGCCTGTACGGCCGGATCGATCTGGCGGCGAGCCGGACCGCCGAGGAAATGTCCGGCGTCGACATGATGACCAGCAGGCAGGTCGCGCTCATCAATTGCCTCAGCGATCCGCTGACGCGGTTCGTGTCGGGGCACGTCTATGCCAATCCCGCCGTCGTGAAGGGTTTTGCCGACTGGAAATTCCTGACGGTGCTCAGGAATCCGGTCGATCGCTTTGTCTCGGAATATGTCTACAACCGGTACAAGTCCCGTGACTGGCTGAAGGTCGCGGACGATTTCGAGGATTTCCTTGCCAGCGATCGTGCCCGGTCGAGCGGTTCGCTGCTCGCCCGCTATTTCTCGGGCATGGACAGCGCGCGGATCGCCAGCGACCCCGACCGGGCGGTGGAGGCGAGCCTCGCCAATCTGCAATCCTTCGCTTCGGTCGGGTTCATGGACGACCTTCAGGGTTGGATGAACCGGCTGGAGCCCGTTCTGGGCGCCCGGCCGAAAATGCCCTTCCTGAACAAGAGCCCCAGGCCGGCGCTCTACGAGGAGATCGAGGCGTCCCCGGACCTCAGCGCCCGGGTCGCTTCCTTGTGCGAGATCGACAGCCGGATCTACGAAGAGGCCGTGCGGAGGCTAGCTGCCTGAGGCAGGTCGTCCCTTTCCGTTCGGCCGGGAGGGGAAGGATCGCCAACGCGCACGGGGATCTTTGCCGGGGAACAACGCGACAGGCCGGCGCGCGTCGCTCCGCTATTCGGTCAACTGGGTATGAGCCCCGACGGGGCCAGGCGCGGTTCGGCGCGCGGCGGCGCCGTCCCGGCCACCCGGGCATAGTGACCCTCCATCGTGAAGCCCCACAGGATCGCGTAGAGGATGAGGCCCTCGATCTGCCACATCGGCATGGTCGCCTGGTTCAGCAGGATGAAGCTGACATGCGCGGCGACGAGTTCCGCCCGTTGTCCGGGACGCGTCTGGATCGACAGCAGCAGTCCTACCGACAGGAGCAGGGTGAGGGCGGCGACGCCCAGCAGGCCATATTCGAACAGATAGCTGATGAAGCTGTTATGGGCGTAGCGGTCGAAACGACCCTCCCAGGAATCCGGCCCGAATCCGGTCAGGTGCTGGAGTTCCCCGCCTTCGTTCCGCCACTCGTAATAATAATTGCTCCAGATGTAGGGGCGGCCGGTAAGCAGTTCCCGGTCCTCAGGCGTGAACTGGTGCGGCGGCTTGATGATCTCGACTTCTCCGCTCGCCACCGTCCGCAATTCGGCGAAGCGCTCGAGCGAGACCGCCGCGGTCGTCCCGACGAGCACGAACCCCAGCGCGGCCACCGTCACCACCACGGTTCGCAACTGCTGCGGAAACAACCGTCCGATTCCGACGAAGACGAAATAGGCGACCAGCGGGACCGTGCCGATGATGGCCGTCCGATAATTGGCGAGCACGATGCCGGTCAGGGCGACCAGGAGCAGCAGGGCTCTGACGCCCCCGCTGATGCCGCGCGCGAGGGCGGCTGCGATGAAGAGCGCGACCAGCGCCACCGAAAAGGCCGCCTCATGGTCGTAGCCGCCGATATAGTTTGGCGACTGGTCGGCCCCCGTGATCTTGTAGACGTTGAGGATGACCGACAGCAGCTGGAACAGCACCAGCGGCGCGAAGCCGAGCAGCAGCGCGATGCTGAACCTTCGATGGTTGCTGCCTCTCAGCGCTTCATAGGTGTGGAGCGCGATCACCACGAAATAGCCGAACTTCACGATCGTTTCGAAGCTCGACTTCGGCTCGCCGTTGACCACGGCGCTGAGGATCACGATCGCGATCAGCAGGTACATGGGAATCAGCGCCCTGCTCAGCAGCAGCGGCTTGCGGATCAGCAGAAGCCCCAGGCCGAAGACGGACGCGGAGGCGAGGGCGTTGATCGAAAATCCGGCGAGGATCTTGTCGAAGGTATAGTCATGGAACGCCGACAGCATGAACCGCAGCCAGCAGGCGAATACGACGAACCGGGCGCTGACCCCTTCGGCGTACCGCAGGGCCGCGATCAGGATCAGTGCGAGCAGGATCGAGGCGGGGATCTGTGCCAGCAGCGGCAGCATCGGGCTCTGGGCGAAATCGCTGCCTGTCATTTGATCTCCTTTCCGGCTGCCTCGCCAGTACGGGGTCTGGGCCGCCCGGGAGCGTCAGGAACCATGGAGGCCGTTGCCCTGGTCAGGTTCGCCGGTCCTTCTTCCGCTCAGGATGTCGCATGCTGCATCGGTTGGCCTAGTGGTGCATCCTGTCTGGGCCTTTGCGCAAGCACGGAATCTATCACGTCCCAATAGCGGTCGACGGCCCGTGCCACGCTGAACTCCTGGACCCTGACCCTGCCGGCCTCGGCAAGGCGGTCCCGTCGTCCCGGATCGCTCAGCGCCCTGATGGCCAGGATCATCGCTTTCTCGTCCTGGACCGGGACCAGCAGGCCGCCCGCGCCGGTCTCGAAGCGCCCCGGTGCGGGCCTCTTGGCGACATCGAGGATCTGGAGCGGGCTTGAAGGGCAGTCGGTGGCGACGACGGGCACGTCGCATGCCATCGCCTCGACGAGAGCGTTGGAGAAGCCTTCCGCATTGGAGGACAGCAGGAAACAGGCGGCACGCGCGATGATGGCATGGGGATTGCGGACGAAGCCCGGCATCACCAGCCGCTCGCCGAGGCCCAGTTCGTCGCCGAGCCCGCGGAGCCTCCGGCGCTCCTCTCCTTCTCCGAGCAGCAGCAGCCGTCCGGGCCGTTCGCTGCCCGCGAAGGCCCGGATTGCGAGCTCGAAATTCTTGTTCTGTGTGAGCCGGCCCATTGCCACTGCGTCGTCCGGTCGGACCTCGATCACGGGTTCTTCGCGGCACCGTGCTGCGATCCGGTCGAGATCGACCGGATTGTAGATGACGTCCACCTTCTGGCGGGCCACGCGATAGTCCTCGACCAGCGTATCGGCCACGCCTTCGGACACCGCGATGACCCGGCTCGCATGCGGATAGGACCAGCGGACCAGGCGCATGCTGGTGCGCGCATGCCGGCCGGTCGAAAGATGGGCGGTGGTGTTCACGCGCTCGCTCAGGATGAACGGCCGCCGGCGCATTCCCATCGCGACGGCGGTCGCGACGTTGGAACGCGTCAGGAAACTCAACGCGACGTCCGGGCGGGTGCGGCCGACGAGGGTCCACAGGCGCGCAAGGCTCCGTGCCAGGCTCCTGCGGCAGTCGAGCCGGTGAACGGGCATCCAGTCGGGCGCTGCATAGGTGGGCGGGTCCTCGTCGAGCAGGGCGAGCGCCATCCGATAGCGGTCCCGCCGGTCATGAGAGGCTTCCAGCAATGTCGTCAGCACCCGTTCGGCACCTCCCCCGGCAAGCGAATTGATCACGAACAAGATCCTTGGCGTCATCGCTCCTCCCTTCGAGCGCAGGTCTGCGGCGTGCCTTCCACCCCCGATGGGTTCACGTGCATCGGCCCGCAATCCCCCCGACAACGCATGAGAGACGAATGCGGTAGCCGGAGTGGTCCGAAAGATGGATTGTCGCGCGAATAGAACCGAATCGAACCTGGTTCGTTGTCCGGCCGAAAAGATCCGCCTTTCAGGCGGGCCGTGGGGGATTTTGCCTAAGGGGACTTCGGGTCGCCCGCGCTTCGCGGGCCTGGGAGGAATTGTCGGTCTATGCACCATCCGCAATGGCTTTCGGGGCCGCTTCGCTGTTTGTGGCTGGCCTTTCTGGTCTGCCTGGGATTGGGACTCGCCGCCTGCGCATCCAACTCCCCTCCGCTGCCGCCGGAACTCGCGCAGCAAAGCGCGTCCGTCTATCGGCTCGGGCTGGGCGACAAGGTGCGGATCAACGTCTATGGGGAGCGCGAGCTCAGCGGCGAATATCAGGTTTCCGCCAACGGTTCCGTGGCGATGCCGCTCGTGGGAGACGTTCCCGCGGTGGGATTGAGCGCTCGGGAGCTGGAGCAGCGTCTGGTCGAGCGCTATCGCGCCGGATATCTCAAGGATCCCAAGATCGCGGTCGAGGTATACGACTTCCGGCCCTATTTCGTCCTCGGCGAAGTCGAGCGGCCGGGACAGTATCCGGCGCAGGAAGGGACGACATTGCTCGGCGCCATCGCCACGGCAGGGGGGTTCACCTATCGTGCGGATCGTGGCCGGGTCTTCATCCGGCGTGGTGGCGACGGCAAGGAGTATCAGGTCGATCCCACCGCCAATGTGATGGTTGCGCCGGGTGACGTGATCCGCGTCGGCGAGCGGTACTTCTGAGTCTGTCAACCTCCGGTCAGGGCGAATTCCATGCGCAGCCTCCACCTCCTCATCGGCGTCACGGCCGCCGGCTTCGCCGTCACCGGCGTTTGCGCCCAGACGCAGCCGGGACAGGGGGCGGCCGACGATCCGTTCCTGGCGCTTCCGGAATTGGGGGACCGTCCCTCCCAGGTCGAGGGCATGCTGACCCTGCCGTCGAGCGATGGCGGGCAGGACCCGCTCGTCGCCCGGGAGCGGATGAGCCGCCGGTCGGCTGCCGAGGCCCGGCCCCGCGGCTCCACGGTGCTCCAGCGCGGCCGGCCGGACTATGATCCTGTCGGGGTGAAGGCGGGGAGTTTCACCCTCTTTCCCTCGCTGACGCTCAGCGCCGGCGGGAGGACCAACGTTCGGGGGAGCGGCGACGGCGACGTGTTCGGGACGGTACGCGCGGCCGGCGTGCTTCGTTCGGACTGGTCGCGCCACCAGCTCGTGCTCGACGGCTACATCGATCGCAGGCAGTTCGCTTCGTTCGAGGACGAAAGCTCCACCAACTGGCTCGGCCGGGCACGGGGCCGCCTCAACATCCACGGCCGGGACACCATCACGGCGGAGCTTTCCTCGGAACGGGTCGTGCAGGAACGCGGCGCCATCGGCGAGCTGGTCCGCACCCGCCAGCCGGCGAGCTTCCAGCGCGACAGTGCGCGCGTGGAAGGCACGTTCCACAGCGGGCGGTTCGCGGCCACGCTGCAGGGCGGGTACAGTGATCGGAATTATGACGATATCTCCATCGAGGAGGGGCAGCCGCTCGACCAGGGCTATCGCGATCACGAGACCTATGAGGCCGGGATCGACCTCGGCTACCAGTTCGGCGCCCCACGGAACCTGTTCGTTTCCGCCTTCAAGACATGGACGCGCTACCGGCTGGATTCGATGCCCAGCCGGGATGTGGACACGCTCGAGCTGCTCGCCGGCATCCGCAGCGAGATCACGCCCCTGATCCGCGGCCAGTTCGCGATCGGCTATCTCCGCGCGAACTTCAAGGATCCGGCGGTCAGCACCCGCGACGGGATCGCGATCGATACCCGGCTCGAATATCTGATGACCGAACTGACCACTTTCTCGTTGCGGGCCCGGCGCTACGTGCGCAGCATCCAGTCGGTCAGGTCGCCGGGTGCGGTCGCGACGACCTTCCGCCTCGGGGTCGATCACGAACTGCTGCGCAATCTCATCCTCTCCGGCGCCGTCCGCCACGAGCGCGCCAATTATGTTGACAGCCCGCGCAAGGACCGGCTGACCGGCCTCGAGGCCGGCGCGACCTGGTTCCTCAATCGGAAGATGCGCGCGAGCCTGCGCGGCAACGCCTACCGGCGCAAATCCTACAATCTTGAGATCGAGGACGACCGCGACTTCAAGGCCGCCACGATCACCGCCGGCATCACTTTCCAGCTCTGACACCTGTCCGCTCCGGGCCGCGGGCGGAGGTCGCCGGGCGGCGCTCCGCCCGGGCCCTCAGGCCGTGGCCGAAGAGGCCCCGTCATAACCGATCTGGATCGGCCGGTCGGAATAGCTGCGGTAGTAATGGACTTCCTCGCCCATGTCGGCCGCCGCGGCCGAGCGCAGGTCCACCTGGCTCAGCACCGCCCCCATCAGCTTGGCGCCCTCCCGCCGGAGCTGGTCGACGGCCATGCGCGCGGCCTGGGCCGGCGTTTTGCGCCATTTCACGACCAGCAGCACCCCGTCCGTCATCGCCGCCACCGCTCGTGCTTCCGCGACCGGAAGGACGGGGGCGGTGTCGATGATGACGAGATCGTATATCTCCTCCAGCTGGTCGATGAGCTTGCCCATCGTGCGGGACGCCAGCAGGTCGTAATGCGGTTCCTCGCTTGGCTTCTGCGGCAGGAAATGGGCGCCGGATGCGCCGTCGCGGACGATCGCCTGCTCCAGCGGCACTTCGCCCTTCAGCACTTCGGCGAGCCCCCATTCGAGGCGATTGGCGAGGGTGCGGCTGGTGGCCCGGCGACGCAGGTCGCAGTCGACCAGCAGGACTCGCAGCCCGGCGAGCGCCGCGGAACGCGCCAGGCAGATGGCGTCCGTGGTCTTGCCCTCGTCGGGAAGCGCCGAGGTCACCGCGAGCGACCGTACCATCTGGTCGTCATGCCCGATCTTCAGTGAAGTCCGAATGCTCCGGAAGGATTCGTCGAACACCGAACCGGGATGCGCCACCAGATGATCGGCGATCGCCAGCGGGCTGCCCTTCTTGAGCGGAGCATCGCGGACGGTCGCAATGTCCGGCACCGCCGAGAGGGCGGGGATGCCGAGGGTCTGCTCGAGCCCCGCCCGCGTCCGGAAGCCCCGCTCCATGGTTTCGAGCAGCAGCGCCACGAAGGCCGCGGCCAGCAGCGACGCGACCGTCCCGCCGACCAGATAGGCCAGGAGATTGGGCGAATAAGGCTGTCCCGGCACCCGCGCGAAGGCGATCACATAGGCGTTGCTGGTCTCGGTGCCTTGCGCCGCCACGCTCTGGCGGTAACGGTCGAGCACGGCCTGGTAGAGGCTGCGTGCGGATTCGGCGTTGCGCTGGAGCTCGTTGAGCCGCACCGAGGCGTTGTTTGCGGCCAGCAGCTGGCTCTGGACATTGGCGATTGCGCTTTCGAGCGAGGCAACGCGGCTGCCGGCGATCTGGGCCTCGGAATTGACGCCGGAACGGACGCGGGTCAGTTCGGCTTCCAGGTTGCGGTCGATTTCGCCGAGCTGCCGGTCGAGATTGGCAAGGACCGGATGCTTGTCGCCGTACCGGCCTGAAAGGTCGGCACGCTCCGCGCGCAGCCTTGCCTGTTCGGTCCGGAGCTGGCGGACCACGGGGGATTGCAGCACGTCGCTGACTTCGGCGGCGACCGCGGCCTGGGAGCGCGCGCTTGCCGTGGCCTGTTCGGCACGTGCCTGGGCGAGCTGGGTGCGCAGCGTTTGCAGGGTGGCCAGCGCGGTCGGGCGGTCCTCCTGCAGGTCGAGCAGGTTGGTGCCCGCGCGATAGCGGGCAACCGCCGTCTCGGCTTCCATCACTTCGGTGCGAAGCTGGCCCAGCCGCTCGCGCAGCAGGGCTATCTCGCGGTTGCGCTCCACGGATTTGCCGGAGCGCTGCCCGTCGACATAGGAGTCGACGGCGGCATTCACGATGGCGGCGGCGAGCTGTGGATCGGCATGCGAATAGTTCACGGCGATCGCGTAGGAGGTTCCTTCCCGATTGACCTTCAGGCCGCCCATCACGATCCCGATCGACCGCTCGCGCGCGGTGGCCGGATCGCCGGGCTTCCCGTCCTCGGCGAACCCGAAGCCGGGCTTGGATGCGAGCTTGAGCCGGTCCACCACCGCGGCTGCGATCGAGGGCGAAAGCAGCACCTGGACCTCGGTGTCGACCGACGGCGAGTCGGTCGCAAGCGGCGGGTTGCTGCCGTTGACCGTCACGATCTCTTCGCTCCGGCGGTCGAGGGCGACCCGCGCCGTGGCCAGATATTGCGGCTCGGCGCTCAGATAGGCGGCCAGCGTGGCGGTGAGCACCACCGCCATGGTCGCCAGGATGGGGATCAGCCTCCGGCGGATAAGGCCGAACACGGCTCGCGGGTCTATGAGGCCCGGCTCCCGGACTGCCGGAAGCTGCGGATTCGAGGTCACAACCATTGCGTCCATTGCAATTCCTCCGGCCCGTTCCGTCCCGCCTGCGGCCCCTCGTTCCTGGTGGCGCCGTCAATGCGGTCCAGCGGCCATGCCAAACACCTGATCAATGCCTCTCCCGGTACCTGCAGCCCGGCCCGAGCCGCACATGGGTGCGGTCTCCGGCCACGATGGGCGTTTCCCTTGGCAGGGACAGGTCGCAGCGGCCCACTTCGAGCCTGCCCCCCTTTTCGATGCGGAAGACCGGCGCCTCGGTGCTCGAACGGGCGACCAGCCTGTCGATGCGCACCTTCCCCTGCTTGCCGATCCATATATGGGCATTGCGCGGATCGACGCTGGTCAAAGTCCCCGCGTCCACGTCATGCCAGAAGCGGTAGTTCCGGAAATTGCGTCTCGCCACGAGCGCGTCGAGTCGCGTCCGGCTGCTCTTGAGGTCGAAGCCGGCGTCGCTGTTGTCGTTCGCCTCGACCCGGGCAATGCGCAGGTTCTCGACCGACCGTTCGGCCGCGATCCCGTCGCCGTTCGTATATCTGTCCTTCACCGGCACCATCCGGAATCCGCTGATCTGTCCATCGGAGATGCTGATGTTCCGGCCGGCCATGAGGGCGATCCCCTCGGGCAGGTGGCCGCCCGATTGCGGACGATCGCGCATGCGCAGGGTGAAATCGCGGATCACCGCGCCGTCGATGTCGCCGCGCAGTCTGATTCCGTCCCGCTCGAGTTCGGTCGCCTCAAGACCTTCGATGCGTATATCCCTCAATACGGAGTTTCGCCCTCGCGTCTCCACGGCACGATAAGCGCGGCGGACATTCAATGGTCCCACCCTCGCTCCCCGTACCGTACCCGAAAAGATCACAACGCCGTTCACGCCTGGAGTATCCATCACTGATCGCGGCTGCCACGTTTCGCCCGACCGGATGTGGTTCTCCCGGGGTGAAGCCGCAGTGAGCGCAAGGAACAGGGTAAGCAGGGAACTCGGCACGATCTCGCCAGCAACAGTCGAACGCATCGCCATGTGAACATTCCAGCCGGAAACGGAAAGCGACCGGAACTGCGTCCATCTTCCCCCGGTGTCGCTTCGGCGGAAAAGGGTCGGAGCCGGCAGCCCCCCGCTGGGCGAAGCCAATGGCGACGACGGCTGAAATGCGCAGAATCGAAAATTGTTTCGCCCCCGTGCGGATCGGCTCGATTGACCCGGCTTTTGTCACGCCCCGCCCAAGCCGTGCTTCTGCGCAGGTGGGCTGCGGAACATCCGGCATAACAAGGGTTTAGGAGGCGCTGGGCTTGACCGAGAGAGGGAAGGAGCCGCGTGGCCGAAACTCCGCCACCCGAATTCCTGGACTATTTGCATGCGCAAATGGGGGAATTGCCGCCGGAACCTTCGATCCTGGAGATCGGAGGCGGCTCGGCGACGCATGTGCGCTGCCCGGGCGCCCGCTACACGGTGGTCGACAATTCGCCGGAGGTCCTCGCCCGCTGCTCCTATGCGGAGGAGAAGCTGCTCGCGGATGCGGAGAGCTTCGATCCCGGGCCCCGGAAATTCGATCTGGTCGTCTTCTGGAACGTGCTCGAACATCTCGCCGACCCGCGGGGCGCGCTGGTCAATGCGGCCCGCGCCGTACGGCACGACGGGCTGCTCATAGCGCGAGGCCCCGAATTGCGCTCGCTGAAGGCGATCGTCACGCGCAATACGCCGCACTGGTTCCACATTCTCTTCTACCGCCGGGTACTCGGCTTCAGGAACGCCGGCCGAAACGGCGAGGCGCCGTTTCCGGTCGAGCACAAGGTCACCGCGTCGCCTGAGGCGATCAAGGTGGCCGTCGTCCCGCTGAAGTTCGGTGTGGATTTCGAACAGCGCTACGTCGGCGACCAGCTCCGCCTCCTCGAACAATATTCGCGGCTGGCGCACCGACTCTACGAGGCGGCGAGCGCGGGGTTGCGGCTGGTTTCGCGCGGCCGGCTGGGCGCGCGCCACACGGACTTCATCCTCGCCTTCCGCCGGCAGGGCTGATCCGCTTCTCACCGTGGTGGCGGTGCGGCGCGCGGCGGCCGCCCCCTAATAGGTAACATCACGTAATCTCAGCAGACTGAGGCAGGATTATTGCACGCCCAGTCCGCACTGGGGCTGGGCGCGGCCGGATCGACCGAAGTCGATCGCCCCCGGCCGCCGGCTCCGGGGTGGGCACGCAAGATACGAACTGCTGCTGCGGGGTTGTCGTGGACACATTGCTAATGAAGAGCGGCGGGTGGCTGCTCGTCGCCGTCGGGGCGGCGCTGCTGGCCGCCTTCGCCGCGGATTTCGGCTTTTCGGTGCATCTGGCGATCATCGCCATTGCCGCTCTGGCGGCGATGGTGGCGACGGTCACCCGCGCCGATTACAGCCTGTTCGGAAGCGGCGCGGAGATCCTGCGTCCCGACCAGGGCCGCTATGACGACGATCCTGTCCGCTGGGGCGTGATCGCCACGATCTTCTGGGGAGTAGCCGGCCTCGCCGCGGGCCTGTTCATCGCCCTGCAGCTGACCTTTCCGGCGCTGAATCTCGGGATCGAATATACCAGTTTCGGGCGGGTCCGGCCACTTCACACGTCCGCGGTGATCTTCGCCTTCGGCGGAAATGCGCTGATCGCGACCAGCTTCTACGTCGTCCAGCGCACCTGTCGCGCGCGCCTCGCCTTTCCGACGCTCGCCCGCTTCGTCTTCTGGGGCTACCAGCTGTTCATCGTCCTCGCCGCCACCGGCTATCTGCTCGGCATCACCGGCGCCCGCGAATATGCGGAGCCCGAATGGTATGTCGACCTCTGGCTGACGATCGTCTGGGTCGCCTATCTCGCCGTGTTCGTCGGCACCCTGCTGAAGCGCAACGAGCCGCACATCTATGTGGCGAACTGGTTCTATCTCAGCTTCATCATCACCATCGCGATGCTGCACATCGTCAACAATCTGGCGATGCCGGTCAGCCTGCTCGGCTCCAAGTCCTATTCGGCCTTTGCCGGGGTGCAGGATGCGCTGACCCAGTGGTGGTACGGCCACAACGCGGTCGCCTTCTTCCTGACCGTGCCCTTCCTGGCCATGATGTACTATTTCGTGCCCAAGCAGGCGGAGCGGCCGATCTACAGCTACCGGCTGTCGATCATCCACTTCTGGTCGCTGATCTTCCTCTACATCTGGGCGGGTCCGCACCACCTGCACTACACCGCGCTGCCCGACTGGGCGCAGACGCTGGGCATGGTCTTCTCGGTCGTCCTGTGGATGCCGAGTTGGGGCGGCATGATCAACGGCCTGATGACCCTGCACGGGGCCTGGGACAAGATCCGCACCGACCCGATCATCCGTATGATGGTGATGGCTCTCGCCTTCTACGGCATGGCGACCTTCGAGGGGCCGATGCTGTCGGTGAAGGCCGTCAACAGCCTGTCCCACTATACGGAATGGACCATCGGCCACGTCCATGCCGGTGCGCTCGGCTGGAACGGGATGATCACCTTCGCGGCGGTCTATTATCTCGCGCCGCGGCTGTGGGGACGGCAGCGTCTCTACTCGCTCCGCATGGTCAACTGGCACTTCTGGCTCTCGACCCTCGGCATCGTCCTCTACGCCGCAGCCATGTGGGTGGCGGGCATCATGCAGGGACTGATGTGGCGCGAATATGGGGCCGACGGCTACCTGGTCTACTCCTTCGCCGAGGTCGTCGCCGCCATGTTCCCGATGTACCTGATCCGGGCGGTGGGCGGTGCCCTCTACCTCGCCGGCTTCCTGATCATGGTCTTCAACATCTGGATGACCCTGAAGGGCCGCCAGCGGGACGAGAAGCCGATGTCGGACGCCCGCTTCGACCCCGCTGCCGACCGGCCGCTTCCGGCCACCGCGAAGCCGGCCCGGCAGCCCGCGCCCGCCCGTCAATCTGACCAGCCGGTCATTGCCGCTGAATAAGGACGATCGAGATCATGGCTTCCAAAATCTTCGACCACGGCCGGATCGAGCGCAACGTCACGCTGCTCGGCGTGCTGGCCTTCGTCGCCGTCGCCATCGGCGGGATCGTCGAGATCGCGCCCCTCTTCTGGATCGACTCCACGGTCGAGAAGGTGGAGGGCGTGCGGCCCTACACCCCGCTCGAGCTCGCCGGACGCAACATCTACATCCGCGAGGGGTGCTACACCTGCCACAGCCAGATGATCCGACCGTTCCGCGACGAGAGCGAGCGCTACGGCCACTACAGCCTGGCGGCCGAGAGCATGTACGACCATCCGTTCCAGTGGGGGTCGAAGCGGACCGGTCCGGACCTTGCCCGTGTGGGCGGCCGCTATTCCGACGAATGGCACGTCCAGCATCTCAGGGATCCCCGCTCGGTGGTGCCGGAATCGATCATGCCGGCCTATTCCTTCCTCGCCGACCGCGATCTCGATGCGGGCGACATGCGCAAGCATCTCGTCGCCCTGCGCCGGGTCGGGGTTCCCTACGACCAGGCGGCGGTCGACGCCGCGAACGAGGATCTCAAGGCCCAGGCCGATCCCAATGCCGACGCCGCCGCGCTCCAGGCCCGCTACCCCAAGGCGCAGGTCCGGGATTTCGACGGCAATCCGTCGCGCCTCACCGAGATGGATGCGCTGGTCGCCTATCTGCAGATGCTCGGCACGCTCGTCGATTTCCAGGCGGCCGCCGCGCAGGAGGAGGCCCGGTGAATTACGACGCGCTCCGTCACTTTGCGGACAGCTGGGGTCTGGTCTTCATGGCCGCCTCCTACGTCACCTTCGTCGGCTGGGCCCTCCTGCCGCGCAACCGCGCCCGGAGCCGCGATGCCGCCACCATGATTTTCAAGGACGAAGACAATGGCTGAGAACAAGAGGATCGACCAGCCGTCGGGAACCGAGACCGTCGGGCATGAATGGGACGGGATCGAGGAGCTCAACACGCCGCTGCCGCGCTGGTGGCTCTGGACCTTCTACGCCACCGTCGTGTGGGGGATCGTCTATGTGATCCTCTACCCGGCCTGGCCGCTGGTGCACGGCGCGACCGAAGGCGTGCTCAGCTGGTCCAGCCGGGGCCAGCTCGAGAAGGAGCTTGCCGCCGAGCGTGAGCGCCAGGCGCCGATCCGGCGCGCGATCGCGGCGACTCCGCTCGACCGGCTGGGCGAGGATCCGCAGATCATGCAGGCCGCGGTCGAGGGCGGGCGCGCCGCCTTCAGGGTTCATTGCGTCCAATGCCACGGATCTGGCGCGGCGGGGTCCAGGGGCTATCCGAACCTCAACGACGACGACTGGCTGTGGGGTGGCGACATCGTGTCGATCCACGAGACGATCGCCAATGGTGCCCGCGATCCCCAGAACGAGGCGACCCGTATGTCGCAGATGCCGGCCTTCGGGCGCGACGGGCTGCTGACGCCGGCCCAGATTGCCGACGTGACCGCGTATGTCCTCACCATTTCCGGCCAGCAGAAGGCGACTCCCGCTGCCCGGCGCGGGTCTGAGCTGTTCGCGCAGAACTGCGCCGTCTGCCATGGTCCGGACGGGAAGGGCGACCGCCAGTTCGGCGCGCCGAACCTCACCGACGCAATCTGGCTCTACGGCGGCGATGCCGACAGCATCGCCGCGACGGTGACCAACAGCCGCTACGGCGTGATGCCGCACTGGGGCGGCCGTCTCGATCCGGTCACCATCAAGATGCTCGCAGCCTACGTCCACTCGCTGGGCGGCGGCGAGAGCCTGGCGACCCCGCTCATGGCAGCGGCGGGAACGGAAGGAAGTGATGGCCAGCCCTGATGACCTTGTTGGAGTAAAGCCGCCCCGGAAGAGCCTCTACGCCAAGCGCGAACCGGTTTTTCCCAAGGCCGTCGACGGCCGGTTCAGGCGCCTGAAATGGATGGTCATGGCAGTGACCCTGACCATCTATTACGTGACCCCCTGGCTGCGCTGGGACCGCGGGCCCTGGGCGCCGGACCAGGCGGTGCTGATCGATCTGGCGCACCGCCGCTTCTACATGTTCTCGATCGAGATCTGGCCGCACGAATTCTATTATGTCGCCGGCCTGCTCATCATGGCCGGCATCGGCCTGTTCCTCGTCACGTCGGTGGCGGGACGGGCCTGGTGCGGCTACGCCTGTCCCCAGACCGTCTGGACCGACCTGTTCCAGCATGTCGAGCGTTTCGTCGAAGGCGATCGCAACGCCCAGATCCGGCTGAACAAGGGGCCCTGGACGTTCGAGAAGATCCGCAAGCGCGGGACCAAATATGCGATCTTCCTGCTGATCTCGCTCACCACCGGCGGCGCCTGGATCTTCTATTTCGCCGACGCGCCGACGCTCGCCCGCGCCTTCCTGTCCGGCGACGCACCCACCGTCGCTTATGCGACCGTGGGCGTGCTGACCGCGACCACCTTCATCCTCGGCGGCTTCATGCGCGAGCAGGTGTGCATCTACATGTGCCCGTGGCCGCGCATCCAGACGGCGATGCTCGATGAAAAGTCGCTGATCGTCACCTACAAGAACTGGCGCGGCGAGCCGCGGCACCGCGGCACCAAGAAGGCGACGCTCGCCGACCTGCAGCTCGGCGACTGCATCGATTGCAACCAGTGCGTCGCCGTCTGCCCGACCGGGATCGACATCCGCAATGGCCCGCAGATCGGCTGCATCACCTGCGCCTTGTGCATCGACGCCTGCGACAAGGTGATGACCCAGATCGGCCGCCCGCGCGGGCTGATCGACTATGCGACCTTCGAGGATTCGAAGATCGAGGCCGGCGGCGGCACGCCCAAGCCGTTGTGGAAGACCATCCTCCGGCCGCGGACCCTGATCTATTTCGCGGTCTGGTCGGCGATCGGTCTCGCCATGCTGTTCGCGCTCGGCGTCCGCACCCGGATCGACATCAGCGCCCAGCAGCAGCGCAACCCGGTCTACGTTCAGCTCTCGGACGGCCACATCCGCAACAGCTTCACGGTGAAGATCCGCAACATGCAGGCGCGGCCGCGCAGCTTCGAGGTCGGCCTGTCGGGCCTCGACGGCGGCGTGATGTGGACGGAGACCGGCAGCCGCGAGCAGGCGGGTACCGCCGTCAGCACCCGCGTCGCGCCTGACTCCTTAGGAAAACTACGGATATTCGTCGCCGCCCCCCGCAGCGCAGAAGGCGGGCAGGATCCCTTCCACTTCACCGTGCGCGCGCTGGATGCGGAAGGGGGCAGCGACAGTACGGAGGCCGTGTTCGAACGGCCGGAATGAGGGCCAAGTGATCAGGACATTCACCGGACGGCACATGCTCGGCATCATGATCGCCTTTTTCGGCACCGTCATTGCCGTCAACGTCACCATGGCGGTCTTTGCCACCCGCACCTTCGGCGGGACGGTGGTCGACAACAGCTATGTCGCCAGCCAGAAGTTCAACGGCTGGCTGGCCCAGGCGCGGGAACAGGAAGCGCTCGGCTGGTCGCACGACCTGCGGCTGGACGGCGAGCGCCGCGTCATCGTCGCCCTGTCGGATGCCGGCGGCCCGCTCGACAGCGCCATTCTCAGCGGTTTCGCCCGTCATCCGCTCGGTCAGGCGGCCGAGATCCCCTTGCGGTTCGTGGCGGTCGGGGACGGCACCTACCGGACCGACGCGGCGCTGCCGACGGGGCGCTGGTATCTCCATTTCACCGTCGCGCGCGACGGCCGGCAGGCGCGTTTCGTCGAGCAGCTCGGATGAACCCGCAGCCGGCCATCGACGGCGCCCAGCCGCTCGAGCGGAGCCTGTTCTCGGTTCCCGGGCTGCACTGCGCCGGCTGCATCGCCAAGCTCGAGAAGGGCCTGGCCCGCGTCCCCGGGGTGGTTTCGGCGCGCGTGAACTTCACCTCGAAGCAGGTCACGCTCGAGCATCTCGCCGAACTGAAGCTGCCCGATCTGCAGGCGGCGATAACGGACATCGGCTTCGAGGCGCAGCCGATTCTTGCCGAAGCGGCCCTCGCCGACCGCTCCGAAAGCCGCGCCCTGGTCAAGGCGACCGCGGTCGCCGGTTTCGCGGCGATGAACATCATGCTGCTGTCGGTGTCGGTCTGGTCCGGCGCAACCGGCGCGACCCGCGATCTTTTCCACGCCATTTCCGCGCTGATCGCCATTCCCACAGTCGCTTATTCCGGCAGGCCCTTCTTCCGCTCGGCCTGGAACGCCTTGCGGCGCGGGCGCACGAACATGGACGTGCCGATCTCGATCGGCGTGCTGCTCGTCACCGCGCTCAGCCTGTTCGAGACGCTGACCAGCGGGCCGCACGCTTATTTCGACGGCGCGGTCATGCTGCTCTTCTTCCTGCTGGTCGGCCGCCTGCTCGACAGCGTGATGCGCGATCGCGCCCGCGACGGCGTCACCGCGCTCCTGAAGCAGACCGCGCCGGGCGCCCTGGTGCTGCGCGACGACGGCACGACGGCCTGGACGGAAACCGGCGAGCTTGCGCCCGGGATGCGGATCCTCGTCGCGGCCGGCGAGCGGCTGGCCGCCGACGGCGTGATCGAATCGGGGCGGAGCAGCCTCGACCTCTCGCTCATCACCGGCGAAAGCGTTCCGGTCGAGGCAGGCGCGGGCGACCGCGTGCTTGCCGGCACGCTCAACGTCGACGCGCCGCTGACGGTGCGGGTCACAGCGGTCGGCCGCGACACCGCGATCGCCGAGATCGCGCGGCTGATGGAGCAGGCGGCGCAGCCGCGCTCGCGCTATGTCCGCATCGCCGACCGGGCGGCGCGCTTCTACGCGCCTGCCGTCCACACCCTTGCCGCTTTGTCCTTCGTCGGCTGGGTGATTGCCGGCGCCGGCTGGCACCAGGCGATGCTGATCGCCGCCGCGGTGCTGATCATCACCTGTCCCTGCGCGCTCGGGCTTGCCGTACCGGCCGCCCAGATCGTCGCCGCCGGGACGCTGATGCGGGCCGGCGTGCTGGTGAAGGACGGCTCGGCGCTGGAGCGGCTGGCCGAGGCCGACCGCGCCCTGTTCGACAAGACCGGGACGCTGACCCTCGGCCGGCCGGAGCCGGTCGGGCTCGAGGGCCTGCCGGAGGCGGATCGGGGGATCCTCCTTGCGCTGGCACGCGTCAGCCGCCATCCGCTCAGCGAGGCGCTGCGCCGCGCGCTCGAGGCGGACGGGGTTGCCGCCGCCGCGCTCGACGACGTGGTCGAGCAGCCCGGCTTCGGCGTCCGCGGCCGCTTCCGCGACGGCGAGGTGTCGCTCGGCCGGCCGGGCATCGGCGGAATCGCGTCGCTCGCCACCGAATATCGGCACGGCAATCTGGTCATGATCATCCGCTTCCGGGATGCGATGCGCCCTGACGCCGCGCCCACCGTCGCGGAACTGGGCAAGATGGGGATCGACTCCTCGATCATGTCGGGCGACCGCGCCTCCGCCGTCGCGCCGGTGGCGCGCGCGCTGCACGTCACCGCCCAGACCGCGATGCTGCCCCAGGACAAGCTCGACGCGATCGGGCGCCTCTCCGGCGCCGGCCGCAAGTTGCTGATGGTCGGCGACGGCCTGAACGACGGGCCGGCCCTGTCCGCCGCTCATGTCTCGATGGCGCCGGGGTCGGCGAGCGACGTCGGCCAGAATGCCGCCGACTTCGTCTTCCTCGGCGACAGCCTGCTTCCGGTCGTGATCGCCGTCCGCGTGGCGCGCCGGACCCTGCGGGTGGTCCGTCAGAATTTCGCGATCGCGATCGTCTACAATGCGATCGCGGTGCCGCTTGCCCTTGCCGGGTTCGTCACCCCGCTGGTCGCGGCGCTCGCCATGTCCGGTTCGTCGATCATCGTCGTCGCCAATGCGCTGCGGCTGCGGAGGGCGGCGCGATGACGGGCCTCGTGTTGCTCATTCCGGTCGCGCTGTTCCTTGGTCTTGCGGGGCTGGCGGCCTTCTTCTGGGCGGTCAGGTCCGGCCAGTTCGAGGACATGGACGGCGCCGCGCTGCGGATCCTGATCGACGACGAGGATCCATCCTGATGCGTCCCTATCATCCGGAGCTGCTGGCCGTGCCGGTGCCCCGCTACACCAGCTATCCGACGGCGGCGGAATTCCAGGATGGGATCGGCGGGGCGGAGATGGAAGCGGCGCTGGCCGCGATCGGGGAGGAGGATCGGCTCTCGCTCTATCTCCACATCCCTTATTGCCATGAAATCTGCTGGTATTGCGGCTGCAACACCGGCGCCGCCAATCGGGCGCATCGCCTCACCGCCTATCTCGACGCGCTCGAGGCCGAGCTGGACCTGGTGGCGGATCGGCTCGGCGGCCGCGGCCGGGTGCAACGGATCGCCTTCGGCGGCGGTAGCCCCAATGCGATCGAGCCCGAAGCCTTCCTTCGGCTGGTCGACCGGCTCGGATCGGCCTTCGCTGCCGAGGGCGCGGAGCTGTCGGTCGAACTCGATCCGCGCAGCCTGACGCCGGCCTGGATGCAGGCGATGGCCGCGGCCGGAGTCACGCGCGCCAGTCTCGGCGTCCAGACCCTTGCCCCGCACGTGCAGGAGGCGATCGGCCGCATCCAGCCGGCGTCGATGGTCGCTGCGGCGGTCGAGGGACTCGTCGCCGCCGGGGTCACCTCGCTCAACTTCGACCTGATGTACGGCCTGCCGCACCAGTCGCTCGCCGACCTCGAGGACACGCTGCGCCAGGCCGTGGCGATGCGGCCGGATCGCGTCGCCCTGTTCGGCTATGCCCATGTCCCGCACCTGATCCCGCGTCAGCGCCGGATCGACGGCAGTGCGCTGCCCGATGCCGCCATGCGCTTCGAGCAGGCCGAGCTCGGCCACCGCTTCCTCGTCGACGCCGGCTATCGACCCGTCGGCTTCGATCATTTCGCCCGGCCGGACGATCCGCTCGCCATCGCCCACCGCGATCGCACCCTGCGGCGCAACTTCCAGGGCTTCACCGACGATCCCGCCGAGATCCTGCTCGGCTTCGGCGCCAGCGCGATCAGCAGCTTTCCCGACCGCATCCTCCAGAACGAGAAGAATGCCGGGCGCTACCGGATGCTTGTAACGGCCGGAAGGCTGACGCCCGTCCGCGGGGTGCTGCGCAGCGCCGCGGATCGGGTCCGCGCCAGGATCGTCGAATCCATCCTCTGCCACGGCGAGGCGGATCTCGCCCCGCTCGGCACCGACCTGCCGCCCGGCCTGGCCCGCTTCCTCGAAGCGGGGCTGGTCGAGCGGGACGGCGACCGGCTGCGCCTGACGGCCGATGCCGTGCCTTATGCCCGGGTGATCGCGGCGACCTTCGACACCTACCGGCAGCCGCAGGCGGAGCGCTTCAGCAGCGCGATCTGACCGGCGTGGCGGGCGGCTTCCGGGGTCCGGAAGGGCTCAGGATGCCATCCTGTCGAGGAACGCCCTGGTGCTTTCGGCGACGCTCCTGATGCGGTCGTCGAGCTCGACGAAGCCGGTGCCGACATCGTCCAGCTCCTTGCTGAAATGCTCGGCCTCGGTGCGGATCGCGGCGATCGTCGTGCTCATGGAGTCGGCCGCGAGCGCGGTTTCGTCGACCGCGGCGGTGATCATCGTCACCGTCTGCGACTGGGCATCCATCGCTTCGCGGATGCGGTCGGCGCTGGTCTGCACGTCCGACACCGTCGAGCGGATCTGTCCATTGGCTTCGACGGTGGAGCGGGTGGCCGCTTCGATCCCGGCGATCTTCTGGGCGATGTCGTCGGTGGCGCGCGCGGTCTGGCTGGCGAGCGACTTCACTTCCTGGGCGACGACGGCGAAGCCGCGGCCCGCATCGCCGGCGCGCGCCGCCTCGATGGTGGCGTTGAGGGCGAGCAGGTTGGTCTGGCCGGCGATCTCGCGGATGAGGCCGAGGATCGATTCGATCGCTTCCACCTGCTCGGAAAGCTGGCGGCTGGTCTCGACCGCGGTGGCCGCCTGGTCGCCGGCGCGCCGGGCGACTTCCTCCGCCCGCTGGACCTCGATGCGGGCATCCTCGATCGCGCGGATGAGGCCGGCGGCGGTCTGCGCCGCCTCGCGCATGGCGATCGCCGATTGTTCGGCGGCCGAGGCCACTTCGCTGGTCTTGCCCAGCATGCTGCGCGCGGCGTCATTCGCCTCGGACGTCTGCTGCCGCAGCGCCGAGGAGGTGACTGCGGCGCCCTCGATCAGCACTGCGGTCTCCTTCTCGAATTCGGTGCTGCGTTCGCTGCGCTCCGAAGCGGCCCTGGCGGCGTCGAGCAGCGCGACCTGCGCCATCATGATCTCGGTGACGAAAAAATAATAGCGGGTGACCAGTTCGCTCGCCCAGACATAGGTGTCGGGGTCGTCCTTCAGATACTTGCGCAGCTGGCGGTTGATCTTGAGGCTGAGCTGCATCGCTCCGTCCATCAGGAACGGGCCGGGTGTTCCGGATTCGTAGATTCGGATCGCCACGTCCGCCTGGCCGCGGATCCATTGCTCGTCGAGGCCGCTGCAGAATTGCGCGGCGCTGGTTTCCACGAAATCCTCGACGGATAGCTCGGCGAACGGTCCCTGGTTCGCTTCCAGCTTCGGCAGCAGCGGTTTCCAATATTCGCGGATCCCCTGCTTGATCTGCTCGCCGAACCGCGCCCACACCTTCTTCAGTTCGGCGCCGGCATCCAGCTCCCTCTTGTAGAGCGCGAGGCGCGTCTGGACCTGTTCGTCGTTGAATCGCAGCATGCTGTCGGACATCTGTTGGTCGCATTCCCTCGGTTGCGCGGTATGAACTGGTCGAACGCACCTAGCGCAGAAATGGTGAACAAATTCACAAATGCCGGTTCGCGGATCGGATAGCCGAAGAAATCGGCAAGAATAGAAAGGATGAGGACGCATGAAGGAACTTGCCGGAAAGACGGCCTTCATAACCGGCGCGGTCTCCGGGATCGGTCTCGGCATCGCCAAGGCGCTGGCCCGTGCCGGCTGCCGGCTGGCTCTCGGCTATCGTAACGAACAGCATCGGGATGAGGCGCTCGCCTGGTTCGCGGGACAGGGCTTCGAAGCGCCGATGACGATCCGGCTCGACGTTACCGATCGCGAGGGGTTCGCGGCCGCGGCCGATGCCGTCGAGGCCCGTTTCGGCAAGGTCCACATCCTCGTCAACAATGCCGGCGTCAGCGTCTTCGGTCCCACCGACACCGCCACTTATGACGATTATGACTGGATCATGGGCGTGAACTTCGGCGGCGTCGTCAACGGACTGGTCAGCTTCATCCCGAAGCTCAAGGCCCATGGCGAGGAGGGGCATGTCGTCAACGTCGCCTCGATGGCCGCCTTCATCTCCGGTCCCCAGGCGGGAATCTACACCGCGTCCAAGTTCGCCGTCCGCGGCCTCACCGAATGTCTGCGCTACAATCTCGCGCCCCACGGCATCGGCGTGTCGCTGATGTGCCCCGGTCTCACCCGTACCAACGCATGGGATTCGGCCCTCAAGCGCCCCGCCGATTTCGCCGAAAGCGGCCTTGGCGAGGTAAATGAGGAGGAACTGCGGCAGTTCGGCTCGGCCTTCGAGCTCGGCATGGATCCCGAGGAGGTCGGCGAAAAGACCGTGGCCGGCATCCGCGAGAACCGCCCCCTCATCCTCAGCCACCCCGAACATGGCGAGGATTTCCAGGAAATCTACGAAGCCTGCATGGCCGCGCTGCCGGACGAGCCCGCACCCGAAGGCCGCCTCCATATCGAACGGCTGCGGCGCGCCGCCAACCGCGCTGCGGCGGAGGGCAGGAAGATCGGCCTCGCCGATCTCACCTGAAGGGTCGCGGCGAACTCACTTGTCGGCGAGCGCTCGTGCCTCATCATAGACGCTCCGGTCGATGAGCCGGGCCAGCTGCTCGCGTGAGCGGGGCTTACGCTTCTCTTCTTCCGCCAGCCAGATCTCCTCTTCCTCGAACACGTCCAGCAGCCCATCGTCGAAATTGGCGACGAATTTGACATGGGGCCAGCAGAGCGCGACCTCCTCCACGGTGTAGAGACCACCGGCTTCGGCGACCAGCGCCTGAGCCTGGGAGGCCACTGCCGGATCGCGCTTGATGGTCTCGGCGGCATCGATGATCGCCCGCACCAGGGTGACGATCTGCCGTCGCTTGACCGGGTCGTTCAGGGCGTCGGCGGTCGTACAGAGATTGTAGCGCTCGTGATAGATTCCGCTGCCGCTGAAGATCGTCACGTCCTCGCCGATGGCGCGTAGCGCCCTCAACGCCTGTTCGCTGTCCGGCTCCCAGATCGCCACGGCATCGACCTCGCGATTGGCGACGACGCTTCCTACCTTGCCGAGCGGGGTCTCGACGATCGTCACGTCGTTCAGCGTCAGTCCCGCCGTCTTCAGCATCTTGTGCAGGAAGTAGCCCGCGGTCGTGTGCCGGTAGGAAAGCACCCGCTTGCCCTTGAGGTCGGCGATTTCGGCGATGCCGGAGGACCGGCGCGCGATCAGGGGATAGTGGCCTTCCGCCACCGTCATGATGATCCGCATGCCCGGCTCTGCGACCGAGTGGCGCAGGTTTTGTGTTTCCCCATTCGATGCGGCGTCGGCCGAGCGGTTGCTGCCGATCAGGCTGACTACGCCGCCGTTCGGCATGCTTCCCGCATCGCCATAGAGGGTGCGCATGGCGATGCGGATGGGCGCGGTCTCGACCGCCATCTTGGCGGCGGAAACGACGAGGGGGGCGGCTGCCGATCGGGCCGCTCCTCCCGCGGGCGCCGATGCGGTGCGGGCGGGGACGGGCAGGGCCATCGCCACCAGTCCCGCGGTCGCCGCGCGCCGTGTGATCGTCATGCGGCTCTTGTCGTCGGACTGATCCATGATTCTTCTCCTTCTCGCGGGAATGCCTTCGGCAAGGCGTGGACTCCCCTGCCGGGCCTTGGTCGGACCGGCAGGGGGTCGGGTCAGAATTCCTTGCGGACGGTCAGCATCCACTCGCGCGGCGGCGCGACGCGGGTGGAGGTGGCGAACGCACCTCGCAGCACCTGATAATGATAATATTTGTCCGCGAGATTGGTGACCAGCAGCGTGACCGACCAGTCGCGGGAAGGGGCCCGGTACGTCAGTTGCGCGTTCCACAGTGAGTAGGCAGGGATGACGAACAACTCTTCGGGCGGTTGCTGGCGCGCCAGCGGGTCGTAATCCTGCTGCGATTGCCAGTTCCAGTCCAGGCGAGGGGTGAAGGTTCCTATGCCGGTTTCGATGTCGTAGGAGACATTGGCGTGCATGTTCCATTCCGGTTGGCGGTGGTTGCCGGGGAACAGCGCGCCGGGGTCGGGCGGGTCGATCTTGGACTTGAACTTGTTGTGGCCGCCCGACCAGTCGATCCGCAGACCATCGATGGGGGCCGCCGTGATCTCCCATTCGAAACCCTTGATCGTCGCCGGAATGCCGACATTCTGATTCCAGGCGATCGGATCGGGCACGCCCGGGAAGACCGAGCAGGCCTGGTTCGCGGCCGGAGTCCCGGTGGTCACGTTGAAGAAGGTGGCGACCGGGCCGGGCTCGTTCCGGCATTCGACGCCGGTCACCGCCGTCGCGAGCGAATTATAGTCCATGTAGAAGGCGGTCAGGTTGGCCCGCAGGCGCCGATCCAGTAGATCGGCCTTGATTCCGGCCTCGTAGCTGATCAGGTCCTCGCCCGGCGTCGCTGCGAGCTGGCGGGCGGTGGAGATGATCGTGGTAAGACCGGGCGGGCGCGATCCGGACGCGGCCGACGCATAGAGCATGATGTCGTCGGTGACCTTGTAGTCGGTCGAGATCAGCCAGTCCCAGCGGTTCTGCTTCGACACAACAGGGTCCAGCACCGACACCGCCTGCGGATTGTCGATCGTGATCGCAATTTCGTTGTGGCTGAACCGGCCACCGCCCGAGATTCGCCATGCATCCGTCATGTTGAAATCGAGATGCGCGAACACCGACCTCGATTTGGCGATGCCCTTCACGCTGCTGTACTGAAACGTGTTGGTCGACGTCAGGTCGTTGTTCTGACGGCCGTCGGTCTTCACCGCAAAGCCGCCAAGGACCCACAGCAGCCGGTCGTCGAACAGCTTGCCGTCGAACCGCAGCTCGCCGGACCACATCTTGTCCAGATTGGCGAAGTGCGATGCGCCCATTCCGAGCGGAGAGAGATCGCTGCCCTTGGTGAAGCGGTTGCTGTAGTCGGTGTGGGCGCCGATCGCCGTCATGTTGATGGCGTCGGTCAGCCTGGCAGTCAGCTTGGCCGACAGCAAAGTGTGCTTCGCAAAGGTTCCGGTTTCGTTGCAGAAGCCGTCGGGATAGCCGTCCGGAAAGCTGGAGGTGCCGACGACGCCGGACTTGTCGAGCCGCGGCCGGCAGTTGGTGGCGTAGGTGTCGTAGATACCGCCGTTGCGCTCGGGCGTCACGAACTGGGGACCGAGCACGACACCGAAGGTGTTGTAGGTCGCCAGATGGTAGACCTGTGTGCCGGCGGCGGCATTGCAGGGCTGCGGCCCGATACCGTTGGGATAGCCTGGGACGGGCCGCACGCAGCCGGCCGGATAACCCAATGTGACTTCGGCCACGTCCTCCAGATCCTCATCGCGATGGCGCGCGGTCAGGAGCAGACTGATCGCGTCGGTCGGCGTCCACAGCAGCTTCACCTGCCCCACGGCCTTGGTGCCGCCGCCGGTGTGGCCGACGACGCAGCCCTTTCGTGCCGAGTCCGGCTGGAAATAGGGAAGACTTCCCTTGAGCTCGGGCGTGCCGAGCCGATCCATCATGCAGGCGAAGTCGAGCCGGTTGCCGAAGCCGCGCTGCTTTTCGAAATGGCCGAGCGCGCGCACGGCGAGTGTGGGGGACAGGCCGATGTCGATCGCGCCGCTTGCCTCCATGTGATCGCGGCTGCCATAGCCTAGGCTGACGAAGCCGGATCCGTCGCCCTTGGGATCGGCGGTGAAGATCTTGATCGTGCCCGCGATGCTGGCGTTCCCCGACAGGGTGCTCTGTGGTCCTCGGTTCACCTCGATCTGGACGACGTCGGTGAAGTCCAGCTCGGATCCGGCGGTGGTCGAGTGATAGACATCGTCGGTGTAGATCGCGACCGCCGGGGGCACGGCAATACTCGATGAGGCGCCCTGCTGGACGCCGCGCAAGGAGATCCGCGGCGTCCCCGACGATTGTGAATCGCCGGGCACCGTCTGCAGGTTCGGCACCACGGCACCGAGCGTGCCGATATTGGTGACGTTCGCCGCTTCCAGTTGCTCGCCGGTCTGCGCGGTGATCGCGATCGGCGTGTCCTGGATGTTCTCCGCCACGTAGCGGGCGGTGACGACGATCTCGCCGAGCGCATCCTCGTCGGTCTGTGCGGTCTCGGCGGGCAAAGCCGGCGCCGCTTGCGCATCTTGCGCGAGCGCCGGGTGCGCGACCGCGACCTCTATCAAAGCTGCTGCGCCTGCGAGCAGCTGTCGCCGCAGGGCGGCGCCATGGGAACATCCTCTCATCTTGCCTCCTCCCCGAGCCCCATTGATTGGGGTCGATGATGTAGGGACGATCCGGGGACGTCTTTCCGACGGGCTGGGCGAAAAAAATTAACATGTTATCGTTTGTGCTGCCGGAAGGCGGGCAGTGTCCGTGCCACTTTGGCGAAAAAGTGCATGCCGATCGTCGGAAACTCCGGCTCGGATCGTCTTGAGCTTTGAAGAAGGGAGCAGGAGGGGGCGGGATAAAAGGGTTGAGGCAGAGCCGCCGCGAGGTCGTCGCCTGGGTGGGGAGCAATATCGTTCCCCACGAAGCCGACCTGCGGGCCAGGCTCCGGCGCATGGCCGTACCGGAGGAGGAGATTGGCGATATTGTGCAGGACGCCTACGCCAAGATCGCCAACCTCGATTCTGTGGCGCACATCCGGAACTCTCGGGCCTATTTCTTCGCCACGGCGCGCACCGTGCTGCTCGATCGGATCCGGAGGGAGCGGATCGTTCGAATCGACAGCATGACCGAGATGGAGGCGCTGACGCTCGTCGACGAACATCCGGACCCGGAGCGCCAGGTCAGCGCCCGGCTCGAGCTCGAGCGGGTTCGGCGGCTCATCGCTGCGCTGCCCGATCGCTGCCGCGAAATCTTCGAGTTGCGCCGTATCCAGGGCATCCCGCAGCGGGAGATTGCCGACCGCCTCGGCATTGCTGAACATATCGTGGAGGCGCAGGCGGTTCGGGGGTTGAAGTTGATTCTGAAAGCCATGGCCGGCGAGGGAGTGGGCGAGGCTCTCGCTCCTCAGCCGCAAAGAGAGAAGGTCGGTGAGCGACAGCGCACGGAATGATGACGAGGCGGCACGCTGGGCGATCCGCCTCGATGGCGAACCGCTCGACGATGCGGAGCAGGCGGAGCTCGATGCCTGGCTGCTGGCCGACGACCGCCGTCGGGGCGCCCTGCTGCGCGCAGAGGCGGCCCTCGCCTATCTGGATCGGGGAAGGGCGCTCACCGAACCGCGCGAAGCCGAGCCGTCCGCACCCCCATTCTTCGCGCGCCGCGCCTTTCTCATTGGCGGATCGTTGGGTGGGTTGGCGGCTGCGGCGGGTGTCGTCGGCCTCCTCTTGGCGCGCTCTGAGACGCCGATGCTCGAGATCGAGACTGCGATCGGAGAGGTTCGCCGTGTGACCCTGAGGGACGGATCGATCGCGTCGGTCAATACGGACAGCAGGATCGAGGTCGCAATGTCCGGGCGGCAGCGGCGCGTGACACTGGCTGCCGGCGAGGCCTGGTTTCAGGTCGTGCCCGACAGGAGCCGTCCCTTCCTCGTCGACGCGGGTGACGCGCGGATTCAGGCCGTTGGGACCGCCTTTTCGGTACGCCGGCGCGACGGTGGCAGCGACGTCTTGGTGACCGAAGGCGTGGTTGAGGCATGGCTCGCCGGTCGTGAGGACCGGCGGACGCGCGTTGCGGCCGGATCGCGCACTTTTATCGCCGATGTGCCTGGTGCAATCGAAGTCGTGCGCGGGTCCGACGAAATCGAGCGTGCCCTGGCCTGGCGGACCGGTGAACTGGCGCTCAACGGGGAAAGCCTCGCTTATGCCGTCGCCGAACTCAACCGCTACAACAGGCGCAAGCTGGTGATTGCCGACGACACGCTCGGAAGCGAGCCCCTCGTGGGCTATTTCCGCACCGACCAGCCCGAGAATTTCGGGCGAGCCGTGGCGACCATGGTCGGGGCCCGGGTCGAGGTCGAAGGCGACACGATTCGGCTGTCCCGCTAGCAGGACAGGAAAGCCCCGTTCGAGGGGCGTGGGGAGAGGAAGTGATGTGAGGGGGCTTGTTGGCCTCACCGCCCCGCAGTGGGTCATCATGGGGGCGGCCGCCGTCGCGGCTCTGGTGATGGCGGAGCCGGGCGAGGCACAGACCCGGACCTTCGACGTCCCCGCCGGCCCCGCGTCGCGCAGCTTGCCTGTCCTGGCCCGCCAGGCAGGCATCCAGATACTTGCCCGAAGCGCCACCGTGCGTTCGAAGCGGACCAACGCGGTGCGCGGCGCCTATTCGGTCGAGGAAGCGCTGCGGCGATTGCTGCGCGGAACGGATCTCGTCGCAACGCCTCCCGTGAACGGCATCGTCATCATCAAGGCGGTCGCTCGGGAAGATGCTGGTCCGGTGCCGTTGGAGAACGTCCGGCCGCGCGAGCCGCCGCGGGAAGACGTCGCGCTCCAGGACATCATCGTCACGGCGCGACATGTCAGCGAGCAGGCCCAGCAGACGCCGATGGCAGTCACACCGCGGAGCAGGTCGCAGTTGGAAGCCGCCAACGTCACCGATATCGGGGCGCTTGGCACGGTGGTGCCGAACCTCTGGACCGTGCCCGGCGATGCGCGGTCCGCAGGCACGCCGATCATGACCATGCGCGGCGTGCGTCAGGGCGACAGCTCCAGCTATGCCGCACCCCCTGCCGTCGCCATCTACACCGACGACGTCTATCATGCGACAACGGCCGGATCGGATATCGATCTTGCCGATGTCGACCGGATCGAAGTCAGCCGGGGCCCGCAGAGTACCCTGTCGGGAAACGCCAGCATCGGCGGTTCGATCAGGATCTACACGCGCGATCCGCGGGGTGACGGCTCGGGCCATCTTTCTCTCGTCACCGGCTCCCGCGGCAAGTTCGGCGCCGCCGGCGCCGTCGACCTCGGTCTGACACCGTCGCTGGCAATCCGTCTGTCCGGCACGTTCGAGCGCCAGCGCGGCTGGGTTGATCGCCTCGATTTCACCTGCGAGATGAATCGGCGCGGCACGCCCGAGCTTGCGTTGGATTTTCCCCTTTCGCGGCCCGATGCTGCCGCCCGTGACTGCGTTATCGGCACGCTTGGAGGCATCCGCCACGCGATCGGCCAGGTGAAGGTGCGCTGGCAGCCGAACGATCGGGTCGATCTCGTCCTGAATGCCCGCAGGCGGCTCGAGCGGGACGAGGAGACGCCCGAATTGGCGCTGGCCTATCAGCCCAATCCCGTACCCAATCCGAACAATGTGGTCGAAATCTACAACCGGGCGGTCCGCGAGCGCTTCGGACTCCAGCTGGACGATCGTTTCCTGCCGCCGGCAGACGACCCCTATGCGACCTACGCCACCAATTGCCGTCCGGACCTGCCTCTGGACGCTGTGCCGTCGGGCTTCTGCTTTCCCGCCCGCAAGTCGGCCAACCACAACCTGCTGTCTGCCCGGCTGCGCTACGACCTCAGGGCTGATCTGCGGATGACGGCGATCGGCGCCTGGACCGAATATGACAACGCCTTCACCACTGCGGGCGACCAGTCGCCTCTCGGCTATACCATCTCGCATTTCGAAAATCGTGCCCGCCAGAAGTCGGCGGAGCTGCGCTTCGACGGAACTCTGCTTGGTGGCCGCCTCGACTGGATCTTCGGCGGGTTCTGGCTGCGGACCAGGGGCTATCAGGACAGCTTCATCGGCTTTATCTCGCAGACCTCTTTCGCCGATGACGAGGCGCGGATCGAATCCCAGTCCGCCTTCTTCCATCTGGATTACGACATCAGCGAGCAGTGGCGCGTATCCGGCGGGGCGCGCTATACCGACGGACGGATCGTCTATCATTTCGACCACCCGCCGCTTCTCACCGTTCCCGAACCCTTCGCCTCGGCCCAGAGGCGCTGGGACTGGCTGCTGTCCACCGATTATCGGATCGGCGACGACATTTTCGTCTATGCCTCGGCTGCCAGCGGTTCCCGTCCGCCAGGCATCGTCACGATCATCAATACCGCCGAGCAATTCCTGCCGACTCCGGGGGAGGAGCTGATTTCCTATGAAGCCGGTCTCAAGGCCGACTTGTTCGGCCGCCGTCTCCGCGCGAACCTTGCCGCATTCTACACCGACTATCGTTCGCTCGCGACGAGCGCGGTGGGCGTCCAGTGCCTCGGCCAACCGGCGCCGGCGACATGGTTCCCGACGCGGCAGGATTGCCTGCGCTTTCCGGATGCGAGCTTTCTCGGATGGAACCTTCCCGTTGGGGTAAAAGCCACCGTCAAGGGTTTCGAATGGGAAATCACCGCTCTGCCGGTTCCCGGGCTGCGCATCGACTGGCTAGGCGGCTACAACCATTACCGCTCGGGGGTGAAGACACCTGGGGCACCCGGCTATCTCTGGCCCGGCAACCATCGCCAGCCGGCGTGGAACATGCACGCAAATGCCTCTTGGGACATCGGCACCCCGATCGGCACCTTCACGCCGCGGCTGGACTGGAGCTGGCAGTCTCAGCAGGATTTCGACACCACCTCGAGCGTCCGGCCTCCGCTCCCGATCTTCGTCGTCAAGCCTTATTCCATCTGGAACGCCCGGATCGCCTACCGTTCGCCCGGCAAGGGCTGGTCCGTGACCCTGGCGGTCACCAATCTCGCCGACAAGGTCTATTCCTACCAGAAGCTCAGCGGCACTCTGAACGCCCAGTCCCGCTCCGCCCCGCCGCGTGAATTCTCGCTGACGGTGCGGAGGGATTTCTAGTGGCAGGGATTGGCGAATGCAGTGGATGATCGCGTCTTTGACGGCGCGCGGCCGCGGCGGCCGGGGCGCGCGAGCGGCGCCCCATGGTCGGCTGGGTCAGGGCCCAGACGCCTCGCCGCAGCGCCCAGCGTCTTCTCCCGGGCGATCGCGGGGAAGATCGGCAGGTCGCTCCGTTCGGATTTCCCGTCTGCATCGCCCATGCAATCTTGCATGGCTCCATGCCGCGCGGAACCCGGTCATTTCTCCGCGGGTTGGTGGCCGGTCCGACCGGGGGGCGATTGAGGAGAGGTGAATATGCGGAAAGTATATGTTTTCGCTGCCCTTCTGGCGGCTGGCGCGATCGCCTCGCCGGCGCTCGCCGATCGCGCGCCGACTGCCGAGGAACGCGCCGCCATCGAGCGCGCTCTCCGTGCCGCAGGCTTCGTCAGCTGGGAGGAGATCGAGCTGGACGATGACGGCCCCTATTGGGAAGTCGACGATGCCCGCACGAAGGACGGCCGCCGCTACGACCTGAAGCTCGCCCCCAAGTCGCTCGAGATCGTCAGGCGCAAGCTCGACGATTAGGGCGGACCGCTCCCATGCGCGCATGCGGGGTGAGGATGCGATGACGGGCCGTGCCTGGATCGGATGGGGAATCCTGCTCGGCTTCGCGCTGGGCGGCTTTTTCGACGGCATCCTCCTGCACCAGATCCTGCAATGGCATCATCTGCTCAGCCTGGTGGCGGGCGTCGATGGCCTGCGCGCGCAGCTCTTGTGGGACGGCTATTTCCACGCCCTGATGTATCTGCTTGCCGCGGCGGCCCTGTGGGGCATGTGGCGGAACCGCCTGCGGGTGCAGGGGCAGGGCGGGCGCCTCCTTGCCGGCGCGCTGCTGGCCGGCTTCGGGCTCTGGCATGTCGTCGATGCCCTGCTGGCGCACTGGCTGCTCGGCATCCACCGGATCCGGCTGGATGCTGCCGATCCCTTGCTGTGGGACCTGCTCTGGCTTGCCCTATTCGGCCTGCTTCCGCTCGTCGTCGCCTGGCCGCTGCTGCGCGCGGGGCCGACTGCGGGCACGGGGCGAGGGGAGGGGACGATGGCGGTCCTGCTGGCCGGGCTGGTCGCTGTCGGCGCCGCGATCTGGTCGCTGCAGGCCCCTCCCGACGGGCGTTTCACCACCATCGTCTTTGCGCCCCAGGTCACTCCCGCAGAGGCAATGAACGCCGTCGTCGCCGTCGACGGGAGGCTGGTCTGGTCGGATCCGGCCATGTCCGTCGTCGTCGCGGACGTGCCGGCCGCCGACGCCTGGCACTTCTACCGGCGCGGTGCATTGCTCGTCGGCGGGCCCGGCCTGCCGGTCGGCTGTCTCGCCTGGGGCCGCGTCTGATCCGGCCTTACGCCGCCGTCCCGAACCGTCTGTCCAGCTTGCCCATTTGGCTTCCGAAGCCTTCAGCCGACATCCGGCTCCAGTGCGGGTCGCGGTGCGGGTGGAGGGTGACGACCATCCGCGTCCTGTCCCCCAGCGGCTCGAAATCGACGTCGATCCTGCTCTCATAGGGATCCATGCCGGCGATGAAGTCGATGACATGGACCAGCGACAGCCGCTCGAACGGCCGGAATTCGGCGAACCGTCCGCGCGTCCCGTGGGACAGCGGCTGGCCCATCCGCTCCATCGCCGCGATCGCCTCCGGCGCGTCGGCGATCATGTCATAGTCGAGGAGGCCGTCGGGGCGGGCCTCCAGTGCGTTCACTTCGACCCGGAAGCCTTCCGGCCCCCACCAGGATTCGAACCCGTCCTTCGTCGTCCAGAGGTCCCACAATTCGCGCATCGATGCGGGATAGGTGCGCTCGACGACCACCGGCTCCTGGGCCTGGGTCGCCGCTGCGGCGTTGGAAATGTCGTTCATCGGTCCTGCTCCTTTTCGGGGGTGCTGTGCGCGTTCCGTCGCTCCTCGAGCGCGGCGCCGAAGCGGTCGAGCCGGGCTTCCCAGAGCTGCCGGTAGCCGGCGAGCCAGCCGTCGAGCGCGCGAAACGGCTCCGGCCGCAGCGCATAGAGCCGGCGCTGCCCGTCCGGCCGCACCGATACGAACCCTGCCTCGTGCAGGATTCGCAGGTGTCGCGAAACGCCGGACTGGTGGATGCCGGCCTGCTGCACGATGGCGTTTACCGGCCGCTCGCCCTGCCGCAGCGCTTCGACGATCCGACGGCGGGTCGGGTCCGCGAGGGTCTCGAAAATGTCTATCTGCGTCATAGTGTATATACACTAGAACGCATATTTTCATTGTCAAGCGTGCGTGCTCGCCGAATGGTCGGCAAATGCTACGGGACGCCGGGCGTTCTCGCATTCACCCTCAATGCGAAGGAGGGGATGTCCGAAATGGCCGATCAGAAGCAGGGCGGCGAGAACCGCCAGCGTGAAGGCCCTCTGCAACTGGTATGTGCCGGCGCCGGAAGCCGGCCGGCTCGGCCTCGTCGCGGCGGTCCTCGATCCGGCGCATCTTGCCGGGGCGGGATCGGGCAGGTTGAGCGGAACGGTCGGCCGGGCCTGTCGCGACAGGGATCCCGAAGGACCGCCTGCCGCGATTGTCGCTGCCGCCTCCGATCGCGCTCTTGAGGTCGACCCAGCGGCGATGCAGGTCGGCCTTCAGCGATCCGTCGTCGTTCGGCGCGCCGCCGAGCTGCCGCATCCGTTCCTGCAGGCGGCCGACGACCTGCCGCCGCTCCTGCGCATAGTCGCGGAACATGGCCTGGAACTGGCCGCCGTCGGCATCGTCGGCCGATCGTTCATAGCCGTTGGCACTGTCGATCGTGGTCGTGATGAGCGTGTTCAGAACGCCGATATCATGGTCGTTCGCCATTTCGTGTCTCCATTGTCGGGGGTGTCCGTGGCGAACGAGCCTTGAGGGCGAAGGTTTCCGGAATCCGCGCCGGGCGGGCGCGATCGTGCGTTTTTCCGGCGGGCCGTCGGAGCCGCGCTACGGATCCTCGCGCGCCGCGTCCTCGGCGCTCATTCCGGCCGGCCAGTCCGGCTCCGGAGCGCCGCGCGTCTTCCACAGCGAATAGCCGATCCCGGCGAGGATCAGGGCGAAGGTGACTGCCAGGCTCAGCACCGGCGGGAACTTGTCGCCGCCGAACAGGAAGTCGGCGACGAAGATCTTGGCGCCGATGAAGATCAGTACCGCGGCAAGGGCATATTTCAGATAGTGGAAACGGTGCACCATCGCCGCCAGCGCGAAATAGAGCGCGCGCAGGCCGAGGATCGCCATGATGTTCGACGTGTAGACGATGAAGGTGTCGGTGGTGATCGCGAAGACCGCCGGCACGCTGTCGACCGCGAAGACGAGGTCGGCGAGGTTGATCACCACCAGCGCCAGGAACAGGGGCGTCGCCGCCGTCACCGGCCGGCCCGTCCTGGCGTCGGGCAGTCTCACGAAGAAATGCTGGTTGTGCAGCTCCGGCGTGACCCGCATGTGGCGGGAAATGAACCGCACCGCGGGATTGTTCGCCACGTCCATCGGCTTGTCGCCGGCGAAGACCATCTTGATCCCGGTGAACACCAGGAAGGTGGCGAACAGGTAGAGCACCCAATAGGCTTCGCTCACCAGCGCCGCGCCGCCCGCGATCATCAGCCCGCGCAGCAGGATCACCGCGACGATGCCCCACAGCAATGCGCGATACTGATATTTGGGCGGGATCGCGAAATAGGTGAAGATGAGGCTGATGACGAAGACATTGTCGATCGACAGTGCCTTCTCGATGAAGAAGCCGGTATAATATTGCATTCCGGCCTCGGCCCCGCGTGCGTGCCACACCCAGGCGCCGAACAGCAGCGCGACGCCGATATAGAATGCGGAAAGCTTCAGGCTCTCGCCGATGCCCATCTCGCGATCCTCCTTGTGGAGGATGCCGAGATCGAAGGCGGTCAGCGCGATCACCAGCAGCAGGAAGGACAGCCAGAACCAGGCCGGAGTGCCCAGCCAGTCGGCAAACAGAAAGTCCATGGATCATCGCCCCTCTGGTGCCGGCGGGCATGCGGCCTGGCCGCCGCCCGCCGGGCGTCATCGCATCAATGGGCGGGCGCGTACGGCCGCGCGATCGCGGGCGCCGTCAGGAAGCGCGCGATCAATTGCTTGGCCTTGTGCTTCAGGTGGAGCAGCCGGTCGACCTCGAGCCCGTCGGCGCGGACCTGCGCGCTGCGCAGGCGATCGTCGATGCGCTGAAGTGCTTCGATCAGGCGAAAAAGGCGGGGATGCATGTCTGTCTCCTCTTCTGGACCATGGGGTCTTCGGAGGATCCGAGCTTTTGGGGGGCGTTCGCCGGGCCACGTCAGCATCGGAAACTCCGATGCGGTCCGACATCACGAGACGTGTCTCGCCAGAGGGGCCCGGTCCGCACCCTTCATGTCGGGGTTCCGGCGCCCGCTGTCAATGGCTGCCTGCCCGCCTTGCCGGTTCCCGGCGATGGACATATGATGCATATACGGATCGTATATTTCGGGAGAAGGCATTGGGCATCGTCAACATCGACGACGAACTGCACGCGCAGCTTCGCAAGGCCAGCAAGGCGTCCTACCGGTCGATCAACGCCCAGGCGGCCTTCTGGATCAGGGTCGGGATGCTCTGCGAGATGAACCCCGGCCTCACCTTCCAGGAGATCATCGTCCGCCAGTTGCGGGAGGCGGGCGTCGATCCGGAGGACGCCGCGATCGGCGCCGCCGGCGGATGATCAAGTCGCCCGAAGAGATCGAGCTCATGGCCGAATCCGGCCGGCTGCTGGCTTCGGTCTTCACCTGACTCGACGACCGGCTGGCGCCCGGCATGACGACCATGGAGGTCAACGACCTCGTCGAGGATCATATCGTCAACGACCTCCGCGCGCGCCCGGCCAGCAGGGCCAATATGGCTATGGCGTCGTTCTTAATTGCTCCCGCAACCAGGTCGTCTGCCACGGCGTCCCCTCGACCGCGGAGGTGATCGCGGAGGGCGACATCGTCAATTTAGACGTCACGCTGGAAAAGAACGGCTTCATCGCCGATTCCAGCAGGACTTTCCTGATCGGCGAGGTCGCGCCGGCCGCGCGGCGGCTGGTGCGAACCACCTATGAGGCGATGTGGAAGGGGATTCTCGCGGTCCGTCCCGGTGCGACGCTCGGCGATATCGGTCACGCCATCGATCGCCACGCCCGCCGCGCCGGCTATGCCGTGGTGCGCGAATATTGCGGCCACGGGATCGGGCGGGAAATGCACGAGGATCCGCAGGTGCTCCATTCGGCCGGCCCGGCACCGGTCTCGCGCTGCGTGAGGGCATGGTCTTCACCATCGAGCCGATGCTGAACCAGGGGCGAAGGAAGGTCCGCACCGAAGCGGACGGATGGACCGTCGTCACCGCCGACGGCAGGCTCTCCGCCCAGTTCGAACATACCGTCGCCGTCACCGCCACCGGCGCCCGCGTCCTCACCCTGCGCCCCGACGAAAGCCCGCCGCCGGGGTTCCGGCAGTAGCGGAACCGGGCACGCATCGGTCCTGACCCGAAGTTGATCTTGTCACCCAAGCGGCCGACCCTCTAGAAGGCCGGCAGATTCCTCTTCGGCCGGAGACCGTACCGTCATGTCGACCACCACCCAGACCGCCGCCGCCACCTCGGATGATATCGCCCGCGTCTTTGCCCTCCAGAAGGCGCATCAATGGGAGGTGAAGGCTTCGAGCGCCGAGGAACGCAAGGCCAGGCTCGCCCGTCTGAAGGCCGCGGTCGAGGCTCATGCCGACGATATCGTCGCCGCGGTGCTGGAGGATACCCGCAAGCCCGAAGGCGAGATCCGCGTCACCGAGGTGCTCAACGTCATCGCCAACATCCAGCTCAACATCGACAATCTCGACACCTGGATGAAGCCGACCGAGGTCACGCCCTCGCGCAACCCCGAAGACCGGGCGATGATCGCCTATGAGGCGCGCGGCCTGTGCCTGATCCTCGGGCCCTGGAACTTCCCGCTCGGCCTCACCCTCGGTCCGGTCGCGGCTGCGGTCGCCGCCGGCAATTGCTGCATCGTGAAGCTCACCGATCTCTGCCCGGCCACCGCCCGCATCGCCGGCGTGATCATCCGCGAGGCCTTCGACGAGAAGGAGGTTGCGCTGTTCGAGGGTGATGTCGACGTCGCCCAGGCCCTGCTCGAGCTGCCGTTCAACCACATCTTCTTCACCGGCAGCACCCGCGTCGGCCGAATCGTTATGGAGGCGGCCGCAAAGCATCTCGCCACCGTCACGCTGGAGCTTGGCGGCAAGTCTCCCGTCATCATCGACGAGGGTGCGGATATCGACAGGATCGCTGCCGACCTTGCCGGCGCCAAGCAGTTCAACGGCGGCCAGGCCTGCATCTCGCCCGACTATGTCTTCGTGAAGGAGGCGGAACAGGCGCGGTTGGTGGAGGGCTTCCGCGAGAATGTGAGGAAGAACCTCTACACCGACGCCGGAGAGATCAGGAAGGACGCCATCGCCCAGATTGTCAACGAACGGAACTTCGCCCGGGTAAAGGGTCTGTTCGACGATGCGGTGGCCCAGGGGGCGACCGTCGCCGTCGGCGGCGTGTTCGAGCCCGAGGATCTCACCGTCCATCCCACCATGCTGACCGGCGTCAATCCGCAGATGAAGATCATGCAGGAGGAGATTTTCGCGCCCGTCCTGCCGGTGATGACCTACGACAGCCTCGACCAGGTCATCGAATATGTCGCTTCGCGCGACAAGCCGCTCGCGCTCTACGTCTACAGCAAGGACGAAGCCACCGTCCGCCGCGTGCTTCAGCGCACCTCGTCGGGAGGTGTCACCGTCAACGGCGTCTTCTCCCACTATCTGGAAAACCAGCTCCCGTTCGGCGGCGTCAACCAGAGCGGCATGGGCAGCTACCACGGCTATTTCGGCTTCAAGGCCTTCTCCCACGAACGCGCGATCTACATTCACCGGTAGGCGCTCAAACCCTTCCCCTTGATCGGGGATCCGCTCCGAGATCGTGTCCCCTGGACACGATCTTCGGATGGCCGGGGGGCGTGGTCGAAGAGATTGCCTGGATTCCGGCCTGCGCCGGAATGTCGAATGGGGAAGCCTCGATACCGGCGCGCTGCCCCTTTCACAGAAGCAGCGTACCCAGGTCCGTCATCCCGGCGACGGTCGGGATCCAGTGGGACTCCCCGCCTCCGAAAGCAGCAGATGGGAGGGGGCTCTCCGCCCGCACCGAAGCAACTCGCCCACCTCTCCCATCAACGGGCGAGGTCATCCCCCGCTGCACTGCCGGAGGCTCCCTCCCGCCCGACATGGCGTTCCAGGAAGTCCATCACCCGACCTTCCTGGCCCGGCAGGAAATGATATCCTTCCTCGATGAAGGCGACCTCGGCCCGTGGCGCGTGGCGTCCGAGCCGGTCGCGCGTCTCCCGGCTGTCGATCAGCGCGTCCCGCCCGCCGACCACCGCCAGGATCGGCATCCGCAGCCTTTCCAGTTCCTCGTCGGACAGGCGCGGAATGCGCACCACGCGCGGACGGATCGTTCTGCCGATCGTCGCCATCATCTCGGCCAGCGGCCTTGCCGCCTCCGGTATCTCCGCCGGTATCGGCCCGAACACCTTCGCGCGCATCCGGCGCTCTCCCCGGCGGCCGAGCAGCAGCAGCGGCGCGTTGCGCAGCAGGAAATTCTTCTGCCGGCCGATCCCTGCCGGACAGATCAGCGCCAGCGCGTCGACCTTTCCGGGCCTGCGCACCGCATGGTCGAGCGCCAGCCAGCCGCCGAGCGACGTGCCGACCAGCGCTGCACTGGACAGGCCGAGCCCGGCGAACAGGTCGTCCAGCCAGCGCGCATGCGCATCGCCGTCGAGCGGCGGACGCACCGGCGCGCTGAGCCCGGCCTCGCCGATCATGTCGACCGCATGTAGCCGGAAGCTGCGGCTCCACAGGGCGGCGTCGGCCATCCAGCTCGCGCTATTGGCCTGGGCTCCATGCAGCAGCAGGACGGGTGGGGCGCCCTCCGGGCCGCAGGACAGCACGAAGGTCGGTCCCTGGCAGGTCGGCAGCATGTGCTGGACCGACGGCACCGGCCAGCGATCGAGCAGCCCCCTGTACTGGCGCTCGACCGCGGCGGCCGCCTCGGCGCTGCGGAACAGGCCGGCACTCACCGGAACGCGCTTCCTTCGGCCTGGAAGAAGCCGAGCATGGGAGCGATGTCGCCCGGGTCGCCGACCAGCACCACCTTCAGCGTCCGCAATGCCGGATCATAAGCGGTGCTGGCGTGCAGCGGCGGGCGCCCCGGATCGCGGGACCGGGCGGCGGCGCCGAGGAAGGTGTCGATCCGATAGGCATCCTCCGCCGACAGGCCCTTGAGGTCGATCGTGCAGGTCGCCCGGATCGTGCGCGTCCCGGCCGCGGGGCCGGCGTCGAGGCCGGCGAAGGCGTTCAGGTCCGTGCTGGTGATCCGATAGCTCTTTCCGATTCGCGTCGCCCGCAGCCTGCCCTCGCGGATATGCCGCAGCACCGTCTTGGGATGCAGCCCGAGCTGCTGCGCGGCTTGCTCGACGGTAATGAGTGGCGTGGACATGGCCGACTCCCTATTGATCTCAATAGGGCAATATCATATCCACATATGGGAACAATAAGGAATATTTGTCCATGGAGCACATCCGCCGGATGAAAGACCGCCTCCGCTGCGACCTCACCGCCGCCCTGAAGGCCAGGCGCGGCGAAGAGACCGCCGTGCTGCGCACCCTGCTGGCCGCCATCGACAATGCCGAAGCTCCGGCGCTCGCATCGGGTCCGGCGTCCGGCGATCCCGCCGCCGAAGCGGGACCCAGCGAGATCGAGCGGCTCGCGCTCACGCCCGAGGAACTGCACCGGATCCTCGCCGACGAAGTCCGCGGCCTCGAACAGGGCGCCGCCCGCCTCGCCGCCCTCGGGCAGTCCGCCCGCGCCCAATCCCTCCGCGCCCAGGCCGCCATCGCCGCCCGCTATCTCGAACAGCCCGTCAACCGTTAGGACAGGGACAGCGCCTCGATCGCCGTCCACCGGCCTGTGGGCGCCACGGCCGAACAGGCCGTGTCTTGCGTCATGGCTGCTGCGTCCCATGTTGCGCATCTCACCATCATGCGGAGACGACCATGGGATTCACCGGACGCGAGCTGAGATCGAGGATCGACGAGGACGGCAGGCTCACCCTGTCGCTGGAGGAGGTGGAGGTCGGCGATCCGGCCGACGACGAGATCGTCGTCCGCGTCGAGGCGACCCCCGTCAATCCCAGTGATCTCGGGCTGCTGATCGGGCCGGCCGACCTGTCCACTGCCGAGCGCGGGACCGATGGCGCCCCCGGCCTCACCCTGCGCGTTCCCGGCGAGCGCCTGGCCGCCGTCGCGGGCCGGCTCGGGCGTTCCTTGCCTGTCGGCAACGAAGGCGCAGGCGTCGTCGTCGCTGCGGGCAGCCAGGCCGCCGCTCTGGAGGGCAGGCGCGTCGGCATGGCCGGCGGCGGCATCTATGCCGATTACCGCCGCATCAGGGCCGCGGACGTTATCCCGCTTCCGGACGGCGTCGCCTCGGTCGACGGGGCCGCCCTGTTCGTGAATCCGCTCACCGCCCTCGGCTTCGTCGAGACCGCGCGGCAGGAAGGGCACAAGGCGATCGTCCACGCCGCGGCGGCGTCCAACCTGGGCCAGATGCTGCAGAAGATCTGCCTCGCCGACGGCTTCCCCCTGGTCAACATCGTCCGTTCGCAGGAGCAGGTCGATCTCCTGCGCGGCATCGGTGCGACCCATGTGCTGAACAGCCGCGATCCGGATTTCCAGGAACGGCTGGTGCAGGCGATCGAGGAGACCGGCGCCACCATCGCCTTCGATCCGATCGGCGGCGGCACGCTCGGAAGCGACATCCTGCGCGCGATGGAGCGGGTCGCCGTATCGCGCCTGACGGACTACAACCGCTACGGCTCCACCGTCTTCAAGCATCTCTATCTCTACGGCGGGCTCGATCCGTCGCCGACCATCCTCGATCGGCTGGCCTTCGGATTCACCTGGAGCGTGTCCGGCTGGCTGCTCTTCCCCTTCCTCGCCAAAGCCGGTCCCGAAGTCGCGCAGCGGCTGCGCGCCCGCATCGCCGACGAACTGAAGACGACCTTCGCCAGCCACTATACCCGCGTGATCGGCCTCGCCGAGATGCTCGACCCCGACGTGCTGCGCGCCTGCGACCGCAAGGCGACCGGCGAGAAATTCCTGATCGACCCCACCCGCGGCTGATGCACGACCGGCCGCATCCCCGGAACCGCGCGGTTCGGGGATGCGGCCGGCATGCTGCGTGGATCTGCCTACCAGCCGAAGGTCACGCCGACGCGGCCGCCGGTCGATCCCTTGACCGTCGATCCGGCGACGCCGCCCGACACCCACACCCCCCGGCTGACCCGGGCGACGCCGGCGGCGGAGAAGCCCTGCTCGCCGCGATAGGTGGCGAGGTTGAAGGAGAGGGCGAAGTGCGAATCCGGCGGCATCATCGTGCCGCCCATCGCCATTGCCGCGGCGATGCCTGCGTCGGCGCGGCGTAGCCCCCGATCGACCGTGGTCTGGATCGCCGCCACGTCCGCCTCGAGCTCGTCGATCCGTTCGCTGGCGGCGGCGAGGGCGGTGACGTCGAGGTCGGTGGTGGCGAGATTGCCGGCAAGGTCGGTCGTCACCAGGCGCACCGCCCCCGATTGCGCCGCGCGGCTGGCGTCGCTGGCGATACCCGCCATCGTATAGGTCGAATCCGCGCTTCCGAGCGCCACCTGTCCGGCGCGCGTCGCCTGGGCGCCGTCGCCGATCGCCACCGATCCCGGCGCGGCGGCATGGCTGCCGGCGCCGATCGCCACTGCCGCGACACCCATCGCCTGGGCGCCCGCGCCCATCGCGATCGCGCCGTCCCCGTCCGCGCCGGCATCGGCGCCGATCGCCATCGCGTTCGCGCCGGTCGCCTGCGGCGCGGCCCCGGCGCCGTTGATCTCGACGAACTGGGTCCGGGCCAGCGCCTCGTCGGCGGTCGCCTGGGCGGCGCCGGCGGCGCCGAGCGCGACGGTCGCTTGGGCAAGTGCGCTGTCGGCCGTTCCCTGGGCGGCGGCGGCATTGGTCATCGCCGTATCCGCCGTCCCTTGCGCAGCTGCGGCATTCGCGAGCGCGGCGGTGGCAGTGGCCTGCGCGGTGTCGGCGGTGCCCTGGGCCGTCGTCGCCGCGGTGAGCGCCGTGCCCGCGGTGGCCAGCGCGGTGGCCGCGTCGCTTGCGGCCGTGGTCGCAATGGTCTCGACCCCATCGAGCTGGGCCTTGTTGACGGCGTCCGTCGCCTCGGTCCCGGCCGCAAGGTTGGTGAGCTGCCGCGTCGCGCTTGCGGTGCCGATCGAGACGCTGTTGGCGCGATCCGCGACCGAGCCCTGGCCGAGGGCGACACTGCTATCCGCTTGCGCCTGCGCGCCGCTTCCGAGCGCGGTGCTGTTGAGCGCGGTCGCCTGGCTGGCCGAGCCGACCGCGGTGCTGAAGTGTCCCGTCGCCTGACTGGTTGCGCCGGTGGCGGTGCTGGCGTCCCCGGATGCTATGGCTGTAAAGCCGGTGGCGGTGGCGAACTGCCCGCTTGCCTCGCTGTTGCCGCCAGTCGCGGTAGCGAACACGCCGCTCGCCTCGCTGTTGTGGCCAGTCGCGGTGGCGACCAGCCCGCTTGCCTCGCTGTTGCCGCCCGTCGCGGTGCTCTGCTGTCCGGTCGCCCGGCTCCCCCGGCCGCTTGCCGTGGCCTCGTTGCCGCTGGCGATGCTGTTCTGGCCCAAAGCCGTGCCGCCCACGCCCGTCGCAAAGCTCTCTTGGCCCAGCGCCGTGCTGTCGAGCGCGGTCGCCTGGCTGGCCCCGCCGATGGCGGTGCTCTGCTGTCCGGTCGCCTGGCTTCCCCGGCCGCTTGCCGTGGCGTCGTTGCCGCTGGCGACGCTGTCGTTGCCCAAAGCCGTGCCGCCCAAGCCGGTCGCGACGCTATTCTGTCCGACCGCCGTGCTGTTGCCGCCCGTCGCAGCGCTCTCTTCGCCCAGCGCCGTGCTGTTGACCTCGGTCGCCTGGCTGGCCCCGCCGACGGCAGTGCTCTTCCATCCAAGGGATTGGGCGCTCCTGCCCACCGCAGTGGCGCCGTAATTGTTCGCTATGGTCTCGCGGCCGCATTCGGTGGATCCGAGCGCGGGCCCGTCATTGCATTCGTTGGTGCCGTCGGCGCGCGCAGCTTCGGGAAAGGACAATGCCGCGGCGATGGTCAGGGCGGCGGCGGAAAGGTGCAGACGGATCGGATGGCGCATGTCGGTCTCCTCGATTGCAGGGGCGTGCAACCCAGGGGCGGCAGGGGGAGGACGTCATGGTTTGCCGCTGCGCTATGTGCAGGCCATGGCGTTCCGGCCGGAGGGTGGTTACGTCGCTACCGGGCGGAAGGTTTCGGCCACGGCCCCGGCCTTCGACGCATGCGCCGCCCCCCGTCGGTTTCCCCTGTCGTCGCGCCTGGATACGCGCTCGGGCATGATAGGGGGAGGAGGCAGGCCGGTCGTTGACTGGATATGTCTTTTGCATGGAACCAGTGTTCCAGGCACCGATCGGCCATTGGGTTCAGCTGAGCCCGCGGATCCAGCTGGTGAACCGGCGTGCCGCATCCTCGTCCGACGCCGCGGAGGCGACCGGCTCCGACGCGGCCGCCTGGCGATATGCCCCTGGCGTCATTCCGAACGCCTTCTTGAACGCGCGCGTCAGGTGGGAATGGTCGGCAAAGCCCGCCGTGGCGGCGATATGGGCGATCGGCCGCGTCTCGGCGGGGTCCGCCAGGCGCGATTGCACGTGGCGCAGCCGTCGGGCCTGGATCTGGCGCTGGATGCCGCCCTCCCCGTCGAAGGCGCGATACAGGGTGGATCGAGACACCGCGAGCGCGGCGCACAGGCGGTCGACGTCCAGATTCTCGGCGAGATGCTGGTCGATATAGGCGCGAACCCGGCTGATCAGCGCCTCGCGACGCGCCGCTCTGGCTTCGGCCTCCCGGGCGGCATCGCGCAGGGTGGTGACGACGAGGTCGGTCACCATCTGCTCGATCGCAGCGGCGCGAACCGGGGCGGTCCGCGACAGCACTGCGCACAGGCTGCGCAGCATCGCGCCCAGCACCCGGGCGGTTCCGCCGCGCACGACCATTCCGTGCGGGTCGAGTCCGCCCAGCCGATCGAGCACCAGATGGCGCGGGATGGCCACCGAAATGTCGGCATTATGCTCGAGGTCCAGCCGGCAGGGCTGGCGCATGTCGATGACCACCAGCGATCCCGGCTGGCCGCGGGACTGGCCCGCGTCGCATTCGATCGCAAAGCGGCCGCGGAAATAATAGTTCACATAGAGATGGTCGGTCCGGTCGCTGCGGATTCGGTGGGCCGGCCGGTCCAGTCGGATCGGGTCGGATTCCACTTCCGAGATGACGAGCTTGCCGATTCGCCAGACCAGCGCCCGTGCCCGAAACGGCCCGTCGCCCGGTCGTGAAACCTCGAAATTGACGAGCCCCGACGCATAGGCTGCGAACTGCTGGTTCTCCGACAGCACCGAACTGTCGAACCGCAGCGGAATCAGGAACGGTCCCTCATCCGCCCCGCCCGAACCGGAATCCCCCATCATCCCGGAAAAATGACCCGCTTCCCGCCCAGGCGCAACCACCCGCGGGCTGGGGGAGAGACGCAGGCCACAAATCTCCTCCCCGCAGCTGCAGGGGAGGAGGACCATCCATGGCCTCGGCGAAGGATGGTGGAGGGGCTTCTCGCGCTTCGAGGCTTCCTACGCCGCTTTCCCCTCCCGCCACGCTCCGCGCTCCGCGAATATCCGCGCCACCTCGGCCATGTTCGCGCTCCCCCAGGCACATAGCGGCTCGAGCGCTGCGGCGAGGCTGCGACCGAGCGGGCTCAGCGCATAATCCACCCGCGGCGGAACCTCCTTGTGATCGTGCCGGATGACTATCCCGTCGGCCTCCAGTTCCTTCAGCTGCTGGATCAGCACCTTGTCGCTGACGCCCCGCACCGCGCGTCGCAGCGCGCCGTAGCGGATCGGGCCCTCCTGCAGCAGGAAGTAGAGGATCAGCGGTTTCCACTTGCCGGCGATCAGGCGAAGCGTGGCGTCGAGGCCGCAGGAGAAACCGGGAATGGAAGCAGGGGTCTCAGACATTTTTTGATACTTACCAAAAGGTGCATACTTGTCCCAAGGTATGCGCATCGCCAGCTCCATGCAACCTCAAACCAAGGAGCATGACATGCAGAGACTGGCAGGCAGGACGGCGGTGGTGACCGGCGGTGGAACCGGCATCGGCTTCGCGGCGGCGCAGCGCTTCGTCGAGGAAGGCGCGTTCGTCTACATCTT
>Ga0182748_1000251_pt1 | contig 61577 bp, 59 predicted proteins | sample eDN3rd37CKraftOP_FD_128877 | JGI IMG/M metagenome (GOLD analysis project Ga0182748, IMG submission 128877) | Enriched Organic Plus compost microbial communities from Emeryville, California, USA - eDNA 3rd pass 37_C Kraft OP (version 2) (version 2) ... | reverse complement strand
TCCAGCTCACCAGCCGCCTGACCACCATGGGCGAAATGGCCTCCTCGCTGGCCCACGAGCTCAACCAGCCGCTGACCGCCATCGCCAACTACAGCATGGGCGCCGTGGCCCTGGTGCGCTCGGGGCAGGTCCGCCCCGAGCTGCTGCTGCCCGCCCTCGAGAAGGCCGCGGCCCAGGCCGAGCGGGCGGGCAAGATCATCAGCCGCATCCGCGAGTTCGTCAAACGCAGCGAACCGCGCCGCCAGCGCGTGGAAATCGGCAAGATCGTCGACAATGCGATCAGTTTCGCCGAGATCGACGCCCGCAAGCGCCGCATCCGCATCGAGCGCCATGTGCCCGAGAACCTGCCGCAGGCACTGGCCGATCCCATTCTCATCGAGCAGGTGCTGCTCAACCTGCTAAAGAACGGGCTGGAAGCCATGGAGCACAGCGAACGCGACGTGCTGGAGGTTTCCGTGTCCGTGCACGACCAGCAGGTCGAGGTCGCGGTCGTCGACGCCGGCCACGGCCTGTCCGACCCCGAGCGCCTGTTCGAACCCTTCTTCAGCACCAAGTCCGAGGGACTGGGCATGGGGCTGAACATCTGCCGCACGATCATCGAATCGCACCACGGCCGTCTCTGGGCCCAGCCCAACCCTTCCGGCGGCACCATTTTCCGCTTCACCCTGCCTTGCGCGTCGCCACAAGCGTCCGCCCAGGCCGACAAAGAGGAGCTGCACGCATGAATGTCCCCCACCCCAGCACGGTATACATCGTCGACGACGACGAGGCGGTCCGCGATTCCCTGCGCTGGCTGCTCGAGGCCAACGGCTACCGCGTCCGCGCCTACCCCAGCGCGGAAAACTTCCTGGCGGAATACGAGCCGGACCAGGTCGGCGTGCTGATCGCCGACGTGCGCATGCCGGGCATGAGCGGCCTGGAACTGCAGGAGCAACTGCTGGCGCGCAAGGCCCCCCTGCCCATCGTCTTCATCACCGGCCACGGCGACGTGCCGATGGCCGTTTCCACCATGAAGAAGGGGGCGGTCGACTTCCTGGAAAAACCCTTCAACGAATCCGACCTGCGCGAGATCGTCGCGCGCATGCTGGAGCAGGCCAGCGAGCGCGTCTCGCAGGCCCAGGCCCAGCGCGACCACGAGGCCATGCTGGCGCGCCTGACCGCGCGCGAGCAGCAGGTGCTCGAGCGCATCGTGGCCGGGCGACTGAACAAGCAGATCGCCGACGACCTCGGCATCAGCATCAAGACCGTAGAGGCGCACCGCGCCAACATCATGGAAAAACTCGAAGTGACCACCGTAGCAGACCTGATGAAAGTGGCCCTGTCCAAACCTGAGGCCCATGCATGACCGCACGCATCATCGACGGCGCCGCCCTGTCGCAGCGCATCCGCAGTGAAGTGGCCGAACGCGCGCGGGCGCTGTCCGGCCAGGGCGTCACCCCCGGCCTGGCGGTCGTGCTGGTCGGCGACGACCCCGCCTCCCAGGTGTACGTGCGCAACAAGGTCGCGGCCTGCGAAAAGGCCGGCCTGCACTCGGTGCTGGAGCGCTACCCCGCCAGCCTGACCGAAGACGAACTGCTGGACCGGGTGCGCGCGCTGAACGCCGACCCGGCCATCCACGGCATACTGGTGCAGCTGCCGCTGCCCGCGCACATGGACGCGCACAAGGTCATCGAGACCATCTCGGCCGACAAGGACGTGGACGGCTTCCACGTCAGCAATGCGGGCATGCTCATGACCGGCCGGCCGCTGTTCCGGCCCTGCACCCCCTACGGCATCATGACCATGCTCGAGGCCGAGGGCGTGGCGCTGCGCGGCGCCGAGGCCGTGGTGGTGGGGGCGAGCAACATCGTCGGCAAGCCCATGGCCCTGCTGCTGCTGGCCGCGGGCGCGACGGTCACGCTGTGCAACTCCAAGACCCGAGACCTGGCCGCCCACACGCAGCGCGCCGACGTGCTGGTGGTGGCCACGGGCAAGGCGGGCATCGTAGACGGCGCCATGCTCAAGCCGGGCGCGGTGGTCATCGACGTGGGCATGAACCGCAGCGCCGACGGCAAGCTGTGCGGCGACGTCGATTTCGCCTCTGCGCGCGAGGTCGCCTCGGCGATCACCCCCGTGCCGGGCGGCGTGGGCCCCATGACCATCGCCATGCTGCTGGTCAATACCGTGGAAGCCGCCGAACGGGCGGCCGGGCGCCGCGGCTGACCGTCCTGCCCGGCCGGCCGCGGAACTTGACGGCCCGGCCGGGCGTCCCCATATAGCAGGCAGTGCGAGGCGTCCGGCGACGCCGCGCCCGCCCCACCTTTCCGAAAGCCGCGCCATGAACCCGACACCGAACCCCCTGCTGGCCCCCGTCTCCGAACTGATCGACTACGCGGCGGTGCGGCCCGGGCACATCGGCCCCGCCATCGAGACCCTGCTGGCCCAGGCCCGCGCCGCCGTCGAGCGCGCCGCCGACCCGTCGCTCGCGCCCACCTGGGAAGCAGTGGTGGAGCCGCTGGATACGGCCTCGGAACGCCTGTGGCGGGCCTGGTCGGTGGCCGGCCACCTGAACGCCGTGGTCAATACGCCGGAGTTGCGCGACGCCTACAACGCCATGCTGCCCAAGGTGACCGAGTTCTCCACCTGGTCCGGGCTGCACGAAGGCCTGTACCGCCAGTATCGGCGCCTGCGCGACAGCGCCGGCTTCGCCGCGTGGCCGGCGGTGCGCCGGCGCATCGTGGAGTTGGCGCTGCGCGATTTCCGGCTGGGTGGCGTCGAACTGCAGGGGGCGGACCGCGCGCGCTATGCCGAGATCTCCGACCGGCAGGCCCAGGCCGCCCAGAAGTTCTCCGAGAACGTGCTCGATGCCGTGGACGCCTGGTCGCTGGTGGTCGAGGACGCCGGGCGGCTGGCTGGCGTGCCGCAGGACGTGCTGGCCGCGGCCCGGGCCGCGGCCGAGGCCGAGGGCAAGCCGGGCTGGAAGCTGACCCTGAAGATGCCTTGCTACCTGCCGGTCATGCAATACGCCCGCGACCGCGAGCTGCGGCGCACCCTGTACCGGGCCTACGGCACCATCGCCTCCGAGCAGGGCGAGGCGGCCTACGACAATTCCCCGCTGATCGAACAGTCGCTGGCGTTGCGGGCCGAGGAAGCCGCCCTGCTGGGCTACGGCAGCTTCGCCGAACTGCGCCTGCAAACCCGCATGGCGCGCTCCTCGGAAGAAGTGGCGGCATTCCTGCGCGACCTGGCCGGCCGCGCCCGCTCCCACGCCCTGCGCGACCTGGAAGAGCTCAAGGCGTACGCCGCCGAACAACTGGGCCTGCCCGAGCTGCAGCCCTGGGACGTCGCCCATGCCTCGGAACGCCTGCGCGAGGCGCGCTACGCCTATTCGGAGGACGAGGTCAGGCAGTATTTCACCGAACCGTGCGTGCTGGCCGGCCTGTTCGAGACAATCGAAACCCTGTTCGACGTGCGGCTGCGCGAGCAGCCCGTCTCGGCCTGGCACGAGGACGTGCGCGGCGTACGGGTGGAAAGCCCCGCCGGCGCCGTGCTCGGGCATCTGTACCTGGACCTGTACGCCCGCCCGGGCAAGCAGGGCGGCGCCTGGGTAGACAGCGAACGCAGCCGCCGCGTGCGCGGGTCGTCGGTGCAGACGCCGGTGGCCTATCTCACCTGCAACTTCTCGCGGCCCCAGGACGGCAAGCCCGCCCTGCTCACCCACGACGACGTCATCACCCTGTTCCACGAAACGGGCCACGCCCTGCACGCCCTGCTCTCCGAGGTCGACGAGCCCGGCGCGGCGGCTTTCGCCAGCGTCGAATGGGACGCCATCGAGCTGCCGTCCCAGTTCATGGAAAACTTCTGCTGGGAATGGGCGGTGGTGCGCCGCATGTCCGCCCACGCCGAGACCGGCCGGCCCCTGCCCCGCGAGCTGTTCGACAAGATGCTGGCCGCGCGCAATTTCCAGAGCGGCATGCAGACGGTGCGGCAGATCGAGTTTTCGCTGTTCGACATGCTGCTGCACGTGCGCCCGGCCGGCATGCCCGTGGGCGACGTGCTGGCGCTGCTCGACGAAGTGCGGCGCGAAGTGGCCGTACTGTTCCCGCCGGCCTGGCACCGCCTGCCCCACAGCTTTTCCCATCTGTTCGCCGGCGGCTATGCGGCGGGTTACTACAGCTACAAGTGGGCCGAGGTGCTGTCGGCCGACGCCTACGAGGCCTTCGAGGAGGCCGCGCGGCGCGCGCCCGATCCGGAGCGCGGCACGCTGGACCGCGAGACGGGCATGCGCTTCCGGCGCGAGATCCTGGCAGTGGGCGGCGCGCGGCCGGCGGCCGAGTCCTTCGAGGCCTTCCGCGGCCGCCCGCCCAGGCTCGACGCCCTGCTGCGGCACAGCGGCATGGCGCAGGCCGCAGGCTAGAATGGCGGGTGGGCCGGCCTGCCTGCCGGTCCATGCAACCTGCGGATCGTCTCATGCCGAATTTCCTTCCCGGCCGCTTCCTGCGCTGGCTCGCCCTCTCCCTGACCTTGCTGCTGGCGGCCTGCGGCGACAAGCCCGTGCAGTGGTCGCTCTACGACATCAAGGGCCACCTTCCCGACCTGGAGTTCTCGCTGCAAGGCGCCGGCAACCGGACGGTCACCCAGGCCGACCTGCAGGGCAAGACGGTGCTGCTGTTTTTCGGCTACGCCAACTGCCCCGACATCTGCCCCACCACCATGGCGCAGCTGACCGAGGTGCTGGGCCGCCTGGGCGACGAGGCGCGCGACGTGCGCATCCTGTTCGTCAGCGTGGACCCGCACCGGGACACGCCCGACGCCTTGCAGGCCTACGTCGACGCCTTCAACCGCAACGCCATCGGCCTGACAGGCAGCGAACGCCAGGTCGCCGACCTGGCCCGCCGCTACCGCGTGGCCTACCAGATAGAAAAGCCGCGCCCCGGGGACAACCCCGAGCACTACGAAGTGACCCACAGCCGCGGCGTGTATATCTTCGACAACCGCGGCAAGGCGCGGCTGCTGGCCTCCGACTCGGGCTCCATCGACGAGCTGACCCACGACCTGCGGCAGTTGCTGGAAATGACGGCTTCGTAGCCGCGGCGCCATGTGTTGCGGGAAAGCCGCGGCGCAAAAACACGTTACATCCGCGCCGCGGGGATGCCGCTATCATCGACGCGGCAATCCCCTACCCCCTTACCAGGAGAGCAATCGCATGGGCATCATCACCATGATCATCGTGGGTTTCGTCGTCGGACTGATCGCCCGGGCCGTCATGCCGGGAGACCAGAAAATGGGCATCATCCTGACCACGGTGCTGGGCATCGTCGGCGCGCTGGTGGCGGGCTACCTGGGACAGGCCCTGGGCTGGTACGCGCAAGGCGAGCCCGCCGGCTGGATCGGCTCGGTCGTGGGCGCGATCATCGTGCTGTTCGTGGTGGGACTGGTACGCAAGAAAAGCGCCTGATCCCCGCGGCGCCCGGCCGCGGCGTCGTGCGAAGGCCCCTGGCGCTGCGCCAGGGGCCTTTCGTTTTGCGCCCCCGGCAGGCGCGCCGGCACCGGGTGCGGCCGGCGAGGGCCGCGCCCTATGCCGGCCCGGCGCCGTCCCGCTCCAGCCGCGCCGCCGCGTCGCGCAGGGCCGTGCGCAGGCCCTCTTCCACCACCGGGTGGTAGAAAGGCATTTCCAGCATCTGCGCGACGGTCATGCCCTGCTGCAGCGACCAGGCCAGCAGGTGGCCGATATGCTCCATGCGCGGCCCGGCCATTTCGGCGCCCAGCAGGCGGCCGCTGCCCTTCTCCGCATAGACGTGCAGCAGGCCGCGGTTCTTGAGCATGACGCGCGAACGCCCCTGGTCGCCGAAGTCCACCGCGCCGGTCACGAAACTGCCCGGCGCCAGCGAGGCATGGCGCTGCCCCACCACCGCCACTTCCGGGTCGGTGAACATGATGGCCAGCGGCGCACGCCGCCGGCCCGGCCGCACACCGGGATGGCGGGCCGCGTTCTCGCCGGCGATGCGACCTTCGTCGGCCGCCTCGTGCAGCAGGGGAACGTCGCCGTCGGCATCGCCGGCGATGAAGACCGGCGCATTGCCGGCCTGCAGCGTGGCGCGGTCGTATTCCGGTACGCCCTTGCGGTCGAGCGCCAGCGTCGTGCGCGCCAGGTCCAGCGCGGCCAGGTTGGGGCGCCGGCCCGTGGCCACCAGCGCATAGTCGAAGCGCTCGGTGCGCTCGGAATTGTCCAGCGCGACGTAGCGCACCTCGACCTCGTCGCCGGCCCGCCGGGTTTCCAGGATGCGTGCGTCCGGGTCCAGGTAGAACTCCTGCTGGAAGGCCTTGCGGGCGCTGGCGCGCACGGCCGGGTCGCTCAGCCCCGCCACGCTGCCGCTCACGCCGAATACCTTGACCGCCACGCCCAGGCGCGACAGCGCCTGGCCGAGTTCCAGCCCGATCACGCCGGGGCCGAAAACCGCGACCCGCCGCGGCAGATCGCGCCATTCGAAGACGTCGTCGTTGACCACGGCAAGCTCGCCCAGCGCGCGGAACGAATCGGGCACGACGGGGCTCGAGCCGGTCGCGATGACCACCGCGCCGGCCCGCACCTCGGTGTGGTCGTCCACGCGCAGCACGCAGTCCGAGACGAAACGGGCCATGCCGCGCACCTTGTCTTCGGCCGGGATATCCTCGACGCCTTCGAGCACGAAGCCCACGAAACGGTCGCGCTCGCGCCGCACGCGCGCCATGACCTCGCGGCCGTCCACGCGTACCGCGCCTTCGATGTACACGCCGAAGGCTGCGGCGTGGGCGGCGCCGTGCGCCGCCTCGGCCGCGGCGATCAGCAGCTTGGACGGCATGCAGCCGACCCGGGCGCAGGTGGTGCCGTAGGGCCCGCCCTCGATCAGCAGCGCGCGCCGGCCGGCCGCGCGGGCGGCACGGTAGGCGGCCAGGCCGGCCGTGCCGGCGCCGATCACGGCCACGTCGGTGTCGAGAATATTCATGGTTCTCCCTGGTATCGGATGGCAGGCAACGGAACGGCAGGCGTCAGGCCGCCTGCAGGTGGCGGCGCAAGTCCTCCAGTCCGCCCACCAGGCTGCCGTTGATGAACACCTGGGGCGCCGTCGAGCCGCCCGAGACCGCGCCGATCACGCGCCCGCGCACCTTGTTCTCGAGCGGGATGTCGATGGGGTCGTAACCGCGCTCGGCCAGCAATGCCTTGGCCTCGACGCAGAAGGGGCAGCCGGGCTTGGAAAACACCACCACCTGGTCGGGCCGCTTCGCGCCGGGCGCGAGGTAGTCCAGCATGGTGTCGGCGTCGGAGACCTCGAAAGGGTCGCCTTCCTTTTCGGGCTCGATGAACATTTTCTCGACCACGCCGTCGCGCACCAGCATCGAATAGCGCCAGCTGCGCTTGCCGAAGCCGAGATCGGACTTGTCCACCAGCATGCCCATGCCGGCCGTGAATTCGCCGTTGCCGTCTGGCAGCAGCACGACGTTGCCGCAGTCCTGGTCGCGGGCCCATTCGTTCATGACGAAGGTGTCGTTGACCGACACGCAGACGATGCTGTCCACGCCATTGGCGAACAAGGCCGGGGCGAGCTCGTTGTAGCGCGGCAGGTGCGACGACGAGCAGGTGGGGGTGAAGGCGCCCGGCAGGGAAAACACCACCACGGTCTTGCCCTGGAACAGGTCGTCGGTGGATACCTGCTGCCAGGCATTGTCCCGGCGCACGGGGAAGCGGATCTGGGGAACGCGTTGGCCTTCGCGGCTTTGAAGCATGGGTAGGACTCCGGTAGGAAATGGAAGATGGGGACGACGGGAGAATGATAAAAATTCGCTATCAATTTATCCAATTTATTTATTCAAATAAATCGATAGCCATCGCCCATGCCAGGATCCCCACCGCCGGGTCCGCCAGTGCAGCGGGCCGCGGTTGCTGGCCGCGGTTCCTTTCAGGCCGGGCGGGCGGTATAGCCGGCTGCGGCAATGGCCGCGGCCACGGTCTCGGCCTGTCCGGCGCCGGCCACCTCGACCGTATGCGAGCCCAGATCGGCGCGCACCGTGGCGCCGGGTGCGGCCGCCTGCACGGCGGCGGTGATGGCCTGGACGCAATGGCCGCAGGTCATGTCGGGAACGTGGAAAGACAAAGTCATGGCTGCAAGCTCCTGAGCACGTTTCCGGCGGGCCGGGCCGCCCGACGGCGGTGCGGACCGGGCGCGGCGGACCGCGCGGCCGGAGGGAGGATGGGTTGCAGGATAGATCTTCCCATGTTGGAAAGGTCAAGCCCGGCCTGCGGCACGGGCCCTGGCCTCCCGCCCTTCGTTCTTTCTGCCATGGACGTCCCGCCGCAGCCCCGGCGCTTGACCTTCCTATAATGGGAAGGCAAATACTGCGCATATCGTGGACTTTGCGCGTATCGCGGACTTCCCTTCCTGCCATGTCCTCTCCTACCTTCTCCGAACTGGACCTCGCCATTTCCGGCATGAGCTGCGCGTCCTGCGTACGGCGGGTCGAACAGGCCCTGGCCGCGGTGCCCGGCGTGAGCGCGGCCAGCGTCAACCTCGCCACCGAGCGCGCCAGCGTGCGCTTCGACCCGCAGGCCGCCGGGCCGCGCCAGCTGGCCGAGGCGGTCGCCGGCATCGGCTACGAAGCGCGGCCCCTGGCGCGGCACGAGGACGCGGGAGGGCTGGCCGCCACCCGCGAACGCGAGGCCCGCCGGCTTACGCGCGCGGCGCTGATCGCGGCCCTGCTCGCCCTACCCGTCTTCGTGCTGGACATGGGTGGCCACCTGGTGCCGGCCTGGCACCACTTCGTCGCCGAGCGCCTCGGCACGCAGCGCAGCCTGGTGCTGCAATTCGCGCTGACCACCCTGGTGCTGGCCGGACCAGGGCGGGAATTCTTCAGCCACGGCCTGAAGGCGCTGTGGCGACGCGCACCCGAAATGAATTCGCTGGTCGCGCTGGGCGCGGGCAGCGCCTGGGGCTATTCCGTGGTGGCGACCTTCGCGCCTGGCTGGCTGCCTGCGGACGCCGTGCACGCATACTACGAGGCTGCGGCCGTCATCGTCACGCTGATCCTGCTGGGCCGCGCGCTGGAAGCCCGCGCGCGGGGCCGCAGCGGGGCGGCCATCCAGCGCCTGGCCGGCCTGCGCCCGCGCACCGCCCGCGTGCTGCGCGACGGCCGGGCTCAGGACGTGCCGCTGGAATCGGTAGGCGTCGGCGACCAGGTACTGGTGCGCCCGGGAGAAGCCATTCCGGTGGACGGCGAAGTCGAGGAAGGCCTGTCCTATGTCGACGAATCCATGCTCACCGGCGAACCGGTGCCCGTCGCCCGGCGCGCGGGCGACGCCGTGACGGGCGGTACGGTCAACGGCAGCGGAGGCCTGACGCTGCGGGTCACGCGCATCGGGTCGGACACGGCGCTGGCGCGCATCATAGACATGGTGCAGGCCGCGCAGGGCGCCAAGCTGCCCATCCAGGCGCTGGTCGACCGCGTCACCGCCTGGTTCGTGCCCGCCGTGATGGCCGCCGCCGCCCTCGCCTTCTGCCTGTGGCTGGCCTTCGGGCCGGCTCCCGCGCTGGACCGGGCGGTGGTCCACGCCGTCGCCGTGCTCATCATCGCCTGCCCCTGCGCCATGGGCCTGGCCACACCCATGTCCATCATGGTGGGCACCGGGCGCGCCGCCGAGCTCGGTATCCTGTTCCGCCGTGGCGACGCGCTGCAGGCGCTGCGCGGCGTGGGCATCGTGGCCTTCGACAAGACCGGCACGCTGACCCTGGGCCGGCCCGAGCTGACCGACTTCGAGACCGCGCCGGGCCACGATCGCGGCGAAGTACTGGCCTTGCTGGCCGCGGTGCAGGCGCGCTCCGAACACCCCATCGCGCACGCCGTGGGCGAGGCGGCGCGGCGGGAGAACGTACCGGCGCTGCAGGCGGTGGACTTCCAGGCAATTACCGGCGCCGGCGTGCAGGCCACGGTCGAAGGCCGCACGGTACTGGCCGGCGGCGACCGGCTCATGCGCGAGCGCGGCGTGGACGTTTCCGCCTTCGCCGACCGCGCGGCGGTCCTGGCCGACCTCGGCCGCACGCCCCTGTACGTGGCGGCCGACGGCCGTGCGGCCGCGCTGGCGGCGGTGGCCGACCCGCTCAAGCCCGGCGCCGCCGAGGCGCTGGCCGAGTTGCGCCGGCAGGGGCTGCGTACGGTCATGATCACTGGCGACAATGCCCGCGCGGCGCGCGCCGTGGCGCGCGAAGCCGGCATCGACGACGTGCGCGCCGAGGTCCTGCCCGAAGGCAAGGTGCAGGCGCTGCGGGAGCTGCGCGCGGACGGCGCGCGCCTGGCCTTCGTCGGCGACGGCATCAACGACGCGCCGGCGCTGGCGGCGGCCGACGTGGGCATCGCCATCGGCACCGGCACCGACGTGGCCATCGAATCGGCCGAGGTGGTGCTGATGGGCGGCGAGCTGCGCGGAGTACCGGCGGCCGTGGCGATCTCGCGCGCCACGCTGGCCAACATCCGGCAAAACCTGTTCTGGGCCTTCGGCTACAACGCGGCCCTGATCCCGCTGGCGGCGGGCGCCTGGTACCCCGCCTACGGCCTGTCGCTGTCGCCGGCCTGGTCGGCGGGCGCCATGGCGCTGTCCAGCCTCTTCGTGGTCGCCAACGCCTTGCGGCTGCGGCGGCTGCGCATCGATACTCCCGGCGCAAGGAGGGCCCGGCCATGAATATCGGAGACGCCTCGCGGGCATCCGGCATCTCGGCCAAGATGATCCGCTACTACGAACAGACCGGCCTGATCCCGCCGGCCGGCCGCAGCGACGCCGGTTACCGCATCTACACGGACAGCGACGTCCACACCCTGCGCTTCCTGCGCCGGGCGCGCGACCTCGGCTTTTCGATGGAGCAGATGGGCGAGCTGCTGGCGCTATGGCGCGACCGCAACCGCGCCAGCGGGGACGTCAAGCGGCTGGCGCTGGAGCACGTGGCGCAGCTGGAAAGCAAGGCGCAGGCCCTGCGCGAGATGGCCAGGACCCTGCGGCATCTGGCCGACCACTGCCAGGGCGACGCGCGGCCGCACTGCCCCATCATCGACGAATTGGCGAAATGCGCGGCTCCTCCCGCCGGCTGAAGCCGCGGCCGCTATGCGCGGCGCCGGCCAGCCCGGTTCAGGCCAGCGGCCCCGTCCATTCGCGCACGAAGCCCGCAGGGTCGGGACGCTGCGCCCGGGGCACCGCGCACGCGGGCGTACCCACGGCCAGGTAGCCCAGGAAGCGGTATTCCAGCGGGTCGAAACCCAGCGCCACCTGCACCTCTTCCAGATAGGTTCCCAGGCCCGTGCTCCAGAACGCGGCGTAGCCCAGCATGTGGGCCGCGTTCAGCAGGTTCATGGCGGCCGCGCCGGCCGACAGCAGCTGTTCCTGCTCGGGCACCTTGGCATGGTCGTAGTCGATCTTGCAACCCAGCGCAATGAGCAGCGGCACGCCGGCCAGCCAGGCGCGCGTACCCTTTTCCTTTTCGGCCGTCATGCGCGGATCGCCGCTGCGCTTGACGGCGCCGATCGCGAGATCGGCCAGCACGCCGATGGCCTCGCCGCGGATCAGGGCGAAGCGCCACGGGCGCAGCGCGCCGTGGTCGGGCGCGCATACGGCAGCCTGCAGCATGCGCTCGAGTTCGTCGGGCGCGGGCGCCGGGGCGCGCAGCAGCTTGAAGGAACGGCGGGTGGCCAGGGCGTCGATGGGAAGGGTTGTCGCTGTCATGGTGTCTCGGTGGAAAGGGCCGCGCGGCAAGCATCAGCCCAGGTGCGTGTGGCGTTCGGGCCGGTCGGCGGCCTGCATCTCGCTCAGGCCGTGCAGGATCCCGCAGTCTTCGGCGGCGGGACGCGCCTGCCGACATCGCCGCCGCAGTTCGTCCAGCTGCGACTTCAACTGCCGAAGCTCGCGGATGCGGGTGTCGACGTGGGCGATGTGGGCATCGAACAATTCGTTGATGCGGCCGCAGCCCGCGCGGTGGTCGTCGGCCACTTGCAGAATGGCGCGGATCTCGTCCTGCGTCATGTCCAGCGCGCGGCAGTTGCGGATCAGGCGCAGCCGCTCGCAATGCGCCTGGCCATAGCTGCGGTAGTTGTTCATGCCGCGTTCGGGCGCGGGCAGCAGCCCTTCCTTTTCGTAGTAGCGCACGGTCTCGACGGTCGTGCCGGCCGCGCGGGCCAGTTCGCCTATCTTCATGGTCGCCTCCCGTGGGAATGTCCTTGACCCTATAGTAACTCCAAGGTGTGCAATAGTGCCATGAGACCCGATCTTCCCGCCCCCGGGGCGCCTTCCGGACGCCCCCTTCCCGATCCCGCCGCCGGCTGCCCGACGGGCCAGGCCGCGTGCTGCGAGCACGCGCATGCCCCTGCGCAAGACGTCTGCCGCAGTGGCCGCGCACACGACGGCGGCCATGGCAGCGAGCCGGGGGACGGATGCAGGCCCCTGCAGGGATGCGGCCAGGAGCATGCGCACGGCGACGCCGGCCCGGACCCTGCCGCCGGGGGCCGTCCCGCCCGGGTTCCCCTGGCGCCGGGAGAAGTCCGCTCGCGCCTGCGCATCGGGCAGATGGACTGCCCGACCGAGGAAACGCTGATCCGGCGCAAGCTCGGCGCGATGCCCGAGGTGCGGGCGCTGGAATTCAACCTCATGCAGCGCACCCTGACGGTGGTCCACCCCGCCGGCGCCGAAGCCCGCATCGGCACCGCCCTGCGTGAACTGGGCATGACACCGGAGCCGTTGGCCGACGATGCCGGCACGGTCCCCGCCCCGGCCGCCGCCGGCCATGGCCCGGCGTGGCTGCTGGCGCTGGCCGGCGCGCTGGCAGCGCTGTCCGAGGCCGCGCACTTCGCCCAATGGCCCGCCTGGGCCAGCGCCCTGCCCGCGGCCGCCGCCATCCTGGCCTGCGGCCTGGGCACCTACCGCAAGGGCTGGATCGCCGTGCGCCACGGCAACCTCAACATCAACGCACTGATGAGCCTGGCCGTGACCGGCGCCGTGCTCATCGGCCAATGGCCGGAGGCGGCCATGGTGATGTTCCTGTTCAACGTGGCCGAGCGCATCGAAGCCCGCTCGCTGGACCGCGCGCGCAACGCCGTGCGCGGCCTGCTGGATTTGGCCCCGCAGACCGCCACTGCGCAGCGGCCCGACGGCAGCTGGGCCAGCGTCCCGGTCGCGGAACTGGTGCCCGGCGACCTGGTGCGGGTACGGCCGGGCGAGCGCATCGGCGCCGACGGCGTGCTGACCGCCGGCCATTCCAGCGTCGACCAGGCCGCCATCACCGGCGAAAGCCTGCCGGTGGAGAAAGCCGCGCAGGACCCCGTCTACGCCGGCACGGTCAATGCCGAAGGCAGTTTCGAGTACCGCGTCACCGCCGCCGCGGGGCAGACTACGCTGGCGCGCATCATCCATGCGGTCGAACAGGCCCAGGCCTCGCGCGCGCCGACCCAGCGCTTCATCGACCGCTTCTCGCGCGTATACACCCCAGCCGTGGTCGCGCTGGCCGCCGCGACCGCCGCCGGGCTGCCCCTGATAACGGACATGGGCTGGATGGACGCCGCCTACCGCGCGCTGGCCCTGCTCATCATCGCCTGCCCCTGCGCCCTGGTCGTGTCCACGCCGGTCACCCTCGTCAGCGGGCTGACCGCCGCCTCGCGCCGGGGCATCCTGGTCAAGGGCGGCGCCTACCTGGAAGCGGGCCGGCGGCTGCGGCGCCTGGCGCTGGACAAGACCGGCACCCTGACCGAAGGCCGGCCGGCGCGCACCGATTTCGAAACGTGGGCCGGCGCGCCTGCGAGCCCCGACCCCGCGCGGCTCGCCGCCAGCCTGGCCGGCCGCTCGGACCACCCCGTCTCGCAGGCCCTGGCGCAGGCCGCGCGCGAGGAAGGCCGGACGCCGCTGGCGGTGGAAGACTTCGCCGCCCTGCCCGGCCAGGGCGTGCGCGGGCGCATTGCCGGCGCGGACTACTACCTGGGCAACCGCCGCATGCTGCGCACGCTGGGCGTCGAGGCCGGCGGCCTGGACGCGCGCCTGGACGCGCTGGAAAACGCCGGCAAGAGCGCCGTGGTCCTGACCGACGGGAAGCGCCCGCTGGCGCTGGCCGCCGTGGCCGATGCCGTGCGGCCGGACAGCCGGGACGCCGTGGCCGACCTGCACCGGCTGGGCATCCGCACGCTGATGCTCACCGGGGACAACCGGCACGTGGCCCGCGCCGTGGCCGACCAGGTCGGCATCGACGAAGTGGCCGCCGAACTGCTGCCGCAGGACAAGCTCGCGGCGGTGGAAGCCGCCGCGATGCAGGGCGGTATCGGCATGGTGGGCGACGGCATCAACGACGCGCCGGCGCTGGCCCGCGCCGACATCGGCTTCGCCATGGGCGCGGCCGGCACCGGCACCGCCATCGAAACCGCCGACGTGGCGCTGATGGACGACGACCTGCGCAAGATCGGCACCTTCGTGCGGCTGTCGCGCGCCACGCACCGCGTGCTGTGGCAGAACATCGGGCTGGCGCTGGTCATCAAGGCGATCTTCCTGGCCCTGGCCGTGGCGGGCCAGGCCACGCTGTGGATGGCCGTCTTCGCCGACGTGGGCGCCAGCCTGCTGGTGGTGGCCAACGGCCTGCGCCTGCTGCGGCGCGGCCGCGCCAGTCCGGCCGGCGGCCCGCTGCCGGCCGCCGAACGGGGCGCGGCGGCGGCCTGAGACGCGGGAACGCCAGCCGGCGCAGGCGCGTCCCGGCGAGGGTCGGTTGTAGAATGCCATCCCATTGCCCGCCATGGCCCGGCCATGCGCGGCACCCGTTCCCAATGCCCGCCGGCCCGCTGGCCGCGCAAGGAGATCCCATGCCCCGCACCGTACTGGACCCCCGAGAATTGCCGAGCCGGGTCGGCCAGGAGCTCGGCGTATCCCCCTGGCTGGAAATCGACCAGGCGCGCATCGACGCCTTTGCCCACGCCACCGGCGACCTGCAATGGATACACGTCGATCCCGAACGGGCCCGCACCAGTTCGCCGTTCAAGACCACCATCGCGCACGGCTACCTGACGCTGTCGCTGCTGCCCGGCCTGGCCGGCCAGACCATCGAATGGGTCAACCGGCGCATGGGCGTGAATTACGGGGTCAACCGCGTGCGCTTTCCGGCGCCGGTGCCCGTCGACTCGCGCGTGCGCGCGCGTTTCACCCTGGCCAAGTGCGAACCCTTCGACGGCGGCGTGATGACGACCATGGACGTCTCCATGGAACGCGAAGGCCAGGAAAAACCGGTCATGGTCGCGCAATTGCTGGCGCGCCACTACTTCTGATCCGCTCCGCCGGCACGCGCGCGTGAGCGACCCCGCCTTCGATCTCAAGCGCATGGCCCTGCCGGTCTTCGGACCGTCGGTGCTCTACGGCGTCGCCAACGGCGCCATCATGCCGGTGGTCGCGCTCAGCGCCCGCGAACTGGATGCCTCGCTGGCGGTCGCCGGCCTCATCGCCGCCCTGATCGGCGTCGGCTCGCTGTTCAGCAACATTCCCGCCGCGCTCATCACCGCACGCTACGGCGAACGCCGGTCCATGGTCGGCGCGGCCGCCTTCTGCGTGCTGGCCCTGCTGCTGTGCCTGTCCGCCACCCGGGTCTGGATGCTGGCGCTGGGCGTGCTCATGGTCGGCATGGCCGCATCGGTCTTCCTGCTGGCGCGGCAAAGCTACCTCATCGACGCCGTGCCCGCCTACATGCGGGCCCGCGCCATGTCGACCCTGGGCGGCACCAACCGCATCGGCGTGTTCATCGGCCCGTTCGCCGGGGCCGGCATGATCCACTTCATGGGCCTGGCCGGCGCCTACTGGGTGGCCCTGGCGGCCATGGCCGCCGCCGGCGCCATCGCCTATTCCGTGCCCGACCTGCATGCCGGCAAGGCGGACGGCGCTATGCCGGCGGCCCGGCCGCGCATCGCGGACGTCGCGCGCAGCCACGCCCGCATCTTCCTGACCATAGGCGTGGCCATCCTGCTCATCAGCGCCCTGCGCGCCTCGCGCCAGGTCGTGCTGCCGCTGTGGGGCGACCACCTGGGCCTGAACCCGTCGCTGACCTCCATCGTCTACGGCCTGGTCGCCGCCGTGGACATGTCGGTGTTCTATCCGGCCGGCAAGGTCATGGACCAGCACGGCCGGCTGTGGGTCGCGGTGCCCGCCTCCATCCTGATGGGCCTGTCGCTCATGGCCATTCCCTACACCGGCCACGTGGCGAGCTTCGTCGTCGTCTCGCTGATCCTCGGTTTCGGCAACGGCATCAGCTCCGGCATCGTCATGACGCTGGGCGCGGACGCTTCGCCGGATACCGGCCGCACGCAATTCCTGGGCATCTGGCGGCTGATGTCGGACCTGGGCACCAGCGCCGGGCCGGTCGTCCTGTCGGCCATCACGGCCGCGGCCTCGCTGGCCACCGGCATGGCCGCCATCGGCGCGATGGGGCTGGCCGCGGCCGCGATGTTCCAATACTGGACGCCCCGGCTGGGGCTGGACCGGAAGCGGCGCTGAATCCCCGGGCGTGGGCTCAGCGCCCTTCTTCTGCCCCTCTGAGATACGCCCCCGGACCGAACGTCTGTCCCGGTTCCTGCTGCGTTCGCGCCGCTGAGGCCTGCGGCGTCCCGATGCCGGCATCCTGGCAGTTATGGCCGATACAATAGGCCCGCCCCGGTATCTCAGGATTCCCTCCCCCGTGAAGCTCGCCACCTGGAACGTCAATTCGCTCAACGTCCGCCTGCCGCAGGTGCTGGACTGGCTGCGCGCCAACCCCGTGGACGTACTCTGCCTGCAGGAACTGAAACTGGCGGACGAGAAATTCCCCCTGCCCGCCTTCCAGGAACTGGGCTACCACGCCGAATGGGCGGGCCAGAAAACCTACAACGGCGTGGCGGTGCTGTCGCGCGAACCGGCGGGCGACAAGGTACGGGGCATCCCCAGCTTCGAAGATCCCCAGCAGCGCATCCTCGGCGTGACCCTGCCGTCCCCGGCCGGCGACCTGCGCGTGATCTGCGCCTACTGCCCCAACGGCCAGGCCGTGGGCAGCGACAAGTACGCCTACAAGCTGCGCTGGTACGAGGCCCTGCGCGACTGGCTGAGCGCCGAGCTGGACCTGCACCCCAGGCTGGCGGTGCTGGGCGACTACAACGTGGCGCCCACCGACGCCGACGTCCACAACCCGGAAAGATGGGCGGGCCAGGTGCTGGTCTCGGAACCCGAACGGGCCGCTTTCGACGCCCTGCTGGACCTGGGCCTGGCGGACTCCTTCCGCCTGTTCGAGCAGGAACCCAAGTCCTTCAGCTGGTGGGACTATCGGCTCAACGCCTTCAAGCGCAACGCCGGGCTGAGGATAGACCACATCCTGCTGTCTGCTCCGCTGGCCAATGCCTGCCGGGCCTGCGGCATCGACAAGGCGCCCCGCGCCAACCCGCAGCCGTCGGACCATGCGCCGGTCGTGGCGACGCTGGAGCTGTGAAGCCAGGAACAGGCGCCGGATCCAGAGAATGACATTGCGGCCTCGGACAGCGAAAAAGCGGCTCGCGGCCATGCAAGTCTGAAATTTATGCTAAAGTAGCGGACTTGTTTCGGGGCGGTAGCTCAGCTGGGAGAGCGTCGCGTTCGCAATGCGAAGGTCGGGAGTTCGATCCTCCTCCGCTCCACCAAAGAATTGTCTAAAGAAGCCTAGGAAAGTCCAAAAGCCTTAAGGAATCAAATCCTTAAGGCTTTTTTGTTATCCAGGATAGTCCAAACTGAGCCATCCATGGTTTCAGCGGCAAAATCAGAGGCAATTGCCGAGCCGACGGACATAATGGCGCAGGTTCAAATCCCCTGACCGCCGGAAACTTCGATGCGCTGTGCGTTGACCCAGCGATTGTCCCCGGACAGCAGGCTGGCGATCATAGGCCCGATGTCGTCGGCCACGCCGACGCGGCCCAGCGCCGTCATGCCGGCGAAGAACTGGTTGAATGCCGGGGTGTCGCGCACGGCACCGCCGAAGAAGTCGGTTTCGATGGCGCCCGGCGCCACGGCATTGACCGTGATTTCCCGATGGCCCAGCTCTTTGGCCATGTAGACGGTGAGAATCTCGATCGCGCCCTTGACGGCCGCATAGGCAGACCAGCCTTCGGCGGAAACACGGGTCAGTCCGGTGGACAGGTTCACGATACGGCCACCGTCGGCCAGCAGCGGCAACAGCTTCTGGGTCAGGAAGAACACTCCCTTGAAATGCACGTTGACCAGTTTGTCGAAAGCCTCTTCCTGCATCTCGGCGAACGGCGCGACGTCGCCGTGTCCGGCATTGTTGACCAGATGGTCGAACGCATCTCGCTTCCAGGTGTGGCGCAGCGTCGCTTTCAGCGTGTCGGCGAAGGCCGGAAAGGTCGGCACATTGCCGGCATCGAGTGGCAGGGCGACCGCTTTGCGGCCGAGCTTCCCGATTTCGGCGACGACGGTTTGGGCGTCGGCCGCGCGGTTCTGGTAGGTGAGAATGACGTCGCCGCCCTTGCGGGCGATGCTCAGGGCAGTGTTGCGGCCGAGGCCACGGCTGCCGCCGGTGACGAGGGAAATCGTGCTCATGGCAATGCTCCGGTTTTGCTCGGGGGACAGGGCCTCATTCTGCGATATGCACGGCCCGGAGCCTTTGCCTGAATCTCGGTGCCATTGGCCTGTTTCTCCGAATATGCGCCCCTCCCCCCGCAAAAGCCGGTACGATGGCCTGGCGGAGAAAGGGTAACGGATACCAGGCATGAACGAGACGCTGCTGGACGCGGTTGGCCGCTACGCGCAGGCCTATGCCGGCTCGACCGGAGTGGCCCAAACGCCTATTCCCGGCCTGACCGTCATACGCTGCGCCAGGCCCACCGGCCTCGAATACGCGATCTCCCGGCCCCTGGCCTGCCTGGTTCTGCAGGGCGGCAAGGCGGTGACGATGGGAACGCGGACGTTTGCCTTCACCGCTGGCGACTCGCTACTGATTACGGCAGACATTCCGACCGCCAGCCAGATCACGCTGGCCAGCGATGCCGAGCCGTACTTTTCCCTCGTGCTCGATCTGAACCTGCCGCTCATCGCCGAACTCGCGGTGGAGCTGAGTTTGGGTCCGGCAGTCCAGGGCGCGCCGGTGCGCGTCGAACCGACCGATGCCGAGGTGGCCGATGCGGCGCTGCGGCTGCTGCGCCTGATCGAACGCCCTGCCGCGTTGCCTGTACTGCATGCGCAACTGCTGCGCGAAATGCACTACTGGCTGCTGGTCGGCCGGCATGGCGCCGCCATCCGGCAACTGGGCTGGCCGGAAGGCCACACCCAGCGCGTGGCCCGCGCGGTTGCACTGCTGCGATCGGAATTCGCCAAGCCGCTACCGGTCGAAAAACTGGCGCATACCGCAGGCATGAGTCCCTCGTCGTTCTATCAGCATTTCCGGGCAGCGACCTCGCTTTCGCCGCTGCAATTCCAGAAACAGTTGCGCTTGATAGAAGCCCGCCGGTTGATGACGTCCGAGGGCATATCGGCCAGTAGCGCGGCATTCGCCGTAGGTTATGAAAGCGTGCAGCAGTTCACGCGGGAATACCGCCGGATGTTCGGCTTGCCGCCCGGGAAAGATTCGGAGGCCCTCCGGGATTTGGCGACCGGCGGGCAGGACGGCGCCCGCCGGTCGCCATAGAAGTCCAAATATATACCGGCGGCAAGCCCGGGGACCGGGTTTCCCGCCGGCACACAGGGGGCCGGATCCGTCAATGCGGCTTCGGTCCGACCGCGCAGTTCTCCATGCACCTCGGGTTTTCCACGTCCGGCCTGTTATCTACGTAGAAACCATCCCGATTGGGCATTTGCACCCTCTTGAGAACCTCCGCATCGACCGTAGCGTCGGCCGGCAACAGGCCGTTGACGTTCAGGATGTAGCCGGCGACGGCATAGACATCGTCGTTGCTCAATGACTGGGGCGCCTGGAACGGCATGGCCCTGCGTATGTAGTCGAACAGCGTCGATGCGTAGGGCCAATAGCTGCCGACGGTGCGCAGCGGCTTGTCCGTATTCAGCGTGCCTTTGCCTCCCGCCAGCGCCGGGCCGAGCCCGCCTTCAAGTTTCGCCCCGTGGCAGGCGGCACACGAGGCCTTGTAGACGTCTTCCCCGTGCCTGACCGTTCCCTTCCCGGCCGGGTAGCCGGTACCGTCGGAAAACACGGTGATGTTCCACCCGGCAAGTTCCTCCGGAGTCACATCCCGCCCGAGATTGAGTTCTGCGCCATTGGCATGGGCCATGCCGAGCATCGCAGCCGCCGCGGCGCCGAGCACCCATGTTTTCGAGTTAGACGCGGCCATTTGTCACCTCCCCGGTGGTCGACACTTTCCAGGGCTGGATCGCATTGTTGTGGTATGTGGACCACCGGCCCCGCACGGCGATCAATTGTTCGAGGGTGGGCTGGACGTAGCCGGTTTCGTCGACTGCGCGGCTCATCAACATGAGTTCCTCGCCATTCCAGTCGAAAGTAGCCCGGAATGAGGTCAGCGCCTTGCTCAGGACAGGCATGTCGAGCGTCGCCTCCTTCCAGTTGCGGCCGCCGTCGATCGACACGTCGACCGCCCGGATCTTGCCATGGCCGCTCCAGGCGATGCCCCGGATTTCGTGGGTTCCCTTGCGGGTGAGCTTCTGGGTTCCCGATGGAAACGTGATGATGGATTTTGCTTCCATCACGAACGAGAATTTCCTTGCGCGGCCGTCGGCCATCAAGTCGGTGTACTTCGACGTCTCTTCTTTCGAGTAGGCCGGCTGGTCGGTAACCTGAAGGCGCCGCAGCCACTTGACGCTCATGTTGCCTTCGAATCCGGGACAGAACAGGCGCAAGGGATACCCTTGTTCCGGGCGCAGATGCTCTCCGTTTTGAATGAAGGCCAGCAGCACATCGTCCAGGCATTTCTCGATCGGGATACTGCGAGTCATCGCCGCGCCATCCGCGCCTTCGGCAACGACCCACTTTGCCCCTTTCTTCAGGCCCACATGCTCCAGAACGGTGCGCAGCCGAACCCCTCCCCACTGCGAGCCGCTCACCAGGCCGGTCACTTCTGCGGCAGTCTTGCCATAGGGAGGAACGAAAACCGGGTTGCCGGAGCACTCGAGGAAATAGATTTTCGATTCCCTGGGAAACTGGCGTATTTCCTCCATGGTGAAAATCATTTCACGCTCCGTCAGGCCGTGCACGATCAGCCGATGCTGCGCGGGATCGATCTGGGGAACGCCGGCGTGATGGCGTTCATAGTGCAGGCCATTGGGAGTGATGATGCCGTCGAGCTCCTGCAACGGAGACGTGCTGAAGGCGGACATCGGCTCGGTGAGACCCGGATAGAGTTTCCGGATCGCGTTGACTTCGTACTTGGACGGCTTTCCGTAAGGAACGGCTACGGTGGGTTCGCCCAGGGAACGCGTCCATTGCGGGACATTTGGCGGTACGTTTCCGGCCGGACCGGCCGACGGCGAGGCGGCAGCGGCTTCCTGCGCCAAAGCCGGCCTGGCCGCGCCCAACGCGACGGCAGCCGCGCCGGCGCCGGCGAGGAAGCGTCGGCGTGATGCCGCTTCGGGCGATTTCTCCACGACTGAATCTGACGTGAACAGCCTCCTTTTGCGTGTCGACCTGGAACAGGCCTGGCCAACAGCCCAAATTCTTCATTTTTCCTCTGGGCGGCGCATACCCGCAAACGAGATAATGTTTGCCACCCGAAAAGAAAATCTTTAACTGCTTTCAGGCGTAGGCGGCACACAGCTCGCCTTCCGCCCGGATGGCATCCAGCGCGCCGTAGTCGGGTGTCCAGGCGCCGGCCGCGCGCCGCGTCAGTGCATCGAGCTCGTCCAGCGTGGCAGTGCCCAGGCGGCGCAGCTCGGACTCGCATTTCGCCAGGTCGGGAAAATATTGCAGAGCTTCCCACCAGATTGCGCGGCCGGCCAGGAAACCGTGGGCGCCCGCCGCATAGGCATACTCCATGACGCGCATGAACTGCCGCGAGGTAACCCCGGCCGAAAGCATGACCCACGGGATGCCCGCCCCCCGGCAGACCGCGCCCATTTCGTCGAAGCATGCCTGCGCGTTCCGGTGCGCGGCGCCGTTGTCGCGCGCCGGCAGGCTTGCGCCGGGCAGCGGGCTTTCCAGCTTGAAGAGGTCCACGCCATAGCGGGGTTTCGCGAATTCCCGCACGCTCTCTATGACCAGCTCAGGCAGCTTTTCGGGAGCCTCGACATAATCGGTGGTATGGCCGTCGCTGCCCTTGTAGGGGTACACCAGCAATTCCAGCACCAGCGGAATGTCGAACTGGCGGCATTGCCGGCCGATGTCCTCCAGGTAGCGCTGCTGGTGCTCGCGCACCGGCGCATCGGCGTCGGGCCGGTACCATACCAGCACCTTCACGCCGTCGCCGCCCGCACGCTTGATCTTCTCCACGCTCCACCCCTCTATGGAATGCGACAGGCGCCCGCCCGGCGTATCGCGAAAACGATGGTCTTCCAGGGTAACGACCAGGCCCGTCCTGGCCGGCAGTTTTCCGATCGCGGCGGGAAAGGCGTAGTTCGGGTCGAACAGCATGGCACTGGCCCGGTCGCCCAGCACATCGACCAGCATGCGCTTGACCGACAGCATGTCGGCAAACGTCACCGAACCGGGAGCAATGCCGCGCTTTTGCGCAATGAGATTCAGGATGGGCGGGCGCTGGTCCAGCGCCACCATCGTGAAACGGCCGTCGTTCGTGGCCATGCGGCGCAACCCCCATTGTTTGCCCAGACGCAGTTCCGCTGACATGCTTACTCCTTGGAATCCTGTAGGAAAGAAAGAACGGCGCGCAGATCGGGGGTTCCGGCCCGGCTCCCCGCACGCGTGCACTTGATTGCGGCCACCGCCGCCCCGAATCGGAACGCATCCGCCACGGGCCATCGCCGGCCCAGCCCGTATGCCAGCGCGCCGTGGAATACGTCGCCGGCCCCCGTCGTATCGACGGCCTCGACCGCAAAGGCCGGGATCCGCAGGGGCTCGTCGTCGTCCGGCCCCAGCCAGGCCACGCCGCGTTCGCCCCGGGTGACGGCAGCCAGCGCGCATCCCCTGCCGCGCGCCAGGCGCAGGCCCGCCTCCGCGTCTGCGCTGCCCGCGTAGGCGGACAGCCCCTGCTCGGAGAACACGGCGAAATCGGTATGGGGCAGCAGCAGGTCGAACACTTCGCTGTCGGACACGTCGCCGTCCAGTATGGTGGGCACGCCGAGGCTGCGCGCCTGCCGGAACAGGGCCAGGGCTCCCTGCGGCCAGCGCGGGTCCGCCAGCACCGCATCCACCCGGCCGATGGTTTCCAGCGGCAGCCAATCGGCCTCGTCCGGCAGGCCGCGGCCCCGGAAATTGACGATCATGCGTTCGCCGCGCGCGTCGACCACGATGCCCGACACGGAAGAACGGGCGTGCTCGAACAGCCGGAAGTGCGCCACGTCCACGCCCAGCTCTGCCAGCTCCTGCCGCATGGCCCGGCCCGCGGCGTCTTGTCCGGCCCTGCCCCAGAATTGCACCTGCGCCCCGAGGCGGGCGGCGGCCACGGCCGCGTTGGCGGCCATGCCGCCGCCACCCGAGTAATGGTCCAGGGCCCGCGTCTTGCCGCCGTGCGGCAGCCCTGGCACCACCCAGGTCAGGTCGAAGGCCGACAGGCCCAGGCACACCAGGCGCGGCGGCGGCCCTTCGATGGCCTGCGCGATATCCGCGCTCATGCCAGTACCGCTCCGTCGCCCGCCAGGAACAGGTGCATCTTGCCCGGCGCAATGCCCAGCACCAGCTCGTCGCCGGGCTTGGCACGCAGCTCGGGCGCCACGCGGGCGACGTGGCGCTTGCCGCCGCAGTCGAAGTACACCAGCGTATCGGCCCCCAGCGGCTCCACCACGCTGACGCGCGTACGCAAGCCCGCCTGGCCTTGCGGCAGGATCCGGAGATGCTCGGGGCGCACGCCCGCCACCAGTTCGTGCGAGACATGCCCCGCCAATGCCGCCAGGCGTTCGGGTGCCAGCTCGAGACGGGTTCCGTCGGCCAGGCGCAGTGCCCCTTCGTGCACCCGCGCCGGGAAGAAGTTCATCGCCGGCGACCCGATGAAGCCGGCCACGAACTGATTGGCGGGCTGCGTGTATACCTCTTCGGGCGTGCCGACCTGCTGTATGACGCCCCCCTTGAGGACGACGATGCGGTCGGCCATGGTCATGGCCTCGACCTGATCGTGGGTGACGAACACCATGGTGGTCTGCAACTGCTGCGACAGCGCCTTGATCTCGGTACGCACCTCGCCGCGCAGCTTGGCGTCGAGGTTAGACAAGGGTTCGTCGAACAGGAAGGCCTTGGGGTCGCGCACCATGGCGCGCCCCATCGCCACCCGCTGGCGCTGGCCGCCCGACAGGGCACGCGGCCGGCGCTGGAGAAACGGCTCGATGCGCAGTACCGCCGCCGCCTGGCGCACCCGGCGATCGATCTCGTCGCGCGGCATCTTGCGCATCTGCAGGCTGAATGCCATGTTGTCGTACACGCTCATGTGCGGGTACAGCGCGTAGTCCTGGAACACCATGCTGATGTCCCGGCGCGCCGGCGGTACCTCGTTGACGCGCGTATCGCCGATATACAGTTCGCCCGCGTCGATGGGCTCCAGGCCGGCGATGATGCGCAGCAACGTCGACTTTCCGCAGCCCGACGGCCCCACCAGCACCATGAATTCGCGGTCGCGGATTTCGAGATCCAGTGCCGGGATCACCGTCTGGCCGGCGTAGCGCTTGACCAGCCCCTGCATACGTATCGATGCCATGCCGCCGTCCCTCAGTCGAATGCCAGCAGCGGCTTGACCAGCTCGCCCGCGACGAAGCGGCCGAACATCTCGGGCAGCGCATCCAGGCCGAACCGGCGATCCACCAGTTGCCGGTAGCGCGCCTTGTGCCTGCGCAACAGCTCGATGTTCAGGGGGTAGTCCGACTTGGGAAAATAGAAGGTGCGCACCATGTAGAAATCCTTGCGCCGGATCGCCTTGTTCTCCTGCACCGGCCAGGGGTGGTCGTTTTCGCCGATCAGGATCAGCACTCCCCTGGGCAGGACGATCTCCATGCCCAGGCTGCGCGCGGCGTGGGCGCCGCTGCATTCCACGATCAGCTTGAAGCGTCCGCCGGCATCGCCCACGGGGTGGCGCCGGGCGCCGAAGGATTCGGTCAGGCGCAGCCGCTCTTCCTTCAGGTCGGACACATGGATATCCCGGTAGCCCAGATCCTGCAGGGCCAGGATCGCCCCCATGCCCACCGGGCCCGCGCCCATTACCAGCACCGGGCCGGTATCGGCCGGCGGCACCAGGGGACCCACGAAGCGGATCCCGTGGGCGGCAGTGCCTATCGTATCGAGCAGCAATGGCGCCACGTCGTCCTCGATATCGTCCGGGACCGGCAGCAGGCATTGCTCCGGGACCGCGAGGAACTCCGCATAGCCGCCGGGCCGGTTCCACCCCACCAGCACCGATTCGTTCAGGCACATCTGCGTATCGCCGGCCAGGCAGCTGGCGCAGTGGCCGCAATGCACGGGGATATAGACCAGGCAGCGCCGTCCGTCCATGGCATGGCCGGGCTGCTGCACCACCCCGAAGATTTCGTGCCCCGGGGTGAACTGGGCACCCTTGATCCACAGCTTGGTATCCGAGCCGCACAGTGCCGTGCGCCTGACGCGCAGCAGCACCTCGCCCGGCCCGGCCACCGGCTGCTCCACGCTACCCACCGTGATTCTGCGATCGCCATGGAATACGGCTGCCTGCATGCTGTGACTCCCTTGAATGTTCAACCCTTGACCGCGCCCAGCGCCAGGCCGGACACCAGGCGCCGCTGCACCGCGAACGCCAACAGCAGCGGCGGAAGCGCGATCAGAGTGGCCGCGGCCATCAGGCCGCCCCAGTTGGTGGAACCTTCGCCCACGAAATTGAACGAAGCCGCGATCAGGGTCTTGGTATCGCCGCTGGAGAGCACCAGCGCGAACAGGAAATAGTTCCAGGAAAAGACGAAGGCCAGAATTGCCGATACCACCAGCCCCGGCATCACCAGGGGCAATGCGATGCGCCACAGGATGCGGAACACGCCGCAGCCGTCGACCTGGGCGCTTTCCAGCACGCTGCGGGGAATATTGTCGAAAAACGGCAGCAGTACCCAGATCACGATGGGCATGGTGATCACCGCGTGAGTCACGATCAGTGCCGTGTACGTACCGATCAGGTCCAGCTCGCGGAACATCACGTACCAGGGCAGCAGGAACAGCGTACCCGGAGCCATGCGCGCCATGAGTGTCACCGTGGCGGGCCAGGTCACCCGGGTCCACGACACGGCGTAGGCTGCCGGCACGCCCAGCACGATACCGATAGCCGTCGACCCGCCCGTGACCACCAGGCTGTTCCAGGTATAGCGCGCGAACGGCGTGGTCTCGAACAACTGCCGGTAGTTTTCCAGCGTGGGCATGAACCAGAACTGGGGCGGGTAGGCCGTGACATCGGCGGCAGGCTTGAAAGACGACAGCACCATCCATGCGATGGGCAGCAGAATGGCCATTGCCACTGCCGCCAGTTGCAGCGCGTTGAGCCGGCACAGCCATTTGTCGCTCATCCGTCGTCCCCTCTACCAGGCCACAGCCTTGCGTGCCCGAACCATGGCGATGACCGCTCCCAGCACGATAGCGGACAGCGTGACCATCAGCGCACTGGCATACCCGATCTGGAAAAACTCGAAGCCCTGCCGGAATCCGTAGATATTCAGCGTATTGGACGCGTTGCCGGGGCCGCCCTGCGTGGTGATGTAGATGATGTCGAAGAAGCGCAGGAGATCCACGCTGCGCAGGATGGCCGCCGTGACCAGCGTGGGCATCAGCATGGGCAGCGTGATGCGCCAGAAGATCCGGGCGCGCGACGCGCCGTCGATCTGCGCGGCCTCGTAGACATTGGGCGGCAGCGACTGCAGCCCGCCGAGCACGATCAGCGCCACGTAGGGCGTCCATTGCCAGGTATCGATCAGCGCCACGGTGGGGATCACCCATTGCGGCGAGGCCAGCCATTCCGACGGCGGCAACCCCAGGGACTCCAGCAGCCAGTTGGCCACGCCCAGCGACGGGTCCAGCACTACCAGCCACATCATGCCCACCACCACGGGAGGCAGCACGAAGGGGGAAATCATCAGCGTGCGCAGCGCGCCGGACAGGCGCCTGGATCCGTGCAGCAGCAAGGCCATGTAGGTGCCCAACACCAGTTGCAGGGCCAGCGACAGCACGTACAGCACCACCGTGATCTTCAGGCCGTTCCAGAATTCGGGATCGGCGAGCATGCGCGCATAGTTGGCGACCCCGTCGAACGTGGAATCCCCGCCCATGGCGAAATCGTGCAGACTGAGCCAGAACGTATAGGCGAACGGAAATGCGATCAGCAGCAGCGTGAATATCACCGCCGGGGCGGACAGGGTCGCCAGCCTGCCGCGGGTACCGATGGACAGGCTCATGCCCTACCCCGCCAGGAAGCCGCCGTCGACGGCCAGCACCGTCCCGGTGACGTAATGGGCCGCGGACGAAGCCAGGAACAGCACGCCGCCGGAGATATCTTCCGGTTGCGCCCAGCGCCCCTGGGGGATGCGCGCGGCGATACGCTCGTAGTGCGCGCGGTCCCGCCGTCCTTCGGCGTTGATGGCCGTTTCGACATAGCCTGGCGCCAGCGCGTTCACGCGTATGCCTTCCTGCGCCCAGGCCATGGCCAGAGATTTGGTCAGCATCACCACCCCGCCCTTGCTGGCGCAGTACGCCGGAATCCAGGGCAGTGCCGCATAGGCGTTCATCGAGGCGATGTTGACGATGCTCGCACCGCGCGTGCTGGCCGCCAGCATCGGCCGGCACGCCGTGCACAGCCGGAACGTACCGGTAAGGTTCACGTCAAGCACGCGCTGGAAGGTCTCCACCTCGAATTCGCGCATACGCGACAGGATGCCGGCGCAGTTGACCAGCGTATCCAGGCCGTCCAGCCCGGACACGAACTCCGCCACCGCCGCATCATCAGTGACATCCAGCGGCGCGAGCGTGAGCGCGGGATTCGGCGGCAGGCCGCAGGAACGGATGGCCGCCTCGTCCACGCCGGTGGCCACGACCCGGCAGCCGGCCTGCAGGAAGGCGCCCACGACCGCGCCCCCGATGCCGCCTGCACCGCCGGCCACGAGCACCCGGTGGCCGGCCTCGAAATCGAACGGGCTCATGGCTTGCCTGCCGGGGCGTCCTTGGCGATGAGGGCATCGAGCGCCTTGTCGGCCTCGGCGCACGCCGCCTGGACATCCTTCGTTCCCAGCAGCAGGGCGTTGACCGCCTGCCCGATGTATTCGCGCGATTCCGGATTGGCGACGATGGGATAGCCCACCTCCGACGTACCGGTGCGATTGAGCGCTTCGAGCGCCGCAACCCAGTCGCGCCGCACCGGGCGCTCCTGCATCCACGACTTGAACGCGTCGTCTCCCAGCACCGAGGCTCGCGACGGCGCCACGCCTTCGCGGGCCAGCTTGCGCTGCATGTCCTTGCCGGTCGCCCACTGCACGAAATACCAGGCGGCGCCCTGCCGCCTGCTGTGGGCCGACACCGACATCATCCAGCCTATCATCGTCGGGTGCGACCCGCCCGGGCCGGCCGGCAGCACTGCCACGCCGGTATCGTTCTCGCGCGCGCCGCCTTCCATGACGGTGCTCAGCTCGTTGGACGACTCGAAGGCCATCGCCGCCCGGCCGGCCTTGTACAGCGACGAGATCTGGTAGAAGCTGTAATTGGCCACGCCCGGCGGGCCGTAGTCCTTGAGCAGGCCGGCGTACAGCGACAGCGACTCGCGCCCTGGCCGGCTGCACAGCTGGGACTTGCCGTCCTTCATGTACTGGCCGCCCATGTTGTGCAGGAACACGCTATAGGTAAAGGGCAGCGCCGGCTTGAGGCCGCGCGACACGAAGGGCGTCATGCGCGGCTCGCATTCCTTGAGCCTGGCGGCCACCGCCGGCAACCCGGCAAGGTCCGGGGGCAAGGACACGCCGCACTTCTCGAACACGTCCTTGCGGTAGTACAGCACCGGCCCCTCGATATTGAGCGGCACGCCGCCCACCTTGCCGTCATGCGTGGCGTCCCTGACCAGGCCCGGGCTGAAATCGGCGTAATCGTAATCAGGCGCCGCTTCGCCCTTCAGGCGCGGCGACAGGTCCGCATACCAGCCGGCCCGGGCGAACTGCAGGCCCTCGCGCGAAGGCAGGGACATGAAGACGTCCACCTCGTCGCTGCGCGAATTCATGACCGTGACCAGGCGCTGGCGCATCTGCTGCTCCTGGTAGGTGTCGACCTTCAGCGTAATGCCGGTCAGGGCCTGGAATTCGTCCTTGTGCTTCAGCAGGGCGCCGGCCACCGGATTGTTGTTGGCGAGAAAGGTGATGGTCTCGCCCTGGTGCTTTTTCCAGTCGAAGGACTGGGCCTGCGCCGTGGCTGCCTGCGCCGCCAGGGCCAGGGCTGCGGCCGCCGCCGCGCCAAGCACTGCACCGCTACGTGGGGTCCGTCGCATGATGTCTCCTCGTTTTGTCGCTCCCGCCAGGGGAACCGGCCATACTGATGTAACCGTTTTCAAAATTATGAGCGGACAGGCCGCTCCCTGTCAATGCATCCGGGAACTGTTTTTTTCTATCCCTTGTTTTTCGGCATTGGTGGGGCATACCGGCCTCTGGTGCCGCAGCCCTGTCGTCTGTAAACTGTTTCACCATGAAACCCAAATCCGCAGGCATACGGGAAGTGGCGCGGCACGCCGGGGTATCCACGGCATCGGTCTCGCGCGCCCTGAACAGCCCGGGCTCCGTCAGCGCCAAGCTGCGTCCCCGCATCGAAGCGGCCATCCAGGCGCTGGGCTACATCCCGGATGCCGCGGCCCGCGCCCTGTCGTCGCGGCGCACGCTCACCATCGGCGCCATCATCCCCACCGTGGACAACGCCATGTTCGCGCGCGGCATCGAAGCGCTGCAGAACTACCTGTCGCAACAGGGCTACCTGCTGCTGCTCTCCACCAACGGATACGATCCGGAGACCGAATACCGGCAGGTGCAGAACATGGTCAGCCGCGGCATCGACGGCCTGATCCTGCGGGGCGACGTGCACACCGACGCCCTGCGCCGGCTGCTGGCCAGCCAGAACATTCCCTACGTCAACGTCGGCATCTACCATCCCGACAAGCCTTACGCCTGCGTGGGTCCCAACAACGAGCTGGCCGCCTGGCGCGCATGCAGCTATCTCATCGGCCTGGGCCACCGCCGCATCGGCATGGCCGCGGCGCTTTCGCGCCACAACGACCGTGCGTCTGCCCGTGTGGCCGGCATCGAACGCGCCCTGGCCGAACACGGCCTGACGCTGCCGCGTGAGTGGTATGTGGAAACGCCTTACCAGCTCGACGATGCCCGCGAGGCGGCCCGCGCCCTGCTCACCCGGCCGGAGCGCCCCACCGCCATCCTGTGCGGCAACGACGTCATTGCCTACGGCGTGCTTCTGGAAGCCGAGCGGCGCGGGCTGAACGTGCCGCGCGATATCTCGGTCATGGGCTTCGACGATCTGGAATGGAGCCGCCACCTGCGGCCCAGCCTGAGCACCATGCACCTGCCCACCGACGAGGCCTGGACCCGCGCGGGCGAATACATCGTGCGCACGCTGGCCGGCGAAACCCCGCCCCTGCATCATGAGGTCGACGCCTCCCTGATCGTGCGGGATTCCACCGCCCCGCCGCCGGCTGGGTGACCCGGGCGCTTCCGGCCTCCCCGATCCGGGCCGGGCTGCGGCCGCGGCATCGCGCCGGGAGTCAGTGCGGCATGGTTTCGTCCGGGCGCAAGGTCAGGACCCGCACGCCGTCGCGGGTGACCGCCACGGTGTGCTCGAACTGCGCGGACAGCAGGCCGTCGCAGGTCACGACCGTCCAGCCGTCGGCCTCGGTCCGGACGGCATGCTGGCCCTGGTTGAGCATGGGCTCGATGGTGAACACCATGCCCTCCCGCAGCGCCAGCCCCGTGCGCGGCTGCCCCCAGTGCAGGACCTGGGGCGGTTCGTGCATCTCTCGGCCGATGCCGTGCCCGCAGTATTCCCTGACGACCGAATAGCCATGGCGCGCGGCGTGCCGCTCGATGGCATGCCCCACGTCCCCGAGCCGGGCGCCGGGCCGTACGGCCCGGATGCCCTTCCACATGGCTTCGTAGGCAACCTGCACGAGCCGCCGGGCCGGCAGCGGCACATCGCCCACCAGATAGGTCTTGCTGGAATCCGCGATATAGCCGTTCTTTTCCAGCGTGATGTCGAAGTTGACGATATCCCCGCTTTGCAGGGTGTCCGCCGCGTGCGGGACGCCGTGGCAGACCACGCTGTTCGGAGACGAGTTGAGCGCGTAGGCGTAACCGTACTGCCCCTTGCTTGCCGGGCGCGCGCCGAGCTCGTCCACGATGTAGCCGTCCACCAGGTCGTTGACCTGCATGGTCGACATGCCGATCAGATCCAGCCGGTCCAGGCGGCCGAACACGGAGGCCAGCAGCCTGCCCGACTCGGCCAGCAAGGCGATCTCTTCCGGCCGCTTGGTCATGCCGGAACCGCCTCGAGGTCCGGCGCCGAAACGCCCGCGGCCCGCAGTTCCCGGGCGACGATCTCGTTGAAGCTGCGTGTGGGGTTCGTTTCGCACAGCATGCCGATCTTGATCCAGAACGCCGCTTGCGCATTGATCGACCGGCACGACACGGTGCTGGCCTTGCGCAACTGATCGTGGAGGTCGTCGTCGATATTGACTATGCCCATTGTAGCCATCCATATTCAATCCATATACGAATCGTATATTACCCTGCATCGAGGCAGACCGGGCCACGGCCGTTTGTCGCGGGCTCGGCCGCCGCGGCCGAAAGGCTAAAATCCCGCATCGTCCTCCCCTTTCCCGATGCCCGCGCCGCTTCCGCTTCCTTCCGCAGCCGCCTGCGATTTCGCTGCCCTGGCCGACGCCCGGCGGTCGATCCGCGCCTTTCTCGACCGTCCGCTGCCCGCCGGCCTACTCGGGCGCCTGCTGGCGACCGCGCGCCGCGCGCCCAGCGGGGCCAATCTGCAGCCGGGCCGCTTCGTCCAGGTGGACGGCGAGGCGCGCGCGCGCCTGTCCGGCGCGCTGGCCGAAGCCTGGCGCGAGGGCCGGCAGGAAACCGAGGACTACGGCTATTTTCCGCGCCCCATGCCCATGAGCCTGCGGCGCCGGCAGGTGGCCGCCGCGCAGGCGCTGTACCGGACGGTGGGCGTGTCGCGCGAGGACCGGACCGGGCGCGACCGGCAGTTCGAGCGCAACTTCCATTTCTTCGGCGCGCCGGTGGCGCTGGTCGTGACCATAGACCGCGAGTTCGGCGCCGGCGGCTACATGGACCTGGGCATGGCCCTGTACGGCCTGATGCTGGCGGCGCAGGCCGAAGGGCTGGCCAGCTGCGGCATCGGGGCGCTCGCCTCGTATCCCGGACTGATCCGCCGCACGCTGGGGCTGGACGAGCGCGACAGCATCGTATGCGGCATGGCGATCGGCTATGCCGACCCGCAGGCGCCGGTCAACGGCACCGTCACGGCGCGCTGCGCGCTGGACGAGTACTTCACCGTCCTGCGCTGAACGCAGCCCCCCGGGGACTCCGCCAGGCGCGCCGCAGGTAGCGGGACGGCAAAGCGGGCGCATGCGCCCGCCTCTTTCCCTGCCGCCCGCGCTGCGCGTCACTCCAGGGTAATGTGGTTGTCTTTCATCAGCTTGCCCCAGCGGTCGATCTCCGTGCGCACCGTATCCCGGAATTCCTCGGGCGTGGTCACGATGGGCGTCATCGCCAGTTGCCTGACTTTTTCGACGACGTCGGGCTCGGCGAGGATCTTGGCGAACACCTGCCGGTAGCGGTCGGCCGCTTCCCTGGGCGTGCCGGGCGGCGCGATGATGCCTATCCAGTTCGTCACTTGGAACCCCGGTATGGTTTCGGCCACCGTGGGAACGTCGGGAAACCGCGCTTCCCTGGTGGCGCCCGTGGTGGCGAGCGCCCTCAGGCGGCCGCTGGCGATCAGCTCGTGGCTGGCCGTGTCGCCGACGGCCAGCGTGGTCTCGCCGGACATGGCCGCCAGCAGCGCCTGCCCGCCGTTCTTGTAGCCCACGTCCCGGAACTTGCTGCCGCTCATCGCATTGATCAGGTATCCGGTCAAGGAGTTGGTGCTGCCGGGGCCTATCGATCCATACGTCACGTCCGCATGCTTGCTGAGGTCTATGGCGTCTTGCAGGGTCTTGATTTCCGGCTGGTCGGGCCGCGTCACGATGGCGTAGCTCATGCTCACCAGCCGGCTGACCAGGGTCAGGTCGAAGGGACTGAACGACGCCCGCTTGGCGAACGGCAGAATGGCCATCTGCGCCGGGCCCACCATACTGATGGTGCGCCCGTCCGGTCTGGCCTGCGCGGTGAACCCGGCCGCGATCATTCCCTGTGCGCCGGGCTTGGGCATGATCACCACGGTCTGGCCGAGTTCTTCCGACATGCGCATCTGCATGATCTGCGCCAGCGCATAGTGCCCTCCGCCGGCGCCGAATCCGAGCACGAAGGAAACCGGGCCGTCCGGCTTCCATGCGGCGGCGCCCTCCCCGGCCGCCTGGGACGGCGCCGCGAGGCCCGCGGATGCGAATGCCAGGCACGCCCTGGCCAGAAACTGTTTCATGCGATTCCCCTTGTCTGTATTCGATTGCCATCGGCCTTGCGCGGGCCGCGGATGCCCTTCGCGAACAGCGGCGCGCGAAGGGCGAGCCGCCCGGCACCTAGCCTGGAGCGTAGTCTTGGCGATAGTCGCAACTTTGACAAATGAAAGCTTTTTTCCGACACTTTCGAGAAATTCATGTATCGATGGCAAGGGGCTGGCCGGCATGCGACACCGTAATCTCGACCTGGACCAGCTGCGCACCCTAGTCACGATCGCCAAGACGAACAGCTTTTCCCTCGCGGCATCGCTGCTGTGCAAGACCCAGCCGGCCATCACGCATCAGATGCACGGACTGGAAGCGGCCTTGAAATGCTCTCTGTTCCGCAAGCACGGCCGCAACCGCACCCTGACGAGCGACGGGCTGCTGCTCGTCAAACATGCCGAGCAGCTGCTGTCCCTGAACGACGAGATCCTGCAGCGCTTCCACGACAGGGATATCGAAGGAACCGTGCGCATAGGCTCGCTGCACGAAGTGGTGGACACGCTGCTGCCCCCGATGCTCAAGCTCATGAGGTCGAGCTGTCCCAACGTCAATTTCGACGTGCGCATCGACCGCGGCGTCAAACTCAACGAACAGCTGCGCGTAGGCGAAATCGACCTGGCCATTTCGAACCGGTACGGCACCGAGTTCGACAGTCTCGTGCTGAGAACCTCGCCCACGGCCTGGCTGTGCGCGGCGGATTTCGTCTACCGTCCGGGAGATGTGGTGCCGCTGGTACTTGCCGACGGCCCCAGCCATTACCGCGACATCGCCATCGAGGCGCTCGAGAAAGCCGGCCTGCGCTGGACCATCAGCCGGGCCATGCCCGACCTGGTCGGCATCAAGGTCGTCATGCGCGCGGGCTTCGGCGTCGCGCCGCGCTGCATAGACCTGCTCACGCCGGACATGCGGGTGCTGCGCGAGGCCGACGGCCTGCCTGCCTTGCCCGACGTGGCATACAAGCTGCGCATCCGGAAGGGCAACCAGAATTCGCTGGCGCGCCGGGCGTTCGAAGCGCTGGAAGAAACGTGGCAGCTGCAGGCCTGGAACCCCAAGGCCAGGCGCAGCGCGCCAGCCAGGCAGAAGGCGGCCAGCCCGGCATAACGAGGCAAGCCCCCTGCTGCCCTGCGGCAAGGTCAGAGCCGCGCCACCACCGCCGCCGCGCCCAGGCCGCCTGCGCCCGCGGCGGCGGCCAGCCCGGCCGCCCCGGCGGCTTCGTCCGCATCGAGATCGGCCAGCAGGCGCACCAGCGCAATGGCGGCAGACGCGCCGATGGGATGGCCGCGCGCCAGGCCGCCGCCGTGGCGGTTGAGCCGTTCCGGGGCCAGGCCGAAGGCATCGCGAAAACCCAGTGCCTGCGCCGCGAATGCGTCATGCAATTCGACCGCCGCCATGTCCGCCATGCACAGCCCGAGCCGGGCCAGCAGCTCGCGCGCGGCCTGCGCGGCCGCCAGCAGCGGCATTTCAGGCGCGGCGCCTACCGACGCCGAGCCGAGCCAGGCCGCGCGCGGACGCAGCCCCAGCCGCCGGCAGGCGGCGTCGGTGGCCAGCAGCACGAAAGCCGCACCGTCGGCTTTGGGAGAAATGGCCGGCGGACTCAGGGCCCAGCGGGCGGGGTCCCCGGACACCGGTCCCGCGCCAGGGCTCGCCTGCCGGCTGGCGGGCGATTCGTCCGCGATCGCCGCCGCCGGCATGCGGGCCACGCGCTGCGCCGAAAGCACGCGGGGATAGGCGTCGTGCGCCAGCCCCGCCACCGGCACGATCTCGCCGGCGAGCCGCGAGCGGGCCCCGAAGGCGCGGGCGTGGGCCAGGACGGCGTAGGCATCCTGGTCGGCCCGCGAGTACCCCTGCCGCGCCGCATAGCGCGCGGCCGACAGCAGCATGTCCGGATCGCGCTCCGGGTCGGGCGCGAAGGCCGGACGTTCGTATGCCACGGCCGGCTCTCCGGGCCGCATGGGGCGATGCTGGCGGATGGGCGCCCGGCTCCATGCCTCCACGCCGCCGGCGATCGCCACCTCCGCATTGCCGCCTGCCAGCAGCCCGGCGGCCAGCGCCACGGCGTCCAGCCCGGCGCAGCATTGGGTATCGACGGTATAGGCGGAACAGCGTTCCTGCAGGTCTGCCGCCAGCGCCAGCATGCGCGCGGGATTGCCGCCCGCGCCCAGCGCGTTGCCGGCCACCACGGCGTCCACGGCCGAAACCGCGACGCCGGCGCGCGCCAGCAATTCGCGCAGCACCGGCGCGGCGATGCCGTGGGGAGGCAGCGCCTTGAACGCACCGCCGACCGGCGCCACGGCGCTGCGCGCCCAGGCCAGGATGCGGGGCGCGCGCGCGGGGATCACGGCAGGGCCTGCAATGCCGGCTCCCCGCCAGCGGCCGGCGCCAGCGCGGCGGCGAGCGCCGCATGGTCGGTCTTGCCGCTGGCGGTCAGCGGCCAGTGTTCGCACAGGAAATAGCGCCGCGGCGTCTTGTAGGCCTCGAGCCTGCCCCGGCACCAGGCGGCCAGGCCGGCCGCCTGCAGACCGGCGCCGGGCCCGGGCTGGACCACGGCCGCCACCGACATGCCGCGCAGCGCGTCGGGCACGCCGTGCACGGATACTGCCGCCACGCCGGGATGGCCGGCCAGCACGGTCTCCACTTCCTCCGGGAACAGGTTCTTGCCGCCGGTGACGATCATGCGTTTCTCGCGTCCGACCAGGCACAGCCGGCCGGCCTCGTCCATGTAGCCCATGTCGCGCACCGAGAGCCAGTCACCGTCGCGCAGGGCAGCGGTGCCGTCGCCGCCGCCCCCGACATAGTCCATGAAGAGCATGGGGCTGCGCATATAGATCAGGCCCGGCGCTCCCGGCCCGGAAGCGCCGCGGATATCGATCTCGACGCTGGCGAACGGGCGGCCGACGGCCTGCGCCGGCAGGCCGGGGTCGGCGTCGGTCCAGGCAATGAAACTGGCCTCGGACGCGCCGTAGAACTCCACGATGCGCGCCTGCGGGAACAGGGCGCGCAGCGCCGGCGTGCGGTGCCGCATCCAGCGCGCGCCGCTGATCATGACGTGGCGCACACCCGGGATGGGCCCGCGTCCGCGCCGGGCGGCCAGTTCCAGCATGACCGCCAGCTGGCTGGGCACCGCCACCAGGCAGGCCGCCTCGCCCGCGGCCAGGCTGTCCAGGGTGCGCGCCGCGGAGAACTGCTCCTGCACCACCACGCCGGCGCCGGTCCATATGCCCAGCAGCATGCCGAACAGGAATAGCGAATGGGACATGCGGCCAGGCGCCAGCACCCGCGTGCCGGCGCCCGGCCCGAAGGCTTCGAGTCCGGCCCGGAAGCTTTCGGTCCAGGACCGGTGGTGGCGCCGGAACCCCTTGGGCACGCCGGTGCTGCCCGAAGTGAAACCTATGTAGAACGGCGTGAACGGCCCCGGCGCGGGCAGGTCCGCCGGATCCCGGGAGATGGTGGCGAGCACCTGCCGCCGCACGGCCTCGGGCCAGTCGGAATCGCCTACCGCCGCGCAGCGGCCGCTGGCGACGATGCCCAGGAAATCGGCCAGGCGGGCCGGCATGTCGGCGTGCCCGTCGACCCAGGCCACGGCCGGCGCGCGCTCGCGCGCCAGCGCGGCGGCGCGCCGCCGGACGGCGGCATCCAGTTCGGCGAAGGCCAGCCGGCGGCGGCCGTCGTCGATGGCGACGGCATCGGGCCGCCGGCGCGCCCAGTAGGCGACCGGCGCGTCGACGGTCTCGAATACCGGCCCTTCGCCAGCCGGACCGGACGCACTCATGCCGCGGTCCGGCCTCCGAAGCTCCAGTCGGGCACGCTGCGCGCGACCGTATGGACCACCAGGGCGCACAACCCGCACTTGACCAGGTCGCCCGGCACGAAGGCCAGCGATGCGACGGTGGCCTGCCAGGGCGAGAGCTTGGCCAGCAGCACCAGCCCGGCGATGCCGAAGGCGTACTCGACCGCAATGCCGCCGGCCACCGCGGCCGCGAAGGCGCGCAGGGCCAGCCGCCGCGGCCCCTGGCCCGGCAACGCGCGCATGACCCAGCTGGTGGCCACGGCGCCGAACAGCATGCCGACCAGGAAACCGCCGGACGGCGCGACGAACACGCCCAGCCCGCCCCGGCCGCCCGAGAGCAGCGGCAGGCCCATGGCCACCGCGGCCAGGAACAGCAGCAGCGCCTGGCAGGCCTGGCGCGGCGCCAGCAGGCAACCCGCGAGCATGACGCCCAGGGTCTGGATGGTGATGGGCACGCCGAACGGCAGGTCGATCTTGGGAATCAGCCCGAACACGGCCAGCAACGCGGCGAACAGGGCCACCAGGGCCAGGGAGCGGGACGGTGCGGCGGAAGTCATGGTCGGTCTCGGCGGCAGGGATGCGGATCGGTGCGGAATCAGCCGCCCAGACGGGCAGCCAGGGCGTCGGCCACGCGGCGGGCGGTCAGCAGCATGCGCACCGTCAGCGGCGCCAGCAGGGCGAAGCCGCCGGGCCGGCCGGTGCGGGCGCGGTGGGCGTCGTCCATGCGCCGCCACTGGACGAAAAAATGCTCCGTGAACCGGAGCATCAGCCCCAATCCCAGGGCCAGCCTGCCGGTTTTCAGGCCCAGGCGGTCGAAGGGCCGCAGCAGGGTCTCGAAAACGTCCAGCAGTTCGTCGAAACGGGTGGTCAGTGTCAGCATCACGCCCAGCAGCGAGGCGCTCATCAATCGTAGCACGCTGACCAGGCCGACTTCGGGCTGCCCGGCCAGGGCGTGGAACAACGCGACCAGGCCGGCGGCCAGGGAGACCGAGACGACCAGCCGCAGCGCGGGGCGTACCGACGGGCCCAGCGAGGCAAAGGCCGCGGCCACCGCGGCCGCGCCGGCGGCCAGCCACGCCGGCCGGTCGACCGCGAAAAAAGCCGTGCCCAGCACGGCGATGGCCAGCAGCTTGGCCCCGGCCGGCACCGCGTGCAGCCAGGTCCGCCGGTCGCTGTAGAGGCTACGCACGGCAGGCCCGCAGCGGCACCGGCGCGGCACCGGCTGCCGGCTGCGAGGCCCGCGCCCGGACGTCGGCCTCGTAGGCGGCACAGACGCGGGCGCCCTCGCCGTCGTCGCGCACCGCGCCGCGCTCGATCCACACGACCCGCTCGAAGCCGCGCACGTGGTCCAGCACGTGGGTGGAGACCAGCACCTGTTGCCCCGCCCGCCCGATATCGGCCGCGAGCGCGGCCTGGCCAGGCAGGTCCAGGCTGGCGTAAGGCTCGTCCAGCAGGAGCACGCGGGGCGCGGCGATCAACATGGCCAGCAGGCAGACGTGCTGGCGCTGGCCCTGGCTCAGGCTTTCGATGGCGCGGTCGGCCCAGCCGGCCAGCCCCCGGGCCGACAGGAACTCGCGGGCGCGCTCCCGTGCCTCGCGCCGGGGCAGGCGGGCAGGAGACAGGCTGAAGGCGAGCTCCTCCACCACCGTGGGAAAGACGATCTGGTCGTCGGGGTTCTGGAACATCAGCCCCACCAGGCCAGGCAGCCGCGCGCGCCCGGTGCGCACGTCGCAGCCGCACACCGAGACCGTGCCCGAGGCCGGCGCTTCCAGCCCGCAGATCAGGCGGAACAGACTGCTCTTGCCCGCGCCGTTGTCGCCGATCAGGCCGATGCGCGGCTCGCGCAGCGACAGCGACAGGCCCTGGAACACGGGAGTCGCCCCCCGCGTGAGCGTGACGCCGGCGATCTCGATGCCGGGCTCGGCGGATGCGGGCAGCGTCATGGATCAGGGCGCGATGGGCGGCACGGCCTCGGGGAACGTCCGCGGCCGATGCAGGATGGGCCAGGACTTGCCCTTGAGCAGGATGTCCCAGTACAGATACGGCAGGAAGGTGGTCTTCAGCCACCAGTAGAAGCGCCGCGGCACGCGCGGGTCCGCCGGGAAGCTGGGCGTGACCACGCCGTCGTAGCAGAACTCCGCCAGCATGACCTTGCCGGCGGAGGTGGTGAGTGGGCAGGACGCATAGCCGTCGTAGCGGCCGGAAGGCGCGCCGCCGCGCAGCTGCGCCAGGATGTTGGCGGCGGCCACCGGCGCCTGGTTCTTGACCGCCGCGGCGGTCTTGCTGTTGGGCGTGGAGGTGCAATCGCCGATGCCGAAGACGTTGGGATGGCGCACGTGCTGCAGCGTGGCGCGGTCGACCTCCAGCCAGCCGCCGGCATCGGCCAGCGCGCTTTCCCTCACGAAGCGCGGCGCGCGCTGGGGCGGCACGACGTGGATCATGTCGAAGGGCACCGTCTCGCGGGTCTTCTGGCCGTCCTTGACAACCTCGAACACGGCCTGGCGGCCCGGCCCGTCCACCGCGACTAGGTTGCGGCCGTAGTGCGCGGCGGCGCCGTAGTCGGCCATGACCTGGTCCAGGGCCTTGGCGTAGAACGGCACGCCGAACATGGACGCGCCCGGCGTGTAAAAACCCAGCGACACCCGGCGCCCCTGGCGGCGGAAATGGTCCGCCGCCAGGTACAGGATCTTCTGCGGCGCGCCGGCGCACTTGATGGGCATGGCCGGCTGGGTGAACAGCGCCGCCCCGCCCTGCAGGCGGCTGATGCACTCCCAGGTATAGGGCGCGAGGTCGTAGCGGTAATTGCTGGTCACGCCGTTGCTGCCCAGGGAGCCGGACAGGCCTTCGATGGCGTCCCAGTTCAGTTCGATGCCGGCGGCCACCAGCAGGCAGTCGTAGCCCAGCCGCCGGCCGTCTTCGAGCACGACGCGGTTCTGCTCCGGCTCGAAGCCGGCGACGCTGCCCGCCACCAGCGTGACGCCGGACGGCACGCAGGCGGCCATGGCGCGGCGGGTGCGGGCCGCGTCGTAGCGGCCGCCGCCGACCAACGTCCAGGCCGGCTGGTAGTAATGGTATTCGGACGGCTCGATCACCGCGATCTTCAGCGCCGGGTCCCGGCGGCGCAGCCGCGCCGCCACGCTCAGGCCGCCGGCGCCCGCGCCCACGATCAGGACGGGAAAATGCGTGTCTGTCATCGATGTCTCCCGCGGCCGCCGGGCCGCAAAGCGGAATTATGATCCAAAACGCCCGGCCGGCCCGGCAGCGCGCCATGGCGAACGCCCCGCCGGTCCGGCGCCGGCCGCCGCGGAACGAACGGGGTATCGTGCGGTCTATGCGGTATCGTCCCCGGCGGGCCGGCCCCGCCGCCCAGCCTTCCCGGCTCCCCTTTTGCTTCCCGACCCGGGCCTGCGCCCGGGCATCCCGATACATGCCCCGCAATACCCTGGACCTGCGCGGGCCCGCCTTCCGGGCGGCGCTCGGTTTCACTTTCCGGCACTGGCGCCGGCAGCCCTGGCGCATCGGCGGCATCGCCGCGCTGGCGCTGCTGGCCGCAGCCGCCGACGTGCTCACGCCCCTTTATGCGGGACGCCTGGCCGAGGCGGTGGCCTCCGGCGCGGCCGGCAGCGCCGCCGCCCTGGACGCAGCGCTGTCCGCGTTCTGGCTGCTGGCGGCGCTGGGCCTGGGCGGCACCCTGCTGCGGCAGGCCGTCTTCATGAACATCATCGCCCTCACGCTGCGGATGATGAGCGACATCGCCGCCCACGCCTTCCACCGCGTGCAGCGCTTCTCGTCGGACTGGCACGCCAACAGCTTCGCCGGCTCCACGGTGCGCAAGATCACGCGCGGCATGTGGGCGCTGGACCTGCTCAACGACACGCTGCTGATCGCCCTCTTTCCCTCGCTGGCGATGCTGGCGGGCGCCACGGTGCTGCTGGGGGCGCACTGGCCGCTCGTCGGCGCGGTGGTGGGCGCCGGCTCGCTGGCCTATATCGCGATCACGGTGGCGATATCGCTGGGCTTCGTCGCGCCCGCGGCGCGCCTGGCCAACGCCTGGGACACCCGCCTGGGCGGCGCGCTGGCCGACGCCGTCACCTGCAACGCCGTGGTCAAGGCCTTCGGCGCCGAGTCGCGCGAGGACGCGCGGCTCGGCCGGGTGATAGGCAAGTGGCGCCGGCGCACCCGGCGCACCTGGGTGCGCGGCACGCTCAACGGCGGGGTGCAGGGCGCCATGCTGGTGGCGATGCAGGTGGGCATGCTGGGCGCCGCGCTGCTCCTGTGGCGCCGGGGCCTGGCCGGCGTCGGAGACCTGACCTTCGCCATGACCATGTTCTTCGTGCTCAAGGGCTACCTGCGCGACGTGGGCATGCACGTGCGCAACGTGCAGCGCTCGGTCAACGACATGGAGGAACTGGTGGCGCTGGACTCCCAGCCGCTGGGCATCGAGGACCGCCCCGGCGCGCCGCCCATCGCCATCGGCGCGGGCGAGATCCGTTTCGAGAATGTCGGGTTCCGCTACGGCGCGCACGACGCCCCGCTCTACTCCGGGTTCTCGGCGCATATCGCCGCCGGCGAGCGCGTGGGCCTGGTCGGGCCGTCCGGGTCGGGCAAGACCACCTTCATCAAGCTCGTGCAGCGGCTGCACGACGTATCCGCCGGCCGCATCCTGATCGACGGGCAGGATATCGCCGCGGTACGCCAGGCCTCGCTGCGCAGCCGCATCGCCATCGTGCAGCAGGAGCCGCTGCTGTTCCACCGCACGCTGGCCGAGAACATCGCCTACGCCCGGCCCGGCGCCAGCCAGGCCGAGATCGAGGCGGCCGCGCGGCAGGCCAACGCCCACGATTTCATCGCCGCGCTGCCCAAGGGCTACCGCACCCTGGTCGGCGAGCGCGGCGTCAAGCTATCGGGCGGCGAGCGCCAGCGCGTGGCCATCGCCCGCGCCTTCCTGGCCGACGCGCCCATCCTGATCCTGGACGAAGCCACTTCCAGCCTCGACAGTGAAAGCGAGGCGCTGATCCAGCAGGCCATGGAACGCCTGATGGCCGGGCGCACGACGCTGGTGGTGGCGCACCGGCTTTCCACCGTGCGGGCCATGGACCGGCTGCTGGTGCTGGACCGCGGCCGCATCGTCGAACAGGGCACGCACGACGCGCTGGTCGGCATCCCGGGCGGGACCTACCGCAGGCTGTTCGAGCGCCAGGTGCTGGAGCTCACCGGCGAATGGCGGCAGGTCCGGGCCGCGCGCGTAGCCATGGCCGCGGGATAGGCCGCGGCGATACACTGGGCCGTCGCGGCCCGCACGCAGCCAGGCCGCCTACGGCGATCGCTTCCATGGCCCCCATCGCACACCACCCGCCGCCGGCCGGCCCATGCCGGCCCATGGCCCGCCGCGCCCGATGGCTGGGCGCCGGATTGCTGGCGCTCGCGCAGACGGCCGGCGCCGCCTGCGCCTGGCCCGACTGGGAGGCCTTCAAGCAGGCGCACCTGAGCACGGACGGCCGCGTGATCGACACCGGTTCGCCCCAGCAGGCCACGGTATCGGAAGGCCAGGCCTACGCGATGTTCTTCGCCCTGGCGGCCGGCGACCGGGAAACCTTCGAGCGGGTGCTCGCCTGGACTGCCGACAATCTCGCGCAAGGCGACCTGACAACCCGCCTGCCGGCCTGGATCTGGGGCAGGAAAACGCCGGAGTCCGGCGGCGACCCGTCCGGCCTGCAGGCGCAATGGGGCGTGCTCGACGACAACCCGGCCTCGGACGCCGACATGTGGATCGCCTACGCGCTGCTGGAGGCCGGCCGGCTCTGGCGCGAGGACCGCTACGGCGAACTGGGCCAGGCCGTGGCGCGCAACATCGCGGCGCGCGAGACCGCCGTGCTGCCCGGCCTGGGGCGCACGGTGCTGCCGGGGCCCTACGGCTTCCAGATCACGGAATCGGCCTGGCGGCTCAACCCCAGCTACGTGCCGCGCCAGGTGGTCCTGAGGCTGGCCGCGGCGGTGCCCGAATGGAAGCCCGCCGTCGACTCGTCGCTGCGGCTGGTGACCGGCACGGCGCCGCGCGGCTACGCGCCCGACTGGGTCGAATACCACCACGGCCCGGGCTTCCGGCCCGACGCGCAGACCGGCGCGGTCAGCGCCTACAACGCCATCCGCGTCTACCTGTGGGCGGGCCTGCTCGCGCCGCAGGACCCGCGCCGCGCCGCCATCCTGCGCACCTTCTCGCCCCTGGCCGAGCACGTGCAGACGCATGGCGCGCCACCCGAAACCGTGGACACGCGCACCGGCGCGGCCGGCCCGAACGACGGCAACGCCGGGTTCTCGGCGGCCGTGGCGCCCTATCTCGCCGCGCTCGGACGGGCCGATCTGGCGCAGGCGCAGGCGCGGCGCACGCGCGCCATGGCGCGGGAGGCGCCGCTGGGCTATTACAGTTCGGTGCTGGCGCTCTTCGGCCTGGGCTTTCTCGACGGCTTCTACCGCTTCGACGCCGCCGGGCGCCTGCAGCCGGCCTGGACGAGGCGCTGTCCCGCGGCCGTCGATGCCGCGCCCGCGCCGGCGCGACCGTGAAAACCGCCGTGCTGCCGGGCCAGGGCCGTGGGTCGCCTGCTCGGCGGATTTATATTAGAATATACTAATAAATAAAAGATGCGAGACTGACAGTTCCCCGCCCCCGGCGGCATCGCGCGCCGGGACGCCATTGCCGTAACCGGAGGCTCACGCCATGCCCGACGCACCGCCGGACTCCGCCCTCGACGCCGCCATCTCGACCGTGCAGCGCGCGCTGCACGGCGAAGCGCCGCGCCCCCAGGTGGCGTCCTTCTTCGACGAAGCCACCTTCACCGTTAGCCACGTGGTGTCCGATCCCGGCTCCGATACGTGCGCGCTCATCGACAGCGTCCTGGATTTCGATCCCGCCAGCGGCCGCACGGGCCGGGCATCCGCCGAGGCGCTGGTACGCCATGTGCGGGAAAGCGGGCTGCGCGCGCAATGGCTGCTGGAAACGCACGTCCACGCCGACCACCTGTCGGCCGCGCCGCTGCTGCAGGAACGCCTGGGCGGGCAGCTGGCCATCGGCCAGCACATCTCGCAAGTGCAGCAGACCTTCGGCAAGGTATTCAATGCCGGGACGGAATTCGCCCGCGACGGCAGCCAGTTCGACCACCTGTTTTCCGACGGCGAACGGTTCCGTATCGGCGGGCTGGAGGCCGTCGCCCTGCACGTGCCCGGCCACACGCCGGCCTGCATGGCCTACGTGATCGGCGACTCGGTGTTCGCGGGCGACACCCTGTTCATGCCCGACTACGGCACCGCGCGCTGCGACTTCCCGGGCGGCGACGCGGCCACGCTCTACCGCTCCATCCGCCGCCTGCTGGCGCTGCCCGGCGCCGCTCGGGTCTTCGCCTGCCACGACTACAAGGCACCGGGGCGCGACGCCTACGCCTGGGAAACCACCATCGAGGCGCAACGCACCGGCAACGTCCACGTCCGCGAAGGCGTGTCCGAGCAGGAGTTCGTAGCCATGCGGGAAGCACGCGACCGCACGCTGGCCATGCCGCGCCTGATCCTGCCGTCGATCCAGGTCAACATGCGCGCTGGCCACCTGCCCGAACCCGAATCCAACGGCATGCGCTATCTCAAGCTGCCCCTGGACGCCCTATGAACGCCCTGCCCGTCCTGCCCTGGACTTGGCCGGCCGCCGGCGGCCTGCTCATCGGCCTGGCCGCCGGCCTGTACTGGCTGCTGGACGGCCGTGTCGCGGGCGTTTCCGGCATGGCCGCCAGCGCCGCCGGCCTGGCGCACGCCGCGCCCCGCGACCTGTCGGCGCTGTTCCTGCTCGGCCTGCCGGCCGGCGCATGGCTGGCGCAGCATTGGCTGCGGGCGCCGGACCTCCGGGTGACCGCATCCTGGACGCTGCTGGCCGCCGGCGGTCTGCTGGTCGGATACGGCACGCGCCTGGGCTCGGGCTGCACCAGCGGGCACGGCGTGTGCGGGCTGGCGCGCCTGTCGCCTCGCTCGATCGCCGCCACCGCAGTCTTCATGGCGGCAGCCGCCGCCACGGTCTACGTGCAGCGGCACCTGGCGGGGGGCCCGGCGTCATGATGCGCGTCTGCGCCCTGCTGTGCGGCCTGCTGTTCGGGGCCGGCCTGGCGGTTTCCGACATGATCAACCCGGCGCGCGTGCTGGCTTTCCTGGATGTCGCCGGGCAGTGGGATCCGTCGCTGGCCTTCGTCATGGCCGGCGCCCTGCTGCCCTCCAGCGTGGCCTACGCCCTGTCCCGCCGGCGCGCCCGCCCGCTGCTGGCCGATGCGTTCCATGGGCCTTCGGCCCGCCGCATCGACGCCCGCCTGCTGGCCGGCGCAGCGCTGTTCGGCATCGGCTGGGGGCTGGTGGGGCTGTGCCCCGGCCCGGCGGTGGCCGCCCTCGTCACGCTGTGCCCCGCCTTTCTGGCGTTCGCCGCGGCGATGCTGGCGGGCATGGCGCTGTACCGGCTGCAGCACGACCGCGCGCCCTGAGCGCCTGTGCCGCGCCCGGCACAGGCATGCCGCATGCCGGCATCGATCACAATACCGCAACCGTTCGCCACACTTGACACGCAACGCTACAAACGCGCCGGCCGCGCCTGCGCGCGCGCAATCCTCGCTATCATTGCGGCGCGCCCCGATCGCGTCCCATTCATCCCGACTCCCGCGAGGACACCCACGATGCAACGCTCCCGCCTCTTCCCGGCACTGTTCCTGGCCCTGATGGCCCTCGTCCTGACCGCCTGCTCGGGCGGCAAGCCGGAATCCACCGTCGAGGATTTCTACCGCGCGGCCGCCAAGGGCGACGTCGACAAGGCAACGGCGCTCATTTCCTTCGCCAGCGTGCCCGCGGCGCAGATGGTGCAGGCCAAGGGCAAGGTGCAGATGATCGTGGGCGAAATGCAGAGCCGCATCCAGGCCAACGACGGCCTGGACGGCGTCGAGATCCTGGAATCGCGCCAGGACGAAAGCGGCAAGAGCGCCACCGTGCGCGCCAAGGTCAAGTTCAAGAACGGCAAGGACCAGACCGAAACCCATCGCCTGGTCGACGAAGACGGCGGCTGGAAGATCCTCCTGAAGTGACGCGCGCGCGCCCGGCTGCGCGCCGCGCCGCCCTGCTGCTGCTCGTCGCCGCGGCGCGCGCCGCCGGCGCCGCGGACCTGCCGGCCGGCGTCCAGGCCGGCGACCTGATCTTCCGCGAGGGCACCGAGCCCGTCAGTGCCGCCGTCATGGCCGTGGACGACAGCGGCTTCAGCCACGTGGGCATGCTGGTCGGCGGCCCGGACGGCTGGCAGGTACTGCACGCGACGCCGTCGGAAATGCCCGGTCGGCCCGACGGCGTGGTGCTCGATCCCCTGGATTTCTTCGTGGATGCCGCACGGGCGCGGCGCTACGCGGTCTACCGCGTGGACGCCGACGCCGGCCGGCGCAGCCGCGCGCTGGAAGCGGCGCGTGCCATGCTGGGCCGGCCCTTCCGCATCGCCGACCCCGCGGGCACCTATTGCACCGAGCTGGTATGGCAGGCCTGGCGCGACGCCGGCCTGGACCTGCAGGCGCGATTCACGGCGCTTGCCCTGCCGCTGCTGCCGGGCCGCTACCTGCTGCCCGGCGGCCTGCTCGCCTCGCCCCGGCTGCATCCCGCGGAGCCGGCCACGGCGGCCGCGCCACGGCAATTGGCCAAACCCGCCGGGGCTACGTACAATCCGCGGCCATGAGCGGCCATTCCCTCACCTTCCTGCATGCGCCACGGCCCGCGCCATCCCCGGGGCTACCCGCGGGGACGCGCCGCGCGGGACCCGCCGGCCGCCGGCCCGCTCCCATCCGCAGACTCGCCGCACATGACTGAGCCCGGCGACCTGCCTTCCCACTCCACGCGCAACACCTAGGTCGCCGGGCAGCCTCCCGCGCAACGAACGCGCCTGCTCCCGCGGGCGCGGCTTTGCATTTCCCGCGCCCGCGGGAAAGGTAGGTACGGCATGGACATCACTAAGGCCTTCATCAAGGCCAAGCAACCCTGCGCGGACGGTTTCCGCTGGTATGTGCGGCACGCCCGGCAGGACAGCACGTACCAGGACATCCTGGACGCGCTCGTGGCCGACGGCCGGGTGGAAGACGCCTGCTGGCTGCTGGACCAGTTCGGGCCCACCGCCTCGGTGCTGGCCGCCGACGCGCTGGAAGCCGGGGCCATCGTCTTCGCCGGCACGATAGACGTGCGCGGACCCATCGGCGTGGATACGGTGCTGCGGGCCGGACGCATGCTGCGCGCGGGCGGCGGCATCGCGGCAGGCGGCGATATCCGTGCCGGCGGGGACATTGTCTGCGGAGGCGCCCTGCGCAGCGGCGGCGCGATCCGGGCCGGCGGCCTGGTACAGGCGGCCTGGACCATCGAGGCGAGCTGCGAACTGGCCTGCGAAACGCTGCGCACGGGTGGCGACCTGCTCTGCGCGGCCGGGGCGGAAATCTCGGGAGACTGCCGCGTGGGCCAGGCGCTGCAGGCCGGCGGGCCGCTGTTGTGCGGCAAGGGCGTGCAGGCGGGCGCGGACATCGAATGCGGCGGGCGCGTGCGGGCGGGCCACGGCATCGCCTGCGGCGGCGCGCTGCGCGCCGCCGGGCACATCGCCGCGGGCTGGGGCATACGGACCCGCGGCGACATCCTGGCGCACGGCTCGATACAGGTCGGGGAAAGCCTGGCCGCCGAAGGCGATATCCGCGTGGCCGAAGGCTACGGCATCTACGCCGGCGTGGAGATCGACGCGCACGCATGGGAATCGTGCGCGGCGGTGCACGCCTGCCGGCGACCGTCGGCGCTGCGCAGCGGCTGGTGGGCCGGCCCCCTGCCCGGCTCGGCCTGGACGCCCGCGAGCCACGGGGAAGACCGGTGAGAATAGACGTCCGGCCCGACGACGCCCGGCTCGAGGCCGAACTCGACGCCCTGCACGCCAGGCTCGCGGCCGCGGGCCGCCTGCCCGCCCCGCAGCCCGCGGGCTGCGGCGGCCTGCGGGTATGGCGGCACGAAACCGACGGCGAATTCCACGTCTACGTCGAGGATGCGCGGGCCGGCCTGCTGGCCGGCTGCACGGTCTTCAACCGCCTCATCGAAGTCGACCGCCGCCTGGACCGCTGGGTGCGTTCGCCGCATTCGCGCTACCGGCCCGCCTACCGCCGGCTGGGCCTGGCCTCGCTGGTCTACCGGCGGGAGCTCGACGCCGGCTTCTGCCTGATCAGCGGCGCGCGCCAGTCGGCCGCCGCCCACGCGCTGTGGCAGGCCCTGGCGCGGCGCTACGAATGCGGCTACGTGCGGCTGTACGGCAAGCGCCTGGCGAAGCTGGGCGCGGCGCCGCCGCCGGACGAGCGCGACGGACTGCTCATGCGCATGGCGCTGTGCGGGCGCGGATGGACGCTCGCGCGACTGGCCGCGCACGGCGTGCGCCCGTCCTGAGGTTCGATAGAAATCGCCGCGCCCAACGCGCTTGAGGCGCCAAGTTGCGCAACCGGGAGTCTCAACCAGCGCCTACAAATCTTTGCACCCCATGTCGGGAGCGAATAGAAATGTCCGGTTTTATAGCTCGTGAAATGTCCGCTTGGTTGTCCGGCGGCAAGACGGCGTAGGGCGCAGCCTGGAGCCGTCTTGCCGCCGGGCGCGGCCGCCCGTTGGACGGGTCAGGCGGCCAATTGGCGCAGGGGTTCGAACCATGCGCCGTGCTCATCATAGCGGGCCAGGAGCGCGGGCCGTAGAACACAGCCAGGGTCGCGTCCACATAGCGATGCACGCGCACCCGGCGCTTGACGTAATGGTGGCGCAGCTCGTCGGGCGGGATCTGCAGGGACATGCCTTCGAAGCTCACGCAGTTGTTGTTGCCTACCGTGCGCTCGAAGTGCTCGCACAGGATGTCCGGCAAGGCCGTGCCGATATAGGGCACGAACCCGCTGCCGGCCTGGGCCGCGGGTACGGCGAACTCTTGGTTATGCCAGGGTAGCTAGTACTGCTGTAGATACCGGTTGGCGCTGGCCATGTCGGTAATCCCGAGCTTGTCCAGCTCGCGCAGCGCGCAAAACAGACCGTGGCGGGCGATCGTCTGGCCGATGCCGTGCAGGCTGCTGGCCGTGCCTTCCTGCCGGCAGAAGAACATCGATAGGTGCTCGCCGGTGGCCTCGTCCATCGTCACCGCCAGATCCCAGTACTGCCCGGACACCCACTCATGGGTGCTGGCGTCCTGGCGCACCAGCATACCCGGCACCGGCGCGCGCTCGCGCCGCTTGCGGTGCTTGCCCCGACCCTTGGCGCGCGCCACCGCGCCGTGCTCCTGCAACGTCTTCTTGACCCACGTGTAGCTGCGCTCACCACCGTGCTCGCGCTGGTACCAGCCATAAAAGTGCTTGACGTTCCAGCCCTTGTAGTCGCGCCGGTACAACGCCACGATGCGCACCACCTCATCGACCGGAGCGCGCCAGTGCGAGAGTTGGCTGATCCGCTTGTCGATCAGACCCTCCAGGCCATCGGCCTCATAACGGGCGGTCTGACGGCGAAACGTCCGGTCGCACACCCCAAGCGCCGCCTCGCTCTGGCTCATCCGCCCGCTTTGCCAGCCTTCCAGCGCTTCTTCGAATCTCAACATCCGGGTCTCCTGTAACCACGTCGCCCGGCCTTGGGGAGGTGCCTTCATCGCTCACCCCAAAACCGGAAAATTTACGTGCTACAGAACCGGACATTTCATGAACTCCTAACAACCGTCAAGGCCCGGCTTGAGTCCCCGCCCCGCCTGGCCTAGAATCGGCCTTTTCCGGCCTCCTGCCGGGAACATCTGCTGGTTGGAGAGGACGCCATGTCATCAGACGCCCTGTTCCAATTGGGGATCGTCTCAGTCTTCCTGAACACCTCCCAAACGGAAACCCCCGTCGCCCCGTCGACGCCCGCCCTGCCACGCGCGATCCGCCGCATGGCTGCGCATGTGCGCGCCGGCCATCCGCGCAGCGTGATCGCCGCGCCCGTGCTGCGCGCCATCCTGCACGACGGGCGAAGACCCTCCTGAGCCGGTCTCGCAAGAGACCGCCCCGCCCCCGCCCGGCGCCGCCTTCCGGCGCGCCGGCCTGCCCATTGCACGCCCCGCCCGGGCGTGCGATCCCGTTTCCCAGAACCGTGATCCAGACGCCCTACTACCTTATCGACAAGACCCGCCTGCTGCGCAACATGGCGCGCATCGACCGCGTGCGCCACGGCTCCGGCGCCAAGGTGCTGCTGGCGCTGAAGTGCTTCGCTTCCTGGTCGGTCTTCGATCTCATGCGCCCGCACATGGACGGCACGACGTCCTCGTCGCTCTACGAAGTGCGGCTGGGGCGCGAGAAGTTCGGCGGCGAGACCCACGCCTACAGCGTGGCCTACGCGGACCACGAAATCTGCGAAGTGATCGCGCATGCCGACAAGGTGATCTTCAACAGCCTGGGGCAGCTTGAGCGCCATGCGGCGCGCGCCTCGGGCAAGCCGCTGGGGCTGCGCATCAACCCTGGCGTCAGCGCCGCCCGCTACGACCTGGCGGACCCGGCGCGGCCGTTCAGCCGGCTGGGCGAAAGCGACCCCGCGCGCATCGCCGACGTCGTCGACCGACTCGACGGATTCATGATCCACAACAATTGCGAGAACGGCGATTTCGTCCGGTTCGATGCCATGCTGGACGCCGTCGAAGACCGCTACGGCCACCTGATCGGCCGCGTCAGCTGGGTCAGCCTGGGCGGCGGCATCCATTTCACGGCCGAGGACTATCCGCTGGAAGCCTTCTGCGCGCGGCTCGCACGCTTCGCCGAGCGCCACGGCGTGCAAGTCTACCTGGAGCCGGGCGAAGCCGCGGTGGCCGACAGCGCCAGCCTGGAAACCACCGTGCTCGATACGCCCGTGAACGGCAAACGGCTGGCCGTGGTCGACGCCTCGACCGAAGCTCACATGCCCGACCTGCTGGTCTACGGCCTGCAGGCGCGGGTCGAGCCCGGCGCCGGCCCCCACCGCTACCAGGTATGCGGCAAGTCCTGCCTGGCAGGCGACGTTTTTGGGGAATTCGATTTCCCCGAGCCGCTGCAGGTGGGCAGCCGCATTTCGCTGCGCGACGCCGCCGGCTACACCATGGTCAAGAAGAACTGGTTCAACGGCCTGGCCATGCCCGCCATCGCCGTGCGCGAGCCCGATGGCAGCGAACGCCTGGTACGCGAGTTCGGCTACCAGGATTACGTGGACAGCCTGTCCTGAGCGGACGGCACCGACGATGCAAGGAGACCCCGGAATGAAACGCAACGTTCTGATCATCGGCGCGGGCGGCGTGGCCCACGTGGCGGCGCACCAGTGCGCCCGGCGCAATGCCGTGCTGGGCGACATCCACATCGCGTCGCGCACGCCGTCCAAGTGCCGGGCGATCATCGAGTCCATCCACGCGCGCGGCAGCCTGCAGCAGCCGGGCGTGCTGCGCGCGCACGCGCTGGACGCGATGGACACGGCCGCCACCGCCGCGCTGATACGCGCCACCCGCGCCGGCATCGTCATCAACCTCGGCGCCGCCTTCATCAACATGTCCGTGCTGCAGGCCTGCCTGGAAACCGGCGCGGCCTACATCGACACCGCCATCCACGAAGACCCCGACAAGGTCTGCGAACCGCCTCCGTGGTACGCCAACCACGAATGGACGCGCAGCCGCGACTGCGCGCGCGCCGGCGTCACCGCCATACTCGGCGCCGGCTTCGACCCTGGCGTAGTCAACGCCTACGCCAGGCTGGCCTGCGACGAATACTTCGACCGCGTCGATTCAATAGACATCGTGGACATCAACGCCGGCCGCCACGGGCGCTACTTTGCCACCAACTTCGACCCGGAAGTGAACTTTCGCGAGTTCACCGGCACGGTCTGGTCCTGGCAGGGCCGCCAATGGCAGGCGTCGCAGATGTTCGAATACCGCAAGGAATGGGACCTGCCCGTGGTAGGACGGCAGACCGCCTATCTCACCGGACACGACGAACTGCATTCCCTGTCCCGGCACCTGGACGTGCCGGACCTGCGCTTCTGGATGGGATTCGGCGACCACTACATCAACGTGTTCACCGTGCTCAGGAACCTGGGCCTGCTTTCCGAGCGCCCGGTGCGCACCGCCGAGGGACTGGAAGTGGTCCCGCTCAAGGTGGTCAAGGCCGTGCTGCCGGACCCTGCGTCGCTGGCGCCGACGTACTCGGGCAAGACCTGCATCGGCAACCTGGTGCGCGGCGAGAAAGACGGCCGGCCGCGCGAGATCTTCGTCTACAACATCTGCGACCACCTGGCCTCGTACCGCGACGTCGGCAGCCAGGCCATTTCGTTCACGGCCGGCGTGCCGGCCGCGGCCGCCGCATTGCTGGTGGCCGCGGGCGCCTGGGACGTGGGCCGCATGGCCAATATCGAGGAACTGCCGCCGCGCCCCTTCCTGGAATGCATCGCCGGCATGGGGCTGGACACCTATGTGCGCGAGGACGGCCAGGACCTGCCGGTGGCGGTCGGCACGGCGCGGGACGCCGTCCCGGCTCCCGACGCGACGGGAACGGCGGGCTAGCAGAGGCCGCCCATCAGCAGCCGCGCGCCGTAGGCCAGCGCGCCGAACCCCAGGGCCGCGATCGCCAGCGCGGCGAGCACGGGCCGGATCCAGCTCGACAGGCTGGGGCCCGCGTAGCGGAAGACCAGCACCCGATAGGCAATTGCCAGGATGCTGACCGCATAGAGATAACAGCCCGCCTCCACGATGCCGGGCCGGCACAGTGCGAAGCCCACCATGAAGATCGCAGTACCTACCATGAAGGCGGGCAGGCCCACGACATAACCCACCGCCCGCCACGCCCCGACCGTGCCCACGAACCATTCGCCGCCCGGCTCGCCTGCGGGGGACGCGGAAGCCTGGCCTGGCTGCGGGCGGGAGTCGGGAGTCGTCATGGCTATGCGGCGGAATCGGGGCAAAGGCGAAAGCGCCCCGGCACGGGGCATGCCTGCGGAGTTTACGACGATACGCCGCCGCTGGCCTGCGCGCCGGGCGCGTTGCCGGCTTTCCCGGAATCGCACGACAGGGCCGGCCATCGCGGACCGGCGGGCCGCGGCAATCTGCGGCCGCGGATTCAGTACGCCACGGTAACCGAACCCAGCACCGTGCGTGGCGCCCCCATGCCGTTGTATGCCGGCGCCAGCCAATAGGCTTTGTTGGCGATATTCTGCACTTCCAGGCGGAAAGTCGTGTCGTGGCCGCCGAGGCGGGTGCGGTAGCGTGCGCCCAGATCGACGCGGGTCCAGCCGGGAACGAACTCGCTGTTCGTGTCGCGCAGCGCCTGGCGCGTGCTGCTCATGACGTTGCCGGTCAGGGTCAGGCCCGGCAGCGCGGCCACGTCGTATTCCGCACCGAGCTTGAGCAGCGCGCGCGGAATGCCGGCGACCCGGTTACCCGCGTTGCCGCCGGCCGCCGAGCCTTCGTAGGTGGCGAAGTTGAATGCGACTCCCCCCAGCAGGCGCAGGCCGCGCCAGGGTTCGCCCATGGTGGTCAGTTCGACGCCGCGGTTGCGGGTGTCGCCCAGCACGCGGTAGGTATTGTTCGCGTCGTAGCCGGCGTCCGGCCGCTCGATCTGGAACAGGCTCAGCGTCACGGCCCAGTCGCCCTGGTCGTATTTCACCCCCGCCTCGTACTGCTTGCTCTTGTAGGGCGGCAGCGACTGACCGGCGTTGGCGGCGTCGGAAGGCGCGACGCCGCCCGCGCTCAGGCCTTGCGTGTAATTGCCGTACAGGGAAAGCGACGGCGTTGCCTTCCAGACCAGCGCGACCGCTGGCGAGACGGCGTCGGCGTCGTAGTATTCGTCCCACGCGTAGTTGTCGCTGCGCACCCACTGCTTGCGCACGCCCAGCGTCAGCAGCACGGTATCGTCGGCGAAGGAAAGCGTATCGGCGATGCCGACGCTGCGCAGCCGGTCGCGCGAGGCCAGGTCATAGGGCACGCCCGTCGGTTCGGGTGCGGGACCGTAGTCGAGCCGGTAGATGTTGCTGTGCCAGGAGGGAAGGTCGTCGAAGGTTTCCTCGGCGTCGTAGGTCTTGGCCTGATAGCCGGTAACATTGAAGTTCAGCGTATGCCGCACCGGCCCGGTGGAAAAGTTGCCGCGCAGGCCGACCAGCCCGCTGTAGCTGCGGGTCTGCGTCGACCAGTAGTACCACATGTCGGAAGTGTTGCCCGCCAGGTCGTTGATGTCGATGTGGTTGGCCAGCGAAGTGAAGCGCGAGGAGCGGCCGCCGAAGGCGGCATATGCCAGCCAGTCCGCGTTCAGGTCGAATTCCGCGCGCGCCACGGCGGCGTTGTCCTGGTTGCGGTAGTACGAGTCGGGCGAATTGAGCAGGCGCGACGGGCTGGGCGGCGTGGGCACGCCGCTGTCGTAGATGTCGCCGTAAAAGCCCCAATAGCCGAAACCCTTGGCCTTTTCCCGGCTGGTGAAAATGTCGGCAGACAGGCGCAGGCGGTCCGAATGCCAGTCCAGGCCCAGCATGGCCAGGCCGACATTCTTGTCCTGGCCGTGGATTTCGCTTTCACCGCCGCGGTAGAAGCCATTGAAGCGCAGGCCCCATTGCTGCCGGTCGCCGAAGCGCTGGCCGAGGTCGATATGGCCGCCCGCGTGGCGGCGCGAGGAATACGTGGCGGTCACTTCGGCCAGCGTCTCGGCAGGCGCGCGCTTGGGCACCAGGTTGACCACGCCGCCGATGCTGCCGTTGGGCATCATGCCGTTGAGCAGGACCGATGGCCCTTTCAGCACCTCGATGCGTTCGGCCATTTCCGGGTAGATGCGCATGGACGGCAGCACGCCGTACAGGCCGCCGTAGGTGATGTCCTGCGCGGCGGACGCGTAGCCGCGGATGTAGACCTGCTCGGCGTAGCCGTTGATGCGGTCGAACTCGACCGACGGATCGGACTGGCCGATCACGTCGGACAGGCGCTGGGCCTGCCGGTCGCGCAGGTACTCGCTGGTGTAGGCCACGGTGCTGTATGGCGTATCGAGGAAATCCTGGTTGCCGAGAAAACCCAGCTGGCTGCCGCGCGCGACCTGGCCGCCGGCATAGTCTTCGTGCAGGTCGGAGGCGCCCGCGTTGCGCCCCACGACCAGGATCGGCTCCAGCGCGGCATGCGGCAGGGAGGCATCGCTGGCGCGTACCACGGTGTATTCGCCCTGCGCATTGCGCTGGCCGCGCAGGCCGGTGCCGGCGAGCAGCGCGTCGAGCGCCTCGGCCGGGCTGTAGTGACCCGACACGCCCGGGCTGCGCAGGCCGCGCGTCAGCTCGGCGTCCACGGCGATCGCAACGCCGGCCTGCCGGCCGAAGCGGTTCAGCGCCACATCGAGGTCGCCGGGGGGGATGGCGAAGCGGGTGGGGGGTGCGTGCTGCGCGGCATCGGCCGGGGCGGCGACGGCGCCGGGGACAGCCAGTCCGGCGGCGATGGCGGCCGCCGCCGCGGCGGCAATCCGCAGCAGCCGGAATCCTGCAAACGGCGCGAAGCGGGTCGTACCTGCCCGCGATATGGCAGAGCGGCGCCGGTGGGCCTGAAACGCCAATGCGGGAATATTGCGGCGGGAAGCGGACATGTCGAAACGGTTCCTGGGAGCGAAGGAGGGCGCGGCTGCGCCTTCTGCCCGTAAAGCCGGATACGCGCGGCCATCCTGCCGGGAATTATGAAACTATTTGTGTCAGACAGGCTGGATCGCCACCCAGTAGCGGGTGCGCGTCACGATGCGTACCGGCAGGTAGCGCGCCACGGAAGCCAGGATCCGGTCCGTGGCACCGGGACCCGACAGCGGCCAGTTGCCGGTGATGCGCAGGCTTGCGACGGCGGGGTCGCACCGCACCACGCCGGGCCGGTAACAGGACAGCTCGGCCGCTAGCAGGACGAGCGGCATGCCGGCGGCCTGGAACAAGCCGTCTTCCCAGGCGAGGCCGGCAGGGTCGAGCGGGCGCGCCGGCTCCAGGCCGTCGGGCCGCATCCGGGTCTGCTGTCCGGCGGCCAGCGGCGCGGGCGGCGCATCGGCGAGGCCGCGCGGCCGCAGGCGCGCCGTGCCCTCGCTGACCGACACCAGCGTCTGCGCGCGCGGCGCCCAGGGTTCGCCGGGCAGGAGACGCACATGCAGCACGCCCTCCCCGGCCGCGATGTCGCCATCGTCCGTCACGACGCGCAACGGACGCAGCGCCGCGTCGGCAGCCGGGTGGACCCGGATGCGCCCCTGGCGCAGCACGATGTGCCGCGCCTGCGGCGTAAAGCGCGTATCGATGGCCGTGGCCGAATCCAGCAGCAGCCGCGTGCCGTCCTGCAGGGTGACGGCACGCCGCTCGCCGATACCGGTGTGCGCGTCGGCCAGCAGGCGGCCGGCCGCGCCCGGCCAGTCGCGGTTGCGGGAGACGCCGTAGCCGAGCAGGCCGCCACCCGCGCCCAGCGCCAGCAGGCGCAGCGCCCGGCGCCGTTCGCGCAAGGCGTTGCCAGCCTGCGCCAGCGCCTGCCTGGCCTGGGACGCAGACGCATAGGCGCGCGTGGTCTGCCACGGGCCGCTCATTTTCTGCAGGCGCTGCCAGGCCCGCTGGTGGCGCGGATCGGCTTCGCGCCATTGCTCGAAACGGGCTTGCTGGGCCGGGCTGGGCGCACCGGCCGCCAACGCCACGTACCAGCCGATGGCGGCCTGCACGATGTCTTCGGGCAGGGCCTCGTGCTCAGCCGTCATAGCAAAGGCGGTAGCAATGGGCCAGCACGCGCGTCATCGCCTTCTGCACCACGTTCACCGTCACGGCCAGCCGGCCTGCGATCTGCGGATAGCTCAGGCCGTCGATCTGCGACATGAGGAATATTTCGCGGTCGCGGGCCGGCATCCGCTCCAGCAGATGCAACAGCTGCTGCAAGGCCTCGATGACCCGGTAATGGTCTTCGGCCGAAGCCTGGACATCGTCCGCCCGCAGGGCCAGCGTCTGCCGCCAGGCGGCCTCGACCGCCTGGCGCCGGTAATGGTCGGCCAGCAGGCCGCTGGCGACCTTGACCAGGAAGGCCCGCGGCTCCCGCACGCGCTCGCGGCGAAAGCGCGCCACAAGGCGCAGGAAGGCTTCCTGCGCGAAATCAGCCGATCCGTCCTGTCCGCTGCCGAGCTTCTTGCGCAGCCAGTTCCTGAGCCAGGGTTGGTGCGCGAGATAGATCGCGGACAGTTCGTGTTCGAGCGTGTCGTCCGGGACGGTCATGGCGCGGGCAGGCGGAACCCGCAGGGCAGCGGGCCGGGCGGAAGAAACGGGAAGTGAAAATTATAAACGAGATTGATTATTAATACGAAATCTCCCCCTTCCCGCCGACTTCCTCTTTCCGCCGCCGGCGAACTGGCCGGGCAGGCGTGCGATCTCCCCTTTTTTGGAAAGCATGGAATTCCATCCGTCCGGTTCCCAAGCCCGTCGCCGCTTCCTACTCCAGATCTGGGGCCATCCTGACCGCCGCGTCCCGGAGCCCGGGCGCTAGGCTACCTGATGCCGGCCAGCGGGCGGATCACCATCGACGGCGGGGAGTACGAAGCCGCGACGGTCCCGCCATCCGCGACGCCGAGACCCTCCGGGACACCGCCCTGCAAGACACCGGACTGGTGCTCGCCGATACCCAGGATTGAACCGGGCATGCCGGGGAGCCGGCCATGACGGCCTTTCCCCGGCTCCCGGCTCCCGGCTCCCGACGCGGCCTGCCGGGATCAGAAGTTCACCGAAGCCGACAGCATGTAGGTCCGTCCGGCCGCGTACGAAGCATAGCCGTTGGAGCCGTTCTGGCCGGCCGCCAGCCAGTAGCGCTTGTCGGCCACGTTCTCGACGTTGGCGCGCAGCACCACTTCCTTGCCGGCGATATCGGTGCGATAGCGCGCGCCAAGATCGAAGCGCGTAACGCCCGGCAGGCGCTTCTGGTGAGTGTTGTCCAGATACATGGCCGACGTGTAGATGGCGCGGCCGTTGACGGCCAGGCCCGGCACGCCGGGCACGTCCCAGTCCATGCCCAGGCTGAATGCCCGACTGGGCACGCCCTGCGCGCGCTTGCCCTGGTCCACCCCGCCCTGCGTCCTGGTGAGTTCGCTGTCGATGAAGGTGGCGCTGGCCAGCATGCGCAGGCCTCGGACGACTTCGCCGTAGGCGTTCAATTCCAGGCCCCGGTTGCGCTGCTCGCCGAAATAGCCGTAAACGTTGTCGTCGTTGACGTAGGCCGACGGGCGTTCGATCTGGAACAGCGCCGCCGTGGTAGCGATGTTCCCCCAGTCGACCTTAATGCCGGCTTCCATGGACTTGGAACTGTAGGGCTTGAGCGTCTCGCCTTCGTTCGCATAACCGTAGCCGAACGGCACCGTGCCGCCGCTGGTCAGGCCCTTGGTGAAGTTGGCGTATACGGACACGTTACGCAGCGGCTTGACCACCAACCCCACCACCGGAGATATGGCGCTGGAGTGATAGTCTTCGCTGGCCACGCTGTCCACATCCACGGTCTGGCGGCGCGCGCCCAGCGTCAGCAGCACGCTGTCCTGCATGAAGGACAGCGTGTCGGCCAGCGCATAGCTGGTCAGCGTCGTGTCGTCCGTCTTGGCCGGCCGGAGCCGCTCGGCGGGCAGCGCCGGCAGCGGCGCGGGGTCGTAAATGTTCGAACCGCCCGCGCCGCCCGTGGTGAAGGAGCTGCCGTTCTCCTGCGCCATGCGGCTGACGCTGAACGCCACGCGGTGCCCCACCGGGCCGGTCTGGAAGGTCGCCGTCAAGCCGGTGTCGCCGCTGAAGGTCTTGGAGTATGAGTCGTAGTAATAGTTGTAGATGGAGAAATCGCCGTTGCGGTCCGCGCCCGCCGTCCACGGCAGCAGCTGCCGGTTCTTGCCGTCGCGGTAGCCCGCGCCGATGTGGGCCGTCAAGTGGTCGGTGAAGTCGTACTCCAGGCGCGACATGATGGTCTGGTCGCGCTGCGTCAGCCTGGCGCCGGGGAATAGGTTGGTGTCGCCCTTGGGCGCCTCGGGAATGTCGGCCTCCAGGAAACCCATCTGGCCGCGGAAGCTCTCGGTCTCGTACTCCTGGTAGATCGCATCCAGCGACCAGCGCAGGCGCTCGCCACGGTAGTCCAGCCCCAGCGCGCCCATGCCGAGCTGCTGGTCGCCGCCGCGCACGGTCGCCTCGCCGCCGCGCCTGGCGCCGTTGAAGCGCACGCCCCAGGCGTTGTTCTCGCCGAAGCGGCGGCCCAGGTCTATTTGCGCCATGAAACTGGACTGGCTCATGTAGCTGGCGGTCACGCGGGTCAGCGGCTCGTCGTCGGCGCGCTTGGTCACGATGTTGATCGCGCCGCCCACGCTGCCTTCCGGCGGAATGCCGCGCATCAGCGTGCCCGGGCCCTTGAGGATTTCCACCCGGTCCATGATCTGCACCGGCACGCGGCTGGACGACACCAGGCCGTACAGGCCGTTCACGCTCACGTCGCTGCTGTTGACCGCGAAGCCGCGGATCTGGAAATCGTCGCTGAAGCCGCCCGTCGACGTGGTCATACGCACGGAGGCATCGTTGACCACCACATCGGCCAGGGTGCGCGCCTGCTGGTCGTACAGCAGGTCGGACGTGTAGTTGACGGTGGAAAACGGCGTATCCATGATGTCGCTGGCCCCCAGCAGCCCCAGGCTGCCGCCGGTGGCGACCTGCCCGCCCGCGTAGGGCTCGGCCAGCATGCCCAGAATGCCCCCGCTCACTGTCACGGGTTCGAGCATCGTGGCTTCCGCCGGCGGGCGGGACAAGCGGATGTCGTTGCCGCTGCGCGTGTACCGGATGCCCGTCCCGGCCAGCAACTGCCGCAGCGCCTCTTCGGGCGCCAGCTTGCCGGACACGGGACGCGCGGTCATCCCCGCCACCAGATCCGGCGAAAAGAAGACCTGCAGCGGCGTCTGCTGCCCCAGCTTCAGCAATGCGTCGCCCAACGGCTGGACGGCAATGCTGACACTGACGGCGGCATCCTGGGCCTGGGCCGCCCGGGGCGCAAGGCCGAACGCCAGCGCGAGGGACAAAGCCAGAGCGGTCATGCCGCCGACCGGCGCGTACCGGCGTGGCGGCCGGCGGACGAGGGTGTGGCTCATGGTTCGGGGTGTTCCTGTGAAAACCGGTGCGCGCGGGGGCGCGCTCCTACACCCTTACAGACGCATAACCCCCACTCGCGCCGGAATAAAAATTATTGCCACGCGGGGTTTTTACTTTTTGTCATGAATTTTCGGGCATCGCCGCGATCACCACCCCTCCGTCCGGCAACCGCCGCACGCGCACAGGTGCAATGGAAGGCAAGGCCTCGATCATGGCGTCGGGGTCGTCCACGCTGAACACCCCGGATACGCGGTACCTTCCCGTTTCCGCTCCGGCCAGCCGGGCGGGATAGGCCAGATAGCGGTTCATTTCGTTTATGACGCCGGCCAGGGACACATCGTTGAACACCACCTTGCCGCGCTGCCAGGCGGCGACCTCGACGGCGTTGACGTACCGGGCCGGTTCCGGCACCTGCCCCGCCCGGGCGACGACCTGCTGATTCTCGGCAAGCTCGCGGGTACCGCGGCGCCACCAGCGGCCGGATTCCACCTGCACCGATCCGGATTCCACCGTGACCCGCATCGCGCCGGCGCTGCGCCACACGTCGAAACGCGTGCCCGTGGCGGTTGCCCGCCCCAGGCCCGCATCCACCACGAAGGGGCGGCCCGCGTCGCGCGCCACGTCCAGGAACACCTCGCCGCAATGCAGGACCAGCAGGCGCCGGTCGTCGCAGAAGCGCAAGGCCACGCGCGTACCCGAATTCAGGTCGAGCGTCGAACCGTCCGGCAACGGCACGCGGCGGCGCTCGCCCTTGCGGGTTTGCAGTTCGACGGCGTATTCCGGCGATGCGCCCGGCCACCCGGCCTGCCCGAGCGCGCCCGCCGTCACGGCCAGCGTACAGACCGCCGCCAGCCCCAGCCCGAAGCCCCGGCGCGAAACCGGCGGCCGCGCCGGCCGGGCGGGATCCGCCGCCATGGCACGCAGC